>Ga0315283_10002373_pt1 | contig 15697 bp, 13 predicted proteins | sample YL17G09_0_MG_FD_204541 | JGI IMG/M metagenome (GOLD analysis project Ga0315283, IMG submission 204541) | Sediment microbial communities from Yellowstone Lake, YNP, Wyoming, USA - YL17G09_0 | ecosystem: Environmental > Aquatic > Freshwater > Lake > Sediment | place: USA: Wyoming | collected... | reverse complement strand
GACGGCGTACCCGCCGCCGCCTTCGACCTCATCGACGCGTTCATCGCCGCGCACGACGGAGCTGCCCAACCTCATGGCGTCCGTGCGACCGGGAACGCGATACCCAAGAGCGGCGCGTGCTGCTGTGCTCCGTACACGTCGGTGTCGCCGATATCGCCGGAGACCACAGGCCGCACGATCGTCGCCTTGACGGCGCAGGCCTCCGCGAAGAAGACGACGTTGAGCACCTGCTCGATGCCGATCCCGTACAGACGGGCAAACAGCTCCGCCGTCAGGATGCCCGACGCGACGGCCAGTCGATACCCAGCCCTGTCCTTGAACACGATGTCGAACGTGAGCTCGTAGGGTCCGCTGTTCTTGCTGCGGATCACATGAGCGAGATCGAGAATCGGGACCCGCTTCATCTCGTCGCCGTCCTTTCTCACGGTCGATTATCCGTCCGTGGCATTTCTGCGCTCACACCTCCACGTACTCGATCGGAAATAGCTCGCAGGGGTCCTTGACTGCCATGAGGTGATAGATGCTGAAGCGATAGACCTCTCCCGCCGGCAGGTCGGACGGCGAGTAAGGGAAGGCGAGGTTGCCGCCGGTCGCCACTCGTCCCGGGTAGCTGCAGTGAAGCAGCGTCGAGCGGGCGTAGGAGCACAGCGTGTCGGCGACCTGCTGCGTCGGCGCGACCGCATCGATGACGATGCCGAGCTCCAGCGGGACGTGGCTGCGGGAGGGCTCGAGTTGCCCCATCACGCCGTCTCTGCCGTACAGGTTGAACCTGAGGCTGCACTTATCGCCGTCCAGGCCGAGGTCGTGGTGCACGCGCCGCGTGACCGCTTCGACGATCTCGTCGATAGCGGCGATCATGAACGGGTCGCGGCAGCCGGCTATCGACACGGTCCGACAGCCCACCCTCTCGACGCCCTCGAGCTTGACGTGGTAGCCGTCACTCGGCACGAAACGACTGCCGGTGACGCGGACCTTGCCGTCGCTCACCTGTTCGAAGCTCGTGCGGCTGAGATCGAGACGGCCGCCGGGGCCGGGGAGCGACAGGGGGTCTGACTTCTCGTAGAGCGTGTGCGCGGCCACGGACGTCACGGTGCAGCGACGCCCGGGATCGAGCGGTTCGACCTCAAAGGAGTCCCCTTCCAAAGAGCCGAACAGGCAGTCACTGCCGCTGCCGGGCGTGGCCGCGATGGCGCCGCATTCGAGGATCTTGCCGAGGTGGACGGCCGGCCCCCGAGAACACCCCCTCATGAGCGGGACGGCGGCGAAGACGGCGGGATCGTAAGCGCGGCCCGCCAGCACAACGTCGGCCCCCGACTCGAGAGCCTGCACCAGCGGCTCGGGGCCCATCTGAGCGACGATGCGCACCGAGCTCTCGATAGCCGCTACCGACAGCTCCGGCACAGGACCGAGCCCGGCGATCTCCCCGCGCCTCAGCGCCTCCACGACACGCCCTTTGTCGAGTTCGGCGTGGACCACGCCCAGGCGGAAGTGCAGGCCCAGCTCGCTCGCGACCTCGACCACGAGGTCGAGGTCGCGCCGCAAATGGGGCTCGCCGCCGCTACCGCCGGCCGTCCCGATGATAAGGGGGATCTCCTCCGAGAGGGCGGCCTCGATGAGCAGCCGCAGGTCCCGCTTCACGGCAGTGCGGTCGGTGAAGGCTTTGCCGGCGCCGAGATAGTAGGGCCCGGGGTCCGTTGAGCCCGCATCGACGCCGATCACGTGCGGGTGGCGGCGCAGGCCCTCGCGCAACGAATCCACGGGAAAGCCGTAGCCGAGGATCGCGGTCGGTGACAGCACCCGCGTGACGTCCGCTGAGCCATTCGGCAACATCGGCTACCTCCTCCGTTTCCCAGATCCCTCGGCGACATCGCCCGCGGGTCCGCGAGGCGGCCGCTCCTGGTCGTACAGCATTCCACGACAGGCTTCGATCGTGCTCTCCATCCCGGCCTTCAAGTGCACCCTCAGTCGCGCTTCGATCAGAGGCAGGTCGGCGAGCCGCAGGGCGGTGACGATCTCCCTGTGCTCGGCAAGATTGCTCGCCGGTCTGCCCACCCGAGACATGGAAGTGCGGCGGGTGACCTGGATCTGTGCGCTGAGCTGCCGTAGTGCGTCTCGCAGCCGGCGGTTGCCCGAGTTGCGGGCGATCAGGTCGTGGACGGTATCGTCGGCCGCGAGGAAGTCCTCACGGGGGCTTCCGTCTTCTGAGAGCGAGTCCAGCGTGTCCTCGACGCGTCGGAGCTCATCATCGGGGATGCGCGTGTAGGCGAGCCGCACAGCCGCGATCTCCAGCGCCTCGCGAAGATAGAAGATCTCCTCGATATCGGAGGGCCGGAGCTCCGCCACAAAATCGCCCCGGTGAGGGTAGTGGACGACGAGGCCGTCACCCTCCAGCGCGCGAAGCGCGCCGCGGACGGGGCTTCTGCTCACGCCGAAGCGCTGCGCCAGCATGCTCTCGACCAATTGTGTGCCGGGAGGGAACTCACCCTCGGCAATGGCCGCGGCGATCCGTTCGCGGATCGTCGCCTCGGCCACGACAATCGACACGGCCCACCTCCATCTTGGCGCCACGCTCAGCCTGCAGACAGTAGAAGGACTGGACTATTGTACACAATCCTGCTCGACTCGACTCTAGGAATGCGTGCCATTACCCTGCCTTGACAAGAATCGTATACTACTTCACCCTGAGCGTGAGCCTGGCGTGGTGACCGGTCGGGAGTCGACATGAACACGTTCGGCGCTGTGCTGCGCGTGTCAAGACCGTGACAGAACGTTGGCCTTTCGCTACCGCTGCAGCTTCAGGTCCTGCACGGCCGTCCGGTTTGACAATGACTACCGAGGACCCGCGGCGCTGATGAAGACGAACCGACCTGAAGGAGAAAGGGAGCGGCCATGCCTCATCAGCATGAGCTGCTGATCGTCGGCGGCGGGTTGGCCGGCCTGCGCGCTGCCCTCGAGGCGACCGCGCGGGGCGTCGATTGCGCTCTGCTCTCGATGGTTCACCCCGTGCGCTCCCATTCCGGAGCGGCGCAGGGCGGCGTGAATGCCTGCCTGCGTAACCACCTCGAGGCCAAAGAAGACAGCATCGGCGCGCACGTGTTCGACACCGTCAAAGGTTCCGACTACCTGGGCGATCAGGATGCGATCGAGGTGCTCTGCGCGGAGGCGCCGGCGCGAATCTACGAGATGGAGCACTGGGGCACCCCCTTCAGCCGCAACGGGAACGGGACGATAGCCCAGCGAAACCTCGGCGGGGCGCAGTACCCGCGCGCCTGCTACGCCGCCGACAAGACCGGCCACTACTTGCTTCACACGTTGTACGAACGGGCGCTGGCCACCGGCTTGCGCGTGTACGACGAGCACTTTGTGGAGCGGCTTGTAGTGGACGATGGGGTGTGCGTCGGTCTGGTCGCCTACAGCCTCGTGAAGGGAACCATTGACGGCTTTGCCGCCCGGTCGGTCATCCTGGCGACGGGTGGAGCCGGGCGCGTCTACGGACGTTCGACGAGCGCGCTCATCAACACAGGCGCCGGCATGGCACTTGCCTACCACGCCGGCGTGCCGCTCTGCGACATGGAATTCGTGCAGTTTCACCCGACCACTCTCTTCGGCACGAACATCCTCATGTCCGAGGGCTGTCGCGGCGAGGGCGGGTACTTGCTGAACAGCAGCGGAGAGCGTTTCATGGCGCGCTACGCGCCGACCTACATGGAACTGGCCCCTCGCGACGTGATCGCCCGCTCGATCCAGACTGAGATCGACGACGGTCGCGGTATCGATGGTAACGCGTTCGTCCACCTGGATCTGCGTCACCTCGGGCAGCAGGTCATCTTCGAGCGACTGCCGGGAATCCGCGATCTGTGCATCCATTTCGCCGGCATCGACCCGGTCACGGACTTGATCCCAGTGCAGCCGGGACAGCACTATTCGATGGGCGGTATCGACACGGACGCGGACGGCGCCACGCGACTGCCGGGTCTTTACGCCGCGGGCGAATGCGCGTGCGTCTCCGTTCACGGCGCCAACCGCCTGGGCGGCAATTCGCTCTTGGAGACGCTGGTCTACGGCCGCCGGGCCGGCCTTGCGGCAGCGGCGGCCGTAGGGCAGAGCGACACTGGAGGCGGTGCGGCGGATCTGGTGCGTGCAGCCGCCAAGGACTGCGAGCATCGCGTGTCGCAGCTCATCGCTCGTGACGCGACCGAGACGGTCGGCGACCTGCGCGCCAGGGTCACCGGGGTCATGGACGCCTACGTCCAGGTCTTTCGCAATGAGACCGCGCTGTCCCACGCGGTGTCGGAGCTGCGAGATCTGCGAGAGCGCTGCCGAGCCATCCGCGTACGCTCCACGTCCCTGCTCTTCAACGTGGATCTCGTCCGCACGCTTGAGCTGTTCGCGATGGTGGAGATCGCCTTGGCGGGAGCACAGGGTGCTCTGGCCCGGCGTGAGTCGCGCGGCGCCCACGCCCGCACGGATTGCCCGGACCGTGACGACCAGGACTGGCTGAAGCATACGCTGGCTTACCGGACAGACGATGGGCCGCGTCTGGACTATCGGCCGGTCACCATGGGACGCTTCGCTCCTCAGGAGCGGACCTATTGAGGCCGAGTCTCCAGACAGAGGCCAAGGACGAAGGGAGAGGCAATGAGGACGTACAGCTATCAGCTTCCGACCAGGATCGAGTTCGGCAACGGTGTGTCGAGCCAGGTCGGCGCTGAAGCCTCGGCGCTCGGCGCTACGCGCGCCTTGGTGATCACGGATCCCGGGGTGCGGGCCGCAGGGATCGTGGATCCCATCCTCGAGCACCTCGCCAGCGCCGGCGTCGAGACCATCGTGTTCGACGACGTCGCCCCAAACCCGCGGGACACGGAGGTCGATGCGGCGGGCCGCATGGCCGTCGACGAGGGCGTCGACCTGATCGTGGCCGTCGGCGGGGGTAGCCCTATGGACACGGCGAAGGGCGCCGGCGTCATCCAGACCCACGGTGGAAGCATCCTGGACTGGGAGGGGTGGGGCATCGTCGACAAGCCCATCACCCCGCTCATCACCATCCCGACGACCTCAGGCACGGGTAGTGAGGTCAGCTTCTGGGCGGTTATCACCGACACGTCTCGCCACTTCAAGATGAGCGTGGCCAGTCCACTGATCGCGGCTCGGGTCGCGCTTCTCGACCCCGAGCTGACCCTCAGTCTGCCGCGGCGGCTCACTGCCTCGACCGGGATGGACGCTCTCTCCCATTCGATCGAGGCGTACACCGCCGCCGCGGGCTGCCCTCTCGCCGACGCCTTTGCGGTGGCGGGGATCGAGGCCTGCGGAAGGAGCCTGCGGAGGGCGTGCACCGATGGCACCGATCTCGAGGCGCGCTACGGGATGATGTACGCCAGTATGGTGGGGCTCCTGGCCGTGGGAGGCTCTGATGTCGCCGGCGTCCACTGCATGGGCGAGGCGATCGGTGGCCTCTACGACACTCCGCACGGAGAAGCCATGGCCATCTACCTGCCGGTGATCGCGGAATACAACCTGGCCGCCGCGCCCGACAAGTACGCGAACATCGCGCGACTTCTCGGCGAGGATGTGACAGGACTCGCGACCGACGAAGCGGCGAGGAGATCGGTCCACGCTCTCCACAAGCTCAACGCCGACCTCGCCATCCCCACCGCCGCCGAGGTGGGAGTCAGGCGCGCCGATTTCGCGCGTCTGGCCAACGCTGCCGCCATGAACCTCTCCGCCGGGAGCAACCCTCGTCCAGCCGGAGAGAACGAGTACCGCGCTCTCTTCGAGCTCGCCGGAGGCGAGTGATACGGATCGATTCGAGAATGGAGGGCTGGAAGTGACCGAGGACATCACTGCCCCTACCCCCGAGCGAGCTCTGGCGAGCGCCGCTGCCGGACTGACGTGGGGACATTTGCCGCCGCATGTGGTGGATGCTGTCCGCAGACTGTTTCTGGATTGGGTGGCGTCGGCCCTGGCCGGGAGCAGGTCCATCCAGGTCACCCGGCTGATGCAGGCGGCCGCGCGTGGGGGTCTGGGCATCGGAGGATCCCCCCGTGCGGAAGGCGAGAAGGGGACTGCGACCGCCCTGCCGCGGTTCGCTCAGGCGCCTCCGCTCGTCGCGGCGATGCTCAATGGCGCGTCGAGTCATGTCGAGGAGATGGACGATCTTCACAATGAGTCGATCTATCACCCCGGGACATGTGTGTTCCCCGCGGCTCTGGCAGTAGCCGAGTCGGAGGGTGCAGGCCCACGCGACTTCCTGACGGCGGCGGTCGCCGGCTACGAGGTTTCCCTGCGCGTGGGTCAAGCTCTCGGCAGCGAACACTACCGCTATTTCCACACCACAGGTACCGCCGGGACGGTGGGCGCGGCGGTGGCGGCAGGGCACCTCCTCGGGCTCGACACCGAGGGAATGCTCTCGGCTATCGGGAGCGCCGGTACTCAGGCGGCGGGCCTTTGGCAGTTCCTCGCGGACGGCGCGATGTCCAAGCAGCTTCATGCGGCAAAGGCCGCGTTCAATGGAGTGCTCTCGGCCTATCTTGCCGACGAAGGCTTCACCGGGTCTGCAGAGATACTCTTCGGCGAGAAGGGCCTCCTACCCGGCACGGCGCGCGGCGAGGCGACAGCAGGAATCACCGACGACAGAGCCCTGAGGCGGCATCAGCGGCAGGCCGTGATGGAAGGTGTGGAGGAGGTGCAGGGCAGCCCGTCACCGACATACGGGTTCGCGGCCTTCAAGACTCCCGAGGTGTCGATCAAGTACCACGCCTCATGCCGTCACACACATCCGGCCGTCGACGCTTTGCTCCTGACCATGGAAGACCACGGCCTCGTCGCTGAGCAGATCCGCCGCATCCATGCGCATGTGAATACCGCCGCCTTCGACCTCCTCAAGGACGCGACCGCGACCACTCCATGGGCCGCCAAGTTCAGCATCCCGTTCTGCCTGGCTCAGGCCGCACTCAGCGGCAGTCTGGGAGTCGACAGCTTCAGCGACTCGGCACTCGCCGACCCAGGTCTTGCCGAGCTGATGAGCAAGGTCACCACAAGAGTCGACCCCTCTCTCGACGCCGACTACCCCCGCCGCTGGGCGGCCTGGGTGGACGTCGAGACCGTGAGCGGCTCGACCTTCCAGGCTCGGGTCGACGCGCCAAAGGGCGATCCAGACAACGCGCTCTCCGCGGAAGATCTCGAAGCGAAATTCCGCCTACTCTCCCACAGGGTGCTCGACGACGAGTCGGTGGGACGCCTGCTGGCCATGCTGGCCACGCTGACGGACCTCGGCCGCATGTCCGACCTTTTCAAGGGCATCGCAACTCCTGGCGAAGAGACAGCGCCTCCGGTGCTTGACCGCGCAGCGGATTCGCGCCCGAGGGGTATTCCTTGACACTCTGCAATGCAGTCAGTAGCTTCTCGCATATTGGCGCGGGCCTAGGGAGCCGTCACGTGTCCCCCTGCTTGTGCTTCGGCTGGTCGCCTGTAGTGACTAGATGGGGAGGAACAAACATGCAGAACGAAGACGATCGCCCGACGCTCGACCGCCACGACGCGTCGCCGTCAGGATCCCTCAGTCGCCGTGACTTCCTCAAAGTCGCCGGAGCCGCCGGCGTTGTTCTCGGCGCGGGGTCCGGCCTCGGCGGGGTCCTGAGCGCCTGCGGCGGCGGCAGCTCGTCCTCCGGGGGAGGCTCCTCCACTGAACCCATCAAGTTCGGGATCCTCGGAGCGATGGGCGATCCTTCGGGCCTCAACGTGCTGCGCGCCGCCGAGCTGAGTTTCGGCGCCATCAACGCGTCCGGCGGCATCCTCGGCCGTCAGTGCGAGATCGTCGGCCCCATCGACGATCACATGGAGACGGCTCAGGCCATCCAGGGCTTCGAGACTTTGCTTGCCAAGAAGGTCGACGTCATCCTGGGCGCCTCCATTGACGACGTGGAAGCCGCCTTGCTGAGCCGCATCTCCCGGGCGCAGGACGTCCTGTACCTCTCCATGTTCGCCTCCACGCAGGCCTTCATGGTGAACGTCAACACGGACTACGACAAGTTCAAGAACTACTTCATGTACACGCCAACGGACGAGGGGCTGTACTTCTGCGTCCAGGACCCCGCCGTCCAGCTGATGAACGACTACGGCTACAAGAAGGTCCACATGCTGCGCGAGGACATGGTGTGGACCGAGGGCATCGAGGTCTTCTTCAAGGAGGAGGCCCCCAAGGCCGGTCTGGTGCCCGCGGGCGTGTCGGTCGTGCCCGTGGACGTGGAAGACCTCACGCCGTACTTCCGGGCCGCCGAGCAGGCGGGCGCGCAGCAGATCATGACCTTCATCTCCGTGTTCGGCGAGCGCCTCGCCAACCAGGCCTGGGAGAACAAGGTCCCAATGGCCATCGCCGGGCACAACGGCATCCTTAACGACTACGGCTACTGGGAGAGGAGCAAGGGCGCCTGGGGGACCATGGCCACCACGTCGACGTGGGGCAGCCTCCAGAAGCACACCGTGGAGTGGCGCGACTACGTCTCGAAGTGGTTCAGCACCTACCCCGACGACCCGCGCACACCCATGTGGCTCGGCGAGTGCACCTGGCGCGGCATCAAGTCGTACAAGGAGGCAGCGGAGCGCGCCAACTCCGTCGCGACGGAGGCGCTCATCCCCGAACTCGAGAAGACGTACTACGCGGACGCGCCCACGCGCGGAGGGTTCTACGGTCCCGGGCAGGGCGATTGGCCACACGCGTGGTGCTCGCCCATCGACAAGGCCGCGGCCGCCTTGCCCGACCCTGAACGTGGCGCGGGGCTCTGGGAGAGCTCGCCCTGGTCGCCCATGACTCAGTGGCAGCCGCCGGACATCGCCCCCGCAGACTCGTTCATGCTGCCCGGCGAGCCGGCCGACTATGGCAGACTCGTCACCGTGTACCCCGAGCACTTGGCGGGGGGCAGCTTCCAGCCGCCACCGTTCTTCCCCGGCTCGCCGAACGCCTGACGGGTGGCGACGGCGGCCTGAGCGCACACTGACCGGGAACGGGCAGTCGTGACGGACGCAGCGCAGAGATGCGGTACCGGCACGGCTGCTCGTTCCACGTCGTCTACCTCCGGAGGCTAGCCAGATGCACGACCTGTTGTACGTCGCCATCTACGGGGTGATCTTCGCCTCGCTGTACGGGATCATGACCGTCGGGTTCTCACTCATCTGCGGGTTGGGCGGGTTCTACGACATCACCCTGCCCGCCTACATGATGGTCGGCGCCTTCGCCATCGTGAAGCTGAGCCCCTACGTGGATCACTGGGCGCTGCTCGTGGTCGCGATCGGCATGGGGATTCTGTGCCTGGCGCACTATTACGTGTTCATCAGGCCCCAGCGGGACAATCCCTACCGGGTGTTCTTCGCCACGATCCTGCTGGCTCTCGGCGTGGAGAGCGTCATGGCGATGGTCTTTTCGGGGGGCTACAGTTTCAAGATCTCACCGCTGGTCCCGGGCACCTTGGACCTGCTCACGGTCTCCGTGCGGCGCGAACTCATCCTGGGCGGGGTGATCGGGTGGGCGGCCCTGTTCGCACTGCAGTACTTCACGTCGCACACGAACATGGGCCGCGCCATCATCGCCATACCTCAGAGCGTGCGCGGCAGCCAGGTCATCGGTCTGGACGTCGTCAGGATCCAGATGCTCGTGTACTTCGTGGGCGGCATCCTTCTGGGGGTCGGGGCGTACTTCTACGGCGGGTACATCGGGGTCAGCGTCCACATGTGGGCCTATCCCCTGGTCATCATGTTCACTATCACGACGCTCGGAGGGTTGGGCAGCATCAAAGGCGTCATGTACGCGACGCTCCTCATCGGTATCCTCGAGGTCGGCGTCGTCACCTTCATCGACCCTCGAATCAGGGCCTTTGTTCTCCTCGGCGTGGCGGTGGGGATCCTCATCTACCGTCCGAAGGGCCTGGCCGGGATCCGCATCGGATGACCTTGCGGCCCCGGCATAGTGAAAAGAGGCGTCAGTGACCAGAGAGCTGTACAAGTGGATCGCGACGTTTGGCGTCCTGGTCGCGATCGCGATTGTCATGCCCACCCAGCTATCCTTCGTGATCACCGCCACGCTCTTCGGGGTATTTGCGATGAGCTGGTCGTTCTTCACGAGCTTCAGCGGCTACCTGAACCTGGGACACGTTATCTTCATCGGCCTCGCCGGGTACACGAGCGCCGCCCTGAACTACCACCTGGGCTGGCCCATGTGGCTGTGCATGATCTGCGGGGTCATCGTGGGCACCGGCGGCGGCTGGCTGTATCTCAACCCGATCCACAAACGCATCAGCGGCCTGAGCTTCGAGATGGTGAGCTTCCTGTCCATCATCGCGCTCTCCAACCTCATCGTCTCGAGTTACGCGAGGCCGCTCACCGGTGGCGACATCGGCCTGTCGCCGATCGACGGGCTGTTCTCGGAACTGTGGCTGGCCGTCGTCCTGGCGCTCTTCCTCTGCGCCTGCGGCTTCGGATTTGCCTGGTACCTGAGGTCCGATTCCGGCAAGGTCATCGACTTCGCCCGAGAAGACCAGTCCATCGTGCGCCAGGCCGGCGCGGACCCACACAAGTACACGGGGAGGCTGCTGCTTCTCAGCGGCCTGGTGGGCGCCATCGGCGGCGTGGTGTACGTGCACTACTCCGGGGCGGCCGTCGTCTCCAACACGTTCGCGCTGGCGTTCATGATCAGGATCATCGTGATGGCGATCATCGGCGGCCGCTTCAGCCTGCGCGGTGCCATCCTCGGCGCCTACCTGGTCGTCTTCCTGAGCATGCAACTCATGCAGTACGTCGACGCCTACGTGCAGTTCCTCGTCATCTACGGCATCGGTTTCGTCATCTACTTCTTCGCTCCAAAGGGCTTGGTCGGCATTATCGACGCGCTCTGGGTGCGAGTGCAGCGGCTCGCACGTCCCAGCCGGAAGCCACAAGACGACTCGGCGGGGGCCTGACATGGCCAGAGAAGAGAGCGTGCCGGTCCTCGAGTTGCAGGATGTCAACAAGGTGTTCCCCGGCGTCAAGGCGCTCGTCGACGTGAACCTGCGCGTGGAGAAGGGCGAGATCAGGGGGCTCATCGGCCCCAACGGCTCCGGGAAGTCCACCATGATCGCGACGATCATGGGCAACTACCGGCCGGACGGCGGACGAGTCCTGTACGAGGGCAAAGACCTTGCCGGGGTGAGGGTATGGGACCGTGTGCGGCGCGGCATCAACGCGACGAACCAGACGGCGACCTACGTCGCGGACCTGACCATCCGCCGTCACATAGAACTGGGCGTCGACGTGAATCACTTCCCCAAGGAGGACGTCGAGCGCGTGGCGGAGATCGTCGACCTGCTGGACGCCCTCGACGAGCTCCCGAGCGCGCTCTCGGCCGTCGGTGCCAAGAAGCTGGAACTGGGCAAGGTACTGACGACGCGGCCATCCTTCCTGATGCTGGACGAGTGCTTCGCCGGACTCTCCTTCGAAGAAGGCGAGGAGATGGCCAACATCATCAAGAGGGTGGTCACGGACTACGACGTCACGGTGCTGGTGGTCGATCACAACCTCGGTCTCGTTGAGCAGGTCGCCCAGGTGACCACGGTCATAGATAGAGGCGTGGTGATCGCCGAAGGCCCGTTCCAGGAGATCGTGAACAACCTCGTCGTCATCGACGCTTACATGGGGTGACTGCAGATGAGCCTATTCGAGGTACAGGATCTCCACGTTGAGTACGGCGGTGTCGAGGCGCTGAAAGGCATCAGCCTCGAGATCGCGGACGGCGAGAGATGCATCGCCCTGGTCGGGCCGAACGGCGCCGGCAAGAGCACGTTTGTCAACGCAATGACAGGATTGCTGAAGTGGGAGGGATCGGCGCTCTTCAAGGGCGCGCCGATCGCCGGGCTCTCCAACAGAAGACTGGTGCAGATGGGCCTCGTGCAGTGCCCGGAGAGGCGCTACCTCTTCGACTACATGAGCGTCAAGGACAACCTCCTGCTGGGCACCTACAACGCCGGCAAGGATAGCGCTGTCACGTTGAGGAACGTCTTCGACCTGTTCCCCGCACTCGAGGAACGGCTTGGCCAGCAGGCGGGGACGCTGAGCGGCGGCGAGGCGCAGATGGTCGCCATCGGGCGTGCGCTGCTCGCCAACCCCAAACTGCTGTTTCTGGACGAGCCGACACTAGGCCTGGCACCGATCGTGCGCAAGAAGCTGGCGGAGGCCTTCTTGGAGATCGTCAGGAACCACGACGTCGTGATTTGCCTCGTGGAGCAGAACGTCAAATTGAGTTTCGAGGTCGCCGAGCGCGTGTACGTGATCCGCGAGGGGCACATCGTCATGGAAGGGACGGCCGCCGAGTTGAGCAAGGACGAGGAGATCCATCGCACGTTCCTCGGTGTGTGAGGCAGCACCAGTCACGCCGCCCCTTCTTGGGCGGCAAGGGAGGGAGACATGAAGAGCTTCAGCTTTCAGCTGCCGACGCGCATCGAGTTCGGCAACGGTGTGTCGAGCACGATAGGTGAGGAGGTGAAGCGTCTCGGCGGTTCCCGTGCGCTCATCGTCACCGACCCCGGCGTCGAGGCCGCGGGTCTCGTCGACCCGGTGGCAGCCTGCCTCACGAAGGCCGGCGTGCACACGGTGCTGTTCGACGCTGTGGCGCCGAACCCGAGAGACACGTGCGTCCAGCAGGGCGCTGAGCTCGTCGCGTCCGAAGGCTGTGACGTGCTCGTCGCCGTCGGTGGTGGCAGCCCTATGGACACGGCCAAGGCCATCGGGGTCGTCGCCACGCACGGGGGGAGGATCCAGGACTTTGAGGGCCTCGGCCTGGTGCAGAAGCCGATCACGCCGCTGGTCGCCATCCCCACCACATCAGGGACCGGCAGCGAAGTGACGTTCTGGGCGGTCATCACCGACACCGAGCGATCGTTCAAGATGAGCGTGGGCAGCCCACTTTGCGCGGCCACCGTCGCTCTGGTTGACCCGGAGCTCACTCTGGGACTTCCTGCCGCTGTCACAGCCTACACCGGAGTGGACGCCCTGACGCACGCAGTGGAGGGGTTCACGTCGGCGCTCTCGGAGCCTCTCACCGACAGTCTGGCCGTGTCGGCCATCCGCCTGATCGCAGGCTCTCTGCGGAAGGCCCACGCGGACGGGAAGGACGCCGAGGCCCGCTATGAGATGTCTCTGGCCAGCCTCCTCGCGGGGGTGGCGTTTGGCAACTCAGATATCGCCGCCGTGCACTGCATGGGTGAGGCCATCGGAGGGCTCTACGACACTCCCCACGGTATCGCCATGGCGATCTACCTCCCCGTCGTCACAGAGTTCAACTGCGAGACCGTGCCCGAGAAGTACGCGATCGTCGCCGAGGCGCTCGGCGAGGACGTCTCCGGATTGTCGAGACTCGAGGCTGCGCGACGCGCGTCGGTGGCGATCCGCAGGCTCACCGACGACCTCGGCATCCCGTCCGCGAGCCAGACGGGCGTGCGACGGGAGGACTTCCCGCGGCTTGCCAATGCGGCGTCCGTGAACGTGTCCGTCGAGAGCAATCCGAGGGAGGTCACCGAGGCAGACTTCATGGATCTGTTCGAGGCGGCGCAGGCGGTCGGCGAGCGCGACTGACGCCGCGCGGCGCGTCGAGGGGCGCCGCCTCAACCAAGGGAAGACGCAGTGAGCCCGCCGGCGAAAGCCAGCGGGCTCACTGGCAGGTGTTGCCGCCGTCGACCGGCACGATAGAGCCGGTCATGAAGCTCGCTTCTTCGCTGGCAAGAAAGAGCACAACGGCCGCGATCTCTTCCGGATCGGCCATGCGACGCAACGGAACGGTCTGGCCGGCGGCCTCGACGAACTCGCTGGGGGTCGCCTCGCCGAACCCTGCCCGAGCGTCGAGCACCATCGGCGTCAGCGTGTCGCCCGGACACACCGCGTTGCATCTGATGCCGTCCACGCCATGGTCGACGGCGATCGACTTTGTGAGCATCACAACGCCCGCCTTGCTGCAGCAGTAGGCCACGGAGTCAGGGCCGGCCACCAGGCCCCAGTCAGACGCGTTGTTCACGATGGCACCGCGGCCCTGCCGCTGCATGATCGGGACCACCGCATGCGCAAACAGGAACTGCCCGAACAGGTTCACGTCCAGGACCCTTCGGAAGCGGTCGGGACTCGTGGTGACCACGGTACCCGCGTCGATGATGCCTGCGTTGTTGAAGAGCACGTCGATGCGCCCGTGCTTCTTCACGGCCGTCGAGACCACCCTATCGACGTCACCGGAGACGGTGACGTCGCCGGGGATGAAGAGCACGGCACTGGCGCCCCGGGCGCGGCACGCGGCGAGCACCTCTCCCCCGCGCTTCTCGTCACGCCCGGTGAGCACGAGCGTGGCTCCTTCGGCTGCGAACGCGCGCGCAGTAGCGGCGCCGATCCCGGACGACGCCCCCGTGATCAAGCAGACTTCGCCTTCAAGCCTCAACGCACACGCCTCCGTTCCCGGAATAGTCTCGCCGACATCTGCCCCTCGATGCTACAGCATGTGCATCACAGCCGACACTCGCCGCTACGCGGCGGCACCGTCCAAAAGGGAGGAGACCGCTCTGCCTTGCTCTTCGAGGGGAATCTCGCGCCGACCATGATCTCTTCGCATCGTGGTCGACAGGCGAGGCAGGCCAGCCGCACACGGTCCAATGATGGTGCATCTCCTCGCGAGTCGATAGTATGCCTTCACTGCACAACGACGTAAGCGACGGACGCGCCATTCTCAGGGCAGACAACCAGGACGGATCAGTGCAGGGCTCCGCAGCCCCCGGCGGACCGGCACACGGCGGGTCGCCCACAGGCTTGGGCGGTTCCCAAGGCCGTCTCGGCCGCTTCACCGGCCTCGACGCGCGCCCCGTCAATCTCGACGGTGTCTCGCACGAGGACCACGACGCGGGGCTCGTCGCGTTCGCGAGCGCGAACGACCCCGAGCCCTCCGTGGAGATCGACGGCGAGGGCCGCGTCGTGCAGCTGGACGGCGTGCAGGCCGACAAGTTCGACCTCATCGACGCCTACATCGCCGCCCACGGGATCGACGCTGCCGTGGCCATCGAGGCGAACGGCTTGCCGGAAGCCGAGTTCGCTCGGCTCGTTGTCGATCCGGCCACGCCCCGGGAGGAAGTGGTGCGTCTCGCTCGCGGGGCGACGCCGGCCAAGCTTGCCTGCGTCGTCGCGCTGCTCCGCCCGGTAGAGCTGCAGATGGCCGTCGCCAAGATGAGGGTCCGGCGCACTCCGGCGATCCAGGCGCACGTGACGAACGTCCTCGACGACCCGCTGCTGCTGGCGGCTGATGCAGCTACTGCAGTCGCCTTCGGTTTCCGGGAACTGGAGACCACCGTACCCGTCCTCGGCGACGCGCCTTCCAACGCGCTGGCCTTACTCATCGGCTCGCAGGTCGGCGCTGCCGGTGCCCTCACGCAGTGCTCCATCGAAGAGGCTCTCGAGCTGGAACTCGGACTTCGCGGCCTCACCACCTACGCGGAGACCGTTTCGCTGTACGGTACCGAGCAGGTGTTCGTGGACGGCGACGACACGCCGTGGTCCAAGGCGTTCCTCTGCTCGGCCTATGCCTCCCGCGGTCTCAAGATGAGGGTCACCAGCGGCGGCGGCGCTGAGGCGCTCATGGGCGCCGCCGAGGGCAAGTCGATGTGCCACTTGGAGTCCAGATGTGTCGCGCTCGCCCGGGCTATGGGCG
>Ga0315283_10002369_pt1 | contig 15701 bp, 7 predicted proteins | sample YL17G09_0_MG_FD_204541 | JGI IMG/M metagenome (GOLD analysis project Ga0315283, IMG submission 204541) | Sediment microbial communities from Yellowstone Lake, YNP, Wyoming, USA - YL17G09_0 | ecosystem: Environmental > Aquatic > Freshwater > Lake > Sediment | place: USA: Wyoming | collected... | reverse complement strand
TGGATGCGGTCGCCGATGTAGTGATGGTAGAGCCAGGCAGAGACGTCCTCGGCGTCCCCACCAACCTGTCGAACCACCTCATCAGGGGTCATATCCGACAGACGACGACCGACAGTGAGCCGGAGGTTCATGACCCCCGTGTTGAAGTCGGTAACGTGGAAGGTGAGGCCATTCATCGGCAGGAAGAACCCGACAGGCACCATGAGGGTGCCGTAGGTCTTACCCGCGGGCAGGTTGATGTTAAGGCTCTTCGGCTTGTTCTCGTCCGCGAAGACAACGTCGTCCTTCAGGGACTTCGGTCTGACCGATAGTAGGTCTTCCCCGTAGACGACATCGACGAGGAACTCACCGTTGTGTGTGAAGGGGTCGGTGTTGGTCGCTCCCGCTACCCGTACGGTGTCCCCAGACTGCACGAGGTTCGTCTGGAAGGTAGCTCCCGGACAGTAGACCAGGTTCCCACGGATCTCCGAGATGGTGATGGCAGCGTGCTTCTCTTTTCTCCAGTGAGCGGCATCCCCAAAGATGCTGTGACCATCTGGAGTGAGCCATGCAGCGAAGGACTCTCCGTCATCGACGGGTGGTCCACCGTAGCCGATCTTGTCGATGCGGGCCTTGCCGTACTCAGTCTGTGGGTTGTACTGCTCTCTCGAAGAGACCGGCTCCAACAGGGCTGTCATCTTGTCGAGAACATCGGCGCTGACTGCCGACGTTGTTGCACCGAACACCTTGAGCGGGACACGCCAAGTCGGCTCGTTGATGGTGAAGTAGCCTTGAGCGTTCACGCTCACGGACTTGTCGACAACTGACAGTACCTCCCTGTCGAGCTCGTAGAGCTTCCGGTACACCTCGGTCAAGGCACCGGCAACCGCCCGATTGATGATCCTCGAGGTGATGTCCTCGTCATGGGCGATGAGGGCGGTGCCTTGTGGGTTCTGCTGAATACGGTTCGGGGCGGATGAACCAAGCTCACCGGCGAAGCTGATGGAGCCGGGTACTGGGTAGACCTCGAACCCCAGCAAGGGGATTGCATCCCCACCCACCACCTTCAGCCAGTTAACATCACCCTTGTGCCGACTGACGAGTCTCAGGAACCCATCATCATCTTGTGCCAGGAAATCGGACGGGGCCGCAGCGTTGACTGCGTTGATGGCCGCTGTGTAGTCGTCGGAGACGAACGAGACGGTGACTGGCGCCACCATAGGAGACGCCTGCACGTCCAAGGTCGTACCCGTGAGCCCCAGGATGTACGGAGACGCGTGAGAGATGTCCGGGTCATGCCTCCTCTTCGACCCGCACAACGTCGGGAAGAGGACAACAGGAAGATCAGCGTTCCCGAAGAGCTGCTCACGCGAGTACAGGTTCTGTCCGGAGCTCATCGATGTCTCCTAGAAGCGGACTTCCCAGGAAGCCTCTAGCACGAAGTTCTGGCTCTTCCGCAGTGGCTCGAACGTCTTGTAGCCGTTGGGAGCATCCTCCTTCGTTGTGGCCCAGGACAGGTCCGTACGTGGAGGAGTGAAGTTGTTGAGTGGGTCTCCATCGGTGAAGATGCCCGCCTCGGTGAGTGTAACAGGAGCTGTCACCGATAGCTCGGTCTCCACGAAGGACCGCGTGTACCTTGCCGTCGTCCTCGTTGGGGCCAACGGGTAGCTTGGCAGCGCCAGTTGAGCAAGGAAGTCCTCAGCCCCGTTGTAGGGGATGGGGTCTACCAACCGGCTGACCGAAGAGACCTCCGGCTGCGTGCCGATGCCGAAGCCGATGTAGAGGAGTCGGTCATTGCGGGCAGGCTCCCTGGTGTCGATGACCTTGTAGCTCTGGAGCTGTGCCAGGTGCTCGCGGCCGGTCAGGGTCCAGATGTTGAAGCCCTCTCGATGGGTGCCCCAGACGATTTTCCCTCGTTCCCGGCACACGCAGGAGAAGAACCCCTGAACCTGGATGACTTCCTTCTCCACTGGAGGTGCCACAATGCGGCGCCCGCAGTAGAAGAGCTCGAGTTGGTCGAGGACCTTGATCTCATCCTTCATAGGGTCTCTGCCTCCGGATGCCGTACTCGACGCCTGTGGGGTGCGCCTCAGTCAAGTCACAGGTCAGGTAGATGTTCTCGTTGAACGCGCTGCTGATGGGGAAGATGCCAAGACCGAACCCCACATCCCTCAAGCTGTCGGCCCCTTCGTAGAGAACCAGGAGATCCCCCGCCTGGATCCCCAAGTTCTGGTAAGGGATATCCTGAGTGATGGTATCACTCCACCACGTGACCTGGTTGCTGCCCACCTGAGTCGAAACCTTGTGCTCCGACCCGTTGAGTGTGAGGAGAAGCGACTCTCCCGGGATGCGGTCTAGCAGGTCCGTCGACATAGGCTGACCAGCCCGGTACGTTCTCCAGACCTTGGCCGTCCCGGAGTAGTCCGGTGCGACGGGCAGGATGAACGCCGTCAACGTGTCCCTGTGGAAGGCGTAGATGGTGTGCACAGAGGGGCCCAGGTAAAGAGTGTCTCCTTGGGCTATCTGCCCAAGCCTGATGGAGTCTCCCCCCAGAATCACAGACTCGTCCCCGGCTGTACAGGATACGGTGAAAGGCTCATCTTCCTCAGCGCCATCCCCGAAGAAGTCACACAGGTACTTGCTGACCAACCCCCATCGGATGACCGAGAAGTTGAGCAGGCCACTCTCTTCGATGACCAGGCGATCGACCGTGAACTTACGAGAGTTGGGGTTCACGACCGTGATGGTGTAGAGGCTACCCACCCAGGAAGAGTCTCCTGGATCGTAGAAGAAGACCCTGTCGCCTGCGGCCACACCACCAGAGAACAGACCGTCTACCTCGAGAACATCACTGGTGCCTTGCGTCACGGCACCGACGCCGTTGTAGATGGGGTTCTTGATAGGACGGTAGACTACGAACTCCTGCGTGTTTCCCGTGTACAGAATCCTTCCGTCGAGCTCGATCTGTAGCTCCGTGTCTCCGTTCACGGCGAGGACGTTGTAGTAGCCGGCGTTGTGCCCACCGATGATGTAGAGCAGGTCCCCTACCCGCAGGAACGGCTCATCGTGTCTTTCACTCTTAACGGGGCGGGCCGTCTGGAAACCACCAGAGGGAGAAGTTACCAGATCGGACCCCTGCGTCGTGACCAGGTCCTCTCCGCGCAGATAGAAGGCGCACAGCTTCCCGTCCACGGTGAACAAGAAGTTCTCGTTGTCACCGAGGTCGAACTTCATGGGACCAGGAAGACTGAGACCAACCGTATCGAAGAGTACCGGAGGGCGTCCGAAGCCGAAGAGCAGAGAATCCTCGATGGAGATGATGTCCTCTACCGGCTTCAGCAAGCCTGCACGGAACTTCGTGTGGCCGGGACGCACAGAAGCCAAGAACTGGGCCGCCAGATCGATGTCTGCCGCCGACACGAGGTCCGAGTTCATCTGGACCTCGAAGGAGTGGTACTTGTCGATGGAGGCCCCGATGTCTCCCTGGTCGACGAAGCGCTGGTACCACGTCGGGATGCCGATGTAGTCCTGTACCTCGACGCCTTTGCTCAGCCGAACGAACGCATCAACCTGATCCCCTACCGTGAACACCTTCCCGGTCTTGGGGTTGATGGCGAGTCCTGCCTGCTCTGGGGTCGCTGGAAGCCAAGAGCCATCTTCTTGCAGTAGCTGGCGACCCTGTGGATAGAAGTAGATGCTGGTGAGACCGGTAGACTCTCCACGAACCCCAGTCTCCGACACCAAGATACGGCCCATGAGGGGAGAGCCGTCAGACCTGAGCCGATAGGTGGGGTTGATCTCACTGATGACCCCAGCACTCTGCGTGAAGGGCAGACCGAGAAGAATCTGCGTGGCCAGGGCTAGGTTGGAGATCGTCGGGCCAGTAGCCAACGCGTAGAGAAGTCCTGCCACTGCGCCGCGGTACTTGATCTCGGCGTTCTGCTTCTCTAGCTGCTCTACTGTGAGTCCCACCAAGACACCGAAGTTGGCCTCGATAGAGTCGTTGTTGTCGTAGTAGGAAACCTCGGACCAGAGCCTCTTAGGAGCAGGTCGGTCTGGCGTGAAGGTGTTGTTGATGAAGCGAATGAAACGGCCAGGCACCTTCCTGGTCAGCTTGAACGTGGCCCCCTCCGCATCCAAGGTGGGAACAGGAGTCACTCGAAGATTCTCTGCGTCTAGCACCTGCACCACAGTGAAGGACACCTGCAAAGCCCCGGCGGAGACAGTCAGCTCATCACCCTCTCTGATGCTCCTGTCGATGAGGTCTCCATAGGGGATCTTCACCGTATCGATACCGAGCTGTAGGTCACAAGATCCGCGGATGGTGGTCTCATCATCCAGGATGAAGTCTAGGTTCTCCACCAAGACGTAAGGTCGATGCGAGAGGACATACAGCTTGCCCTCCGAGAACTGCAAGAGCTGCCCATCCTGCTCTACCAGCTCTGGCTGCTTGACGTACTCCTGAAGGATGGGGATGGACCGTAGGCGCTCGTCGACGGGAACGGTCTTGTTCCGGTAGACACACACTGGACGCAGAGTCACGACGAACAGCTCGAGGTCGATCTCAGTGGTGAGTGGCAGCACCTCTTCGAAGTACTCTCTTCTGAACTGGGTCGAGGTCAGCAGAACTCGTATGGTCTCTGCATCCCCTTCGTAGTGTAGCTGCCCATCGATTCCTCGAGACAGCCCATCGACCCGCAAGTCGGACGCCAGTTGCATCTGGGCATCCTCAGACAGCCCGGAAGCGGCTACCCCGTCTTGTAGCTGCTCTGTGTTGAAGACGAACCCCAACCGGTACCTGTCGACTGACACAACCTGGACCCAGAGGGTGGAGGTGATGGAGAGGTCCTTGCGGCACACCTCGATCTCCAGTGTGTCTCCCGCGTGTACCCCCATCTGCTCGAAGTCTGTTGTTGTGGAGACGAGAGTGGCGCTAAAGCGCCAACTCAAGTGGTTGCGGTTAGTGATGATCTGCACCTGATCTGCGAAGAACAGGCTGCGCTCCGCGGCCGAAGACCTAGTGGCCCGAACCATGGTGAAGCTACTTTCCGACAGGAGCAGTAGCTTGCCCGCGGCCATGGGCTTTCCGTACCCCGTGGTCTCGAAGCTGCCCTCGGTCTCTGGGACCGACGCAGAGTTACCGTACCGACTTGTGGACGAGACATCCTCCCCGGTGTCCGGGTCCAGCAAGAAGGTAGATGCCTCCGAACCAGCTAGATCGTCAGCTAGGGTGTAGGTGAGCTGGTCATCCAAGGACAACACAGGAGCGTAGCTCATCCACTTGTGCTGGAAGAGCGCCTGAACATCCTTGATGCTCTTGTTGTAGTCGATCTGGTAGAGCTTTAGGAGCTCCGAGGCCACCATCATGATGGCACCAGACCAGAAGGTCTCGACTCGGTCCTTCCCCTCGATGCGGTTCCAGAAGTCCGAGAGGTAGTTCCAGATGAACTTGGCGTCGGGGATGAACCCCTTGTGGTGCGGAACCAGGATGAGTCTGGTATCGATCTCGCCGAGGGCGGGCTCCGAGCTGTCAGTCCCGTCGTTGACGATGAGCTGTACCTGGTAGTGGCCGATGACATCAGGGGCGAAGGAGACTATCGACGAGTCATCCTCGATATCGGTGAAGCCATCACGCTCCACCTGCGAGCCGATGGGGACCTGGGTGAACACCCACTGGTAGGAAAGACCGCGGCCCTCTGGGTCCACGGAAGCACGGCCGTCCACTAGTACAACCGAACCGACCACTGCTTCCTGCTCCGGCGGCGTGATGACAGCAATCGGGAGGCGGTTAGCCTCGAGGTTGAAGTCAAATCCGCGAACAGTACGGTTGGTCACGCCGTCTCCTAATCCGCATCCTCAGCGTGGACGATGACGATGGCCTTCGTCCCAAAGAGCTCCTCTTGAAGCTGAGGAGCCGAGAGGTTCTTCTTGAACGATAGCTCGTAACCACTACTGAGCAGGGTTCGTAGGTACTTCCACTCAGACACTGTGGGAGTTGAGGCTGGCTCCTTGAACTGGCCGAATCCGACAGTCGGTACGTTGTAGATGGTGGAGGGCAGCATCGCACCAGGACGAAGAGCCGGTACCATGATGCGCGGCTCAGTCTCTCTGTCGACGTAGACGTAGAAACCGTCCCAAGGCTTCCACTCCAGCCGGTAGTCGTGGAACACAGACCAGTCCAGCAAGGAGCTGAACTTGGCCAGAGACCCCTGCCTGACGGCCACTTCTTCGTAGTCGTCAAGTCCCTTTGCTAGGGGCACCGCGATGAACCGCCCTTCACTGGTTTCAGTGAACCCGAGCATGCGGGCCGTGCCTCCGTCATCGACCAAGAGGTAAGACCCGCTCTTGGACCGAGAGGCACAGGAAGCGATCCGCATCCGCATCTCGATGGTGAGGCCTCGTTGTGCACCGAACGGGGCAGTTCTGGTGTAGATGCGGTTCGTGCCTGCGGCCGCGGTGACTCGTAAGATCTTGCCCTCGGCACTGTCTTGCACCATGGCCGCTGTACCGCTACCTACTGCGGTGAAGGCCGGATTCGATGACTCCGGGAGACTTGCGGCCTCCCACCCCTGGTACAGACCACAGAAGCCGAGCTTGTAGATGTCCAGGTTGCCGTGAAGAGCCGTACTCACCACATGACCGAAGGCCACGAATGGAAGGGTGCTGTACCCGTAGTCGTCTCTGGACGGCAACAAAGAGCGGTCCAAGGAGACTGTCAGGACCGGGGTGCTGTAGCTAGTCGCTAGGTTGTACATCCTCCACTGGTTGGCTCTGGGGTCATGCACGAAGCGGATCTTGGCTGGGGTCTTCCACGACAGAGGACTACTGGGAGACAGGTGATCCCGCGGGTCTGAGTAGACACCATTCTTCCGCAGCAGACCCACCGTGCGGGCACTCCCATCATCAAGAAGGTCGAGCTGGAAGACACTCGTCCCGTCGTATACTAGGAAGCCCATGCCGGTGCCGGCATTGTCTCGCTTCGCCGGAGTAGCCGCGAAGTGCACATCCAGCAAGAAGCCCTCGTCTTGGGTCTTCAGGAGCCCGGGATCTTCTCGACTGATGGCGAAACTGCCAACAGTGTTCTCCACCTTCGTCATGCGGAAGACGCCCGTACGCAGCGCCTGCCCTACAGCCTGTGGAGCCTGGACAGGGAACTGCTCGATGGTGGAAGCCAACCAGGGGGCGACAGTCCGACGGCGAGGATCTTCACTCCCCAGGAAGGACACGTACTCGGCACCGTTGACGGTGGTGTTGAAGTCCGAGTGTCGGGCACCGTTGATGAGAGGGAAGCCCGCGTTCGTGGCGAAAGCCATGGAGCGGATGGTCATACGGTTGTCTGCTATCCCCTCTTGGCCGTACACTGCCACAACATCCGCATCCCCTCCGTGTCGCCACTGGGAAGAGGCGAAGGGCTGGAAGGACGAGATGGGGACGCTCTGAAGCAGGATGACGCCTGTGGGGGACTCGACGAAGAGGTCGAAGGTGCTCTTGATCTCGTTCCAGACCAAGAAGTACCGACGCAGCGCCGACCAGTTGAAGTTGATGGTGATGTCCGGGACTCGGGTGGTTCCTACCTTCGGGCCAGTGATGCGGAGAACCCTGGATGTGGTACCACCGGAACCCGTGTCGACGAAGAAGACGTAGACGCCGGTGTTCCTCGGGCCGTATTCCAGCCCGATGACGCCGGCGAACGGGTCTTCTCCCTCGAAGTAGTAGTAGGGGACTGGAAGTACCCCGGGCATGATGCTGTCATGGAGGGGCCCGGGGCCTTCCATCGTCTCGTACTGCTGTCCCGGATGCAGCGCGATGTCGAAGATGGCGTTGCTGCGCAGATTCTTCCCAACATCCAGCGCTGTGAAGAACACCGAGTCCTGCGGGATGTCCAACGTCTTGCGGATCTCCACCCCCTCAGAAACAAGGGAGACAAGAGTTCCGCCATCAGGGCGCTCCGGGAAGAGGGTTCCGCGCTTGGTCCTAGGGAGCTCTGTGAAGACCTCCAGCCCCTCGCTGAAGACCTTTGCATAGCCGAGAGCAGCATTGAGCGTAGGGAAGGTGACGTAGGTCTCGGCGTCTCTCGTACTGATCCGTACCGGGTCCAGGATGGGTACACCTACTGCATCCGGCGCGGGCACCAGGTTGATGAAGTAAGGCCCCGCGGAAAGAGGACCTTCCCACCCCAGTGCAAATGCGAGAGGACTAGCGAGACCTGACACTGAGCTCTCCTACGCCTGGGCCGGAGACTCGGGCTCGACCAGGGCCATCTTCTTCTTGGTCTCTTCCTGCTGCGCCTTCTTGTACTCGGCCTCAGTCTTGGCCCGGATGACCGCCTCCTGCATGGACACGTACTGCCGAGCCATGGTCGGGTGCCGACCGAAGCCCTTCACCGTGTGGGCCTGCCCACCAACGATGATGACCTGCTGTGGGTTCTTGGCGCACGGCTCGAGGAACTTGAAGTCCTCATCCGACACCCAGAAGCCCGTGTCCTTCTCCCAGGCCGCCTCGAAGTCCGTCATGATGGCTTCCTGGGCCGACCCCTGAGCGTAGCCCTCGTTCCAAACGGGGTTGGACATCATGGAGTCCATGAACTGCTTGAAGTCCAGGGTGTCCTGCTTCTCTTCCCCAGTCTCGGGGTCCTTCACCATGATGGGCTTCTTGGTGAAGGGGTCGTAGAACTTGATGGCCTCTGGGAACTCGATTCTGCGTCGCGACATCTTGTGTTTGCCTCCCTTGTACTTGCCCTTGTTCTTCTTGTTACGTTGTCCGAGCATCCTACTACGCCGGCGGGGTGAGGTCCTTCGCTGTGCACTGCGCCGTACGGATCTTGGCGAGGATGGCGAGTAGGTCTGTCTTCTCTTGACTCGTGATGGCTTCGTCGGTCACGAGTTGGGTGAGGGCATCGACCGAGCTCTCGCTGCGGCCCACGTTGAGAGTGAAGAAGGTCTGGACCTTGTCGACCTCACCATCCTTGAAGAAGGACATCTGGGCGGTGTCAGAGTTCGTGGCGTACTCGGAAGGTGGTGTACGTGGCATCTTTGTCTCCCCTGATGTTGTGGATCTTAGCTGAAGAGCCCCAGGTCGCGAAGACCATCGTTGAGCTGCTTGAGCTTACGCGTGAGCTGGTAGATTGCGTCTCGGATGGCCTGAGCCGAGTTCGAGTAGACGCTCAAGTCCGTGAAGTTGTCGACCACGTCACTGGTACCACCAGATGTCACGTTGTTGGTGAGGTCTGCACCACTCGTCTGCTGAGCAACAGGAGCAGCACCGAAGAAGCCAACTAGGAAGTCGTTGTAGCCATCGTACCCCAGGTAGACTCCGCCACCGACACCTGCGGATTCCTGGACACCGCCGGCGATGTAGACGTTGCCACCCTTGTTGGTGTCATCCCATCCAGGTCCGCCCTGGATGTACACATGGCCACCGTTTACCTTGTAGCTCTCACTACCACCACCCTCCAGATGCAGACTTCCGCCCGTGGGGATGGTGCCTGTGTTCTCTCCTGGCGCTCCTGCTCGAAGAGTCAGGTCTCCTCCACCATAGTTCCCAGTGGCTGGAGCGTCTCCTGCCTCGATGATCAGCTCATGGCCAGCCTCGTCCACAGCCCGAGAGATCTTGATTGTATGGTTCTGGTTGTTGGACAGGTAGAAGTAGCCGGTGTTGGTGACTACCAACTGGCTAACGTAGCTACCAGAATCGATCCTGGTCTGAAGGGTCCACTGACTCCCACCACTGTTGCTGGTCACATCGACGAACTGCTTCCAGTCCGCGTTGTGACCACCCGTGTCGTAAGACGTGCCACGCATGACTAGAGCATGGCTGTCTCTAGTTCCGGCCGAGCCGGGCTGGGTCATGTCAATGAGCAGCCCGATGGCAGGGCTTGTTCCAGCGTTCAACGTCAGTAACTCGCTCGGAGATGTTCCGATACCCACCTTGCCTGTCAGGTTCATCGTGACCAGAGAGGTCCAAGCACCTCCATCGATAGACCCGTTCACGCGACTCATCCAGACCAGGTTTCCATCCGAAGATGAACCAGTACTCTGAACAGGCTGTACCTGCGTGGCGAACTCGACGCTCTTCGACAGAGATCCAGTCTCAGCAAAGCCAAAGCCACGCTGCGTGATGAGGGGGCTGTACTTCTGCGCTCCGGTCGTGGCAGGGGTCTCGTTGCTGAAGAGTACCTGCACGGCCTGGGTTGTGCCGACCGTGTCATCCTCGAACCAGGCGATGTCTTGGTTGAGCTGGGTAAGGTTGTCGTCACTCTTCTTGATCGGGGCTCCGTTCACGAAGAACGTGGCCATCTCGTTGATGGTCAGGGTGTTGACGCAGCCGACTTGCATGGCCTGGATGGCGAACCCTACCCATGAGGTGAGAGTTCCAGTCGCATCTCCCAGACGCTGGTGCCAGTGGCGTGTCTCCCAGACCTGTCCTTCCTTGATGCCAGTACCGAGATCGTACTGGGTAGAAGTGCCAGCCTTGCCGTGATAGATCTTGCCACCTCCCATGATCTGCAAGTTGGTGGCACCACCGGTCACAAACGAGATCGAGTCGGAATACTCACGACAGATGCCGGTGTTGACATCATCATTGAAAGACAGGATCGGGACAGATTGAGACCCGTCAGGGAGCTGCATCTGTCCCGTGCTGCTCTGGATGAACAGGTCAGCAGAACCGCGTCCAGGATTGTAGATTCGGAAGCCGTCCGTCGATCCCGAAGTGTAGTAGCCGATGGTGTACTTCTCGGTGCCCGCCTCCTGGAAATGGATCAAGGCGTCAGTGCCAGAGACCACTCCGTTGAGGGTCACGTCTCCGTGAACGTCGAGCAAGGTGTCGGGGCTGCTTGTTCCGATCCCTACCTTGCCATCACCCAGAATCGTGAAGAGGTCGTCGTGCCCGTAGAACCCGAGATTGATGGAATTGCTCGATGATCCTGCCCCAGCGTACTTGAAGTTCAGCGAGGCGAAGTTGTATTCACTCGCAGCCACACCGAAGTTCATGGCGACGTGCTGGCTAGCAGTCAGACTCGGGGCTAGAAATCGTAGGGCATTGACGTAAGCAGACACATCCGTTGCGTTGATCTGCACTACCGGAGCGCCGCTGGATGCTCCACCAACAGGTGACAACCTCATCCGTTCTGTGGCAGCCACAGAGTAGGAACCGTCTGTACCAAAGAGCAGGGCTCCGGTGTTGGAGGTGAAGCAGACATCGTTGGCGGCCGATCCGGTCACGTAGTTGTTGCTGCCGGTTGCTAGGCCGAAGGCCGCAAAGCCTGTTGCCGAGGCTGGAACGAGATTGTCACCAAGGATCAGACCAGGAGCAACGGTGCTGACATAGACCTGTCTTCCTCCGGAACCATGCACATGCAACTCGACGGCCGGGGCGGTTGTCCCGATGCCGAGCCTTCCAGCCGATGTGAATCGAGCCATCTCTGCAAGCGCAGGAGTCGCGAAGATGAGCGGCTCTCCTGTCTTCCTTGCGGCCATCCACAACGATCCTGGGAAGTAAGTTGCAGATGCGTTGGAGTAGCCGACGGTCGCTCCTACAGCACCGATGCTGTCAACAAAATCAAAGGCGGAGTAGCCAGCGACATGGGTGTTCTGGAGATGTAAAATCGTGTCACCAGACACGCTGCCAACCACGTCTAGCAAGTGCGATGGCGAAGCTGTTCCGATGCCTACCTTGCCGTCGTAGTTGATCCGCATCGCTTCGGTCGCACCGTTATTGCCGACCTGGAAGATGATGTCAGACCCAGAAGCCCCTGCTCCAGCAGTTGCGCGTAGAACAAGGTCATCAGCGGCCCCCGTACCGCCAATGAGAATTTGTCCACCGGAACGACCCGCCAGTAGGGCGTAGCCGGAGAGGTCGACGGTGCCTGTAACCAGGTTGACGTAGTCTCCACCATTCATGGAGACCTGGAACACCTGGCCAGACGAGTTGTAACGGAATCTTCCCGTGTTAGCGTCGCTCACAGCAGCAGTCCCCTGAGACGGGAACTGGACGCCACCACTTGCCGGGATACGAAGACGCTCAGTTGGTGCCCCACCCAGAGCCTTCGCCGCAACGTAGAACAGTAGGTCGGTGCCGTTGTACCAGTCAGGGTCCGTGGTGAAGTCTTCGGCAGCTACTGCCGTGATGTGCGCCCCCAACCGGAAGTCGGCTACCACGCCGTCAGTGTTGTGCCCAAACCACTTGACGTGACCGAGCTGATCGTCTGCAAGAACATGAAGGGGAGAGGCGTGTGTCCCACGGCCCTTGCGCAGGCTGAGCCACGGAGATGTGATCGCACCCGTCCAGTAACTGGATGCTCCGATGCTTGCTACCGTGTCGGCCTGCGCATGGATCAGCCAGTCAGAGTCGGCCAGGTCGCCCACCAAGAGACCCTTGGTGTTGGAGATGACTACCCTGCCATCGCCATCGACGCGCAGCAGGTCACTGCCGTTATTCTCCCTCACCGCAAAGAGCGGGTCGGTGATCGGTGTGGAGGCGTTTCTGATGATGATGCCGCGGCGGACGTCATCCAGCGTGATGAGGGAATCGGCGGGGGAGGCGCCATCTCCGTACGCCTGCTTGAGGGTCCTGGTGAAAGACCCGCCGCCGGAAGATGCTTCGGTCACCCGCCCGTAGGTATCGACGGTGATGGTGGCCAGGGTGTACTCGCCGGGAGAGACTCCAGAGGCACTCAGGGAGAGTGTACGGTCAGCCGACAGATCCCCTCCGCCACTGAGACCGTCACCAGAGTCGACCTTGCGGCCAGGAGGTACGGCGGAACCAGCAGATGCCCCGGTGATGTGGCCACGCTGGTCGACCGTGATGGTGGCGAAATCGTATGTGTCGGGAGTGACCGCAGTGTCCGGGTGGGAGATCTCGATGTCATCATCCAGGGCCCCGCCACCAGAGAGACCATCGCCGGCCGTGACTTGCCGGGTGCTGGGAACCATGAAGTAGGAGAGGCTGGGACGCTTCAGATAGAGGTGCCCCGCGGTGTCAAGCCAGAGATAGTTCGAGACTCCCGGAGCCGGGTCGCTGGACTGGGCAGCAAAGCCGTACCACCGCCCGTTCCTCACCGCGTCTCGAAGGTCCACCGCCGCCTGGTTGGCGAGGTTCCAGTCCTCCGCCGCGACGTACTTGGTCGGGTCGGCACCTGGGGGGACATCTTGGAGATCGGTCTTGGGGTAGCTCAGAGAGGTGTTGTCGTAGACGAAGTGGCTCACTGGCTTCTCCCGGGTCTGGGGTAGACCGGCAGGGTGGTCACTGTGGTAGTCTAGCGGCCAGTCCAGAGAATGGTCAACGATAGGATGTAGCCGTGATCTTCAAGCCGATGAAGGCAGCAGACGCGCTCAAGGCCTTGGAAGGGCAGGAGAACGTCTTGCAACCAGCGATCGACGACCACGAGCGCTTCTTCCACAACCTCTCCTGCCCGAGCTGTGGAGGGGAGGTCATGCCCATCGTGAACACCAGGCGCCTGTTTTCCACAGGTTCGGTCTTGCCCAACTACCTGGCCAAGTGCAAGAACTGCGGGGTGGAGTTCGAGCCCTACACAGGCATCCAGATCACGATGCCCTCAGTCGAAGGCTAGTAGCGCTTGAGGTAGATCTGCTCCCCGTTCGGTCGGGTGGTCATCTTCGATGTATCCGGCCCGGCGATGAGGTAGCTCTGCATGTACGTACCCGCGAAGGATGGGTCGCCGGACCCGAGCACATTGCGGGTACGAACGCCGCGGATGCGCCTGTCGACCCCGTGGGTGAAGGACATGAGCACGATGGGCATCACCACCTTGGTGGCCCCATGCTTCTTGATGAGATCGTTCACCTTGTCGACGTTCAGCTTGTTGTTCTCCGGCGGCAGGTGGTTGATGTAGTCGATGAGGGCAGTGGCCACCACGTTCTCGTCGTCTCCGCCCGTGTAGTAGACATCGAAGGAGACGTAGCTCGGAAGGAAGTGCCGCACCAGAGCGTTCGCCACAGCGACACGCTCCTGGTCGGAGTTGAAGAGCTGCTGCACCTCCTCCACCAACGGCGTGTAGCTGTAGGTGAGCTGGATCGACTGCCCAGCCAGTGAGAGTTCGTTGTCCAGGCCGGGAGTAGACCCAGGCGGCAGCACCGATGTGGGGAGGATGATGGAGACCTCCTCCCTCTCCGAGAAGGTGAAGATCTCGTTCTGCACCCGCAACGTGTAGCCAGCGATACGGTAGTTCTCTTTGAGGATGAGACCATCCTCGATGGTGATGTTCATCCCCTCGCTAGGACCGTACCCCACCAGAGGCAGCTCCACGTAGTAGAGAGCTCCGTCTCGGTTCTTCTCCACGGCAGAAGATGACGCTCGCCAGACTCCTGGTCGGATAATGCGGTAGGGGATCCTGTGACCTGTGGTGCTCCAGGGCATAGGGTCATCATCTAGAGCAACCTGTGTGAGACCACCATCCTCGATAGGCGACGGGCTCGCAGACCAGGGAATAGTGATGTTTCTCTGGAGAGTGACCGAGTCGTAGAGACGGAAGCGCACGTACTGCGCTGATATCTCTGTGCCACCACCAGAGGATCGAGTTGGGGTGGTGTCCGGTACCTCATGAGCCACCCAACGCACATGAGGGCTAAACCCGGGGTCTGGGAAGTCCTCGGAACGGTCGAGGGCCACATACTTCTTGCCATCCCAGGCGCTACCGTCGGACTCGGTGCCAACAGCGGTGATCTTGAACGTACCCAGTAAAGGCTCATCCCCACCGGTCTCTTCGGACATCGCTCCATTGTCCGCATAGACGGTCATCCAGTGTGTGTCGGCTAGCAGGTCATCCAGGATGTTGGGGTCGGCGACCGGCGCGTACGCCTTCTTGGTGCCCACACGCACGTCCAGCAGCGAGAAAGAGACCGGGGGAGCAGGGTCTGCCGGGTAAGACAACGTGCTGTGAGTCAGCACCCTGTCTACCTGAAAACGGACTACCGGCTTGGCTGGGGGGGTGAGGTTTGCGAGCTCATCCTCCAGTATCCGAGTGACCGTGTACGCTCCAATGTCCGGGCCGCTGTCGATGAAGAACAGTTGTCCGGGGGAGATCGCTGTCAGCCCCTTCAAGCCACCCGCTGCGTTGGGGACGATGAGCTGCACGATGTTGGACCCTGCCTGGGTGATGCAGAGCCAACTGGACTTGGCCTCTTTGTACGCCACCAGAGTGTTGATGGCAGGGCGAAACTCGAAAATGTCTCCAGTGCGTACTCCGCGAAGAGGGAGCGCACCAGACATCAACCCGAAGAAGTAGAAGCCGTCCACATCAGACGGGTAGCCATCCCTGCTCCATTGAGTCGGGTCTGTGGCCTCTTCAGACTCCGGCATGATTTGCGCCGGCGGCATATCCGGGCTGAGCCGGAAGTTCTTCGTCTCGTCCGTGACGTGCTGGAAGATGGTCGGATCGTCACTGAAGCGGAACTCCACCGAGGCCGGGTCCGAGAAGTAGCAGCGCGCATACCCCTTCGCCGACGGGCCGATGCTGTAGCCCGTGCGAGACAGGGTTGTCATGATGGTGCTCAGCTCGTCCTCGTCGATGTCGAACCCGATGCTGGGATGCGTCAGGGTGTTGTATAGCCTCTCGATGAAGTCACTCCAGAAGTCGGCTTCTTCCCAGTCTGTAGAGCAGTGGATAATCTCGATGAGGTCCGCTGCCGTGATTGGGCTAACCCCGGTAGTACCGCTGTAGTCGTTGATGAGTGAAACCGCTGTCCCCATGGGATCAGAGGGCA
>Ga0315283_10002368_pt1 | contig 15701 bp, 11 predicted proteins | sample YL17G09_0_MG_FD_204541 | JGI IMG/M metagenome (GOLD analysis project Ga0315283, IMG submission 204541) | Sediment microbial communities from Yellowstone Lake, YNP, Wyoming, USA - YL17G09_0 | ecosystem: Environmental > Aquatic > Freshwater > Lake > Sediment | place: USA: Wyoming | collected... | reverse complement strand
TTACTTTGGAGATCGAGCGTGCTGTGCCCCTGAAGCGCGCCTCCCCTGTACCCATTTTTGGGGGGGGAGCGAGAACAAAAGATGGTGGACCGGGGGTGCGGAGAAGGTGGAGACGGTAAAAATGAAAAAAAAAAACGACTCTTCACACCCTTCATGTCTGACTCTGGAACTCTGGATGCCATCTGCTCTGTTGACACAAACACGCGCGGAGGGTGGGCTCCGAAAAAGAGGGGGAAGGAACGCGGGTCAAAAAGGGCTGCACTCTGCACGCGAGAAAAGTGATGAGAGAAACTTTTTGATCGGAAGGTTGACATTGAAAAAGCAACACACACCACTGCTTCCTCTCTTTTTAGGCCGCCGCCGGCGGGGCGGCACGCGGGGGCGACACGCGGGGGCCCTGAGAGGGCGTGCGGGGGCCCTGAGAGGGCGGCCGCACGCCCCGACCACCGCCCTGCTGCCCACCGCGGCCGCCACCGCGGCGGCGGCCTTCCCGCCCACCACGCCCGCGCCCGCCTATGCAAGCCTGGGCAGGCGGGGAGCCCTGGCGGCGGTCGCCCGCCACCACGGGCGTGCTGGCGGGCGGAGACGGTGTGCCCGGCCCGGCCTGCGCGCTGGGCGGGCGGGCCAGGGCTGGAGGTGGCGGCGTGCGGGCGGCGGGCTGAGAAGGGGGCGCGCCGGCGAGCGCAGCCTCCTTTTCGGCCCGCCGCACGCGGGACGGCGGGCGCCGGCGGCGAGGGGGTGGGGGGTCGGAGGATGCATCAACGGGTGGTGGTGGTGGTGGCAATGGCTCCATCAGGACGACAGGAGGAGGAGGGACGGGGGCGGCGGGTAGTGGCGGGGCAGGGGCGAGCGGCGGCGGCGGCGGCGGTGGAGGCAGCGGAGGAGGAGGCGGCTGCGGCGGCACGGCAGGACCAGTCGACGGCGGCCGGTCGCGCCCACCACGCCCTCGCCCGCGCCCGCGCCCTTCAGGGCGGGGCCCGCTGCCACCGCGGTCGCCGCGGCCGCCACCCCGGCCACCCCCCCGCCCGCCAGCAGCAGGAAGCGCGATCGTAGGGGGGCGCGCGCCGGCGGCCGCCCCGTCAACCGGCGCCTGCTCACCCGCCCGGGGGTGGGCGCTCGGGGGGCGCCGGGCCGGCACTGTCTCCCACTCCTCATCCACAGCGCCGCCAGCCCCGCCCCCGCCGCCCTCGTCTTCATCCTCCGCCACCGACGCCGCCACCGACGCCGCCGCTGCGGCAGCCGCCGCGGCAGCCGCCGCTTGGGCGGCCGCGACCGCGGCGCCCGCGGCGTCGGCCGCGGCGGTCGCGAGCCAGCCCGCCCGGCGCGCCCACCCCTCCCGGCGCCAGGCGTCGGTGGGCTCGTCCAGCGGGCGCACGATGGACACCGGGTGGGACGCGGCGGCCGCGACGGCGGCCTCCGCGCCGGCCTTGGCAAGGGCGGGTGGCAGCTTGTGCGAGGTGGCCGACGCGGTACACCCGCCACCCAACGCTCCGCCAACGCCCGCCCCAGGCACTGCGTCCACAACGACGACTGTGATGTCATCCCGGATCCCGCGCGCCCGGTGCGCCCAGGCGACCAGCTCGCCCGCGGCCTTGGAGGCGGGCAGCCCCCGCACCCGGTGCGCGGCGGCTTTCGGGGTGGCCGCGTCCCACAGGCCGTCCGACGCGATGATGAGGCGCCCCCCGCCCGCGGGGAGGGTCACCAGGCGGACCTCAGGGGCGGCCGTCACCGCGTCGCCCGCCTCCAGGTCGCCGATCGTCCGGGCCATGGCCAGACCGCCCGGCCACACGCGCACGGGGCCCGCGGGCACGCCCTCCACCGAGGCGGGCGCGACCTCGGACCCGGCCGCCAGGACGCGCGCCGTCTCGGCCGCATTCCCTTCCAGCCTGTGGTTGCCGCTCACCGCCACCACCTCCGCCCCCGTGTCCAGGACGGCCACCGTGTCGCCCACGTTGGCGACGACAAGGTGCCAGCCCACCAGGGCGGCGACCGTGGCGGTGGTGCCGGACGGGGCGGCCGCGGACGCCAGGGCGGCGTGCAGGTCGGCGAAGGTGGCGGCCAGGGCGGCGGGGAGGGCGGCCACCGCCACGTCCTGGGCCGCCCAGGTCGGCGAGGCGGCGGCGGCGGCGGCCTGGGCGGCGGCGATCAGCAGGGCCGCCGCGGCCTCATCCCCGCTCGCGCCCAGGTCGGCGGCGGCGGCGGCGGCGGCGGTGGCGACGGCGTCGGCCACGGCCAGGGCGTGCACTTCAGGGCCGCCGCCGCCGCCACCTCGCCTGCGAGGGGAGGCGAGGGCAGCGGGCGCCGGGGACGGCGGCAGGAGAGGCGCCGCCGTCGCGGGATCAGCGTCACCGTCGCAGCCTGTCTTCTCCAAACGAGCAATCAGCGCAGGCACCACATGCTTGGCCGCGTGCGTCGCGGCCTGCTTGCCGCCGTGGCCGTCAAAGACAGCAAAGAGGGAGAGGGGGAGAGGGGCTATGGGGGGTTGAGGGAGAAGTAGGGAGGGGATGAGATGGGGGAGAGAGTGGGAGTAATAGAAAAGAGCGCGCAAAGACAGTGCGCTAGCCATGGCGTCGCGGGTGCGCTCGCGTCGGGGCGGGACGGGCGCGCACGCGGGGCACCGGATGAAAGCGGGGTTGATGATGATGATGGCAGGAGGCGTCCTCCCGCTTTTCCTCTAGCGCATGGCCACGTCGACGCACTGCCCGCCCCTACCGGCCAGGCCCCTTTTCGTCGCCCTCCACGCCCGATTCTGGGGTGTGACGGGGCCTGGTCGTCTTGCCAGGGCGTGAAACCGGCAGGGTAGGGCACGCGCGGCCTGGGAGCGCACGCACAAGCGGAGGGCGCACACAGAAATTGCTCTTCTTACCTGCGAGCCCTCGCAACCGGACGGCCGCGCCCTCGCACACCGTCAGCGTGTCCTCGCCCTTGAGCACGTACTTAGAGGTGGCGTGCTTTATGACCAGGGGTGCCATGGTGTGTGAGAAAGAGGAAGCGGTCTGTGAGGAGAGAGGGGAGAGAAAATGATTGGGAGAGAAGAGTCGCTCAAACCTCATCCATCACACCTGAAACCTGGTGCGGACACCGTTGTTGTTGGCGCGTGGCTGAGGTGAGAGAGTTATTCACACCTCGCGGTTTACGTGGTGCAGCGCGTCATCCCGGCAAAAATGCTCCGACCCGTCCTGCTGTTCTGCGCCCTGGCGGCGGCGGCGGCGGCGGTGGGGGCGGTGGGGGCGGCAGTGGCTGCTCCATCCGCGACCCCCGCCGCGACCTCCACCACCCAGCCCCGCTACCCGCGCACAACCTTCGAGGACGGGGAGCCCGTCATCCGGTATGAGGGTGCCAAGCCGCCCTTGAACCTGCCCAAGGAGGACCTGGTGCACGCGCCGCTAGACCTGCGGTACGAGGCGCCGGCCCTTGGCAGCCACGACAAGTGGGCGGGCGGCCCACCTCCTGTCCCGCCCGCCCTCGCGGCCTGGTGGGCTAATGTCAGTCGCCTTGCCGCCTTCCCTGTGGTTGCACCTCCCAGGGTGCGGGCCTTGGCTACGGCGCGGCAATCGACGGCGGCGTCGGAGGGCACCTCACCGGCGCCAAGCCCGAGTCAGCATGCACATGCGCAGCCTCTCGCCGAAAATAGTAGACCGGCTGGGTCGCCGTCTCCCGCTCCCGCGCCGGCACCCGCTATTAACGAGAAGGGATGGTCGAAACCAATCGATGGTGAGCATGAAGAGGGTGGAAGGCGTATTTGTGGGGGTGGTCAATTGGCCTGAGACGCAGGAACATGCGCGCATTGTTCGCGGAGAGAGGGGCCCGCGCGCATCCTTGCGCGCCACCCACCCTTCGGGCCTCACACACACACACGCATCGTTCACACACACATGCACGTACATAGGCTACGACTACCCGGCCGTTCTGACGCTCGCCCTGGGCTTCTTCAATGCCCAGCGGTCGGGCCACCTCCCACCCGCCAACCCGGTCCCCTGGCGGGGCGACTCAGCCCTGGGCGACGCCGCGGCCGGCCGGTCCCTCGCCGGCGGGTTCTACGATGCGGGCGACCACCTCAAACTGCACCTGCCCCTTGCCTGGTCCCTGTCCAACCTGGCGTGGGCGATGGTCGCCTTCCCGGACGCCTTTCCACGGGGCGGCGACGCGGCCCGGTCGGCGGCGGCCACGCTGAAGTGGGGCGCGGCCTACCTCATGGCCTGCAACCTGGGCGCCGGCCGCTTTGTCGCGCAGGTCGGGTCAGAGGGCGCCGACCACGGGTACTGGGGCCGGCCGGAGGACATGGCCATGCCCCGGCCCGTGCTAGTGGTGGACGGGCCGGGCGGCAAGCCGGGCTCGGACGTGGTCGGGGGCGCCGTGGCCGCGCTGGCCGCCACGGCGGTCGCATTGAAACACACCGACCCAGCATTCGCGTCGGCGTGTGTGGCATCTGCCCGCGACCTGTACGGCCTGGCGACGACGTACGAGGGCACCTACTCGTCGGCGTTGCCGGTCGGCAATTTGTATCCGTCTTCGAGTTACTTGGACGAGCTTGCCTGGGCTGCCGCCTGGCTGGGCCGGGCGACGAGCGGCGAGCAGCCGGGAGGCGGGAGCCCCACCACCGCGGGCACCTCTGCCTGGTTCCTAGTCAGGGCCCGCTCCTACTGGGGGCGCGCGGGCGCGGAGCATCGCGGCCTCGCAAACTCGCTCGCCCACTTCTGGTCGGAGACGTACGCGGCGGCCGCCGTCCTGCTGGCGGCCGACACGGGCGGCCCCGAGTACAGTGCGTACCTCTGGCGCTTTGCCCAGGCGCACGTGGGCGGGTCCTGGCCGCTGTCGTACACGCCGGCCGGCCTGAGCTACCGGCACCAGTGGGGCAGCCTGCGCATGGCGACCGGGTCGGCGACTGTCATCGCCGCCTTTGGGGCCCTCCTCGCCCCGACCGACCCGGGGACCGCCCGCAAGTTCAGCTGCTGGGCGCGTGGGCAGGTGCGTTACGCTCTGGGCGACACGGGGCGGTCGTTCGTGGCCGGGTACGGCGCCCGCCCGCCTATGCGGCCCCACCACCGGGCCGCCAGCTGCCCGCCCTTCACGCCTGGGACCGCGGGGCGCAACAGCCCGACCTGCGGGCACGAGGCCTTCGTCAATCCGGGCCCAAACCCCAATGTCCTGACTGGGGCCCTGATCGGCGGGCCCGACGCGGCCGACGCGTTTGTGGACGCCCGGGACGATTACGTCAAGTGCGAGGTCGCCCTGGACTACCAGGCCGCGTTTGTCGGGGCGTTGGCGGGCGTGGTCGCGTCTGGCCCGGGCGAGACGTGGGGGGCCTGCCTGGCCGCCTTCCCGGGCGCGCTGCGGCCGATTAAAAGGGTTGGTGTTTGACTGCCCGTTATTATGTGTGTACTATTTTTTGTTTGCCTTAACAAAACGAGGTTTTCGCTCACTCTCGTTCTCCGGCCGCCCGCCAGCTAGGAGGACACACGCAGCTCGACACACTGCTCGACACACTCGACACGCGTCGTCCCGAATGCGCCGCAGTCGCCACCACCGCCACGCCCCAACCCTGGTAGCAGCGGTGCTGGCCGCCCTGTGCGCCGCCACAGCGGCCGCGGCTGCGCCGGCCCGGGACAGGCTCTCGCAGGAGGCGGGCCTGCGCCAGCAGACGCCCCAAAGGCCCTGGTTCAGTGGCGCCCGGCCGCCCTTGGACGTCCCGGCCGAGACCCTGACCCACGCCCCGTTAGACCTGGGCAAACGGAGCCCGTCGGGCGTGCCGGGACCCATCACGGGCCGCCCAGGCGCCGGCGACAGCGTCACTTTGGCCCGGGGCGTGGCCGCGGCCGCGGCCGCGGCGGCGGGTGTGGCGAAGAACAAGACGGAATTGGTGGCCGCCCTCCTACGAATGGCGCAGGTTGAAGCATTCCGAGCGGGAGCCCTGGCACTGCCGCATGCGCATGCGGCAGTGCCCAACGTATCGGCGGGAATGGCGACCTGTGCGGGCCCGAACCGACCAACCTTGGATGACGGTAAGCCATCCTCCATGCACACACACAAAAACGCCACGGAGCCAACCTCCCCGCCCTGCGCTCTCACCCTTTCCCCACCCCTTCCCCTCCTTTCCGTCTATTAGATTACCCTTACCCGCACGTCCTTCGTCTTGCCCTCGACTTTTACCACGCCCAGCGGTCGGGCCATATACCCCCCAACGACACGTACGCGGTCCCCTGGCGGGGCACTTCCGTCGCGGGCGACCCCTTCCCCGCCCACTTTGACGCGGGCGACCACCTCCTCCTCCTCTTCCCGTACGGCCAGACCCTGTCCCTCCTGGGCTGGGCGTTCCTGCCCGAGAATTTTAGGGAGGGCTTTGACACGTCGCCCGGGGCGGCCGCCTCCCTGCGGTCCACGCTGCGGACCGGGGCGGAGGCCATCATGGCCGCCCACACCGCCCCGCTGCGCTTCATCGTCCAGGTCGGCGAGGAACACACCGACCATGACTACTGGGGCCGCCCGGAAGACATGGCGGCGGGCGGGCGGGGCCTGCCCCGGCCGGTGCTGGAGCTGGACGGGGCGCGGGGGCGGAATGGATCGGAGGCCGCGGCCGAGGGAGTGGCCGCCCTCGCCGCCGCCGCCTTGGCCTGGGAGGATGTGGACCCTGTGTTCGCCGCGTCCGCCACCGCCGCCGCCCGGTCCCTGTTTGCCTTTGCCTCGCGGTACGAGGGCTACTTCAGCGATGGCCTGCCGGTTGGTAACATGTATCCTAGTACGAGCTACCTTGACGACCTGGCGTGGGCAGCGGCGTGGATGCTGAGGCTGACAGGCGAGGGCGCGTTCAGGGAGGCGGCATCCACGTTCTGGGACCGCATGGTGGTCGAAGAACCGGATGCCCTGCTCGTGCGCGAGCAGTCCTGGGCGCACGCGGCGCCCGCGGCGGCGGTGATGCTGGCTGGCCTGACGGACGAGCCCAAGTACGCGGCTTTTGCCTACCTGTTTGTGGAGACGCACGTCCAGGGGGCGGCGCCGGTCGCCTATACGGCGGCGGGGCTGGCGTATCGAAACCAGTGGGGTAGTCTGAGGAATGCGGCCAACCCCGCCCTCGTGGCGGCGGCCTTCGGGGAGGTGCTGAAAAAGTGGGCGGCGGCGGCGGCGAGCGCCGCTCCGACTTCGGCTGTGGCCGGTGCCATCGCAGCCAAGGCGGCGGGCACGGCCACGGCCACCGCCAACGCCACGGCCATGGCGACCGCCCCACGCCCTGCGACCCCCTCGCCCACGGCTGGCCTGGCTCGCCTCTACGCCTGCTGGGCCCGGGGCCAGGCCCGCTTCGCCCTGGGCGACACGGGCCGCTCCTTTGTGGTCGGCTGGGGCGTCAACCCGCCCACACACGTCCACCATCGGGCGGCGTCCTGCGGGACGGAGACGGGCGGCCCGGGGTCAAACGCGCCGGCGTGCGGGCCAGCAGATTTTGCCTCGCCCGGCCCCAACCCTCAGACTCACGTCGGCGCCCTGGCGGGCGGCCCCGACTTCTATGACGTGTACAATGACACTCGCAGCGACTACGTCGGGAATGAGGTCGCCCTCGATTACAATGCTGCCTTCACGGGCGTGCTGGCAATGCTGAGGTACACATGAAAACAAGAGGCTTGGACGCTTGCCGTGAGGGCCGGCCATTCGCCTGCGAAGGCGGCGTTGAGCGCGTCCGTCCGTCCGTCGAGGGGGGAAATACGAAAACTGAGGCGGCCGGCGACCTAACCCTCTCGCCTGCTCCCATCCTCACACCTCTCTTCCCTTCTCCTTTCAACGCACACACAGCCAAGAGACTGGCGAGACGTGGAATGACTGCATGACCACCTTCCCGGCCGACTTGCGGCCCATTTTGCGGGTGGTGTGAGACAAGTGGACAGCTTTTTGGACGGGGGGAGAGAGAGGCACGATGTCGAGAGTAGGCAGGCAAGTCTTGCTGCAGAAACGTGCAAGCTCTCTCCTGTGTTCTGTGGTCGCCCACTGAGGTAGAGGGAGAAGGAGCGCAGACACACCGGCGCAAATCCTCGTCCCCTTTTCCCGCCCCGCGCATGCGCCTCTGCACACCACGCGGCGGCGCGCTGGCTGGGGGGCAAGGAGCAGAAGAGAGAACGAGGCGAATGGGCCTGCCCACCCCTGCGGCCGTAGCCGCCCCACCCACCTTCTCTCTTTCTGGCGTACCTGTCGCGTCTGCCACGCCCGGTTCGACCCGGCCGCCAGCCCGCCGGCCGCCTGCCGCCACCACCCAGCCCTGTACATGGGCGGCGAGCTGTCGAAGGCGGTGGGGTTCCTGCAGGCGTCCAGCGCGCCGGAGCACAGCCTTCCGTCTGTCCTCGGCCGCACTGGGATCATTCGCTTCTGGGATTGCTGCGGCTCCGAAGACCCGGACGCGCCCGGGTGTGAGGTGGGGGTGCACTTCGGGTATGATGCGTGAAGCAGGGCGCGGGTGAGGGAAGGTTCGCGGTGAATGGGTAGGTTGATAAGCTCACTCGCGCACGCGTGCGCGCGCGCAGTGGCCATCAGCTTTGTGTGGGGCTGTCTTTTCTCTCCTCCTTTGCCCCGCCCGGCGCCCGGGGCCTCCCGCCATGCACAGAGACGGTAGAGGCCGGCACAGAGACGCACGCTGAGGTTATGTAGAGAAAGCAATGATCACATTCCCACCCCCCCTTTTTGCTCTACAGCCGCGCCCGCACCCCCCCCCCTCCCCTGCTATCCTCCAGCCGCGCCAGCGTCTCCAGGTGAACCTCGTCCGGCCCGTCCGCAAGGCGGAGCGTGCGGGCGCCCGCCCACAGCCTGGCGAGCGGGGTGTCTCCCGACACACCCGCGCCGCCATGGACTTGGATGGCGGCGTCCAAGGCTTCCAGCACCGCCGCGGGCGCGGCCACTTTCGCGGCCGCCAGAGCGCCGCGGGCGGCCCGCGCGTCCCCGCCCGCCGCGTCCAGGGTCGCCGCCGCATGCAGGACCAGCAGCCTGGCGCCTTCCAGGTGGACCCGGGCGGTGGCCAGGCGAGACCGCAGCGCCCCCTGCGTCGCCAGGGGCCGGCCAAAGGCGACCCGCGCCCGCGCGCGCGCCCAGGCGAGCTCCAACCCGGCGTCGCCCATGCCCACCAGGCGCATGCAGTGGTGCAGGCGGCCCGGGCCGAGGCGGGCCTGGCCCACCTCGAAACCCCGGCCCAGGCCGGGGAGCGCGTGCGACAGGGGCACGCGCACGCCCCGGAAGCTGACCGCCGCGTGGCCGTGCGGGGCGTCGTCGTACCCAAACACGGACAGCGCCCGGCCCACCCGCAACCCGGGCGCCGGCATGGGCACCGCGATCACGGAGTGGCGGGCGTGGGCCTTGGCGCTGGCCGGCACGCCGCCCACCGCCATGACCAGGCAGAGCTTGGTGCGGGGGTCCAAGGCGCCGGACGTCCACCACTTGTCGCCGTCGATGACCAGGCTTTGTCCTCCATTTCTTTCGTCCACCACCTGGACAGTCGCCGCGATGTTGGTGGCGTCGCTAGAGGCGACGCCCGGTTCGGTCATCGCAAAGCAGCTCCGCCACTCGCCCGTCAGCAGGGGGACCAACCAAGCGACCGCCTGGGCCGGGCTGGCAAAGCGGGCCAGGACCTCCATGTTGCCAGTGTCGGGCGCCGAGCAGTTGAAGGCCTCTGCGCACCAGGGCGCGCACCGCCCCATCTCGGCGGCCAAGTGCGCGTACTCCAGGTTCGTCAGCCCGGGGCCGAGCAGGGCGTCCCAGGAGGCAAACCCGGGCGGCAGGGGTGGCGGTGGGGAGGCTACCGCCAGGGAGGCGCGGATGAGGACGGCCAGGTCGGCCGGGAGCCACAGGTTCCACAGGCCTGCAGCGGCCGCCTCCCTTTTGGCGGCCTCCATTTCAGGCGCCACACCCCATCGGGAGTCCGACTCCGCGTGGGCCATGATCGCCGCATCCACGGGAGCGATTTGGCCGGCCATAAAGGCGCGGAGGCGGGTCAACAGGGCGGCCGCGCGCGGGGAGGGGCCGAGGCCGGGAAGAGGTGCTTCGGCGGGCCGAGCGCCCCCGCCCCCGCCCTCACCCCCACCAACCCCCTCGATCACTTGCAGCGCCCGGGCCGCCAGCGCCGCGACGACGGAGTCGGACCCGACCTCAGCGGCGTGCGCGGAGGCTGCATTGCCTGCGGCCGCCCGGGCGCCCACGCCGGCGAGGATGGAGGCGGCCCGGAACAGGGAGAGGGCCACAAAGAACGCCCACTCGAGGGGGGCTGCGGCCACCCCACCACGCGGGTCCTGCCCGGCCGCCGCCCGGTAGGCAGCCACGAACTCCGCCTCGCTCGGCACGCCGGGCGGCAAGGGTCGGGGCAGGGCAGGCAGGGCAGGGACGCCCGGCGGGAGGTGGTAGGGCAGGCAGGCGTAGGCGAGGTCGGACAGGGGGTGGCCGAGCGTTGCCAGCTCCCAGTCCAGGACGGCCGCGACGGCCGGGCGGGCGTGGCCGCCTTGGAGCGAGCCCGCCTCGAAAATGAGGTTGTCTAGCCGGAAGTCGCCGTGCACCAGGGTCGGCGGGGTGGTGCCATCGCTGGCTGGGACGTGGGCGGCTAGCCAGGCCGCGAGGCGGGCCATGAGGAGGTCGGGCGACCGGCCGCCTGGTGGTGGCTGTTGCTGCTGCGACCCACCAATCGCTGCCGCCGCCGCGCTCGCCGCCCGGAACTGGCGGTCCCAGGTCGCGACCTGGCGGGCCGCATACCCATCTGACCCGCCCCGCGCCAGTCGCGCCAGCCCGGGCCGGGCCGCCACGTCCACGGCGTGGATGGCTGCGAGCGTCGCCGCGGCCGCCTGGTACGCGCCCGCCCGGGTTCCAGGCGCCAGGCCGGGCAGGGCCGGGTCCGCCGGGATGACGCCCGGCACGAAGGCCATGATGTAGAAGGGCGTGCCCAGGATGGACGCATCCTCACAGGCGGCCAGGAGCGCGGGCGCGGGCACGTGGCTCCCAGCCAGCCCGCTCAGCACGGCCGCCTCGCGCTCCACCGCGTGCGCAGAGGGCAGGTTTTTCCCAGGCGGCCGCTTACGCAGGACCGCCCGCCAGGAGCCGCCACCGGCTTGCAGCAGGTACGTCGGGTTGGACTGGCCATGCGAGAACTGAGCAGCGGTCAGGGTGGAGGCGGAAGAGGGAAAGCCCGGGACGGAGCGGGCGAGGAAGGCGGCGAGGGCGGGCTGTGGGTGGGGAGGAAAAGAGAAGCGCGTATAGACGGACGGGTGAGAGAGAGATGGAGCGTTGGCAGTTCACGTGTAGCCCTCCTCCTCCCTCTTTGTTCACTCACCAGGTCCAGGCGCAGACTGGGTGGAGGTTCTCGCGTGTTGGCGGCCGGGTCCAGGAGGCCGGATGACGCCATCGGTGTGCGTGGCGCGCACACGGGAGAGGGAGAAGAGAGACACGCGTTCTGTGTGACACTTCAGTGCCTGCAGCGGAGGTCTGCTTGCTGCCCCCCCCCCTAAATTCTCTTTGTCTGCTTCCGCCTCGGCCCCACCCCCGCCTACCCGCGTCGCCCTTTGGGCGGTGGATAGCCTATTTGCCATCCACCATTGGCGTTAAGGGGCCTAGGGTGAGGGCGAGGTGCAGGCGGGCGACACCAGGGATGGAAAGGGAGGGGGCAGGGGGGGAGGGGAAAGCTTTTTGAACACACTCCCTAATCAAATACGGCGACCGCACGCTCACGGTCACGTCCATCGTTCATCCCGGGACACAAGGTACGCCTTATTGAGACCCCGTGGCCGCTGATGTTGTCCGCCCACGCCCTCCCCTCCCAGCCTTCACCTCACCACCTTCTCTCCCTCTCTCTCTCTCGCAAACACACGCAGACAACACGCACACGCACGTGTGGTGCCGGGACTGTGCGCCTACGGCCGGGGTGCCCACATTTCACCTGATCAGCCCTGCCCAAATCAGGCGGGTTGGCGCGCCGAACGCGCGCGTCAAACGCGCCGAACCTGCCGCAGGGGCTGGGGCGGCAGGGGCGGGGCCGATTGTTCTCAGCCCCCCCCCCCGCCCGCGAAGGGTGGTGGTGGTGCTTCCTTCCTCGGCGCCTCCGCCGGCAGGTCCTCCCCTGAAAGCACTCCCGGGCGGAGCGTCCAGCCCACCTGCAAGCCGGCCCTGGCCGGCCCTGTCCGGGCGGCGGTCACTGGCGGTGGGTGGTGAGGGTTGTGTGGGTGGTGGCCTCCACCCGGCCCACCAGCCCGCCCTGCCCGCAGCCGGCCCTCGCACCCTGGCTGGGCAGGTGGTGGTGGTGGTGGCAGGTGGTGGAGGCCGCTGCGAATGCAATTGACACGGCCTTACACCATCCACCCATTTTCATCACTAGACCACCCCCGCCGCCCCGCCCGCCCCCCTCCTCACCCGCGCCGCCCCCAAACTAGCCGCCAGCAGCTTCAACGCGTCCGCCGCCGCCCGGTCACTCCCCGCATCCCGGCGTAGCAGGGCGGCAGCGTCGGCGGGGGTGGCCACGTTGCGGCCCGCGCCCGGGGAAAGCGCGGTCGCCGCGCCGACGGCGTTCGCCAGGGCCAGCGTGACCTGGGGCGGCGCCCCCACCGACCTGGCCAGCGCGACCGCCGCCGCGAAAGAGTCCCCACACCCGACCGTGTCCCGGGCGGTGATGGAGGGGGCGGTGCGGGCGTGGGCCGCCCCTGCGTCGCCCGCCATGACCAGGACCGCCCCGGCCGGGCCGCGCTTCACAAACACGGCTGTCACGGCCCCGCCCGCCTGTGGCCCATGGCGGGCCAGCAACACCCGGGCCGCGGTCGCGGGGTCGGCCTCCCCCGTCACGCCCGCCGCCTCCTCCTCGGTGAGGAGGAGGACGTCTGCGGCGGAGAGGGCGGCGTCGAGCGTGCCCGCGGCCGCCAGGGCGGGCGCGCGGGGGCCCGGGTCAAACAGGACCGACCCGGCGGCGCCCTCCCGGACGGAGGCCAAGGCGTCTAGCACCGCCGGCGCGGGCAGCTCGTCAAATGCAAAGCCATTGACAAAGGCGGTGGACGCGGACGCCAGGGCTGCCGCGGCGCGCGGGGCCAGGCGCGGGCGCATGGGCACCGACCCGCCCGGCATGATGAGCCGGGCAGAGGAGGACAGGGAGGCAGAGGCCGGCACGTGCAGCGGGTGCGGGCCCAGGTCGTACCGGGAGCAGAAGGCGTGGCGGGGCCCGCCGGGAGCGTGCTCGTCCACCAGGACGTAACAGACGAGCGTGTCGCCCGTGTAGGGCTCGCCCCGGCGGCGGCGGTTGGCGGCGCTGTTGAGGCCGCTCCCGTTGAGGCCGCTCCCGTTGATGGTGCTCTCACCATCATCATCGCCGCTCCACTCCACCAGGGGCCCCACCAGGCGCACCCCCGCACGCCCCAGCTCCCTGGACGCGAAGGCGCCGTAGTCATCGGTGCCCACGTGCGCCGCGGCCGCCGGGTCCAGGCCCAGGCGGGCGGCCGCGATGAGGAAGTTGGCGTTGCCGCCCAGTTCCAGGGCCGCATCGGACGCCGGGTCGCCCGCGCCGTCGGCGGGGCGTGGGGCGGCCGCGGCTAGGCGGGCCAGCATGGCGGGCGTCTTCACCTGGTCGGTGGGCGGGATCTGAAAGGCGGGAGAAATGCTAGGTGAGCATGGGCATACGAGCATGATTTGATGAAGCCCCCCCAGCAGAGAAAAGAGCTGCTCTCTCGCGTGCTGCGTGCCGCTGAGCCCCACTCCCAACTCGACTCACATCACGGAAGGGGACAATCACGTCCACGCAGATGTTGCCCAGGGCGACGACCGAGGTCGGGGCTCGGGGTGGGGCCTGTTGTTGCCCAGACGAGGAGGAGGAGGCCGAGGTCACGGGGGCGGCGCAGGGCGCGCGCGGGAGGGGGCGGGAGGAGGAGGAGGAGGAACGGGGAGGCTGATGGGCGGGCGCCGCCCGCCCGCCCGCCGTGGGCGACCAGCCAGCCGGTGCGCGCGCCGGCGGCGCGCCCGCTCCTGCGGGCACGGGCGCCCGTGGGGGAGGGCAGGAGGCGCGCATGTGAGCGTTCGATTGAGCTGTGAGCCCCTACGCTCTCGTATCTTCCTTTCACATCAAAAACAGACGCGAAAGAGTATATGAACAAGTCGCCGCCCCGCCGGTCTCGCCCGCCGCCGGGTGGCCGGTCCGGCCTGGCCCTGGTCCGCTTACCACCAGCTGCCCTGGTGGCCTGTGCTGGCGCTCTCCTCCTCTTCCTCCTCTTGATGAGGTCGCCCGAGCGGGCGGGCGCCAGATTGTCGTCGAACGGCCGCGCAGTGCCGACCCAACCACCCCCGCCAGCAGTGGCCCGCCTCCACGCCGCCCTGGACGGCCTGGCCCTGCAGGCCCGGGACGCGGCCACTGTCTCAGCCAGCTTGCGGTCAGCTGCCCGGGCGGGCCTGGCGCCCGAGTCAGCGCCAGAGGCGGGCGCCGACCGCGCCCTGACCGCCTCTTTTGCGGCGCTCCTGGCCGACCTCGCCCCGCCCGCCCACTGCGCCCCGGCCGACCTGTCCCTCCCGCCGTCCTGGGGCGACCTGGGCGAGGGCGGCGGTGGTGCGAGCGCAGCCCCCTCCCCCATCCTCCTGGCGGCCGCCCTGAGGGATGCGGCCCACCTGCTCCCGCACTGGACGGCCCAGGCGCTGGCCCTCGCCGCGGCCGCCCCGCCCGGGCGCGCGTTCGTCTCGCTCTACGAGTCCGGGTCGGCCGACGCCTCGCCCGCCTGGCTCGGCCTGGCGGGGCGGATCTTTGCGGCCGCGGGCGTGCCCGCCACGGTCGTGGCGCGCGGGGCCGGCGAGGCGCGGGCGCCGGGCACCCCGCGCATCGCGCACCTGGCCTCCCTGCGCAACCGCGCGCTCGCACCGCTGTTGTGCGCCGAGGCGGCCGCGGCGGGGGTGGCGGCCGCCGCGGGCGGTGGGAGCACGCCCAATGCCTCGCACTACCTGTGGTCCGGGCTCAGCGAGGCGGGCTATGCGGCTTTGGGCGGCACGCCCGCCGCCGCGGCGGCCGGGCGTGGGGAGGTGGGGAAGCTTGGCTCAATGCAGGCGGCCGGTTTCCCGGCCGCCCGCGTCCTCTTCATCAACGACGTCTTCTTCTGCGCGGCCGACGGTGTCCGCCTGCTGCGGTCGGGCGCCGCCGCCCGGGCGGCCATCGCATGCGGCCTGGACCTGTACCCGGACGCCCCGCCCGGCGCCGTCTTTGGCGGGCGCCGTGTGGCGCCCGGCGGCCGCGGTGCGTGGTCCGCGGCGGCCGCCCTCCTCACCCCCTTCTCCCGCGGCCGGTGGGCGTCCTGGCCGTCGGCCGAGATCAGGCCGCACGGGCCCCGGGGGCCGACCCTGTCCAGTGCCGAGCAGCAGCGCCCTCACGATTCCCTCCTATTTTACGACGCCTGGGTGGCGCGGGACGCGGCGGGGCTACCCTTTTTGGGCGGGCCGCCCTTCCTGACCCACCCCTACTCCCGCCTGCGCCTGGAGGCCGGCCTGCCCTTCCCCGCCTCCTGCTGCTGGAATGGGATGGCCAGCTTGGATGCGGCCCCGTTCCTGGAGGGCGGGTACCGGTTCCGGGCGGTGGCCGCGACCGGCGCGTCGGGCGTGGAGGCGGAGCTGGCCGCGGTCGCTGGGGTGGTGGAAACAGGCGCCGCCGCCGGCGCCCCGCCCTTTGCCTGCCCGGCATCAGAGTGTTCCCTGCTGTGCGAGGACTGGACCCGTGCGGGCGCGGCTCCTCGCATCATCAT
>Ga0315283_10002366_pt1 | contig 15712 bp, 13 predicted proteins | sample YL17G09_0_MG_FD_204541 | JGI IMG/M metagenome (GOLD analysis project Ga0315283, IMG submission 204541) | Sediment microbial communities from Yellowstone Lake, YNP, Wyoming, USA - YL17G09_0 | ecosystem: Environmental > Aquatic > Freshwater > Lake > Sediment | place: USA: Wyoming | collected... | reverse complement strand
AGTGCGCCTGAGACGGCCAATGGCCGCTAAACCGTAATATACCGATGATCTGTTATGACGGTTGTTTGTCGCGCCTGGACCGGTCAATCTGCGTCTTCCAGCGCTGATGGACCCAGAGCCACTGATCGGGATACCTTCTGACCATATCTTCTATTATTTTTGTAAATATCTGCGTATTTGCCTGGACATCGGCCTGGTGGTCCCCCGTCCTTACGATCTGCACCTCTTCACCGATGACGAGCCGGTAGCGACCGCCGCCCACCCGGACCAGGAAGGTCGGCATAACCGGCGCTTCCGTATGGAGGGCCAGCAGCGCCAGCCCGTCGGTGGTGCAGGCCGGCCTGCCGAAAAAATCCACAAAGACTCCCTCATACCAGTCCACGTTCTGGTCGATGAGAAGGCCGATGATCCCGTTATCCTTGAGGTAGCGCAGCATGGGGCGCATGGCGCGCTCTTTGGGAAGGGGCACGTTGCCCGTGGATGAGCGGACCCCATTTACCAGGGCATCAAGAACTCCATTGTCCAGCGGCCGGTAGATGATCATGACCGGTTTCAGCAGCAGGGCAGCGGCCGCGGCCCCCAGTTCCCAGTTGCCGAAATGGGCCCCGAACATGAGGATGCCCTTTTTCTTCTTCAGGGCCGCCTCATAGTGCTCCATCCCTTCTACTTCGATCACTTTTTCAAGCCGCTCCGGTGTCAATGAGGGGATGTCGAAGAACTCAGCCGCTACGAGGGCCATATTGCGATAGACGCCCCAGGCCGTATGGACGAGCTCGGCCATGTCCTTCTCCGGAAAAGCCAGCTTCAGGTTGTGCAGGGCAATCAAACGATGCCTCGGGGCGAGATGGTAGAAAAGCCGGGCCAGCATGATGAACAGACCCCTGCGCAGTCCCCGGGGAATCCCGCCGAAAAGGGAAAGGATAATCCCCGCCTTTCGCGAAGTTGCTGTCTGATGATCTTTATCATTCAGGTGCTTCGTCATGTCGCCGGTATCAGCCCCTCCCCGGTCTGCCCTGTCAAACCTCAGAAGACTTCAGGCGACTCAGGCGACCCAGGACCCATTGCTCAAAAGGCTCAGCATCGCTCAGGACGGCGATCTCCATCCTGAGCGCCCACAGCCTTTGCGGAAATCCCGGCCAGCCGGCAAACCTGACCAGGTCCTTCTCCGTCGTAACGATCATTTCCGCACCGGACGCCGCCGCGGCCCCTTCGATCTTCTCCAGATCCGCCGCACCGTACCGATGATGATCGGGAAAGGCCATAAACGGGTCGACCTCGGCCTTCAGAGCCCGGAGCGTCTCCCGGAAGTTTTCGGGAGCGCCGATGCCGGCAAAGGCGCAAACCCGCCTCCCCTGCAGGTCTGCAACTGGGCGTATTTCCTCTGTCGCGGGGTTGATGAGATCAAGGGGCCGATTGACGGCCCGGAACTGGGGAACTTCCGGCAACCCCGTCATTTCCTCCGTTTCTCTCAATCCTGCCTGGGGGAAAGGTTTCATCGATTTTTCTTCTATCGCCATGAGTGTTCCGCCTGTCCGCACAATCGCCTGGGCCCGCCGCAGGGCACCCGCCGGTTCCCGGAGGGGTCCCGCCGGCAGAAGGCGACCGTTTCCAAGGGGTCGGCGGGCGTCAACCAGGACGATGTCGAGGTCCCGGAGGAGTTGCCGGTGCTGGAAACCGTCATCGAGGATCAAGACATCGGCTCCGAAGCGTTCACAGGCGTAGCGGCCGGTCAGGGCCCGCTTGGGACCAGTAAGAACGGGAACACCCGCAACGGCCCGGGCGATCAGGATCGGCTCGTCACCGGCCTGCCGGTATCCCATCAAGATCTGCTTTCCATCGGTGACAATGTTGACGGCTGCAGGCGCGTCTCCCCCGTAACCCCGGCTTGCAACGGCGGGACGGTAATCCTTCTCCCTCAGGAGACGGGCCAGCAGGATGACCAGGGGGGTTTTCCCTGTCCCGCCTGCGGTGACGTTCCCCACACTGATCACCGGAATGGGGAGCCGCTCCCGGCGGCAGATACCCCGGTCATAGAGACGGTTCCGAATAGCGATGACAAGCCCGTAAGGCCAGGAAAGGGGACAAAGGCCCAGGGACAGCAGTCGGCCCCACAGGCCGTCTCCGGCCCAGACCCTGCGGATCGCCCGGTGCATCTCAATGCGCATTCTCTTCCCTGAACTGCATCTGGTAGAACCTGTAGTACTCACCCTGCACGGCCAGCAGGCTTTCATGGGTGCCCTCCTCGACAATTACACCGTCAAGAAGGACGATAATCCGGTCGGCTTTGCGGATCGTGGAAAGCCGGTGGGCAATGACCAGGGTCGTCCTGCCCTCCATCAGGTTCTCCAGGGCATCCTGGAGCTCGATTTCCGACTCCATGTCCAGCGACGAGGTGGCCTCGTCGAGAATAAGAATGGGGGCGTCCTTCAGAAGGGCCCTTGCTATGGAGATCCGCTGTCTTTGACCGCCGGAAAGTTTCGCTCCCATCTCGCCGATGACGGCGTCATAGCCCTCCGGTATATTCATAATGAAGTCATGGGCATTGGCCGCTTTGGCCGCCAGGATGATCTGCTGCTCCGTTTTTTCGCGCTCACCGTAGGCGATGTTGTTTCTGACCGTGTCGTTGAAGAGGATGGTCTGCTGGGTCACGATACCGATCTGGCGTCTCAGGGACTCGATGGTCACAGCGCGGATGTCGTGGCCGTCGATCATGATCCGGCCCTCCGTCACGTCATAGAAGCGAGGAATCAGATTCACCAGGGTCGTTTTCCCCCCACCGCTCACACCGACGAAGGCGATGACCTGGCCTGCCTTGATGGACAGGTTGATGCCCTTGAGTACCGGTGTCTCATCATAGCGGAAGGACAGGCCTTCGATGTCGATCCTGCCGTCAACAGGCGGGAGTTCGCTGGCGCCAGGCCTGTCCGTAATCTCCGGCTGAGCATCAATGATGGCAAAGACCCTCTGGGCGCCGGCAATGCCCTGCTGGATGGTGTTGTTGACGCCGGTCAGCCTCTTTACCGGTTCATAGAGCATGATCAGGGCCGTTAAAAAGGAGAAAAAAGTGCCGGGAGTGGATTGCCCCTGGGTCACCTGGTAACCGCCATAAAAGATGATGGCGCCTATGCCCAGTCCCGCTAAAAATTCCATGAAGGGGGTCGAAATGGCCGTGATGGAAATGGACCGGATGACGAGCCGGAAGAGGCCTTCGTTCTGGTGGGCGAACCGGGCGCTCTCATATTCTTCCTTGCCGAAGGCCTTGACGATCCTGATCCCGGCGATGGTCTCCTGAAGGAGCGTCGTGAGGGCGCCCATCGTCACCTGGGTCCTGGTTGCCACGCTGCGCATCTTTTCGCCGAACTTGGCGATGGGATAGACGGTCAGCGGAAAGACCAGCATGGCAAGACAGGCCAGTTGCCAGTCCCGGTAGAAAACGACGAAGACGAGGCAGAGCAGAGCGAAGGAATCCTTCAGAAGGCTTGTCACGGCATCGGAGACGGCGCCCTGGACGCTCGCTACGTCGTTCGTGATCCGGGACATGAGGACACCCGTCGGATTCTTGGTGAAAAAAGAAAGGGACTGCCTCTGGATCTGCCGGTAAAGCCGGTTGCGCAGGTCCGTCACCACCCGCTGCCCGATGAAGTTCATCAGCATCGTCTGGGCGTAGTTGCAGACCCCTTTCACCAGGTAAATGACGATGATCGTCAGGGGAATCCACTTCAGCATGGCCGCATCTTTTTTTATAAAGATGTCATCCAGGGCAGGCTTGACGAGAAAGGCCAGGGCCGAGGTGAGGGCCCCGACCACGAGCATGCAGAACATGGCAGCGGTGAATTTGCCGGTATGCGGCTTGGCAAGGATGATCAGACGTTTAAATATATCCAATGTAAAATCCCGTTCAACTCAAAAAAAGACCGGAGCTGCCGGCCATCAAACCAGCAGTTCCAGGGCTACTTCGGCGGCTCGTCCGGCGGCGCCCGGCCGGCCCAGCCGCTCCCTGATTGCTGCAAGGTCCCCTTTCATGCCTTTCCGCCGGGAGCTGCTCTTCAGGATCGCCGTGACCTCCGCGGCCATCCGCTCCGGGCAGGCCTCCTTCTGGATCAGTTCGGGAACGATCTTTCTTCCCGCGATGATGTTCACAAGGCCGATGTTCTCGATACCGATCAGGAGCTTGCCGATATGATAGGAAAGCGGAGAAACCCTGTAGACGATGACCATGGGTGTCATCAGCAGCGCCGTTTCGAGCGTGGCCGTTCCCGAGGCAACGATTGCTGCGTCTGCCGAACCGACAACGTCATAGACATCATCCTGGACGATCTTGATTTCCCCAGCGCCGCTGCCGATCATCGGCCGGACAAAGGCCTCATCGAGCGTCTCCGCCAGAGGGATGAGGAACTGGATGCCCGGGAACTGCCTGGTGAGGATCTCCGCAGCCCCGATCATCTCGGGAAGGATTCTCGTAACCTCTGAGCGCCTGCTCCCAGGCAGGAGGGCTACCGTCTTCGAATCCTCTTTGAGTCCGAATCTTTTCCCGGCCTCTTGCTCCGAATACCTCCTTTTTACTACGTCGAGAAGCGGATGACCCACGAAGGTCGCCCTCACGCCTGCCTTCCGGTAGAGATCTTCCTCAAAAGGGAGGATAACGGCCATCCTGTCCACCCTTTCTCTGATCGAGGCCATTCTTCCTTTCCGCCAGGCCCAGACCTGGGGACTGATATAGTAAAAAACCTTTATGCCGTAACGTTTTGCGGCCTTGGCCAGGGGGAGGTTGAAATCGGGATAATCGATGAGGATGACCAGATCGGGTCGCATCGACTTCATGAGGGCCTTGAGCCGGCCCATGGTCTTCAGGATAAAGCTCAGGCGGGTAATGACTTCGGTGAGCCCGACCACGGCCATATCGGCGCAGTCGGCAATCAGTTCCACCCCCGCATCCTTCATCTTGCGCCCCCCGACACCGAAAAACACAAGCGCCGGTTGCAGGGCTTTCATGGCCAAAACCAGATTGCTCCCGTGGAGATCCCCGGAGGCCTCTCCCGCCACGATCATGATCCGTTTCGGGGCTCCCGGGGGGGGAATGCCGTCGCTGTCCCTTCCCCGGAGGGTATCTTCAACTAACATGGTTGATCACGTCACCGATCCATCGGATCTCGTCGTCCGTCAATTCAGGAAACATGGGCAGCGACAGGACTTCCGCTGCACATGCCTCGGCTGTCGTGAGGGATTCCTGCTGCCTTGCGGAGACATTCGGTCCCAGGATGAACTGGGTATTGAGGAGCACCTCTTCCACGGCTGCAGCGATTTCTGTCTTCAGCGACAGGTATTGTCGTCTGAGATCGACCATGGGTATCACGGGGACACCCCCTTCGCCATCGTCATGCTTTCCAGGATGCGGACCGCCAGCTCGAGGCAGCGCCGGCCTTCCCTGCCGGAAACCTGGGGCTCCGTCCGGTTTATCGCCGACCTGAGAAAGGATCGGATCTCCACTTCCAGGGGATCCAACTGCTTCACCTCGACGGTATTTTCGATAATCTCCACGCAGCCCCCCGCTCCGTTGACTCTCCGCAGAGAGACGAGCTCACGCTTTCCGTAATCGACGGCGTGATAGCCTTCCAGACCGAAAAACCGTATCTTCTGCATGGTCTTGCCGCTGATCCGGCTGGCGGTGATGTTGGCAACACAGCCGTCTTCAAAGGTCAGCCGCGCATTGGCGATATCCACCTTGCTGGAGAGGACGGGGACGCCAACGGCCTCCACGCTGCGGACGGCAGATGGAACAAATAGCGAAATGATATCGAGATCATGGATCATCAGATCGAGAACCACATCCACATCGGTCCCCCGCTCGAAAAAGGGATGCAGGCGGTGAGCCTCGATGAAAAGAGGTTTCCCCATGACCTCCCGGAGGGCGATGATCGCCGGATTGAAGCGTTCGACCAGCCCGATCTGGAAAACGGTTCCGCGCGCCTCGGCCATGGCGATCAGTTCATCGGCCTCGCCGAGGGTCGCGGCTATGGGTTTTTCCAGAAGCACATCGACGCCCGCCTCGAGGAAGTCTTTTGCTACCCTGTAGTGGGAAAAAGTGGGAACGGCGATACTGACGGCATCGACCTTACCGATCAGATCCCGGTGATCGAAAAGGGCCTCACATCCGTATAGTTCGGAGGCCTTCCGCGCCCTTTCACCGTCCAAATCGACCACGCCGAAGATCCGGCAGTCGGGCATGCCGGCGTATTTCTGTAGGTGGTAGTTGCCCAGGTGGCCGATGCCTACCACGCCGATCCTGAGACCACTCACGGCTACCTGCAGATGCCCCTTTCCGATTTCTGAATGAACTCAACGAATTGCCTGACTTCAGGCAGATCCTCGACCTCGTTTCTGACCCTCTCGACAGCCACGCCGAGCAGCAGTGAAGAACGGAAAACGAGCCGATAAGCCTGTTTCAGGGCCTTGATCGTTTCCTCCCGGAAGCCTCTGCGCTTCAGACCCACCAGGTTGAGACCGTAGAGGCGCGCATGGTTTCCCGAGGCCATGACGAAAGGCGGGATATCCCTGGTCACGGCGGAGCAACCGCCGACGATGCAATGGGCGCCGATGCGTGTGAACTGGTGGACGCCGGTCAGGCCCCCGATGATGGCATAGTCTTCCACATGGATGTGGCCGGCCAGATTGACGGCGTTGGTCAGGACGATGTGGCTGCCCAGTTTGCAGTTGTGGGCCACGTGACAGTAAGCCTGAAGGAGGTTGTGATCGCCGATGACGGTTACGCCGATGTCGGCCGCTGTGGCACGGTTGATAGTGACGTACTCGCGGATTGTGTTGTCGTTTCCGATGATCACCCGGGTTTGTTCCCCCCTGAACTTGAGGTCCTGAGGATCAGCGCCGATCGAGCAGAACTGGAAAAAACGGCAGGCTTCACCGATATCGGTGCGACTTTCGATAACGACGTGGGGTCCAATAATGGTGTTCGCCCCGATACGTACGTCCCCGCCGATGATACTGTAAGGCCCGACCTCAACGCCTTCCCCGAGCTCGGCATCGGGGGAGACAAGGGCTGTTGGATGTATCTTCATGGGCTTCGTTCCTTAATTCGACAAGAATCACTCCCCGCCCTGTGACGCACTGCCTGCGGCAGCCAGCTTCGCTTCCAGCACCGCGATACGCTTGGTCAACGCCTTTACGGTCTGCCGCATTTCCGGCAGACGGGAGATACAGGCTTCAATGCGCAACCATTCCCGATGCGGTCTGTGCGGTGAACCGGATACAACATTGCCTGCGGGAATATCGTCATGGACACCCGCCTGGCCGGCTACCATCACCCGATCACCGATCTCTATATGACCCACCAGACCTGCCTGACCTCCGATGATGACGCCCCGTCCCAACCGCGTGCTGCCCGAAATGCCGACCTGGGCCACGATAATGGAGTTTTCGCCGATAACAACGTTGTGGGCGATCTGGACCAGGTTATCGATCTTCACGCCCCTCTGGATCCAGGTTTTTCCCAACGTCGCCCGGTCGACGGTGGTGTTGGCGCCTATCTCGACATCATCGTCTATCTGGACAATGCCGACCTGGGGGATCTTGACGTTACCCGATCCCGGCCGGGCAAAACCGAACCCGTCGCCGCCGATGACGACGCCGGCCTGGAGGATGACCCGACTTCCGATGAGACATCGCCGGTAGACGGTCACGCGAGGGTAGAGGATGGAATCCTCTCCGACAACGGCATCGTCACCGATGACAACACCCGGATAAAGAACCGCGCCTTTCTCGATCCTGGCCCTGCGGCCCACGTAAACACCGGGATGGATCGTCGCCCCCTGGGAGACAACGGCACTATCATCGATGAAAGCCCCCTTCCCTATACCGGCGGATCCGTGCTCTTCGGGGTAGAAGATGGCAAGAATCCGGCCCAAGGCAACGTAAGGGTCCTCAACAACGATCAGGTTTCTACCGGGGCTGTCCGTCCCGGCGGATACGAGTACACCGGAAGCACGCGTCGTCTCCAGTTTCTTCAGATACTTGGGATTCGAAACGAAGGTCAGGTCACCCTCACCCGCTTCATCGATGGCGCGCACATTTTCAACGACCGCGCCGCTTTCACCGCTGACCCGCCCGCCTAAAATCGCCGCGATTTCGCCCAGTGTAATTCTCAACTTTTCCTTCCTGTCGGTTCTTTCCAGGGTGCCTTTCCCCGCCGGCATCATTTCTTGGGCTTGTATGATTTATTGAACTCCTCTATGACCCTCTTGGTTAGATCATTCTCCTTGCTGTAATAGGCGATCGGTATTGTGCTGGTGTCGAGGATCAGGGTAAATTTTTCCTTTTCGCCGATGGCGCTGACCACCTTCATGATCTCCGGGATAATCGTATTGGCAAGTTCCTGGTCCCTGTTCTGGAGATCTTCTCTGGAATCCTTGACGAGAAGCTGGAAGTCCCTGAGTTTCTTCTGATAGACCGAATCCTTCTCCTTCAGGGCCGATTCGGTAAGGATGGAACGTTGCTTCTCCAGTTCATCTTTGATCTTCTTCACTTCAGCCTCTTTCTCCTGAATCACTTTTCCACTCTTTTCATAGAGCTTATTGAGTTCCTCTGCGGCCTTTTTACCGGCGTCTGAACTGTTGACTACCTCCCGGATATGGATAAAGCCGGTTTTTTCAGCTGCACAGCCTTTGCCCTCCATCAGCGCAAACGCAGCAACCATGACACTGCACAAAAGGAACATTTCAAGTTTTTTCATAAAACCTCCCCCTTCCTTGTTTTACGACCCGTCAATAGGCCTGTCTACCTCCGTTTCAAAATGTCTTCACATCCGTTCTGAATCCCTGCCATCAGGTTCAAGGCAACGGGAGTCGTTACATGAACATGCCGATGGTGAACTCCCACCGGCTCGCCGGTTCTTCGCCCTTACGGTCGAGGACGTAGCCCCATTCAAGTCTCAAAGGCCCGATGGGTGAATACCAGCGAATACCAACGCCTGCCGTCTTCCTCATGTCATTGATATGGTAACCCGCTTCCCAGGCATTGCCCGTATCATAGAATATGAGCCCCTTCATACCGGCATCCTTAACCAGGGGGAACAGAAATTCCGCATTGAAATTCAACATTGTCAATCCCCCGATGACATCACCCGACGAGGGATCGACGGGCCCCACGGACCGGAGACCCCGAAGGGAATTTATACCACCCAGGTAGAAGCGCTCGTAGATGGGAACATTGTCTCCCGTTTCCTGCAGGTATCCGCCCCGGCCCCGAATGCCGAACACAGTTTCCAAAGGCAGCGGAAAAAACCAGGCGGAGCTCAGCCCGTACTTGATGAAGCTGGCGTTACCCCCGAGAAAATCACCGGCGTATTCCATGGAGGCGCTGTTTTTGGAACCTCGGGATGGGAACATGATGTCATCGGTCGTATCACGGACCAGGGTCAGCGTCACGCTGCTGATCGTCGTCTCCCCTTCCTGCTGCCTGACGTAATAGGAGGCCCCGGTCTGGATGTCCCTGACGTCATCCCTGCTGATACGGTAACCGACGTAACCTGTGATATATTCCCAGATCGGATAACCCAAGGTCGCGCCAAAACCGATGGACTCCATAGTGTAGGTATCGTATTCCCTGGTTGTATTCCAGACATCGAGCTTGCTCCAGAGGGGAATATCGAAAAGCCAGGGTTCGATGAAAGACAACTCGTAATTGGTCGTTTTCGATCCGACATGAGCCTTGAGGCTCAGGGTCTGCCCCCTGCCGAAGAGGTTCTGCTGAGAGACCTGGGCCACAACCACAGCACGGTCGAGGGCGCTGTAACCGGCTCCGACGCTGAACATGCCTGTCGGCTTCTCCTTGATCTGGATGTTGACGTCCGTCAGGGTCTCATCGGGTCCTTTTTCCGCCTGAAAGTTGATTTCCTCGAAATAACGGAGTCGGTTAAGCTCCATGTAACTCTTCTTCAGTTTCGTGCTGCTGTAAAGATCCCCTTCCACAAAGGCGAGTTGCCTGCGTATGACCTTGTCCCGTGTCTTGTAATTACCGGTGATGTTGATCCTGTTGAAGTAAACCTGGTGTCCCTTGGAAATGTCGTAGATGACATCCACCGTCTGCTCTTTGTCATTGGGCGCCGTGCGCAGTCCGATGTCGGCATAGGCATAACCCTCATCGTTGCACACCTGGGTGAGGTATGTAATGTCTTGCACCACCGAAGCCCGCTCATAGAATTCCTTCTTGTTGATTTTCAGATTTGCCAAAAGCGTTGCCATCGGCATCGTGACCACGTCACCGGTGATCTCCACCTTCCCCACTTTGAACTGCTTTCCCTCTACGATCGGGATCTTGATATAGATGCCCTTGCGGTCATGGGTGATTTCGGGCTCACCGATCTGGGCGTTGATGAAACCGTTGTTCAGGTAGAAGGTGTTTAATTTGCCTATATCCTGCTTCAATTCGTCTTTTTTCAGCAGGCCGGAATCGGTAATGAAGAAGAGTAAACCCCGCTCCTCGGTCTTCATCATGTTTCTCAGCTCTTTCGCCGTAAAGGCCTGATTTCCCTCGAAGCTGATGTTGCGGATATAGAGCTTGTCATTTTCTTTGATGTTGAAGATGACCCGGATATCTTTCTCGCCTCCCTTTTCAATCGCATGGTCGACCTCGGCATTGTAATATCCCTTGTTGTCATAGAGGGCCTTGATTCTTTCCACATCGGCCACGATTTTTTCGAGATTGAGGACCTGCCGGGTCTTCGCCGTCAGAACACCTTCAATGTCCCCGTTGCTGAGAGCCTTGTTCCCCTTGATCCGGATTTCGGTAATCAGCGGCTTTTCCGTTACTATGAAGGTAATGGTTTTCCCCTCGGTTGTATCCTTGACATCGGCCGCCACATCGTCGAAAAATCCCATTTTATAAATGGCCTTGATATCCCCCGAAAGATCCGACTCGGAGAAGAGATTGCCCGTAGTGCTCTTCAGAACCTGGTTGATGGCACTGCTGTCGATCTTCCGGTTGCCTGTAAATTCTATTTTCACTATCCTCTGCTCCAGGGACGTCTTGAGAAAAATGTCTCTGGCCAATTGCCCGGCGATGGAACCGATGCTTTCCAATCCCCTTCCCTGAGCAAAGATGGCGGGCAGTGTTCTGCCCTGCTCGATAGCGACGATCTTTGCATCGACACTGATCTGCTCACCCAACTCCGTGAGGCTGCCGATGATCGCATAACGGGCATCCAGGGCCTTCCCCAGGGTAAGGGCCAGCTTTTCATCGATCCTACGTCCTTCGATCTTGCCTTCAAGGGCAGCCTCATCGACAAGCTTGATGCGCTTCGATTTCTGAAGCTCTAAGGCGATGCCCTTTTGAATGGCCTCCTTCAGATAGGCCTCGTTGGTCTTGCTGTAGACATCGAAGGGCAAAACCATGATTTTCATCTCCTCGCCGGCAAAAACCGGCCGGCAGATCAACAAGAAAATCAGGAGCAACGAAGCGACGGTTCCGGTGCATCTACGTCGGGTCTTCTCATTCATAGGGCAGGATCTTTCCGTCTTGTAGGCCAATGCATCGTGACATCCGATCGGCAAGCTGCTTGTTATGCGTAACGACGACCAGTGTAATTCCCTTGGCTTCGTTCAACGCAATGAGTATGTCTTCTATCCTTTTTCCGGTAGATCTGTCAAGGTTTCCTGTCGGCTCGTCGGTCAGGAGGACCTCGGGTTCCATCATGAGCGCCCTGGCCACGGCCACCCTCTGTTGCTCCCCCCCGGAAAGCTCGCCCGGCCTGTGGGTCAGCCGCTGGGCAAGCCCGACCTCGGCGAGAAGGTCCTCGGCCTTCTGACGGGCCTGCCGCTTCGGCATCCCGCCGATCAAGGCCGGCATCATCGTATTCTCCAGGCTCGTGAACTCAGGCAGCAGGTTGTAAACCTGAAAAACGAAGCCGATCTTCCGGTTTCTAAATTCGGCCCGCCGGCGCTCTGACCATTCGAAAGCATTCTCCCCATCGAAAAGCAGGCTGCCCGAGGTGGGACGATCCAGAACCCCGAGAATATGAAGCAGGGTACTCTTCCCGGCACCGGATACCCCCAGAAAAGCCAGGGATTCCCCCTGAACGATCTGTAGGTTCAGGCTCTTGAGGACCTCGATTTTCTGACCGTCTTTGACAAAGGTCTTGGTGATTTCTTTCAGTTCGATAAACAAGGGATACCCCGGACCGGGCAATTGTAGTCTCTAAGATGCCTCATGCCATCATCATTCATAACGCAGAGCCTCTACTGGATCCAGCCTCGATGCCCGCCAGGACGGATAGAGTGTCGATAAAAAGCACAGGACCATCGTCACGATGACGATGATGAACACGTTGGCATAATCTACATGCGAGGGAAGTTCACTCAGGTAATAGATATCACCCGGCAGAAACTTGAATCCGAAGAGGTTCTCTATGAAAAGGGAGACCCGCTCCAGGTTCAGGGCTACGGCAAGACCCAAAAGGCACCCGACGAGGGTACCGATGGCGCCGATTGTCAGACCCTGAAAAACAAAGATCCTCATAATGCTTCCGGATGTGGCCCCCATGGATTTCAAGATTGCGATATCCTTGTTCTTTTCCATGACAACCATGATCAGGATGCTGATGATATTGAAGGCCGCTACCAGCACGATCAAGCTCAGGATGATGAACATGACCCTTCTTTCGAGCCGGAGCGCCGAAAAGAGATTTTTGTTCATTTCCATCCAGGTCCTTGCCCAGTAAGGGAACCCGAGCTTTTGCTCAATGGCTCTGGCAACGACCGGGGCCTGGTAAATATCACGGATTCGTATATCGAGCCCGGTGACTTTTTCACCCAGGTTCAGGAACTCCTGACATTCCTTGAGTGCCAGGAAGGCCAGCGTTGAATCGTATTCGTAAAGGCCCGAGTCAAAAATGCCCACAATGAGAAACCGCTTCACCCGGGGCACCATCCCGAAGGGCGTCGAGACGCCCATGGGGGAAATGACGCTGACCGTCTCCAGCACAAAAACACCCAGATTCTTGGCCAGTTCTTTGCCGATGATGATGCCGGGCAGTGCGGCGGATTCCTTGTCGAGACCGGGGATATGACGACTTTCCACCGGAAGGTTTTTCAGGCTCCCCTCGCGCATCTTCCCGAAATTGATGACACTGAGGGCATCTTCCGGAGACAGCCCCCGGAGGACGACGCCGCTGGCTTTGTCTCTCGTCTTGAGCATGGCCTGACTGTAGATGAAAGGCGTGGAGGCCACGACACCGTCTATGCCGGAAACCGCTTTCGTCACCTGCTGGTATTTGCTCATCACGGTCCCGTTTTCCATCAGGACTATATGGGCATTGATTCCCAGTATCTTGTTGCGGAGGTCCAATTCGAATCCGTTCATCACGGCGAGCACGATGATCAGGGCGGCAACACCCAGAAAGATTCCGGCCATGGAAAGGAACGTGATGATGGAGACGAAGATCTGCTTGCGCCTGGCCCTGAGATAGCGCAGACTGATGAACAGTTCGTAATGCATTGCCGGGGCTTAGGCCTCCTTTGTCCGCAATTGGGGAAACAGGATAACATCCCGGATCGAGGCGGAATCCGTAAACAGCATGACCAGCCTGTCGATACCGATTCCTTCTCCCGCTGTGGGCGGCATACCGTATTCGAGAACCCGGATGTAATCCTCGTCGAGTTCATGAGCCTCTTCATCTCCGGCTTCCCGCTCCTTGAGTTGCATCAGGAAGCGTTCCCGCTGATCCACGGGATCGTTCAGCTCCGAAAAGGCATTGGCGATTTCCTTGCGGCAGATGTAAAGTTCGAAGCGGTCCGTCAGAGACGGTTCCCGGGCGTTGCGCCTCGAAAGGGGGGAAACCTCGACGGGATAATGGATGACGAAGGTCGGTTGAACAAGTGTTTCCTCAACGAATCCCTCGAACAGCGCCATGATCAGCTTACCGGGGGATAAATCATCGCTGACGGAAAGCCCCCGCTCCCTGGCATAGGCCAGGACCTTGCCGGCATCGGCGAGATCGGCCGGATCGAGGCCGCAACGCTGGGCTATCGCCTCTTTGACGGATACCCTTTTCCAAGGGGGGGTCAGGTCGATTTCCTGCCCCTGGTAGGTAAACCGGAGCGATCCCAAGACCTCACGGGCGAGCACGCAGAACAGCTCCTGGGTCATGTCCATGAGATCCTCGTAAGTGGCATAGGCCATGTAGAATTCCATCATCGTGAATTCCGGATTGTGGAAGGTGGAAATGCCCTCGTTGCGGAAGTTGCGGTTGATTTCATAAACCCGCTCCAGTCCTCCCGTGATCAGCCTTTTCAGATAGAGTTCCGGGGCGATCCGGAGATAGAGATCCCGATCCAGGGCATTGTGGTGGGTTTTGAAGGGACGCGCTATGGCGCCACCGGCCCGGGGCTGCATCATGGGGGTCTCCACCTCGAGGAAATCGCGCTCCTCCATGAAGCGCCGGATCAGTGAAATAATCCGGCTCCGCTTGAAAAAAACCTCCCGCACCTCCGGGTTGACGATCAGATCGAGGTGACGTTGTCGGTATTTCGTTTCGATATCGGTCAGCCCGTGCCACTTCTCCGGAAGCGGCCGCATCGCCTTGGCCAGAAGCCGAAGCTCCTGCGCCTCGATGGTGAGTTCTCCCGTTTTCGTCCGGAATATCCTCCCGGAAATCATGATAATATCACCGATATCAAGAAGCTGGAAGATTGAAACGGTCTTTGCATCGAGGGTGGTTTTGCTGACGAAGCCCTGGATCTTTCCTTTTCTGTCCTGGATCGTGATGAAGGCCGCCTTCCCGAAGTTTCTCAGGGCCATCAGCCTCCCGGCGACGGTGAAGATCTCGCTGACCGTGCCCAGGGCTTCCTGATCCATTTCTCCGAAACGCTCTCTCAGGGAAGCCGTCGTAGCGGTGGGTCCGACATCGTTCGGGTAAAGATCGATGCCATCAACCCTGAGGGATGCTATCTTTTCCTTCCTTCGTCTGATAAGTTCGCTTTTTTCCATGATAAAATTACTATCCCGTTTGATTATTCACCGCATCCGCTATATTTTTTTTGAGCAATAGTCAAGAAGAATGAACCTCCCGGCAGCTCGGTTCCGACAACGAGTACCGTAACGATACAGCTCCTGACCGTCCGGAAACGGGTCTGCCGGCAGGGTTTCACGAGGGAATGGGGCGATCCAAATTTAAAATTGTCAACGGCATCCATCTCATGTATGATCCCTATGAAAAAAGTCATAGAACCCGGTTTTCTGTCATTCCTGCGAAAGCGGGAATCCCGTTGTCTCACCCCGACTCTGTCGGGACTGGACGCCTGCTTGCACGGGGGTGTCATTGTTACGGATTTTTTACACCGTTTCGATATTTCATTGAAAGGGGAACAGCAATGATTAACAAGGTGATTTTGGTGGGAAGACTGGGCGCCGATCCTGAAGTCAAATATACACCCGATGGCGCGATGGTGACCAACTTCAGATTAGCGACGGATGAACAATGGAAGGATAAGAGCGGTGAGAAGGTCCAGAAAACGGAATGGCACAGGATCGTAACCTTCGGAAAACTTGCGGAGATATGCGGCAATTACCTCTCCAAAGGGAGACTCGTCTACATCGAGGGCCGTATTCAAACACGGTCCTGGGAGGATAAGGACGGCATTAAGCGATTTACGACAGAAATCGTCGCCAACAACATGCAGATGCTTGAAGCAAAGGGATCGGGCCG
>Ga0315283_10002362_pt1 | contig 15718 bp, 15 predicted proteins | sample YL17G09_0_MG_FD_204541 | JGI IMG/M metagenome (GOLD analysis project Ga0315283, IMG submission 204541) | Sediment microbial communities from Yellowstone Lake, YNP, Wyoming, USA - YL17G09_0 | ecosystem: Environmental > Aquatic > Freshwater > Lake > Sediment | place: USA: Wyoming | collected... | reverse complement strand
GGTGTTCTATTAGACAGTGGGCGTGGAGCCACAGTTAAGACTAGGCGGGCATCTGCGCGTCGAGCACGTGGCAGCGAAGCGTCAAAAAAGAGGGGAGAAGCGGCTCCAGCCGCTTAGACCTGAAGCTCGGCCCTTTAGTGCCGATGTAGATCACGTAAATAAGCAAGTTGCCTGCGCTGTCCAGCCGGAATCATGCCGATTCTGTTGCGTTCAAAGGAGCCTTAAACCACTGCTTTATCGCTGCCAACGCAGCCTTATAATGTTGTGGCACCTCGGACAGCAGCTCATGGCGCGCGCCCTGAAAGGTCGATATTTGCACCTCAGCCTTCGCATGGGCGGCCGCAATCTGAACCCAGCTGCGAGCAGCATCAGGATTGACTACGGATTCTTCACCGGCGGTGAGGACCAGAGTCGGAATGGTTAAGCTTGCAAGCTTGGTCGGATCAAAGCAGGTCGCGATCGCCTTAAAGGTAGCGTGGCCCCAGCCGAAAGTCGGGCTGGGTAGGCGATACTTTGAAGCGACGATGGCTTGGTAGCGACCAATGTCGTGGGTCAGGTCGTTGTGTTCGAAGGGAGTCGCTTCTAAAGGGCTGACGCCAGAGCTCACCGAGCCGAGGCCGCAGACGGAGAGAAAGGCGGCCAGAGGACGGCCGATGCCTGGAGGCACCGGCTTGTTTGGCAGACCGAGTAGTGGAGACGACAGAACCATGGCTTTGGGTTTGATGCGGCCGGTTAAGGCGCCATAAAGTGAAATCAAACTACCCATCGAGTGCGACATCAACACATAGGGTCGGTCGCCGACCACTAAGTCGATGATCTGTTTAGCATCGTCTGCGTAGGAATCGTAGCTGTCCACGGTGGCCCGGGTGCCGCCGGAGGCGCCTTGACCACGGTGGTCCCAGGTGAGAAAGCCGGTATGCGCCGGTAGGTCCAAGTCGTCGGCAACATAGGTGTACTTTTCTACGAACTCGCTGCGACCGTTGAGGAAGACGACGAATTGTTTGGCCTCTCCTTTCGGTAGATAGACCGAGTAGCGCAGCTCTAGGGCCCCGTCACGCGAGCGAGTTGTTGCGACGGTATAACGGTTTGCTTCAGTAAGTGCGCGCTTCGGCGCTGAAGTGTTGGTCATAGAGAGCCCCTTCTTTGAGCCAGGCGTGGAGTTCGCGTGGATAGTTGGTACATAGCCCATGCAGGCCAAAGGTCTTCATTGCGGTCCACAGACCTTCACGATCGTGGTCTTCGCCGAGCATTTCGACCCATGCAAACACCTGCCAGCCTCTTGCTTGTGCTTGATCCATCAAATTGGCGTCGACCATACTGACGTGCGGATGCAGGATGTGCGTTCCCGCTTGGTCGAGAAAGACCTGCGGCGCCATGATGGCAAAATACGGCCAAATGAAGCGATCCGGCGGCCAGAGGCAAGCCCGCTGCAAGGCGGGAGCGTGGTTTTTGATCCACGCGAGTGGCTTGATTTCAAAACACGATACGATGACTCGATGGCGAAGTGGGTGCTCAGCCACCAGTCGGGCGACCTCGGCGGCAAGGAGTTCTGATTCGCCTTTGATTTCGATGTTCAGCTCACAAAGCGGCAAGATGCGGGCGATGACCTCATCGAGAAATGGTAGCGGGTCACCGTTGCGCAGCGTGACATCCGCCAGCTCAGGTCTCGTGTGCTGCGAAATCAGCCAGGCTTTATCCGTGGTCCGCCGCATATCGTCGTCGTGCATGACCACAGCATGGCCATCACGACTCAGTTGGACATCGAGTTCGATACGCTCTGCCCCGCCTTCAATCGCCTTGGTGAAGGCGGTCCAGCTGTTCTCAAGGGCTTCTTTGTTGGCGCCGCGGTGACCTATGACAAGCATAAAGAGACGCTCATTTTGTGGTTCTTATAGGCAGTTAAATTTAGCGCTTATCGCCGGATTGATCTAGGCAAATACTGCCGATGGGGTGGCGGCCGCACCTGCGATAGACTTAAGGGAATCCTACCCTCTCTCATCCATCTCCCTTTTTTGGTGAGGCGATCATGCTCCAGCGCGGCTTTGGCAAGTCTACTTTCGTGGCTTCTGGTGTTCTAGTCTTGGCGTTTCTCTGGCCCATGGGCCGTCAAGTTCTGGCCCAGGGCGGAAAACCCTTCAGTTTAAGTGCGACTCCTAGCAGCGAGGGCGGTGGCTCCAGAGCAGGATACCGGGCCGTCGTGCTATCGTTGCCGATCGTCAACGTCGGTGGCGGGATGGTGGGACGCGGCGAGTTGAATCTTTACGGGCGCGCCAGCTTGGCGATCGAGGGGACCTATCAGGCTAAGAGCGAAGATATGACGAAAAAGGAGCAGCAGAAGACCGGGGAATCAATGATGACCCAGGCTCGAGCGATCTCGGCCTTTCTCGCGCGCTACAGCGAACCGATGCAGATGGCGGGCTTTTATTATGGTCTAGGCGTTGGCTACCGGCAGGAGACCGCGAAGTGGCGCTTAAAGCCTGACGGCACAGTGACTTCGGCCGCGCTCGACGAGCAACGCTTTGCGAATCACGCCGCGACGATGGCTGGGCCGACTGGGCATGTGCGCGGCGGATACCGCTATGTCGGCAAAGAGGTCCCCTTGCTGATAGGTGCCTATGTCGGATTGCGTCATTTTGAATCGGTGGTGAAAGATGCGCAGCCAAGCGCCATTCCTTTGGGTGGCGGCTCTTACTCGGATATGACCGATGCCCAAAAGGAACACCTCAAGCGCCGCTTTGCAACAGCGCCCGAGGCGGGACTTGAAATCGGCTTTGCCCTCTAAAAGTTATTGCGGGTCGGCGTAAGTGACTTTGATCGCCGCGCCGACCGCTGGCACTTTGCCAGTGTTGAACTTGATCGCCTGATTGGCGCTGTTATAGGTCCAGTCAGTGCTGGTCACGCCGTTGATGGTGACGGCGATGGTCGGAACGTCTGGTTTCGTCGGCAAGACCACCTGAGCCGCTTGGGATGCGACGTCCAAGCCAATCTGCGTCATCGAGTCGCCCCAGTTGACGTCGCATACAGAACGGATGATCCCACCGGTTTTCGTTGCCGCCGCGATGTATTGGGTGCCTTCCTCCTTGGGCTGGGCCACGGCCGAAGAGCACATCGTGCCATCTGCATTGCGGGTACCGACGATGCCGGAGATCGAGAAGTGCCCTGCACCTTTAGTGGACTGCAGGTAGGTAACCATGTCGTCCGAAGTATATTTGTAGCGAGTAATCCCATCAGTCCAGAAATTGTGACCGTTGTAGGCGTCGGTCATGCTTAGGCCAATGCCGTCATCCTCTTCATCTGAGAGGACGATGACAGCCAAAAAGGCATCAGGCCGAATGAGCGCTTCGTTCTCTCCGCTCAGGGATTTCTGCACGGCCAGCTGCACCGCGGTCAAACCGTGCTCAAAGTTGGATCCACCGGCACCCTGGCGCACATAGGTGTTGAAGCGACTAACCAAATCGGCGTCGCTGCTTTTTAGCACGCGGCGACCAGCGTCACCGACGAAGGACCCACGCAAATGGGTGGCTGGGCTGCCGCCATAGTTGTCGACGGGACAGACGCGTTGCGTTAAGTCGGTCGGCATCGTGGCTTGACAGACATCGGTCGTCGTCACGGCGGTCTGGAAGTTCAAGTGGGCATCCGACAGCTGATTGATAAAAGCATTGAAGTTTAAGGCGATATTATCTTGCTCTGGGGACATCGAGGCGGAGTCATCGATCACCCATAGCAAATCGATTTTGCCCCCGTCCTTCTGTACGGTTTCGACCGTATGCAGGTGCAGGTTAAGAGTGCCTTCGCCACCGGTCCCGGCCGTCCCGCCCGCGCCTGCGCCTGCTCCACCCGCGCCTGCTCCGCCCGCGCCTGCTCCGCCCGCGCCTGCTCCGCCCGCGCCTGCTCCGCCCGCGCCTGCTCCGCCCGCGCCTGCTCCACCTGCGCCTGCTCCGGCAGTCGCTGAGCCTCCGGCGCCACTGCCGGGGGCGTCGGTCGAACTGGAGCCTGCCGCTGCGGCACCTGTCGAACTAGATTCAGCCCCAGACCCGTTTCCTGCCCCAGACGCTGCCGCACCCGAGGTGGTGGCGTCTCCGGTAGTCGTCCCGGGGTCCTTGGCGGTATTTTTTTCTGACGTGAACGAGGCGGGCTGTGGGCCGCAGCCTTGGACTGCCAAAAGTAGCAGTAGCGAACACGTTGGCACGGCGAGCTTTGGTCGCAGGACGAAAGACCAAACGGTAGATAGGCTCATAAGGACTCCTCTAAGTGTTGGGTAACCTCCACCTGCGGCGCAGGCAGCATTTCACCCATGGAAGGCTTGTCGTAAGGTCGCGCTGGCGCCTTAAGTCGCGACAAATGATGCTTTAAATTCAGTAAGTTGCATTAATGTTTAAACGTCTCAGTCGGAGCGTGTCGACCGGTTCAAGGTATCTTCCTCTCCGAGCAACTTGGTCTTGCTTAGGGCAAAACCAGCTGTGATACTGGGTCCACATCATTAAACCCAGGGGGCAGGGTGCGCATCGCGATCGATGCCAGGATGATCAGCCCGGGCAGCATGCATGGCATTGCTCGCTACGTGTATGAACTCTTGGACTGTTTAGTGACATCGGGTTCTGACTATGAATTTTTCATCATAGTGAATCGCGATAGCCCGCTTGAAAATAAAGTGTGGCCAAAGCACATGCGCTTGGTGACCGTCCAAGGCAGTTGGATGAGTTTGCGCCAGCAGTGGGAGCTGCCCCAAGTACTGCGCGCGATCAAAGCCGACCTGTTTCATGCGCCGTCGTTCATGGCGCCGTTGGTCTGTCCGTGTCGTTTGGTGATGACCATTCACGATTTAAATCATATGGTGCTGCCGCAGTTCTACACGCCGCTGCACCAGTTTTATTATCAGATTTTCGTGCGCAGTTGTATTCGCCGTTCGGACTTCATCTTGACCGTCAGTCATTTCTCCAAGGAAGAGATCGTTCGCAACCTGTCGATAGCACCAGAAAAAGTGTTTGTGACCTACAACGGCGTCTCGGCCAACTACCGTCCTGTGACGGACCCCGAACGCTTGGAATATGTCCGCGACCTCTACGAGTTGCCTGAGACATTCATCTTTTGTCTGTCCAACAACAAGCCGCACAAGAATGTGCACCAGCTGGTACGCGCCTACTGCTACTCTCAGGTCACGATTCCCTTGGTCCTCGCCTGCCCGGTCGATCGGAGCATCATCCGCATTGCGGAAAACTACGGCAAGAAGCACCTCATCTACTTTTCTAAGTTTATCGACGAAGAGCATCTGCCGAGCGTTTATTCGATGACTCATTTATTCGTTTATCCGTCGACCTACGAGGGCTTTGGCTTGCCACCACTAGAGGCTTTGTCCTGCGGTGCCCCAGTGGTGGTGGCAAGATCTTCGAGCTTGCCCGAGGTCGTCGGCGAGAGTGCTATTTTTACCGACCCCTTTGATTATCAGGACATCGCCCGCGCCCTCGAGGTTGGGGTAAGCGACGAAGCATTAAGGGCCAAGCTCACGATGTTCGGTATGCAGCATGCGCAGCGCTTTTCCTGGCAAGCCATGACCGATCAGACGATCGAAATCTATAAAAAGTGCAAGACCGGGGAGGGGACGACGACGCCGACCTCGGAGGCCAGCCCTGTCAAGGCGGGCGCGCTATGAGGATCGGGATCAACGGTCGGTTCTTAGCGGCCAAGCGAACCGGCGTGCAGCGCGCCGCCTACAACCTGATTCGCTCGATGGTCCGGGTCGACACGGTCAACGAATATGTGCTTTTTACCTCTGAGGAGGAGCTGGCCAATCCCGACTGGCAACGACCCAACGTTAAGATCGTCCCGTCGCGAATCCGCGAAGGCGAGAGCTTGCGCAATCACCTGTGGGAGCAGTTTACCCTGCCGCGCCTCGCCGCGAAGCACAAGGTGGATATTCTGCATTCGCCCGCCAATTTGGCGCCGCTTTTTTACAAGGGTAAATCCGTCGTGCACATCCACGACTTGTGCTTTGTCGTTAATCCCCAGTGGTTTAGCTTCTTCTTTCGCACGCTATACAATTACGTGATCCCTCGTCTTGCTAGGCGTGCTGCCAAGGTCATCACCAATAGCAATAATTCCCGTAACGACCTGCTGCAGTTTTGTGACCTCCAAGCTGAGCGCGTCAGCCAGGTCTATTGGGCCGTCGATGATCTGTTCACCGCGTCGCCGCAGCTAGGAAAGTCGCCCGATTGGGAACTCCAGGACTATATTCTGTATGTCGGTTCGTTGGAGCCACGCAAAAATATCGGCACCTTGCTGGAGGCCTACGAGCTCCTCCGTGCGAAAAACCCCGAGATTAAGACCAAATTAGTGCTGATCGGGGGCGAGAGTCCGCTGTTTGCCGAGGTCCGGCTCAAGGTGAAGCGCTTTAAAGATGACATCTTATTTAAGGGCTTCGTCAACGACCAGGTGCTGCTCGACTTCTATCGCCATGCCAGTTTGTTCGTCTACCCGAGCCTGTACGAGGGCTTTGGCCTGCCGCCTTTGGAGGCTATGGCCAGTGGGGTCCCGGTGGTGACCACCATGACCTCCTCGATTCCTGAGGTGGTCGGCGATGCCGCTTTGCTGGTCAGTCCCTACGACACCCAGCAACTCGCTGAAACCATGGGCACCGTGCTGCAAAACCCGGATATCCGGGAGCGACTCATCGCCAAGGGGCGGGAGCAGGCGAAAAAGTTCAATTGGTACAGGGTTGCCAGAAACACCCTGGCCGTTTATTACGAAGTCTTGAATTCACCGGCGGCCAATCAAGGGGGGGCCAGGATCTACCTACCCTTTGAACGGTGGCGCGAGCTACGTCGGCTAGAAGAAGACAAACAAAAACCCAGGCTCCTGCGCGCGGCGACGCCGCCTGGACCCTGAAGACCGAGCGAAAAAAACGGAGCAGTTCATGCAAAGAGTCCGCATTGCTAAAGTCCTGGAGGCTAGCAAGCCTGGCGAAGTCATCACCGTTTGTGGTTGGGTCCGCAGCAAGCGCGAGGGCAAGGCCTTTGCCTTTCTGGTCTTGGGCGACGGCTCGACGCAGGAGACCCTGCAGGTGATCATCGACGCTGGTACGCAGCCGGCGGAGCTGCTCAGCCAATGCACCACCGGTGCCGCGCTGACGGTGACCGGCACCGTCAGTAGTTCGCCTGGGAAGGGGCAATCCGTCGAGCTGCAGGCGAAGAGCATGCACTTGTTTGGCGGGGCTGACGCCGAGACCTACCCGCTACAAAAGAAGGGCCACACCCTGGAGTTTCTGCGCGAGATTGCGCATCTGCGGCCGCGCTCCAACACCTTTGGTGCAGTGTTTCGTATTCGTAACGCCTTGGCCGCGGCAGTCCATGAGTTCTTTCAAGGCAAAGGCTTTATCTGGGCCCACACACCGATCATCACGGCCAATGATTGCGAGGGAGCCGGGGAGCTCTTTACGGTCACGACTTTGGATCTGAAACATCCGCCGCTCAATGAGCACGGTCAGATCGATTTTAAACAGGACTTCTTTGGCAAACAGACGCATTTGGCCGTCTCTGGACAGCTTGAAGGCGAGTTCATGGCGATGGCTCTTGGTGATATCTACACCTTTGGTCCGACGTTTCGCGCCGAAAACTCGAACACCACGCGGCACTTGGCTGAGTTCTGGATGATTGAGCCGGAGATGGCCTTCGCCGATCTTGCGGACGATGCTGATCTGGCTGAAGAATTTTTGCGGGCAATGTGCGCCGCCGTATTGAAGCACTGCGTCAAGGATCTTGAGTTCCTTGAAAAACAGTACAAGACGATCTCGATTGCGGAGATCGGGGTATTGTCTGAAGCAAAATTCGCTCGCTTGACCTATACCGAGGCGGTGAAAGAGCTCGAACGGGCCAAGCAAAGCTTCGAATTTCCCGTCGCTTGGGGCAAGGACCTGCAGAGCGAGCATGAACGCTACCTAACCGATACCGTGTTTAAAAAGCCGGTGATCGTCACCGACTATCCAGAGCAAATTAAGGCATTCTACATGCGCCTTAACGACGACGGACGCACGGTCGCGGCGATGGATGTCTTGGCACCGCGGATTGGCGAGATCATCGGTGGAAGTCAGCGCGAAGAGCGTCTTGATTTGTTGCAGCAGCGCATGGCGAAGATGGATGTCCCGGCGGCTGATTTGCAGTGGTACCTGGATCTGCGTCGCTATGGGTCAGCACCGCATGCCGGGTTTGGCTTGGGCTTTGAGCGTCTAGTGCAATATCTGACGGGCATGGGTAACATTCGCGACGTGATCGCTTGTCCACGGGCGCCGCAGTTGGTGGCATTTTAGATAGCTTTGGGGCGATTCGACGGATTTTGTCTCTATCCCAGGTTGGGCTTTGTTGCATAAACCCTGCCCTCCAGCCTTCCCGTCCTCCCAGTTGCGCGGAGTAAAGCCGCTGCCCAAAAACTGGGAGGGCGGGAAGGCTGGAGGGCAGGGTTTATGCACAAAGCCCCCAGGTTGAAATAACATACTGATCATGCAGAGTTTATAAATAATAATTAACTTATTATTTATATCATGATATTAGTATGACATCGATATATGTGGGTTCGGTTTTCCATCGAATCTATCCTCATCGGGAGTTGATATCATGGCCTTTGCCGCATCCTTTTCTACCGTGCGTGGGGCAGTTTTAGTCATCGCTTTCGCTGGATTAGGCGCGTCGTGTGGGCGTCGGACGCCGCAGGGCGACCCGAGGCCAAGCCTGACACCCGGGCCAGAAGTTAAGGCACCCGGCGCAGCTGCCCCGTCAACCACAGACGTGGCTGCAGCAGGCAAGTCTGAAAGCACTCCGGGGTCAGAACGTGCCCCTACCGTTTCGCTGCCACCAGCGGGCGACGTCCCACCGACTTCACCGGGAAACAACGAGCCTTCCGGCACGGTCACGACCAGTGGTGGAGCCTCATCTGGCTCCTCTGCAGGTAGCGGGGGATTGGGGACGGCCAGCACTTCTGGTGGTGGGGGTGTTACACCCAATCCGCCCTCCCCAGTGTTGGTGGTCAGTGAAGGCTACAAGAAGAACTGCGGTTTTTGCCATGGTGCGACTGGTACTGGCGGCAGCGGGCGCATCTTGGGCCCAAGCCTGGTGACGTACGACGAAGATTTTGCGGCCTACACTGCGGCTGTCCGATTTGGCGTCAGGGGCAGCGCTATGGGGGCGTACAAGGCAACGCGATACTCCGATGCGGATTTGGCAAATGACTTTGCTTTTTTCACTGGTAAGCCAGCGCTTTGATATGACCTGCGGTGCTTGAGTCAGCTTCAGTCGAACGCCGGATTCGCGGCCGAGCTAAGTAAAGCCAGCGACTAGGCGGCCGCATGGCGTTTGCTTTCCCGCTGGTTGACGCTACTATGCGTGGCTCAAGGTCAGCTCAAGCTCAAAGTCTAGGAGAGGTGGAATGTTGGCTACTGGCAGAGGTCGGCCTCTCGCGAACGCAGCCGTCATCATGGCTGCATTGGTCTTGCTCTTGGTGATCGGGGCGCCACGCGCCTTTTACCCGAGTCTGCACTGCGATGAGTCCCTATACACCGGTGCCGCATTGCACATGCTGGACGGTGATTTTTTCCTGACGCATTTCTGGCTCGACAAGACCTTTCTTGGCCCGCTGTTTATCGACTTGGGTGTCTTGGTCGGAGGGCGGGGGGCGCTTGGCTTTCATTTGGCGGGATGGTGCGCGGGAATTACGGCCGTACTGATGTTGATGCGTACGCAGGGCGAGTTGGTGTGGCGTGCTAACGCAGTCCAACGAAGTCCTTTCTTAGCCTCACTCTTGATGATGCTGCTGCAGCTTGCTGCATTTGTTTTGCCGGTAGGCCAGTTCTATTTGGCGTCGGCTTTTTTCGAGCCGTTTACCTTGCTGTGTGTCGCCGTGATGCTTAAGCACCTGGTGCTCGGCGCTTCCGGCGTTGATGCCCGCCGCCATCTCCACATGGTCTACTGGGCCTTTGCGGTAGGGGTCTGCTGCAAGTTTACCGTGGTCTTATGGGCGCCAGCATTGGCCGGGCTGTGGCTCTTGGAGGCGCATGGCCGCTGGTACGAACGCTTGTGGCATGGCTGTTTTGATCTCCTGCGGACGACCGCTCCGATATGGTTGGTGACCGGTTATTTCATGCTGACTAACAGCGAAAAGCTGGCGCCCATTTCCTGGTTCAAGCACCTCTACGCAAAGACCAATGAAGCAGCGCCGCCGGCGCGCGGTGTTTTGTGGCAGCATCTTTTATCCTGGCTAAAAGTCACGAGCCATTTGCTTGGTGGTCCGTGGGTCTTTGTTTGCTTGATTCTGCTTCTGCTGACGGCCACGGTATTGGTGCTGCGCCGTGCATGGACTGAGCGCATGGCGCCGAACAAAGCTGGCGGCGCGGCTGCAGCGAGGTGGCAGTTGATGGTGGTCATTGGACCGTTTTGGCTGCATGCGCTGGCGATTTGGTTGGCTGGTTCGCTGATTTTAGACCGGTATTTGTTTCTCTTGATACCGCAGGGTATTGCCGTGCTAAGCATCGGCGCCATGCAGGTTGGCGAGATAGCATCTGCACGTAAGCTTGTGGGCAGGCTGTACCATGCTGGTGTAGTCGCTCTATTGTTGGCTGCTGGTTGGTTCGCCTGGTCCGCTTACCCCTATCACATGTCTTATGAGCATCAGGTGTTTTATCCGCCGGCATTCGGTCGCGCGCTGCATCAGATTTTGGAGGAAGTCCCGGACGGTGCGGTGATTCACCAGCAGGATAAGCTGTGGTTTCTCTTTCCCTATGTTCGCAACGGGCAGATTCGAACCGCTTGTCAAAGCGATCTGTGTGTGCAAGAGGCGGGCTACGGTCATCGACCGTTTGACCGGCAATTTTTGTTTTACGATCCGCCAGGAGTGCCATCTGCCGCTGCTCCGGCCCGACTGTACCAAGCCTTCCCCACCGACCTTTTCTCGGCAGGTGGGACGACCTATGTCACGACGACGGCGCTCGACGAACGCATGTTTCGCTCGGCGCTGCGGCTTGGCGGTTGGGCACAGAGTGTCGAGTTAAGTCCAGGCCAGGACCTCGTCACCAACTTGCCGCCGCCGCCGTCTCTGGATCCCGCATTGCATGTGACTTGGCGAGCGCTGCCAAGTGCGCTGCTTGAGCTGCAGGTGGTGCGCAAAGCTTTGCCTGCGGTGCTTGACTCCTGGGTGCCAAAGCGGCTGCACCTGTCAGGACGCGTGGTGATGCGGCCGCCGCTTCGTTTGGGTGAGGCATGGTGGTTGGGCTTTCGTGCCGAGTCCTTGGTTGCTGACGGCTGGTCGGGCAATCTGGTCGACATCGCGCCTTTGCTTTGGAAGGGCTATTTTGTCCCGCTAAAGCCGCTGGATGTGCCGGTATCCGGAGCTGGGCAATTCCCGCAGGATTTGACTTGGATAGGTGGTGCGGGCGCGCCGCAGGTGGTGGCAAGCGTGTGGTCCGCTAGGTAGCGCAAATTTAAGGTGAGCTCATGTCGCAGAGAATAGGGTCGCAAACCATGCTAACACACGATGTCACCGTGGTGATTCCGGCCTACAATGAAGCGCGGCGCTTGCCTAGTCTTTTGGCTGAATTTCAGCCCCTTCTGGACAGCGAGCCTAGGCTGTCGCTAGTGATCGTCGATGACGGTTCTGAGCTCGAGCATTTTCAGGCCATTGAAGCAATCGTCGCGGGCCAAGTTTCTGCTGGTCGCAAGATGAGCCTGGTACGACTGCCGCATAATTCAGGCAAAGGCGCAGCCCTGGCCAAAGGATTTGAACTGGCGCAAACAGCATTTGTTGGATTTATCGATGCCGATGGCTCGGTGCCGGCGACTGAGTTTATGCGCCTAGCTTGCTGCTTGACTCAAGATCCGCTCGTCGATGCCGTGCTGGCCTCGCGGGTTAAGATGCTAGGCATGAAGGTCGAGCGTAAATTGCTGCGTCATTTGATGGGACGGGTCTTTGCCACGGCTGTTAGCGTGTTATTTGATATTGCCGTGTATGACAGTCAGTGTGGGTGCAAGATTTTTCGCCGTGAGGCGGTGATGCCACTGCTGCCACTCATTCAGTCGAAGGGATGGCTGTGGGATACTCAGCTGATGATCTTGCTCTATGTACGCGGCAAAAAGCTGATTGAGGTCCCCGTCCGTTGGAGCGAAGTACCAGGGTCCAAGGTGTCGCTTCTGTGGGATCCGCTGCGGATGCTGGGGGAGCTCTTGTTATTTCGCCGGCACCTACAGAGTCAGCATCCTCAATAGAAAGGCAAACCTTGGGATGCCTAACGTCGCCTGAATCCGGCACCATTTTTGGTAAAACCGATTGGACTCCACGAGGGGAATCAAATCTTTTCTCATCTCCTTCATTTTTTCAACATGATCTCTCCGCCTCAAACACCGATGCCATCAAGTCAATTTCTGAAGGCCTAATTCCGACTTTCTTCGCTTCCATTCGCCAACTCTTTCGAGCTGCAAGCACATGTTGAATCATCACTTCCGCATCTGCGTGCTCAACGTGGAAATATGGAGCTACTGATCGCGCAAGGTCCAGACTCAATGAGCTATCCTCTTCATCGACCGACAAAGTCAAACCAACACCCCCAAGGATCGGGTTCATATCAAAAGCTGGCGACAGATCCCAACCTCTTCGCTCAAAATTATAAAGGAAGCCATGATTACGAAGATGATCATCCGTATTTGAAACAAGAATAGAAAAGACGATCCTCTTCCATAACTCATGAAGCTGAGCCTTGGGTGTCCCTCCTTGTGAAACGATCAGTTCTGCTAAGTCCAGATAGCTGGAACTTTCGCTCTCCCCGTCCTTTTTTCCCAAAAGCGTCATGGCCGATGCATAGGCATACCTCGTGCTTTTGCCGCCGCGATCAAAGCGCCTGGTAAGAAACGTATGATGTCTTGAACCCAACTTCAAAGCTTTGGATTCCTCAATCCTCAACCCTGCCGCCCTCGCCAAGGAAGCCGTAACCGCCTCCCAGCCACCAACATCGATATCATCTCGCTCACTCGGAAATTTGGCGATCCATAGGGCACCCGATGGATCGATGACATTCGCTTTGGGGCGGGCGCCACCTAATGAGCTCCCCGGCCTAAAAAGCACCGCCAATGCCTCGTCTATCTTTTTTGCATCATCGCTTTCCAGCGTCAGTGCTGCATGTTCCAGCTTCCTGAGTGCAGTGATCGGTGGCGTGGGACTGTCACCGTCGTCTGCCAAAAACGGACCGTCGTCTTGCTTCTTGAAGCGAAGCGCACCCATGCGTCCGGAATCATCCACTCCCAAAAGAAAATCTATCTCCGAAAGGGCTCGTTCAGGGCGCCCTTCATTCCGAGCCATAACTTTTTCTCGGCGTATCATCAGTCGACGCCCCCACCTGTCGGGAGCAGCGTCCGAAAAAATGCCAAAGATCGGTTTGCCTCGCGGCAAACTTCGCCCTGCCACCAAAGGCAAATCAGGATCAAGCTTAAGATGATGTTTCTGTTTCAGCCAATGCGAATCAAACTCAAAGGAAAGGTTCTCTTTACCTTTCAGATAACTCGCCGACAGCACGCCCATGAGTTGAGGTTGAGGCAGAGGCGACCAGGATGCATAAACAAGAAGCTCGACTGTCATCGCGATTCCTCACGTGAACCAGCAAGTGTCTCAATGTCTTGCAGTTTACGTCCTTCGGGATCATCCGCAGCCAATCGCGACAGGTCATCGGTCAATCCAAACGCAAATAGCACCGATGCATAGTGCCCCATGGATACACTCGATGAGCCCTTCTCGATGGCCACTAAAGTACCGCGCGCAATGCCCGCTCTTTCGGCAAGACCTTCGGTCGTCCAATGCCGCCGCCGACGCGCCAAACGAATGTTTTCGCCAGTGATTTTGAGAACTCGAACGACCTTTGGAAACAGAACTGCCTTTGACTTTCCTTTGTTCGCCATTTTAAACAAAAGCCTCCATAATGTTCAATTTTATGAACAAAAGATCAGTATAGTTAGGCTAGCATGGAACAAATGGGATAGGAATAGGCGATTGATCATAAAATTGTACAAAATCATAAATTTTGATCAATTTTATATATAATATTGCCCTAAGGCTCGAATCGTGTCGAGTCCTGCTGTTAGTGAACGCTGTCAGCCGCTGTCAACTCGCAAGCGTTAGGCTCTGCTCCGACGAAGCTTGCGGATCAAAGGTGTCATGGCGGACGGTGGCGAACCGCCTGCCTCGAGATGGGCGAGCAGCAGCTGTTGAAGCTCTGTACGAAAACCGTCTACGCGCGCCAAGACAGCCTCGGCCGTATGTCCCAGCTCCGTCGCGAAGGCACAGCTGGTCGACCTCAGTGTCGCCATCGTTAGACTGATAAGGATGCTTTCGGCATTCACACCGGCATCGATTTCTTGACCTTGCGCCACGAGACCTGGAATCTGCGGCCAATCGCCTTGCTCCTTCAGCCACAAAAGATCATAGAGATTCTTCTCGCTGCAGCGGCTGACCAGGGTCGCGATCTTCATCTTGCGCAATGTCGATATTGATGCGACGCGAATCCCGCTGGGAACAGTGTGAAACTGACCCACTTGGTGTAGATGGGCATCCAAAACTGCCTGGGCCGTGAATTGGTGGTCGTCCAGCTCGACGAGGACGTGGAAGAATGCTGGACTCGCACGCTCGTCCGACAGCACGGCACCCAAGCGCTTTAGGTCTTTGATTGCGGCCACCGTCATCGCCTGCGCGGTCTGGTCGCCGGTAAACAAATCCATATCATCGGACCTTCGATGTCCGGCGTAGAATCCGGCCAGAGCCGTGCCGCCCACCAATCCAATTCCGGGAGCTCCCCCAACGAACACGTGGCGAATGGATGCTAGCAGCGGCGCCGGTAGCACCCTAGCGGCTAAGGTTTCGTCTGGCGAAGCTGCCATATCGCCTCCAAAGCGCGTCGGCGCGCCGGAATCAGGTGCGTTTTGTACACAGGAAAGTCCCGCCATACCTTTGCCCCAAGCATGCCAGCCGTGGCATACAGGCCATAGATCTGCACCAAGCGGGCGATGGCCGCCGCTTCGCCACGCACAGCAGCAGCAGCCAAAGCAGGCACTGACGGGTAAAGTCGATCCCACAGCAACTGCGCCTGCACTCGCCCTAGCTCCTTGGGCTTGTCTACAAGCGGCAAGGGACGCAACAGATCATCCGCCGAGGCGCCGATCGCATCAGCTAGAGCCTTCAGGTGCAACGACCCAATGCTGATATCCGTTTCCGGAGTCTTGAACCACTGGGAGACCGCCTGACGACTGACGCCCGCATAACGCCCAATGTCTGCCTGTGACAGATTGCGGGCCTCGGCCAGTGCTTTCAAAGTCTGCGTGTTCATGGCGCCTGCTCCTATCCCGAGTCTGGAGACTTATCGGCAAGGCGTCAAGTATACTTGACACATATTTTTAGAGTTTCCTATTTTATTCCTTAATAACGGATGGATACTAGCTCCGTCCGGCTTTGTTGCATAAATCCTGCCCTCCAGCTTCCCGGCCTCCCAGTTGCGCTGAATAAAGCCGCTGCCCAAAAACTGGGAGGCTGGGAAGCTGGAGGGCAGGATTTATGCAACAAAGCCGGTCCGGCCGGCGCGGCCGGCAGCGCCGCGAATACCAATTCAATGTTACGTTGGCAGCATTGCCTGCCGTCGCTGGTGAATCGCCCGTTCTGACCGTTCAGTCGTTGACTCCCGGCATCAGCAAGACGCTATAGCCGTCGG
>Ga0315283_10002357_pt1 | contig 15724 bp, 13 predicted proteins | sample YL17G09_0_MG_FD_204541 | JGI IMG/M metagenome (GOLD analysis project Ga0315283, IMG submission 204541) | Sediment microbial communities from Yellowstone Lake, YNP, Wyoming, USA - YL17G09_0 | ecosystem: Environmental > Aquatic > Freshwater > Lake > Sediment | place: USA: Wyoming | collected... | reverse complement strand
CGTCCTGGCTTCCGGCCTGCCCTGCGTCTCGGATCAGGGCCTGGCGGGTGTGGTCGGTGGCCTGGCCGGCCAGCCAGAGGGCCACCACGACGCGGGCCTCGCCGCCGGCGTCACACGTGTTCAGCCCGTCGGCCACCAGCACGATTTCCTCGCCGTTCCCCCCGTTGCCGCGGTGGAGCTTGCGCGTCGCCCACGACGGGTCGGCCGTCGATTCGTCCCACCACGGTCGGTCGGGAAGGCCGACGGCAACCAACGCCGTGTTGTACGCCAGTTCGAGGTCACGAATCGGTTCGACGTCCTGGTTGCTCCAGGTCGGCTCGGTCCAGTCGAACCCGGCGTGCACCACCGGTTCGCGGGGGAACACGAGCCGGGGGTCGACTCGGCCCCGCAGATCGGGGTCGACGAGGGACCGCACCTCCAGGGTCGGTCGCTGGGACACGACGATGCCGCCGGCCCGCTCGCTCACCTGTCGGGGCACCCGCGAGAGCACGCCCTGGACCGGTGTGCGCCAGCCTTCACGCCATGTCGCGTAGCGGGGCCAGCTGCAGTAGTTGACGCGGTCGAGCTCGACGCACTGTTGGGAGGCCATCGGGCTCTCCAAGCGGCTGGCGACCACCTCGGCCTCGGTGGCCGACGGGGGCTGTACCTGGGCGTAGACCCCGAGCGCCACGAGCGCGACGGCGACGCCCAGCAATCCCAGGCGAGCTGTCGTCGGCGGCGAGCGGAGCAGGGCGACTGCCGCCACCAGCAGGGTGGCGCCGATGAGGTAGACGAGGTGCCAACCGTGGCGCTCGAGCTGGAACTCCGGCAGGTTGAACGTCGTGTCGTTGCCGTTGACGCTGAAGTGCAGCCACCGGAACCGGGCGTCGGCCTGGCCGAGGTTCACCTGCAGCACGAACGTGGCGATCACGGCGACCCACCCGAACACCGCCCACGGCAGCCATCGGGCGACGGCGACGCCGAGCACGGCCCCGCCCAGCACGATCAGTGGCCCCACGACGAAAACCTCGATGCGGGGCCAACCCTGCCACCCCTCCAGGCGCATGATCACGACCAGCACGGTGGCGACGCCGATGCTGACCGGCAGTGTGGCCAGGCAGGCCAGCAGGTGGCCGGCCGTTCGCGAGCCGAGGGGCAACGCCGCGCCACCGAAGAGCTCTTCGGTGCCATAGCGGCGGCTGCGCAGCATGCACAGGTTGGCGGCCAGGATGGCGGCCCAACCCAGGGGCACCAGCATCAGCGTGCGGGACACGTCGTCCTGGCTGAGCACACCGGCGCCGTTGCCGCCGCCACCGGCCCCGATGAGGAGCATCAACGGCATGAACAGGACCAGCCCCACGAGGAAGGCGGGGTGGCGCACCAGCAGCGCGCCCTCGCGTCGGGCCAGGGCCACGATCGACGCCCCCCGACCCGGTCTGGCTTCGAGGTCGCGGGGTGGGCGGAAGGCGCCGGCCGGCTTGAACGAGACACCGGCCGACTGTCGACGCGACCGCACCACGAGGATGATCGCCCCGACGACGAGGACGACGACGATCAGCTCCATCAGGCTGCCTTCCCGTTCGGGCCGCCGTCGGCCTCTGCGTCGGGATGCCGGCCGACGAGCAGCAGGTAGCCGTCCTCGAGGGTGGGCTCGGTGATCTCGGCTCCGGGTGGTGGTTCGCCAACGTGACGGTGGCGCCCGAGGCCGTCGATCCAGCTGAGCTGGGCGGTCGGCTCGGCGTGGTCGGAGATCCACACGCGCCCCGCTCCCGTCGAGGCCAGGTCGGCCGGCGCGCCGTTGAACAGGGTTCGGCCGTGGTCGACCACGATGACCTGCTGGCACAGCGCGGTGACGTCCTCGGTCTGGTGGGTCGACAGCAGCACGATCTGGTCGGGCGAGCGCTTCGACAGCAGCTCGCGGAAGCGCAACCGCTGTTCGGGGTCGAGGCCGGCCGTCGGCTCGTCGAGCACCACCAGGGTCGGGTTGCCGAGCAGGGCCTGGGCCAACGCCGTGCGCCGGCGCATGCCTCCGGACAGCTTGCGGATCGGGCGGCCGGCAACCTCGTCGAGCCCGACGAGGGAGATCACGCGGCGCACCTCGTCCTGGCGGGACCGGCGGTCGGTCATCTCCTTGAGGATGGCCAGGTAGTCGATGAACTGGAAGACCGTGAAGTTGGGGTAGAAGCCCGGCTCCTGAGGTGCGTAGCCGAGCTCGGAGCGGATCTCGTGGAGGGCCTCGGGACCGGCGGCGAGTTGGCCGCCGTAGCGGACCTCGCCGGCGTCGGCGGCCAGCACGGTGGCCAGGATGCGGAGCAGGGTCGTCTTGCCGGCGCCGTTGGGACCGAGCAGCCCGGTCACACCCGGCTCGAGGGTGAGCGACAGGCCGTCGAGCGCGACGGTCTTCCCGAACCGCTTGGCGAGGCCGGTGATCTCGATCCTGGTGATCGGGGGGGCACCCGGGTCCAGCCGAGGGGCATTGGTGTCGGGCATGGTCACGCTCCGATGTCGAGGGGGTCGGACAGGTAGACCTGGGCGGCGTCGAACCGGTCGATTCGCACGACGAAGACGGCCGTCGCCACGACCATCACGATCAAGGCGACGACCTGGCCGGTGGGGCGGAAGACGACCAGCCGGTCGAGCGCGTCGCCAGGGTCGGTGCGGGTGGCGATCACGCTGGCCGACACGGCGGTGACCCATCCGACGGCGGAGATGGTGGCGGCGCGAAGTGGAGCCACCCACGTCGACAGGGCGACGGTGGTGGCGGTGGCGGCAAGGGCGGGCAGGAGCCACAGCGCCGCGTCCCATCCTGCGAGGGGCACGAAGGTTGACGCGGCCAGGCTGAGGCCGACCGAGGAGACGAGCACGGCCATCGACCGGTAGAGGAACAGGCGCGCCGACGGGTAGGACGTGGCCCGACTGATCTCGAAGGCCGGGTCGAGGGCGGGGCCGTAGGCCGCGGCGATGCCGAGCAGTGGGAGCAGTGGGGTGATCACGAGGAAGATGACCGGCGTCCTGCCGACGTCGTCGGCCGCGATCGACAACACGACGGCGACGGCCAGCGTGAGGATCAGCCCGGCCAACCACGAGACCCGCAGCGACGGGGTGGCGGCGAGCAGGCGGGCCACGTGGGCGTGCACCCCGAACCGGTGCAGCAACCACTCGACCAACGAGTGTCGGGGTCGGTCGACGGAATCGATCAGGTCGGCCCACAGGGCGTCGAGCTCGTCGGACGGCGAGGCCGAGGCCAGCGCGTGTCGGCAGTCGTCGCAGGCCAGCAGGTGCTGTTCGAGCGACCCGGACCGGGCGGCATCGAGTCGGCCGTCGAGGTAGGTCTCGATCAGGTCGGTGGTGGCGTGCCAGGTCATGCGAGCGAACCTCGGAGTTCGATGCGGGCCCGCATCATGCGGGTCTTGACGGTGCCGGCCGGGATGCCGAGCAGTTTGGAAGCCTCACGTGTGGTCAGCCCGTCGAGCACGGTGGCCTGCACGACCGATCGCAGCTCGGGTGAGAGCTGGTTGAGCGCTCCGGCCAGGTCGCCGTGCTCGACGGAGATGAGCACCTGCTCCTCGGCCGAGAGCAGCAGGGCCTCGTCGCCGTGATGGTCGAGCAGTGGCACGGTGGGCCGGGGGCTCTTGCGAAGCTGGCCGATGAGCCGCCTCACCCCGATCCCCCAGATCCACGCCGCCACGTCGCCGCGGCCGTCGTAGCCGGATGCTCCCTTCCACACCGCCATGAACGTGTCCTGTACGGAGTCGTGGACGACGGTCGGATCGGCGCAGCGGTGCCGCAGCCGGGCGACGAGCCAGGGGGCGTGGCGCTCGTAGAGCTCGCGCAGCGCCAGGCGGTCGCCGTCGGCGACGGACGCGAGCAGGTCGGCGTCGGTCGCCTGTCGTCGAGCCCCCGTGTCCATACTGTGACTGTCGCGCACACCGGGCCGAACGGTTCGATTGCCAGGCGGACCCGTTTGATGACCAGGCGGATCGGTTTGATGACCAGGCGGATCGTCTTGATGATTGGGTTCGGCCCGGTGTGCACGGCGCAGGAGGTGACGAGTCGGTCGACTAGAAGTCGAGCGGGATGCAGGCCAGCCGGGGGCCAGCGGTGCCGTTCGGCGCGGTGGGCAAGGCGTGGATCACGACGGCGTGTGCTCCACCCGCGGGGATCACGAATGGCACGCGGGCGGTGGCGATGCCGATGCCGTACGGGGACACCTGGAAGTCGAGCCAGACCTCGGTCTGATCGGTGATGGTGGCGCCGCCGGTGCTGTTGTAGTGGGGGCCGGCGGCCGCGCCGTTGCCGGCGACGCAGGTGCCGGTGTGGACGTGGGCCCCGAAGGTCGTGCCGGCGGCGGCCCGGTCGAGTCCCCATACGAGGAGCGTCACCCGGGTGCCGGAGCCCTCACGGGCCAGCGCCAGGGCGGCGGCCTTGGCGCCGTCGGTCGCGTCGGTGGTGGTCGGGGCGAGGTCGGAAAGCGGAGCGAGGTTCGCCGTGACCTGCAGCTTGGAGCCGTTGGCCTCGGCGGGGATCGCCGAGGTGACGAAAAGGGTGGCGGCCGCCGCCGCTATGACGATGAGCTTGCGGGTACGAGTCATTTCTGCCTCCGGTTCGGACAGCGCCGGGCGCGCCGCCTACCTGGCTGTCGCGTCGGGAGGCATGATCGGTTCAGCCGGCTCCAGGCGGCCGTCGTCGACCTCGGCTCGGTCAGGTCTCGTCACCTGGCCAGTGGGCCAGGATGGCGTCGAGCACTTCGTCGCCGAGGGTGAGGTTGGCCAGATGGGCGGCGCCGGGCCGCATGCGGAACTCGGAGTCGGGGAGGAGTTCGGCGAGATGTTCACCGTGGGCGATCGGCACGATGTAGTCCTCGTCGCCGTGCCACAGGTAGACGGGAACGGTCACGTCGCGGGGCGAGAAGCCCCAGTGGCGGCCGAAGAGGCGCATGTCGGCGACGGGCGCCCGGAACTGGCGTCGCGTGGCCCGGAGCAGGTCGTCGGTGAAATCTCCTTCACGCCAGGCGAGTCGAACACTTCTTTGTCGCCGGCCGGTGAGAAGTGGGCGACCAGGTCGAACGCCTGGGAAGCCAAGGGTCGCAGCCCCCAGACCAGGGCCCACAGTCCCCGGCTCAACGGCTCGTGCAGCAGGTCGAGCACCGACGAGAAGCGGGCGGTGAGCTGCACCACTCCGCCATCGGGCGCGTCGTCACCCCGAGTGGGTGCCACTCCGCCGATCACCCCGGCGGCGACCGTGCGGTCGGCGAGCTCGTGGGCGCAGGCGAGCACGTAGGGCCCGCCGCCCGAGAGCCCGACGATCCCGAACCGGTCGAGACCGAGATGGTCGACGCACTGCTCGACGTCGTCGGCCCAGTCGAGGACCGAGTCGTACGAGTGCGGGCTCGATGCACCGACGCCGGGGCGCTCGAGGGCGACGATCCGGACGTTGCGCTCGGTGGCGGCGGATCGGGCCGTGGGTGGGATCTGGCGCCGGGCGCCCGGAGTGCCGTGAAACCACAGGACCGGTCGGCCCTGCGGCGGCCCGTACTCGGCGAACCCGATCCGCCTCCCGTCCCGCAGCTTGATCGAGCCCTCTACCCGAGGGGCGACGGCGAGAGGTGGGCGGGCGGAAGAAGTCATCGGCATGGACACTACGGGCCGGCGTGCGACGGGACCTCCCCAGTGGTGCTCAGCGTCCGACCTGGCCCCAGTCGAAGAGGCTGAGGGTGTCGGAGCGGTCGTCGGTGAAAAGCGGCGCGTCGCCCCGTGGCCTGAGCGGGCGCCACGAACCACCCGCGAGGGCAGGGGCGAGCTCGTCGTCGGTGCGGGCGAGCACGACCCAGTGAGACGTGAACTTGCCCTGCTCGGCCTCGGTGGCCGTCGCGCCGTTCTCCTGCGTCGCCGCGACGATCCCGAGCTCGTCCACCATGGCGCCGATCACCGGTTCGAGATCGAAGTACCGGTTGGAGATGTGCAGCATGATCTGCCCGCCCGGCGCGAGTCGATCGAGGTACAGCTCCATCGCCTCGGTCGTCAGGAGGTGGAAAGGGATGGCGTCGGAGCTGAAGGCATCCACCACGATGAGGTCGTAGCGGCCCGGAGCGGCCTTGGCGATCTCGAGCCGCCCGTCGCCGAGCTCGAAGTTCGTGGTCGCCTGCCCTTCGTCGATGAAGCTGAAGGCCGACGGGTCGGTGGCGATGCCCACGACGGCGTCGTCGATCTCGTAGAAGGTCAGCTCGTCGCCCGGCCGTCCGTACGCGGCGATCGCTCCCGAGCCGAGGCCGATCACGGCCATCCGGCGGGGCGGGGCCTGATCGAGGGCGGCGAAGTACTGCCCGACCGGGCCGGTCGGGTGGTAGTAGGTGAGGGGAACGCCGCGGTCGTCACCTTCGAGTTGTTCCATGCCGTGCACGGTTGACCCGTTGACGAGCACGTGTCGGCCCTGGTCGTCGCGGTAGAGGCGATGCACGCCGAAGAAGGTGCGCTCGGCGATCAGTGTCGGGTTCGATGGGACCAGCACGGCCGAGAGCATGACGAGGCCCATGCCGGTGGCGAAGGCGGCTGGGGAGCGAGCGACGATGTAGAGGCCGACGCAGGCGATCCCGAGCACTGCCAACGAGAGCCGTAGGCCGGTGACAGGGTCGTCGGTGCGGACCAGGACGCTGCCGAGCACGAGCATGGCGAAGATGCACCAGGCGGCCGTCGAGCGGAGGCGGCCGAGGCGGGGATCCCGGGCCGGTTCCGGCAGGATGAGGGCAGTGGCCAGGACTAGGAAGAGCGGGTACTCGGCGACGTTGTCGAACATCACGGGGGCGAGCAACCCGCCGAAGATGCCTCCGAGCACCCCACCGATCGACAGCCACAGGTAGAACTCGGTCAGCCGTCTCGCGTCCGGGCGTTCCTCGGCGAGTCGCCCGTGCGCCAGCAGGGCGGCGAACGAGAACGCGAGCAGTGGCAGGGCGACGGCGACGAGGCCCGAAGCGATCTCCGCGACGAGGGTGAGGGCCACGGGGATGATCAACAGTCGCAGCGCGCGGCTGGCGAAGCGCGTCGTGGCCGTTCCGCGCCGGCCGAACGCGATGATGAACGTGGTGAGGTAGAGCGACAGCGGGATGACCCACAGCAGAGGGATGGCGGCGATCTCGGTCGAGATGTGCAGCGTCGTGGCCAGCATCAGGGCCGACGGCACCAGCGCCAGCACCGTCCAGCGGCGTCGTTGGGCCCAGGTGATCGGCGGCGCCGGCTCGGCGGAGGTCAGTTCACCGGAGGTCGGCGCCTCGGTCTTGTGGTCGGGTGCGGGCCCGTGGGCCGCCCGGGCTCGAGATCTGGCCGCCCGCAGGTTCGGCGAACGTGCGATCACGACGGCGCAGCCGATGCAGCAGACGATGAACGACACGTAGAGGATGGACCAGAGCCGTGACTGCTCGCCGAGCGTGAGCCGGGGCTCGATGACGAACGGATAGGCGAGCAGGGCCAGCAGGCTCCCCGCGTTCCCGGCCGCGTAGAGGAAGTAGGGATCGTGGGCACGAGGGTGCTCGGTCTCGGCGAACCACCGCTGGAGCGTCGGGCTGCAGGTGGCGAGCACGAAGAACGGAACGCCGACCATCGCGGCCAGGGTGAGCAGCGTCCACACCGAGGGGGCCACGTCCGGCGGCGGTACCCAGCCGTTGGGCACGGCGATGGGCAGCAGCGCCAACGGCAGGGCCAACAGGACGAGCTGCACGGGCCATTGGCGGCGGACCCCCAGCCGAGTGATGGACAGGTGGGCGTAGGCGTAGCCGGCGAGCAGCATCGCCTGGAAGAACACCATTGCCGTGTTCCACACCGCAGCCGACCCGCCCAGCAGCGGGAGGAGCATCTTGGCCACCATCGGCTGGACGAGGAACAGCAGTCCCGACCCGATGAACGACGTGGCCGAGAAGAGCACGACCAACCCGAGCATCGCCCGGGGTCGACCCGCGGCGTGGGTGAGGGTCGGGTCGGCCTGCGCCGGGTCGGCCTGCGCCGGGTCGGCCGAGGTCGGGTCGTTGGTCGAGGTGGTGGTCATCGTGGTTCGTAGCCAGTCCGGAGCACGGAGCCGACGGTCCGAGGTGCCGACCGGCTGCAGGCACCTATCGGCATCGATCCGGGTTGGGTGAGCGGTGCGGTGGACGGTCCGTGGTGTCGGATGTTCGAGCCCTCGTCGGGGTGCCGACGCACGTTCGTGTCGTTCGCTACGGGTGTGGGTTGGTCAGCGGCGTCGGGAGCGGCGGCGGCGTTGTTCGCCGCGACCGGTGCTGGTCGGGCATCGGACGACCGGCGCGGTGATCCCGTGGGTGTCCGCCAGGGGCACGAGCTCGCCGCCTGACAGTGAGAATGGGGTGGGGCCCTCGTCGGCCGCGACGAGTTCGCTGCTGTGCACGTCGAAGATGAAGGCTCCGACCTCGAGGTCGGGGGGCAGCAGCGGGCACGACTCGATGAGCTCGATGTCGGCGCGCAGCGTGGCCAACTGATCGGTGCTGGTGAGAAAGTCCCATCCGCTGGCATCGACGCCACGGAGCGAACCGATGCGCGCCCGCATCTCGTCGTCGGTCGAGCCGATCATGGCGCACTCGGTGTGCTGCACCACGCAGATCCGGGTGACGGCGAGCAGGTCATCGAACATCGCCTAGTTCTATCCGACTCCGGTCCGGCCGGAGTCGAGCCTGAGGGACTTCTGGCCCTAGTCCGCCCTGCTATTGTCCAGTTCACTACTAAAGGACTATTGGTTACCTGCCCCGCATGGGGTGCTCATCTGGAGGCACGCAATGTCTGAAAGCCCAACCGAGTCGGACCGCAGTTCGGTCTCGATACTCGCCATCGTCGTCTCGGTGGTGGCCCTGCTGCTCGCCACGGTCGGCGTCATCGTCGTGGCGACGAACGACAGTGAGGGCTCGTCGTCGGGCGAGGCCACCTCGATCGACGTGAAGCTCACCGAGTTCGCCATCACGCCGAAGGCACTCACCGCGTCGGCCGGCACCGTGAAGATCGTCGTCACCAACGCCGGCACAATGCCGCATGACCTGCAGGTCACCCAACTGGACAAGAAGACCGCGATCATCAACCCCGGCCAGACGGAGACGCTCGACCTCGGGTCGGTGAAGGCCGGTACCTACGACGTCATCTGCACCGTGCCCGGTCATGCCGACTCGGGCATGAAGGCGACCCTCACCGTGGGGGCGGCAACGGCCGCCGCCGGTGGCTCGGCGGCGGGTGCCGCCAGCATCGGCAATCCCGACGACGCCAAGATCGACTTTGCCGCCGCGGCGCCCGAGGGCTTCACCGCCCGCGACCCCAACGCGCCGCCGCCGCTGCCGGGCACGGTGCACGAACTCACCCTCGAGGCCAGCGAGAGCAACCTCGATGTCGCTCCCGGCGTGTCGCAGCAGATGTGGTCCTTCAACCTGGCCGGCCAGCCGCCGACCGTTCCCGGTCCCATCCTGCGCGGCAAGGTCGGCGACACGTTCCGTATCACGCTCGTCAACAAGGGCTCGATCGATCACTCCATCGACTTCCATGCCAGCAAGGTGGCGTGGAACGACGAGATGCGCTCGATCCACGGCGGCGAGTCGCTCGTCTATGAGTTCACCGCCAACTACGCGGGGGCCTGGATGTATCACTGCGGCACCGCCCCGGCCCTGCACCACATCGGCAACGGCATGTACGGCGCCATCATCATCGATCCGCCGGTGCTCGCCCCGGTCGACCACGAGTTCGTGATCGTGCAGAGCGAGATCTACACGGGCCCCCAGGGCCAGCCCGGTGATCTGGCCAAGATGACCGCCAACGCGTGGGACGCCGTGGTGTTCAACGGCTACGTGAACCAGTACAAGTTCCAGCCGATCCGCGTCGAGCCCGATCAGCGGGTGCGGGTGTGGGTGATCGACGACGGCCCGTCGGAGAACTCGGCGTTCCACATCGTGGGCACGGTCTTCGACACGGTATGGAAGGAGGGCACCTATCTGCTGCAACCCGACCAACGTCGAGGCGGATCGCAGGTGCTCGACCTGCAACCGGCCCAGGGTGGGTTCGTCGAGTTCAGCCTGGCCGAACGGGGCCTGTACCCGATGGTGACCCACAAGTTCTCGAACGTGGGCAAGGGTGCTCTCGGGCTGTTCCAGGCCGGTGACGCGCCGCCGCCGGCGGCCGGAGCCCCTGCCCCCGCCCACTGACACCCGTCGGGTGACGGCGCGGCTCAGGTCTCGTCGTCGGGCCAGTGGGTGAGCATGGCGTCGAGCACCTCGTCGCCGAGGGTCAGGTTGGCGAGGTGCGCGGCACCGACCCGCACCCGCAGTTCGGAGCCGGTCACCAGGTCGGCGAGATGCCGGCTGTGGGCGACGGGCACGATGTAGTCCTCGGCGCCGTGCCACAGGAAGATCGGCACGGCCACATCGCGGGGCGAGAAGCCCCAGTGCCGGCCGAACAGCCGCAGGTCGGCGATCGGCGCCCGGAACTGGCGGCGCGTGGCCTTGAGCAGGTCGTCGGTGAACATCTCCTTCATGCCCGGCGAGGCGAACACTTCCTTGTCGCCGGCCGGCGAGAAGTGGGCGAACAGGTCGAATGCCTGCGAGGCCAGGGGTCGTAGCCCCCAGACCAGGGCCCAGAGCCCTCGGCTCAATGGCTCGTGCAGCAGGTCGAGCACGGACGAGAAGCGGGCAGTGAGCTGCACCACACCGCCTTCGGGGGCGTCGGCGCCCCGGGTCGGCGCCACCCCGCCGATGACACCGGCGGCAACGGTGCGGTCGGCAAGCCGGTAGGCGCAGGCCAGCACGTAAGGACCGCCGCCCGACAACCCCACGATGCCGAAACGGTCGAGGCCGAGTTGGTCGACGCACTCCTCGACGTCGCCGGCCCAGTCGAGGATCGAGTCGTAGGAGTGCGGGGTCGACGCCCCTATGCCGGGTCGTTCGAGGGCGACGATGCGGATGTTGCGCGCATCGGCCGAAGCGCGCGCCGCCGGTGGAATCTGGCGTCGGGCCCCCGGGGTGCCGTGGAACCACAGGACCGGTCGACCCTGGGGTGGGCCGTACTCGGCGAACCCGATCCGGCGTCCGTCTCGCAACGTGACCACGCCTTCGACCCGGGGGGCGGGGGTTCGGGGGGCTCGGTCGGGTCGGACGCTGCTCGATGTGTCGGTCATCGTCTCGAACCCTAAGGCGTCGGGCGGGCCGAGCCGCGCAAGGCCGGGGGAAGCGGCGTGGGGTCGCGCCCCGATCCGATGAGTAGATTCGCCGAGGCCGGCTGCGTGGGGAACGCGGCGCCGAAGGAGGCCGACCGTGACCGTGACCGTGGGCGCTGCCGGGTCGAGCACCCATCTGCGCACCTGCCCGCTGTGCGAGGCGATGTGCGGGCTCGAGATCGACGTGACCGACGGCCGGGTCACCCGCATCCGCGGCGACCGCGACGACGTGTGGAGCAAGGGCTACCTGTGCCCCAAGGGCACGGCGCTGGGGCAGGTGCACGACGACCCCGATCGGCTGCGCACGCCGATGATCCGTCACGGCGACGAATGGCGCGAGGCGACCTGGGCCGAGGCGTTCGCCGAGGTCGAGCGCCGGCTGCGCCCGATCCTCGACCGCCACGGCAGCGAGGCGGTGGCCGTCTACTTCGGCAACCCGGTCGCCCACAACTACTCGCTGTCGCGTTACGTCGCCCCGTTCATGGCCATGGCCGGCAACCCGCAGGTCTACTCGGCGGGCACGGTCGACCAGTGGCCCAAGAACCTCGTGTGTGCGCTGCTGTACGGCGCCATGTGGACCATCCCCATTCCCGATCTCGACCGCACCGACTTCCTGCTGGTGCTCGGCGCCAACCCGTCGGCGTCTCAGGGCAGCCTGCTGGCGGCGGCCGACGTGCCGTCGCGACTGAAGGCGATCTCGGCCCGCGGCGGCCGCGTGGTCGTGGTCGATCCCCGCCGCACGCGCACGGCCGACGAAGCCGACGAGTGGCTGCCGATCCGCCCCGGCACCGACGCGTTGCTGCTGGCGGCCATGGCCCAGGTGCTGTTCGCCGAGGGCCTGGTCGCCGTCGACGCCCTGGCCGGCCGGGTCGACGGCATCGACGAGGTCCGCGACCTGGTCGCCGGGTTCACGCCCGAGGCGGTCGCCGCGACGTGCGGGGTGCCGGCCGAGGCGATCCGTAGCCTGGCCCGGCAGTTGGCGGCGGCCCGGGCCGGTTCGGTCTATGGCCGTATCGGCACCTGCACCCAGGAGTTCGGCACGCTGGCGTCGTGGCTCGTCGAGGTGGTCAATGTGCTCACCGGCAACCTCGACCGGGTGGGCGGCTCGATGTTCGCCAAGCCGATCGCCTGGTCGCTGCTGGCCGTCCCTGACCCGGCGATGCCCGAGGGGTTCGCCTTCGGTCGTTGGCACAGTCGGGTGCGGGGCGCCCCCGAGGTGCTGGGTCAGTTCCCGGTGTCGTGTCTGGCCGAGGAGATCGCCGCCCCGGGCGACGGGCAGTTGAAGGCGCTCATCACCATCGCCGGCAACCCGGCGGTGAGTGCGCCCGACGCCGACCGGCTCGAGGCCGCCTTGCCGCAGCTCGAGGCCATGATCAGTGTCGACAACTGGCTGAACGAGACGACCCGCCATGCCCATGTGATCCTGCCCGGCCAGTCACCGCTCGAGACCGCGCACTACGACGAGATGATCTGGTCGTGGGCGGTGCGCTCGGCCGGCAAATGGTCGGCCCCGGTGTTCGAGCCCGACCCCGGTCGCCCGGCCGAGTGGCAGATCATGTTGATGCTTGCCTCGATCATGATGGGCCAGGCGGCGGCCGACACCGATGTGGACGTGCTCGACGACCTGTTCTTCGGCGGGTTCGTCGAGATGCTGACCGCGATGCCCGGCTCGGCCGTCTACGGGCATGACCCGGCGGCCATCGTGGCCGACACGGCCGGACGCGGGCCTGATCGCATGGTCGACTTCGCGATCCGTAGTGGTCCGTTCGGTGACGGCTACGGCACCGACCCCGAAGGTTTGACGCTCGACCGGCTGCGGGCCGAGGAGCATGGGGTCGACCTGGGCCCGATGGTGCCGCGGCTCGACGAGGTGCTGCGCACGCCTTCGGGTCGGGTCGACTTGGCCCCGCCCTACATCACGGCCGATCTCGATCGGCTACGCGACCGGCTCGACCGGCCCGAGCCCGACCTGCTGCTCGTGAGTCGTCGCGATCTGCGCTCGAACAACTCGTGGATGCACAACGCCCCGGTGCTGATGAAGGGTCGGGCCCGGTGCACGCTGCTGATCAGCCCCGACGACGCCGCCGGCCGCGGGCTCGTCCACGGATCGATGGCTCGGGTCACGTCCGAGGCCGGTTCGCTCGACGTCGCCTGCGAGGTGAGTGACGAGATGATGTCGGGAGTGGTGTGCCTTCCCCACGGGTGGGGTCACGACCGGCCGGGGGCGCGGCTCTCGGTCGCGTCTCAGCATGCCGGCGTGAACAGCAACCGACTCAACCCAGGGTTCCTCGTCGATGTGCCGTCGGGCAATCAGGTGGTCAACGGGGTACCCGTCGAGGTCGAGCCGGCTTAGCTGCGGCTCAGCCGCCGATCGGGGTTGCCACTGTCTCCGTGGTGATGGCGTGCGGTCCGGAGCCGTTGGTCGAGGCCTCGGTCGCGTTTGCCGGGAGCTTCGAGATGGTGGGGCCGTTGTGTCGCTGGACCCAGTCCGTGAGCGGCGCCGGCATCTCGGCCGGCCGGTCGCCCCAGTCGTAGAGCACCTTGTCGCCCGCGGCGAAGTCGTGCAGCGCCCGGCGCTTCTTACCGGTCACGATCGGGATCAGGCCGAGGCCGAGGATGAAGCTGAACGGGTAGACGATCGTGCGGATGGCCGATCGCCCGGGGCTGATCGGGCTTCCGTCGACGGCGACGACCCGCAGGCCGATGATGCCCTTGCCGATCGAGCGGCCGGTGATCGCCAGGCCGATCCAGTAGTAGAGGAAGCCGAAGACGGTGATGCCGCCCAGCCAGAGCCCGGCCCGATGTGACGGGTCGAAGGTCTGGCCGGAGAACAACCCGATCATGTACCCGAGGAGCGCAACCGCGAAGCCGTAGGTCACGCCGATGAAGCCGACATCGATGAAGAAGGCGGCGAGGCGGCTCATGCCGCCGGCGACCCGTCCGGTGACTGTGCCGCTCGTGATCGATGCCTGTTCGCGTGGGCGGCGGAACACGCGGCTGACGGCAGCCGTGAGCACGACGTCGAGTCCGACGAGCTGGCGTCGCACTGCGTCGATGAGGCGGGCGAAGACGCCGCGACTGGCGTTGCTCACGATCTCGTCGATGTGGGCGCGTTTCATGAGGGCATCGATGTCGACCTGTGCCATCAGCGCGTCGAGATCGAGGCGGCCGACGAGCGTGTTCAGGTCGATCTTCGAGAGCAGTACTTCGAGGTCGACGCCGTCGAGCAGCGCGTTCAGATCGACGTTGGCCAGCAACGTGTTGAGGTCGATCTTGGTCAGCAGCACTTCGAGGTCGACGCCGTCGAGCAGCGCGTTCAGGTCGATCGTGGTGAGCAGGGCGTCGAGATCGATCCGGCGGAGGATGGCCTCGATGTCGACCCGTTCGAGGATGGCGCCGATGTCGACGCGGTTCACGATGGCGTCGACATCGACCCGGGCCACGATGGCGTCGACGTCGACCTCGGAGATCAGGTGATCGACGTTGACCTGGTCGATCACGTCGTCGATGTCGATGGCGTCGACGGCGCGGGGCACGATCGCCCCGAGCACTCGATCGATGGGTCCTGGCGGTGTCATGCGCCCATTCTCGCCCGTCATGCGCCCGTCCGTCACTATCCGCCTTCGAGAGTCGTGGAGCAAACGGACACGCCTGTCGGGCGGTCGGTGCAATTCCCCTGCTGGTCGTCGGTCATTGACCGCCGATCTGCTTGACGACCGCGGCTCGAGGTCGGTCACGTCGTCAGCACCGACCCGCAGCCGCGGCCCACGCCGGGCTGACCGCCTCACCACCGTGTGCTGTGGCCGACGTCGGTACCTCAATCGCTGACTGGTACGTCCCGAGGTGAGATGGTGGCGATGCCGTGGAGCTGATGGGAATCGAACCCACGACCCCCTGCTTGCAAAGCAGGTGCTCTGCCAACTGAGCTACAGCCCCGAGATGGTGGGGAGCCCGCGGTGGACCGGCCCCCCCTACCAAGTGGGATGGCACAGGGTAGTTGCGTCCAACGGCCCGTCCCAACGGAAGGTGCATAGCTGGGTGCGGGGGCGTGTCAGGATGGGCGCCCCCAGACCGCGCGTCGCCCGGAGGCAGTGCCATCATGACCACCGAACACCCGGCCCGCCTCGCCTCGCAGCGGTCGATGGCCGCGGTCGAGGCCGGCGATCGGAACGGCTGGCTGGCGCTGTTCGCCGACGACGCCATCGTCGAGGACCCGATCGGCGCGTCGCCCCTCGATCCCACCGGCGAGGGCCGCCACGGCAAGGCCGCCATCGCCGCGTTCTACGATTCGGTCGTGGCCGCCAACCCGGTGCACTTCGAGATCACCGCCTCGTACGCCGGTGGCAACGAGGTCGCCAATGTCGGCACCATCACCACCACGTTTCCCGACGGGGCCGAGGCCATCGTCGACGGCGTCTACACCTACCGGGTGAACGCCGCCGGTTTGATCACCGCCCTGCGGGCCTACTGGGAATTCGACGCCATGCGCTTCGAGCCCGGACCGGCCCCGATGAACCCCTGAACCTGCGGGGCCCGCGAACTCGCGGGCCCGCGCGCTGGT
>Ga0315283_10002356_pt1 | contig 15725 bp, 15 predicted proteins | sample YL17G09_0_MG_FD_204541 | JGI IMG/M metagenome (GOLD analysis project Ga0315283, IMG submission 204541) | Sediment microbial communities from Yellowstone Lake, YNP, Wyoming, USA - YL17G09_0 | ecosystem: Environmental > Aquatic > Freshwater > Lake > Sediment | place: USA: Wyoming | collected... | reverse complement strand
CAGAACCTTGCAGGGGAACGGGAATGCCCGCTTCCGGACATTCTCCGCGCTCCCGTCCGTCGAGCCGTCATCAACAACGATGACTTCGAATAATCGCACGTCGAGGGATTGTGACGCCAGCGCATCGAGGCACAGAGCCAGCTGTGCCTGGCGATTATACGTGGGAATGACGACTGAGAAATAGGGATTATCCATGGCGTCAGGTTCTCCCGACGAGAAGACCGAGGACGCGTGCATAGCCTCGAATGCTCGAGACGGCTCCCCGGCGGAGTCGAGAGTTAAACGCTGCAACCGGAACCCAGATAACCAGCCGTATAAAGGAGCGGAGAATGAGAATGATACGGGCTCCCGCCCTCCGCTCTTTCGAATAATGCTTGCGGTAGAACATCAGGAGGCTCTCATGATAGTGCACGAGACGCCGCTCGTCATAGTGGGCAACCTCCCCACCTCCGAGGTGAACGACACTGCCGGCAGGGCACAACCCCACGGCCCCCCCCGCCTCCCGGACACGGTAACACCAATCCGTTTCCTCAAAATACATGAAGTACTCCTCATCCAATCCTCCCACCCTCTCTATCGCTTCACGACGCAGCATCAGGCAGGCTCCCTGGAGATAGTCGACCCTCCGGGGTCGAGCCGGATCGGCGTAAAGTTCTCGATGACTCCCGAAGAGACGGGTCGATCGAAAAAGGCGGTCCAGAAAGAGAGTCTCAACAAAAATGTTCCAGTTTGTAGGAAATTTCACGCCGGTCCGCTGAGCAGTGCCATCGGCGTTGAGCATCGCGGGGCCGGCAACCCACCAATCAGGATGCGCGTCAAGGCACGCAGCCATGGCATCAAGAGCGCCTTCACAGACGACGGTATCCGGATTGAGGAGAAGGACCAGCCTGCTCTTGTCTTCCCGGATCGCCTGGTTATTTGCCGCGGCGAAGCCGACGTTATCAGTGTTTCTCATCACCACGAGGCCGGGATAGGCCCGTGCGACGTGGTCAGGCGTCCCGTCGGTGGATCCATTGTCCACGACCACGGTGCGGAGAGCGAGACGTGTGGATGAAGGGTCGATGGAGCGGAGACAATTGTCGATTACTCCCATCGCGTTCCACGTCACGATGATAATGGTCATGTCAGACATGGTGGGGGAGCCTTACGAGGACGGAGTACCATCGTGACAGCACGTTGACGAAGGGTGCCACACCTGATCCTGACGCGAGCACGTTACAGCTCATGAGCGAGAGGAGGGCACTGTCGCGCACTGTGCGCCGGGACTGTATCTCCCTCCGCAGACGCAGGATCCAGCGCGCATTCCCTGCGAGCCATGCATAGGCCCGGACGATCCCCCGGAATGATTTCCCCCGCCCCAGGAGGCTCAACACCGTCTTGACAACGGCATCGCCGGCAAAGTACGGCAGAAGCCGAAGGAGCGTCCACGGTTCGTAGAAAATGAAGCAATTCAGAATTCTGTTTCGTTCCTGATAAAAGGTGGTCAGCGCGGAGGGTTGCTTCGCCGTACTGGCGCTCCCACGATGGCGGACCACGGACTCCTGCGCCATCCTGACGTCATATCCCATTAGCCGCATGCGCCAGGAGAGGTAGACATCCTCGTGGTAGAGGAAGTATTCGCTCAAGAATGGAAGTCCGACGGTTTCGCGACGAAAGATCAGAGAGGCACCCCCGGCGAAGTACACGTGCGAAAGGTCGGCGAAAACCCTCATGATGTTATACCCCAGGTAGTTCAGGCTGCCATTCATTTCGTACCACTCATCCGGCACCCCCTCCGTAATCACTTTTGACGTGACGACGGCCGCCCCGGTCGTATCGATCATGTGCTTCAGCTGCTCAAGCCAGAGACGATCGACAACGGTATCATTGTTCAACAGCGCGACATAGTCTCCCCGCGCTGCCCCGACACCCAGATTATTCCCCCCTGCAAAGCCGACGTTGATCGGGCTTTGCACAATCCTGATATCGGGGTACTCCTTTGCGGCGTTCTGTATACTGCCGTCGATGGATGCGTTGTCAACAAGGATCACTTCCACAGGGCGGTAGGACTGCTCCGCCACACTCCGGAGGCATTTCATGAGCATCTCGCCCCCGTTCCAGTTCACGATCACGATGCTCACCAGTCCCCCGACCGGGGATGTGTCTGCCGCGAGTCCGTTCATGCGTCAAGAAGAGCGCGGATTGACTCGGGAGGGGTCCATGTCTTATAGTGAACCCACCCCCCCCACCGTATCGGTGTATTCCCGACGATCCACGCACGGATGTTGGCCACCTGATCCTTTGTGAAAAACATCATAAGGAATCCCCACCCCGCCATCTTCGCCCTGGCGGATGGCCGCGCATCACTCCATTGACGCATCATCACGTGCCACCCCTTGCGGAAGGCTTTCTCCATAAACAGGCCCATCGCAAGACGCTGTTCGAGGTAGTTGATCGCCCGGGCGAATTCGTCACGGTATCGGGCGAACCGGAGATCACGTTCGTAACGGTGGAGCACATTGATCTTCGCGGACAAAAGAACCGATTCCCTGGATGCAAGCGTGCCCGGACTGAACCGATAGACGGCCAGGATCGTGTCGAGGTATGAGAACTTCGCCCCCGCCGCCGCCAGCCTTATCCAGCACTCCACATCCTCTGCATGGGAATGAAGCGTTGTATCGAACGGGTGTGCCGCAATCAGCGTGCGTTTGAAGAGAAACGAGTGTACAATGGTGGCGAAGGTCTCGTTTTGTTCGAACAAAAAGGCGCGCAGCACATCCTCACTTGGGATTTTTGCAGGGAGGGTCCGCACAAACCCCCCTCCCCTTTGATAGGTAATATAGTCCGTATAAACGACATCCGCCTCCGGATGAGCGCGAAAATGAGCAATGCAGAGCTCGAGGCGCTCCTCCGGTATGATATCGTCGTCGTCCAGCAACTGGATAAATTCGCCCGACGCACGGGCGATCCCCGCATTGCGGGCTGCTGCGGGCCCTTTGTTCTCCTGCCGGAGGTAGACAAAACGAGGGTCCCTCCGCGCGTACTCCTGGAGTATGGCGGCGCTCCGGTCCGTCGAGCCGTCGTCAACGGTGATGCACTCCCAGTTTCCGTAGGTCTGCCAGAGAACGCTGCGGAGGGCGGCTTCAAGAAATTCTTCCCCGTTGAAGCAGGGAATGACCACGGACACACGACCGGGCACCATGGTCATCTCCCACCGAGAATCAATCCGGGAAGGGTGCGCAGACCCTCCAGCGCAACTTTCACCATTTGTACCACATCCCCATCATGGTATGAGAGCCAGGCATAATACTTCGCCTGATAAAGGAACGCCCTGAACAGGGGAAGGAGGGGCGTTGTCGACCGGGCCGCTCGAAGCAATCCCACCGCTTCGCAAAAGGTTCCGACCTTGTTCATGCTCGATGACCCGCGTGATTGCACCCTGTAGTACACAACAGGGGTTTTAAGAAATCCAATATCAGACACCCGTGAAACGCGAATCCAGTATTCCCAATCATGTGTGTAGCGTAGATCCGGATTCAACGGACCGACGCGGTCAACAACATCCCGCCTCATGAGCACTGTTGAAGATATCACGGCGTTCCCGTTCAGGAGGAGGTCGCCGTGTACTTCCCGCATGCTTGCGAAGTCACCGTGACCATCGAATCCCCCCAGTTCGGCAACGGTTTTCTTCCCCCCTGAAAGGACATACGCCCTGCCGCAGACCATCCCGGCTTGAGGGTGCTCCGAGAGAAAAAGAACCTCTCGCGTGATCGCATCGGGCAACAAGAGATCATCGGAGTCGAGCACCATAAGGTAGATTCCGTTTGCGCGGGAGACGGCGGTATTCACCGCGGTTGACTTCCCGAGATTCCGGCCGAGTTCCAGCAGCGCGCAATTCTCCATGCCGGTGGATGCAACCCAATCGGCGACTGTGCGTGCGGTCCGGTCGGTGGATCCGTCATCGACGACAATTAATTCGAGAGGCCTGTACTGCTGCGCCCGGACGCTGTCAAGGGTTTCAAGGATCAGGTCCTCGCGATTGTATGCAGGGACGATAATGGAGACGAGGGCATTCATCTCTCGGGAGGACCGGGATGTCGTGTGTGCGCGTCAGCCAAGATGCATCTGACGAAAGAGTTCCGCCAGCCTGACCTCGTAGGTATGGTCCCGCATCACCCGCCGATACCCGGCCTCGGCGATGGCGGTACGCTTCTCGTCGTGTTCGAGATAGTACCGGGCCTTTTCAACAAGCTCTCCCGTCGAACGATAACAGACAATTTCCTCATCGGGCACAAAACACTTTTCGAGACCGGCGGCATATCCGCTCAACTGAAACCCCCCGCATGCGGGGATCTCGAAATTTCTTCCTTTGATCTGGTTCTCCCCTGCCTGAGAAGATGAAGAGAGGTTCACGTTGATCCGGCTGGCACAGAAGACATCGATCATTTCCGATTGCGTGATTCTTGTCGCATCCATGATATGCTGGTACTTGGTCGCGCTCATCAGCTTGTACCGTCGCGCGACAGTGTGCCGGCGACGCAGATTCCATGAGGCTCCCCAGGTCTGCACGTCAATCCCTGCTTTGCGCAACGACGCGATGACCGCAGGCCTGTCGCCGTACGACTGTCCGACAAATGTTGCGATGTAGCGGAGAGCGCCCGGCCGGCGGACGTAGACGCGGGGATTTGCCCCCCACTGCGTGAGCAGGACATGATCATATCCCACCGCCTTATACCGCGCCACGGCCGAGGAGTCTGTTGTAGAGACAAACGTGAAACAGGGGGCCCAATGCCTCGAGAAATTCTCAAACCGCCAGTGGTCGTCGGCAAACCAGTTGAACGTAACCGTGCTGGTCTCCTCGGTAATCTTCCGGAGGACACGGGGGTCGAACTGGTCCGTGAACAGAAAAGTGAACATGAGCTCCGGACGGACCCTGTCGACAACTTCCCGCAGCATATTGCTCATCCGGTCTCTGCCGAATTCGTGGAACAATGAGAGAAAATCAAAGTACTCGATCTCGTGTCCCATCCCCTGCAGCGTATCATAGAAGTTGTAATGTTCAAAGCTGAACCCTCGTTCTTCGATCCCGTAATCATATTTGGACGCGACATAGACGATTTTCATCGGTCTGGTCTTTTTGTAAAATGGAACATGCCGCAACCATAGGACAGTGCACCGCCTTCTTCCGGGCGCGTCGACGGGTGGAATTGCCCCCGGTCATCCACCAGGGCGAACCCCGCAAGATCGCACAGATCGAACATCGCCACGATTGATTCCGCCCTATGGACGCGGTGCGCATTGAACTCCACCCGCTCCTCCCCCACCGGAGTTGACAGATAGAGATGTCCGCCCTTCGCCAAAACGCGTTGGAGCTCCTTGCAGGCTTTCTGGGTGCCGTCAGGATCGAGCGGATCCCCGTACCTTCCCAGGCCAATGTGCTCGATGACGTGGAGACTGGAGAGGCTCTTGACAGAATTGTCAGGATAAGGAAGCTCAAGGATGGAACCCTTCTTCGATGTAAGCCGTCGAAGGGATACGTCGAGAAGGCGGATGTCGACGAACTCAATGTCGAGGTAGCCGGTGAGAGCCGCGATGAGATTTACCTGCGATCCCACGTCAACGTGCCGCGCCGGGGACTGCTCCGCAAGGCAGCCTGCGGCCCACGCGCTCTGATAGAAATAGTGAGGATCGAAAGGCGTCGTAACCGTCGCGTCTCCCAGGCGGGGGAACAATACTCCCGCAGGCACGCGCTCGCCGGATGATGTCGAATAACTCCTCCATTGCAGCAGGAAGCGCGGCAAGCCTCCCAGAGTGCGAAGAAGAGTTCCGGACCGAAGAGGATCACGCAGGAAAACACGGATCAAGTGTTTGAGAATCTTCATGAAGGGCTCAGCGCCTCCTGATCCTTCGTTCTCAGGAGCGTGCGGTTCGCGGCCTGGACCATTACCAGGTAGACCAGATTCACAACGACCAGTGCGCCCACGATGCCCAGGAGGCCGTACCAGAGGCATCCGACATAATACAACAGTACCGACATGATCGCGCCGACCACCTTGGCCGGCAGATAGATTCCGGGAGTGTTCATCGCAAGGCCAACCGTTGTCATTGCCTGGGCGCTATGGTACATACCAAGCCCCATGGTCAGCAGAAGGAGTATGACCCTGTCGATAGTGAAAGCGCGCGTGCTGACAAGACGGACAATGTCTTCTCCGAACAGATAGAGAATCAGGGCAAATCCCGTGAAGAACGCCCCGACCGCCCACGTATTCAGACGGATCAGGTACATCCCCCTGCGCCGTTCCTCGGTTGACGGACTGGAAAACTTCGCAAAAATAATCGGGGTCACAAATTGTCCCAGCACGCTGACCACGAGGACCACCGAACTGTTGACAAGGCTTGACGCCAACCCGTAGCGGCCGACATCGGCTTTCGTCATCACGGAATCGATGATCCATCGCTCGCCGTTTGATTGCACCCAGCTGATGAGACCCCATGCGATAAAGGGAGAGCTGTAGGTGATGACCTTCGTGAAGATTTCCCTGCGCAGGGCCGACGGACCAGGGTGAGCGGTATCGCCTGGATTGTCCGGCAGCTCGGTAGCAGATCTCCGGTAGATGCGGTAGCGCACGAGAAGCGACACACCTGTGGCAAACGACGTACAGAGAACAACGCCAATGACGGTAAGCGACGTGAAAAGAACTACGGTGGCAAGTGCAAGGATCATCACTCCCCTTTCCACGATCTGGATTATGGACACCTGTTTTCTCATCCGCATGGCGTTCATCATTCCATTCACGGGTACCGTCAGCACGGCGATCAGTATCATCAGGGCGGCTGCGGTGTGAAAGGCCAGATCCCATCCCCAGACGGCGTGACCTGTACCAACAACGACGGTCGCCACGAGAAGAAAAACACCTGTGGCCCCCCCGAGAATCGCCAGCAAGGAGTCAAAATAGACTTTTCTGGTTTGCGATCCGCTCCCATAGTAGAAATACATCCGGATGTAGCCCTGTTCCAGCGGACCGAAGAACGACATGCTCAGCATGCCGCCGATGCTGGTCGCGAGGATGAACTTGCCATACCCATCGGGCCCGACCGAAGTGATTATTTTCACGGTCACAAGGCTCAACAGCAACGTGGCCAACTGTCCCCCCGTGAGCCAGGCGAATTCGCGTATCTGCGCCTCCGACATCGACAGGCTCACCGAGGGCAACCGGCGTTGAATCATACGGTCGAGCATATGGAGCGCGCACATGAGAAGGTTCATCAGACGGTCGCGACGGCGAAGAGACGGAAGTGATAGCGCGGGCGGATGATTCCGAGGCGTGTCAACGCCTTTCCCACGAACCGCACAGGCCCGTTCCCCACAAGTCCCATGGGATTGATCCCGTCGCCCTTCCTGATGTCCACTCGTGAAAAGAAAGGTCGGAGGAGATCATGCATGGTGGCTTCCTCAAAGAAATTCTTGTGATCGAGGTCCGCGAAGTGTTCAAAGAGCAGGCCTTCCCGCTGGAGTCCCGCTACGCTTCCGCTGTGAGGCGTTGTGATCAGGACATTCCTGCGTGCCACGCGTCTGGCCTCCCTCACCACGGGGGCAGGATCGGGGATATGTTCGAGGACCTCGAAGAGGAGCACGGTGTCAAACGATGCGTCGGGGAAAGGCAGCGGCCCGTCAATCAGAACCGCATCAATGCCCCTCTCCCGCGCGATCCGGACGTATTGAGGATTGATATCGGCACCCTTCACCCGGTAACCGAGGCGCGTCAACTCCACTGCATAGTTTCCTGTCGCGCAGCCAAGGTCGAGAATGGATTCCCCCGCATGGGTGCGGGCGAATCTGACAATCTGCCTGGCGAACACGCCGGCAGGGTAGTCGGCGTAGAACTGTTTTGTGTCACGGAACACCTGAGCACGGATGTTCTCACCGATCATTCTGGGCCTCGTGCCGGAGGGGATTCAGCAATTGAAAAGCGAGCCGTGACCTGGTGGCCGCCAGGAGACGGACCATAAGAATAGGGAGCAGGATCCACCGGGTGTGCCATCCCAACGTGTGTTGATAATAAAGGAGGATGTTTCTATACATCTCGAGTCGGAGAGAAGGGCTTGCCTGCCGGGTGCTCTGGCTTCCATAGTGAACAATCTCTGCAGTGCCGAGATAGATGATCGGACGCCCCGTCTGACGGATCCGACGGCAAAATTCGACGTCGTTGTAAAGAATCGTGAATCGTTCGTCAAACAGGCCGATGCTATCGAGGAGATCCCGGCGAACCATCAAACAGGTCGCAGCGGGCTGTTCGACTTCCTGCGTCCTTCCCGAGTCGAAGCCGGCCATCGTATATCTCCGTGCGAACCGGTGGAGCGAGAGATATGTCAGAACCGCGTCGCCGAGCGTCGGAAACCGTCGACAGGAGAGCTGAGGCGTTCCCTCAGGGTTCAACAGGCGACAGGTAACTGCTCCCGCCTCGGTGTGTTCCCGCAGGTACTCCGTCATCCGCTGGAGACTCTCATCGATGATGACGGTGTCGCTTCCCAGCAGAAGTATCAGATTTCCTTGGGACGCGGCGTAGCCCTGGTTGTTGGCGACGGCGTAGCCCCGGTTCCCGCTGTTCTCGATGAGACGGACATCCGGAAACTCCTGTCTGACCATTGCCGCGCTTCCATCTTTGGATCCGTTATCGACCACCAGAATCTCGAAGGAGGTGACCGGCGGGTGGTGAACTATCGAGGCGAGGAGAACCCGGAGGAGTTCCCTCGTATTCCAGTTGGTGATGATGATGGAGAGGACGACATGGTCTTTCGACATGTCCTGTGTCCTGATGCCTGGACCTGCACTCATGGCCCGGGAGCTGTCCTGAAGTAGGAGCCGATAGCGCGCACGATGCGGCCGCTGGCCTTTCCGTCTCCGTACGGATTATGCGCCCTGCTCATCGCAAGGTAGGCGTTGCGACTGGTGAGCAGTCGCTCGATTTCGTTCACGATCTTCTTCTCCGACGTCCCCACGAGACGAACCGTTCCCGCTTTGACGGCCTCCGGCCGCTCCGTGTGGTTGCGCATCACCAGGACCGGCTTGCCCAGGGACGGGGCCTCTTCCTGCACGCCTCCCGAATCCGTCAGGATAATGTGACTACGGTCCATGAGGAAAACGAACGGGAGATACGGTTGCGGGTCGAGAAGATGAACATTGGAGATCCCGCCAAGGATCGAGCGGACGGGCCCCTGGACGTTCGGGTTGAGATGGACCGGATAGACGATCTCCACATCCGTGTGTTTCGAAGCGACATTCCGGATCGCCCGGCAGATCGCAAGGAACCCCTCTCCGAAGTTTTCCCGACGGTGGCCGGTGACCAGGATCATCCTCCTGCTGAAGTCGATCCCGGGAAATATCCGTTCGAACCTTGCCGGCAGTCTGGTCACCTTCTTCCGGACGTGGAACAGGGCATCGATCACCGTATTGCCGGTGACGATTATCCGCCGCGCATCGACGCCTTCCTTCAATAGATTTTTCTTGGACTGCAGTGTGGGAGCAAAATGCAGATCCGACAGGTGTGTTGCGACGACCCGATTGATCTCTTCCGGAAAAGGGCTACGCTTGTTCCAGGTGCGCAGGCCCGCCTCGACGTGCGCGACGGGAACATTCGCATAGAACGCCGAGAGGGCCGTCGCCATGACCGTCGTCGTATCTCCCTGCACCAGAATCAGGTCGGGTCGTTCTTTGGCGATCACCCCCCTCATACCCTGCAGGACGCGGGCGGTCAGGTCTTCCAACGACTGACCCTTTTGCATGATATTCATGTCGTGGTGCGTTTTGATGCCGAAGAGATCAAGCACCTGATCGAGCATCTCCCGGTGCTGCGCGGTGACACACACCCGCGTGCGGTATCGGTCGCGATGACGGAGCAGCTCATGAACGACGGGGGCCATTTTGATGGCTTCCGGCCTGGTGCCAAAAACGACAAGTATTCGTCTCTTCGTGATCACAGTACGTGCTCAGTCCTACCCATTTTCTGTCTGCGGCCTAACGGGGTCTTTCTTTTTCAGCTTCACGAGCCTGATACGCCTCTGGCTCTTTTTCACGATCGTAAACGAGAGCGATTCATGCGAGATTTCCTCATTGACGTCCGGTATTCTGCCGGCAAGCTTATGCAGCAGCCCGCTGATCGTCTCGTATTCGTCGGCCAGAGGGACGTCGGTTTTGAACCGCTCATTGAAATCCCGGATCGACAGGCGCCCGTTGACGAGATAGGTCCCGTCGGCTGCCTGTTCGACATCCTTCAACACTTCATCGTACTCGTCATGGATCTCGCCGACGATTTCCTCCAGAATATCTTCCATCGTAACGATTCCCTCCGTTCCACCGAACTCATCGATCACCACGGCCATATGCATCGTGCGCCGCTGCAATTCGCGCATCAGAACGCTGATCTTGGTTGTTTCGGGCACGAAGTAGGCCGGGCGCACGACATCCTGCAGGATGATCAAGTCGCGATACTCCATCAACCCAAGGAGATCCTTCGTGTAGACCACCCCCAGAATGTTGTCGATCGTCCCCTGATAGACCGGCATGCGCGAATAGCCCTCTTCCAGGACGGTCTTGATAATGCGGTCGCGGGGCATGTCAACGCTAAGAGCGACAACATCGGGGCGGGGGATCATGACTTCCTTGGCGGTCGTGTCCGTGAACTCAAAGATGCTCCTGATGAGCTCCGATCCGGTCTTATCGATGACCCCCGATTTCGTCCCTTCTTCAAGCATGAGCTTGAACTCCACTTCGGAGATACGGGACTCGCTGAACGTCGTCCTGTCTTTGAACGGAAGGAGGACAAGGTTGCTTGCGACCGTCAGGATCCTAGCGGGTATTCGGAATGCTGCCGCAAAGAAGTTCATGGGCGCGGCCAGCCGCAGAGCGACACTTTCGGCGGACCGGAGAGCGAGCGACTTCGGCACGAGCTCGCCGAAGACCACGACCATGAAGCCGGTGGTCGCTACCATGACACCGAGGGAAATCCAATTGCTCCATTGGCGCATCCATGGCACCTCGCTTGCATCGAGTGCGGGGACCAGTTCTTGGAGACCGAGAGTTCCCCCGAGTCCCGAGGCGAGAATCAGAGAAAAGACGATGCCGACGTGCACAGTGGCGAGGAAACGTTCGGGGTCCTGCTGGAACCCGAGGACATAGGCGGCATTCCGGTTCCCCTCCTCCGTGAGTTCCTGCATCCTGCTTTTTCGGGCTGAGAGGACGGCGACTTCGCTGGCAGAGAAAAAACCCACGAGCGCGATCAGGCAGAGCACGCCCAGAATCTCAATCCAGAGGGTTTCCATCAAGCCAGAACGGCCCAAAGTGGGGGGAATTCAACTCTTGTTGAGGGTAATTAACCAATTTTCGCAGTGATTTCCAAATGGCGGGACGGGAGTCCCGGACTCGCCCCGTGGGGAGTATGAAAGGCAGGAACACCAGGATTCAGCGGGATTTGCGCAGGAACTCCAGTCTGGTCTTGAGACGTTCGGTCGACATCAGAAGCCTGTCCTTCTCGTAAATGGCGTCCTCGGTTTTGCCGAAGACCAGCTCATATTCATCGCTCATGATGATGGCTTCCTCCGGACAGGCCTCTTCACAGAATCCGCAAAAAATGCAGCGGAGCATGTTTATTTCAAACTTGACGGGATACCGTTCCTTCGCGAGCTCGGTCTCTGAAGCCTGGACCTCGATCGCCAGAGCAGGGCATACGCGGGCGCAAAGGCCGCATGCGACGCAGCGCTCGACTCCAGCCTCTTCCACCAGCACCGGCCTCCCCCTGAACGATGCGGGAGGATTCCAGCGTTCTTCGGGGTACTGCCGCGTGAACTTGGGCCGGAACATCTGGCGCATTGTCAGCACGAGTCCCTTCAGAATCTCGGGAATGTACGTCCGTTGAAGGAATGTGAGGTCCTTCTTGCGCACCTGTTTTACTGCTTGTCCGTTACCTGTCGACATCGTCCCCTGTTCTCCTGAGAGATCCTCGTTGTCCCGCGGTCAATGCACCAGCAGGAGCCATGCCCCCGTCACCGCCACGTTGAGGAGGGCGAGCGGGAGCATCACCTTCCATCCGAGATTCATCAATTGGTCGTACCGGAAGCGTGGAATCGTCCAGCGGATCCAGATATAGAAAAAGAGCATCAGAGCAGTCTTCAGAACGAAGGCCAGGACCTGCACGACGCTCGTCCAGAACGGGGCCAGGCCGATGAGTTCGAGGTATGGTACCTGCCACCCTCCCAGGAACAATGTCACAATCAAAGCGCTTGACGTGATCATGTTCGCATACTCGGCCAGGAAGAACGTTCCGAATTTCATCCCCGTGTACTCGGTATGGTAGCCTCCGACCAGCTCGGGTTCGGCCTCCGGGAGGTCGAAGGGTAGACGGTTCGTTTCGGCAAAGGACGCGACCACGAATGTGATGAACCCGATGGGAGTGAGGAACGCGTTCCACGCGAGTCCGCTCTGCAAGGCGACGATCCTGTCAAGCTGGAGGGTTCCGGCGATCATGATGACGCCGACGACGGACAATCCCATCGACAGCTCATAGCTGATAAGTTGCGCGGAGGAACGGAGCCCCCCCAGGAGCGAGTACTTGTTATTGGAGGACCATCCGCTGAGCGTGACTCCATAGACGCCCATGGAGGTCATCGCTAGGATGTACAGAACACCGATATTCACATCGGCAATGAGGAGTTTGATCCTGTATCCGAAGAGATCGATGGTATCCCCGAAGGGGATCACTGCGAAGGTCGTCAGCGCCACCGTAATCGAGATGATAGGGGCCAGAGTGTGGACGAAAGCATTCGCGCTTGTCGGAACGATATCTTCCTTGATAAAGAGCTTGAGAACATCCGCCGGCGCCTGCAGGAGGCCCCATGGTCCCACGCGGTTGGGCCCGATTCGATTTTGAATGGCGGCACTGATCCGCCGTTCTGCGAAAACGAGATTGGCCACGCTGGTGAGAATGACCAGCAGGACGATGACGATCTTGATAAGCGATATGACGATAAATTCCATTGGCGTTCTTTCGATCTGCTAAGCCGTCACCGGAACCCGCGAATTGACCGCGGTTGCGAGCATCATTCCCTTGTTGCCCAGTTTTCGATACGACATGCCTTTGAATGCCGGAACGCGTGCGGTTATCTCGTCGAACACGTCCTCAGCCGTTTGATATCTGTACTTTGCGCCCAGAAGAGACGCCACAACCGCAATGATGCGCCATGTAGGACGGGCATCACGCTTGGGGCCTCTGGCCCAGCGGTCAAACTGGGACCCGAATCTGTCCAGGCGGCTCATCCCGAACCCGTCAAGTGACCTGTCTTTATCGAGCGTCGCGACCGACGGGCGGATCCGTTGGACACGTCCCATGAAATTGGTAAACGTTCCGTTCTTCTCCGCGTACGTTGCCGACGGGAGCACAACGTCGGCAAGCCTGGTTGTCTCACTTTCCACGCACGCATGAACGACAAGAAACTCCAGCCGACTCAACACCTGTGCAACCTCCGGATCGAGGGCGATATTGTCATCCACCACATACATCGCCTTGATCGTCCCTTCTTTTACCCCCTTGATGATAGCATTGAGGTTGGCCCCGTTTTCTCCCGGATGGACACCGACCTCGGCGGCGCCGAGGCTGTTCGGGGTCTTGTCCGCCCTGATCAGCAGCGCGTCCTCATCCCCTTCCCTCCTGTGGCGTCTAAAATCGATATTCCTCGTCCCGAGCACGTCGCGCGCAAATTTTTGGAGAATGTAATTATCCTCATTTGTATCATGGGCCGATCCGAGAACCGCGACTTCTCCCTTCCGGAATGTCTTGAATTCCGAGGCGATCCGGGCGATCGCCTCATCCCATCCCACCTCCGCCACGCCTGCGTCCTTCACCATCAGCGGTCCCTTGATCCGGTGGTCGGAATTGACCTGGCGAAAAGTCTCAAGCCGTCCTTTGTCACACATCCAGTAGTCGTTGACATCGGGATTGTAGCGTGGTGTCTGGCGCAGAACCTCATTATTGCGAACCCAGGTGTTCATGTTGCAGCCGCGGGCGCAACCGGGGCAGACAGTTTCGGTGGACGACATTTCCCACACGCGCGCTTTGAAGCGGAAATCCCGGCTCGTGAGCGCCCCGACCGGGCAAATATCGATCACATTCATCGAGTATGGATTGTCGAGCCCCTCACCGGGGAACGTGGTGAGCTCGACATGGTCACCGCGCTGCGTAAAGGTCAGCTGGGGTTTCCCCGCAATCTCGTCGCAGAAGCGGACGCAGCGCGAACACATAATGCACCGTTCTGTGTCGAGCAGGACGAGCGGACCGAGCTCGACGCGTTTAGGCTTATGGACTTTGTCCTCGTCGAACCTGCTGTACCCCACACTGTGCGCGTTCGCATAATCCTGCAGTTTACACTCGCCTGCTTCGTCACATATCGGACAATCAAGCGGATGATTGATGAGGAGAAACTCCATCACGGCCTGCCGAGCATTGATGATGCGGTCATTTTTCGTATTCACGACCATACCATCGGCCACCTGAGTCGCGCAGGCGATCACCAGCTTTGGCATCTTTTCGACTTCGACCAGGCACATGCGGCAGTTGCCGGCCACCGAGAGTTTCGGATGCCAGCAAAAATGTGGAATATCGATCCCGTTCTCCCGTGCCGCCTGAATAATCGTTAGCCGGGTGTCAACGTCGAATCCCTGTCCGTCTATTGTGATCTTTGCCATGCCAGCCTTTCATCAAGCTTCTGCGTGTGCGCGGACGTATCGTTCGTGGAACGTTTTCAACTTCACCACCATCTGTTCGATCTCGTCTCGCGGAGGGAGAAACGTCGTTCTGAAATGGAATGTGCCGGGAGTCTGTCCGAAGCCGCTGCCGGGAACGACGCAGATGCCGGTCTCTTCGAGCAATGCGAGACAGTAGCCGGAGTCGCGTTGTGCCTCATACGAGGCCTTCTCCCCCGCTGTCATCAGGGATGTATCCTCACCGGGGGGAAGATCAAATCGGACGAATGCGTACATAGCTCCGCGCGGGATATCCACCGACATCCCCTCGATGGCGCTGATACCCTTCCCGAGGATTTCCGCCTTTGCTTTCAGGTCCGAAAGGACTGAGTTCCTTTGCTGGATGTATGTCTCATAGCTTTCGTCTCCGGGCTGAGGGGGTGTCACCATCATGTAGGTTGCGAACTGCCCCACGAGGTTTGAGCAGAGACTTATGGACTGCAGTTTGACAAACTGTGCCATAACATCATCGGGGATATTCCTGAACTCAATGTATCCTCCACGATGACCGCATTCGCCGAGGAATCCTTTAGAGACGGAGTGAAGACTGAAGAGCGTCACATCCGACTCTTTCATCTCGGCCATCATTTTTGCGAAGGAATGAAACCGCAGTGCGGGGTCATAGACATTTTCCTGGTAGACCTCGTCGGCGATGATCGCGAGGCCGTTCCGCTTCGCGAAGCGGATAATCATCCGTATGTTCTCGGCCGAGAGTACGGCTCCGGTCGGATTGCCGGGATTGATAACGACGATGCCCCTGGCGTGGATGCCCGCCGCATTTGACTTTGCAATACTCTCGTTGAGAACGGCTTCGTTCAGTTGCCAGTGGTTCGCTTCATCGAGGTAGTAGTCGATCTGCCTGCCGCCGTAGAGGGACAGAGAGGCGCTGTAGAGAGGATACTGGGGGATCGGGATCATGAACCCCTCCGAAGAAGAACGGAGAAGGGCGGTGATG
>Ga0315283_10002354_pt1 | contig 15725 bp, 10 predicted proteins | sample YL17G09_0_MG_FD_204541 | JGI IMG/M metagenome (GOLD analysis project Ga0315283, IMG submission 204541) | Sediment microbial communities from Yellowstone Lake, YNP, Wyoming, USA - YL17G09_0 | ecosystem: Environmental > Aquatic > Freshwater > Lake > Sediment | place: USA: Wyoming | collected... | reverse complement strand
TTCGGCCAGCGCCCGCACGACGACGTGCCGCGGTACATGAAGGGATTCGACGTCGGAATCGTGCCGTACCGGCTGAGCGAATACACGGCCAACGTGTACCCGACGAAGCTCAACGAGTATCTGGCCATGGGTCTGCCGGTCGTGACGACCGACCTGGCCGAGATCCGCCGGTTCAATGCGGAGCACGGGCCGACCATCGCCGTGGCTGAGGATGCCGGGGGCTTCGTCGCAGCCGTCCGGCAGGCGCTTCACGCGGTGCCGCCGGAGGTGCGCGACCGGCGCATCGCGATCGCGCGCACGAACAGCTGGGCGTCGCGCCTGGCCGAGATGTCGACGCTCATCGACGGCGTCATCGCCGGGCGCTCGCGTGACCGGTCGTGGGAAGACCGGCTACGGCGCATCTACCGGCGGTCCCGCGGTCAGCTGGCGGCGGCGCTGGCCACGCTCGTCCTGGTGTACGTCGTGCTGTTTCAGACCTCGTTCGCGTGGTGGGTCGCCGAACCTCTGCAGGTCGCGGAACCGCCGCGCCAGGTGGATGCCATCGTGGTCTTCGCCGGCGGCGTCGGGGAGTCCGGCGTGGCGGGCGGCGGCTACCAGGAGCGCCTGAAACAGGCGCTGGATCTCTATCGAGGCGGCTTCGCGCCGCGCATGATCTTCTCGTCCGGGTTCGTCTTCTCCTTCTCCGAAGCGCAGGTCATGCGCGACCTGGCCCTGGCGAACGGTGTTCCGGCCGACGCGATCAAGCTGGAGACGAACGCGGCCAATACGTACGAGAACGTGCGATTCACCCACGAGATCCTGGCGGCACACGGGTGGCGCCGGGTCCTGCTCGTGAGCTCGCCGTACCACATGCGCCGGGCGATGATGACCTGGAGGAAGTTCGCTCCGGATATCGACGTCGTCGCGGCACCGGTTCTCTTCAGCCAGTTCTACCAGCACGGGCGCGGCGCGAGCCTGGATCAACTTCGCGGCTTGCTGCACGAGTACGCGGCGATCGTGGTCTACAGGTGGAGAGGGTGGATCTGACGTGCTGGATCTAGTCATCCCGTTCGCGGTGGCATTCCTGCTGTCGCTGGCGCTCGTGCCCGTCGCGCGGGCGATCGCGCGCAAGGTCGGGGCGGTCGCGCAGCCCAAAGGCGATCGATGGCACCGACGGCCGACGGCGCTGTTCGGCGGGGTGGCAATTGCCTTCAGCGTGACCGTCTGCGCCCTCGCGTTCGACGGCGTGCGCAGTCAGCCCGTCCTGCTGGCGTGCGGGTTCATCGTGTTCCTCGTGGGCCTGGGCGACGACATCGTGGGCCTGAGGCCCTCGACAAAGCTGGTCGCGCAGATCGCGCTCGCCTCGGTGTTCCTGTTCTTCAAGTACCGTCTCGCGTGGACCGGTTCACTGACGGTGGACAGCCTGCTCACCGTGTTCTGGGTCGTGGGCATCACCAACGCGTTCAACCTGCTCGACAACATGGATGGCCTGTGCGGGGGCATCGCGCTCATTGCCGGCCTCGCCTTCGTGCTGAGCTTCTACCCTCCCCAGCCGGGCACGCCGGCGTTCCTCGCGGCCCGCTACGCGGCCATGATGAGCGGGGCCCTCGGGGGCTTTCTCGTCTACAACTTCCATCCCGCGTCCATCTTCATGGGAGACAGCGGCAGCCTGTTCATCGGGCTGACCTTTGCCGGGCTCGCGCTGGTGCCCGACGTCACGGCGGGCAGCACGTCGAATCTGGTTCCCATCATCCTGGCTCCGGTCGCGGTCCTGCTCATCCCGATCTTCGACACCACGCTGGTGACCGTGTCTCGCCTGCTCTCGGGACGATCGGCGGCCGTGGGCGGGCGTGATCACTCATCGCACCGCCTGGTGGCCATCGGGCTGTCAGAACGTGGGGCCGTGGCCGTGCTGTGGGGCCTGGCGGCCCTGGCCGGTTCAGTCGGCGTGGCGTTCCGGCACATCAACCAGAGTTGGTCGGCACTGTTCGCCGTGGTCTTTCTCGTCGCGCTGATGATCTTCGCGATCTTCCTCGCCCGCGTGCGCGTCTACGCCGACGCCGACAACAGCCTGCTGCGCCAGGGGCGGGTCACCCCGGTGGTTGCGGAACTGCTCCACAAGCGACGGGCCGCCGAAGTCATCCTCGACCTGATGCTGGTGTCGATCGCCTACTATGGCGCCAACCGGCTGCGTTTCGACGACGAGCAGTTGAAGGCGAACTTCGCCTATTTCCTGACCTCCTTGCCGGTCGTCCTGGCGATGCAGATGGTCGCGCTGTTCGGCACAGGCGCGTACCGCGGCGAGTGGAAGCACTTCGGACTCTACGACGCCCTCACCTTCGCGAAAGGGGTCGTCGTTGGCTCCGTCGGCGCACAGTTGGTCATCCTCTATCTCTACCGCTTTGAGAGCTACTCGCGCGTGGTGTTCGTGCTGTACGCCATGCTGCTGTTCGCCCTGCTGACCGTCTCGCGCGCGTCGTTCCGCCTGATCAACGAGTTCGCGTACAGGCGCCGCAGCGGCGTCCGTCTCGTCATTTACGGGGCGGGCGACGCAGGCACGCTGGCCCTGCGCGAGTTTCTCGGGCACCCGCACGTGGCGTACCAGGTCCTGGGTTTCATCGACGACAACCCCGTGAAGCAGCGGATGCGCCTCCACGGGTATTCGGTCCTCGGCGGCTACGACCACCTGCTGGCGCTGATTCGGGATCGCGAGGTCGACGCGGTGGTCATCAGCGCGCGGCGATTCGACGCCGCGCGGGAACAGGCCATCGAGTCGCTGTGCGGGCCTGCCGGTGTCGCCCTGCTGCGTCTCCGCATCGTGATCGACGAGGTCGTGACCGGCGGGAGGTCGCAGGCGTGACGGCCGGCGTCCCGCGGGTGGCACGAATCATCGCGCGGCTGAACATCGGCGGCCCCGCGATTCAGGCCGCCGGTCTTTCCCGCCTGGACGGGTTCGAGACGCTGCTGATCTACGGCAGGCTGGCGGCCGGCGAAGGCGACATGAGCTACCTCCTGACGCCAGAGGTGACCAGGCAGGTGGTGCCGTCGCTCGGAAGGTCCCTCTCGCCCCTGCGCGACGGCCGCGCGTTCTGGCGGATCTATCGGGCGCTCTGCCGGTTTCGGCCGGACGTCGTGCATACCCATACCGCGAAGGCCGGCGCGCTCGGGCGCCTCGCGGCCATCCTCTATAACGCGACTGCCGGACGCGATCGGCAGGCCGTGATCGTGCACACGTTCCACGGCCATGTCTTCGAAGGGTATTTCAGCCCGTTCATGACGGCGGTGTTCGTCCGCATCGAGCGGTGGCTGGCCAGACGCAGCGACGCCCTGGTCGCCATTTCGCCGCTGATTGGCAGGGACCTGCTGGAGACCTACCGTATCGCCCGCGACGAACAGACGTTCGTGATTCCCCTCGGTTTCGACCTTTCACCGTTTGTCACGATTGACGCCGAGGCCAGGCAGTCCGCCCGCGCGGCACTGGGCGTCGCGCCCGACCGCTTCGTGGTGAGCACCGTCGGACGCCTGACGGAGATCAAGCGGCACGATCTGTTCCTGGACATGGCAAGACAGGTCGCCGCCCGCGTGCCCGCCGTCGAGTTCCTGATCGTCGGCGACGGCGAGCTTCGCCGCGATCTCGAGTCGCAGGCGGCTGCGCTCGGCATCGGCGGACAGGTGAGATTCCTCGGCTGGCGCACCGATCTTCGCACCATCTACGGCGCGACGGACGTGTTCGTGCTGACATCCCGGAACGAAGGCACGCCTGTCGCGCTCATCGAGGCGCTCGCATCCGGCGTGCCCGGGGTCAGCACGGACGTCGGCGGCGTCCGCGATGTGGTCGCTGACGGCGAGACCGGTCTCGTGGTCCCGTTCGGTTCGCCGGAGGCGCTGGCCGCGTCTGTTGCCGAACTCCTCGCGTCTCCCGAACGCCGGCGCGACATGGGGGCGCGCGGACGGGAGGCGGTTTTGTCGAAGTTCCGCTTCCAGAGGCTGGCTGACGATGTCGCCTCGCTCTACGGCGAACGGCTGCGCGCCAGACGGGGCGTGAAGTTCGGTGTGATATAGTCCCCACATTCCGGCACGCTCGGATGCTCTTCACGCCTGTGATTGAACTCCCTCGCTCCACCGTAGCGCTCGCTGCGGCTGTCGGCATCGCGTTCGGCATCGCCTACACCCTGTCGCCGACGACCGTGGTGTTTCTGCTGGTCGCGCCGTGGCTGTTCGTGTGGGCGCAGCGGGGCCTCGGGCCCCGGGAACGCCGGTGGGTCCTCGGCGCGCTCGGCCTCGCCCTGCTGGCCAGGGTGGCCGCCGTCGCCGTCTTCTTTCTCCTGGCGGACCATTTCAGCCAGCCCTATGCGGTGATGAACGGTGACGAGCGCTTCATCGTGGGGCGCTCGCTCTGGACCCTCAATCTGGCGCTGGGGCGGCACGTCGCACTGCCGGACTACGTGTGGGTGTTCTCGCCGTACGGCCGGTCTGGGCTCATCACGGCGCTGGCCTATTGGGAGCTCTTCGTCGGCCCGGCGCCCTACGGCCCGCATCTGTTCAACATCGTGATGTGGTTGATTGGCGCCACCGCCCTCCATCGCACGGTGCGCCGGTCGTTCGGAAAGCTACCCGCACTGGTCGGGTTCGCGACCGTGCTGTTCATGCCGACGCTTTTCTTCTGGTCGATTTCCAAGCTGAAAGAAGCGCCATACGTCTGCCTGATGGCGGTCACGATCGCGGCCACGATGACCGTCATCCGCGGGGGACCGGTCTTCCGGCGTCTCGGGGCAGCCGTCATCGCCGCGCTCGCGCTGATGGCCATCGCGTCGGTGCGGCCAGTCGGCGTCACCGTCGCCGTCGGCGGGTTGGCGTTCGCGGCGGGCGCGTGGCTCGTGACGCGGCGAGCCTGGCTGGCGACGGCGGCTGTCGTCCTGCTGCTGGCGGGCGGGTTCTGGGCGCTGCGCCAGCCACCGGTCCAGAGCCGCTTGCTGTCGGAGGCCAATTACGCCGCCGTGGTCCACGTCGGCCACGTCAGGTCGAAGGGCTATTCGTACAAACTCCTCGATCGACGGTTCTACGGCCCCATCTGGAACGTGGCCGTGTTCCCCGTCCTCGAGCCGGCAGAGGCCATGCGTTTCGCGGGCCGTGCGGTGGCCGGTTTCGTCATGGTCCCGCTGCCGTGGGACATCCCCTCGAAACCGGCGCTCGCGCTGCTGCCCCAGCAAATGGCGTGGTACGTCATGGTGGGGTTGGGGTGTGTCGGCATGATCGCGGGCTGGCGTCGGGACGCCATCTTCACCCTGGTACTGCTTGGCAACATCTTGATCGGCACCGCGACCATCGCGCTCTTCAACGGCAACGTCGGGACGCTCTCGCGGCTGCGCGATACCGTGGTGCCACAGGTGATCTGGTTCAGTGCCCTCGGCGGATGCGTTGCCCTGGAGTGGGCCGCCGGGCATTTCATGAAGGGATCCACGCATGCCCATCCTCGATGACCGCGGGCGTTTGTTCGGCAAGGTCAATCTCATCGACGCCGCGGTAGTGGTGTTCCTGCTCGTGCTCGTTCCGCTCGGGTACGGGGCCTGGCGGCTCTTCAAGGCTCCTCCGTCGGTCTTCACGGGCGTCACGCCAACACTCTTCAAGCCGGGAGTGCTGAACCAGGCCGTCGTCGTGAGCGGGCAACGCCTGCGCCCCTTCTACCGCGTGTTCGTCGGGAACGATCAGGCCGACTACCTGTTCGGAACGACGGAACGCGCCGAGTTGAGGCTGCCGGCGCTCGAGCCGGGCACCTACGACGTCGTCTTCTTCGACGACGCCATGGAGATCGGACGGCTGCCCAACGCGATCGCCGTCGGTGTGAAGCCTGTGGTAAAGCCCGTCGTGAGGTCGCTGCTCATCCGGCCGGCGGGCAGGCCCGGCGATCCCGTGCAGCTCGAGCTGCAGGGCAAGAACCTGGACGGTCCCTCCCTCGCTTACTTCGGCGCGCATAGGGCCGCGCACCAGGTCAGCACTGCGGACAAAATGGAGGTGCACCCGCCCGACCTGACGGCTGGCGTCTACGACTTCATTCTCTACGGAGAGCGGATTGCCAAGGCCGGCGCGGCGCCGCAGGACAATGCAGCGGACGCGGAGGGAACGGAAGGCCGAGAGGTCCTCGCTCAGCAACCGAAGGCGGTCACCGTCGCTGAACTCGACGTCGTGTTCCGCGCCGTGACGAGACCGGAAATCGCCGAGGCCGTTACCCGGGCGTTGGCGGCGGATACCCGGCAGCAGCCGACCACCGCCACGGCCGTCGTGGTGTCCTGTACCGTCACGGACGAGGTGACGGGCGCGGGATACATCGAACGGAAGGACGGCAGGATGAACGTGCTCAAGATCGTTCTCCGCGTGGCGGCCGTCAAGACTCCCCAGGGATGGCAGCACGACGGCTGGATGATGCGTCCGGGACAGGCTTTCAGATTGGACACCCCGAACTACGTCTTCGACGGGGACATCCTCAGCGTCGCGGTCGCCCGTGCCCGACAGTAGCGTTCCCGCCCGGGGCGGCCGACTGGCCACCGTGCTCGAGTCGAGCGCGGCGGTTCGCGCCGCGCGTCTGCTCTGGTCCGGCAGCCTCATTTGTGCGGCGCTGACCTCTGTCTGGCGGTCGCTCTCCGGGCGCGACTCGTGGGTGGGCGGGATTGCGGCCCGGCACCCTCCGTCGAGGAACCTCGATCACGCCACTCGCGTGGCGGCGGAGAGCGCTATCGTGACCTCTCTGGCCACGGCAATGGCGAGGGCCGACGATGCCTGGCACTCAAGTTCGGCGCGGCAGTTCATCGTCAGTCAGATTATTACGGCGCTCCAGCCGTGGCAGCGGGTCCGGGCGGCCGGACTGGTCGTGCTTGTCGCGTCCGCCGTGCACGCGGCGCTGGACGCCGGAGCGGTCTTCTCGAGTCCATGGCGATCGGCCGTCCCGATACTCTCCATGGCGGCTGGCCTGCTCCTGGTGACGCTCTCCAGGCCTGTGGCGATCGCCCTGCAGAACAGGCGGACATCCAGATGACGCGATTCGCGGGTTCGGCTCGCCGCGCCCGTTGACGGCGACACCTCTCCCACCGACGGCATGAGCGATACCATCATCGCGGACTCGACAGGCGCGCCGCCGCGCGGCGGCGCGGCAGCGCGCGTCCTCTACATTTCGTACGACGGGCTGATGGAACCGCTCGGCCAGTCGCAGGTCTTCGCCTATCTGCGGGGGTTGTCGGACCGGCACGACATCGTGCTTGTGAGCTTCGAGAAACCCGAGGATCTCGCCGACCGTGAGCGGTTGGCCCGGGCCCGCCTCGATGTGGCGCAGGCGGGCATTCACTGGCACCCGATGCGGTACCATCGTGCCCCGAGCCTTCCGGCGACGCTGTTCGATGTGTGCGCCGGCATCGGGCGCTGCGTGCGGCTCCACGCAAGGCACCGTTTCACGCTGGTTCACGCGCGGAGTTACGTGCCGGCGCTCATGGCGCTCGCCCTGAAGAACATCTTCGGGGTGCCGTTCATCTTCGACATGCGGGGGTTCTGGGCCGACCAGCGCGCGCAGTCCGGCGCGTGGTCCGGGCAATCGCTCGCCCACCGGGGGGCGAAGTGGTGCGAGCGGCGCTTTCTCCTCCGCGCCGGAGCGGTCGTGACGCTCACGCACGCCGCCGTCCGTGTGCTGCAGAACCGGCCCGACCTGCCGCCGGACGGCATCCGGTACAGGACGATTCCCACCTGCGTGGACCTCGACCGCTTCCGGCCGGGTGACGCCGGCAGCCGACCGTGCGATCCATCTGACCGCTTCGTGCTCGGCTACGTCGGATCCGTCCGGCTGTGGTACATGCTGGACGAGATGCTCGAATGCTTCAGGCGGCTGTTGGAGATCAAGCCGGGAGCACGTATGCTGATTGTCAGCCGTGCCGAACACGCGTTTATCCGCGAGCGAGCGGGCGCTGCGGGCATTCCGTCAGACTGCCTCGAGCTCGTCTCGGCGGCGCACGCTGACGTGCCGGACCAGATGCGGCGGATGCACGCAGCGTTGTTCCTCCTGAAACCGTTGAGCGCGCTCGAAGCGGCGGCGCCGACCAAGATGGCCGAGTTGCTGGCATGCGGCGTGCCATGCCTCGCCACGGGCGGGATCGGCGACGTCGAGGACATCCTCATCCGGGAGCGCGTGGGAGTGGTCATCCACAGCTGGACCGACCAGGAGCGGCGTGACGCGGTCCGCCGCCTGGTCGCGCTCGCCGGCGAACCGGACATCCGCCAACGGTGCCGGGATGCCGCAGGGCGGCATTTCTCCCTGGCCGATGGTATCGACGCCTACAACCAGTTGTATGCAGAGCTCTCGGTGGGCGCCGTCCATGCCTGAGGCGCCGATCAACCGCAAGGTGCTCCTTCTCGCCCCCTATCCGGCGGGGAGCGTCCCGGGGCAGCGTTTCCGGTACGAACAGTACCTGGACAACCTCACGCGCGCGGGACTGGACATCGAGGTCCAGTCGTTCCTGCCGTCGCGTGTCATGGCCTACTTGTACCAGCCCGGCCGCCGCGTCGGAAAGGCGCTGGCGGTGCTGGAAGGATTCGTCCGTCGCCTGGCCTTGATGGCCCGGCTCGGGAGGTACGACTACGTCTTCGTGTATCGGGAGGCCACCCCGATCGGCCCGCCGGTCGTCGAGTGGATCCTGTTTCTGGCCGGCAAGAGGGTCATCTACGACTTCGACGACGCGATTTTCATGGAGAAGACGTCGAAGTACAACACGTGGGTTGCCGGGCTGAAGTGGCCACAGAAGGCCGCCTACATCGCCCGCCACAGCTACAAGGTGTCGGTCAGCAACCCCTACCTGCGCGAATGGGCCGCCAGGCTCAACCACAACGTCGTCATCCTGCCAACCACCATCGACCCGGCCTATCACCGGACCACGAGGCAGGATCGAGGCCGCCGTCCCGTTCCGGTGATCGGGTGGACAGGGACCCACTCGACGGCGGGTTACCTGGACCTGATCAGGCCGGCGCTCGTGGCGTTGCAGAAGACGGTGGCGTTCGAGTTCCGGGTCATCTGCGACACGAATCCGGGCTTTCCGGAACTCGACCGCTACCGGTTCGTGCGGTGGCAGGAGGCCACGGAGATCGAGGATCTCGACCAGTTCGACATCGGCCTGATGCCGATTCCGGACGGCACGTGGGAACTGGGCAAGGCGGCGTTCAAGGCCATCCAGTACTCCGCCATGGAGATCCCTCCCGTCGTCTCGCCGGTCGGTTCGGGACCCGAAGTCGTCGAGCACGGCCGGACCGGCCTGGTGGTGGGCAACACCGCTGAAGCATGGCGGTTCGCTCTGGAAACACTGATCCGGAAGCCGGATCTGATCGCGGAGTACGGCCGGGCTGCGCGGGTTCGGGTGCTGGCCACCTGGAGCGTGCCGGCGCAGACACCGAACTACGTGCGTTTGTTCAGCCAGGAGATTCCATGACGCCGTTCCCTCGGGGCCATTGATGGCCCAGAACGCCATGTGGCAGAGAAAGCAAATGCTCGGACTCCCCCAGACCGCGTGGGGAGGCGGCATCCTGGCCGGGATCGCTGTCGGCGGCCTCTACGGGCTGTCGCCGGCCACCGTCTGGTTCCTGCTCGCCCTGCCCGCTCTCTTCGTGTGGGCGGGGCATGGACTCGGGCCGCGAGAGCGGCGCTGGATCTTCGGCGTCCTTGGGGCGGCCGTCCTCCTGCGCCTGCTCGTCATCGCCGGGCTGTTCCTGCTCGGTGACCACGTGAATGAGGCATTCGCCGTCCTGTTCGGGGACGAGCGGGCAATCGAGGAGCGCTCGCTGTGGACGTTGAACCTTGCGCTGCGCCGGCTCCTCGCACCGTTCGCCTACGAACTCATCTACAGCGCGTATGGCAAATCGAGCATCTATTCGGTATTCGGCTGGTGGCAGTACTGGGTCGGGCCGGCGCCCTACGGCATCCGCCTCGTCAACATGCTCATGTGGCTCACCGCCGCCGTCGCGCTCCACCGGACCGCCCGGCGCGCGTTCGGCCAACTCCCGGCGCTTGCCGGACTCGTTGCGCTCCTCTTCATGCCGACGCTCTTCGTGTGGTCGCTCTCGGTGCTCAAAGAGCCCGTCTACTTCCTGCTGACGACGTGCACGATCGTCGGAGCCATGACCTTCGCCAGGGGGGCTTCTCTGCCGGCGCGCCTGCTTGGAGCCGTCGCGGCCTGCGCCGCGGTCGGGGCCATGATGTCGTTGAGATCGATCGGCCCCTTTGTGTCCGCAGGCGGACTGCTGGCCGCCGCCGTCCTGTGGACATCGACGCGCCGGGCCTGGATCGGTGCGATCGTCCTGGTCATCGCGGTTGCGGGCTGCACGTGGGCCGTGCGATCCGGGACGGTGAGAACACGGGTGATGCCGCAGTTGAGGCTGGCGGCCGTCGTGCACATCGGTCACGTCCGGACGCCCGGGTACGCGTACCAGCTCCTCGACCGGCGCTTCTATTCGGACTTCTGGGGCGACCCCTTCCAGGGCGCGAAGGGCATGTCGCATGCCGAGATGGCCCGGTTCGTGGTGCGGGCCGCCGCCAGTGTCCTGACCGTGCCGCTTCCGTGGGAGGCCGCCTCGCTGGCGTCGCTGGTGCTGCTGCCCCAGCAGGTGGCATGGTACATCCTGGCTCTTCTGGCCGCTGCGGGCATTGCCGCCGGCGGACGTCGCGACCCGCTCTTCACCTGGCTGCTCGTCGGCACTATCGGCCTCGGCGCAGCTGTCGTCTCCCTGTTCAACGGCAACGTGGGCACCCTCGTGCGGATGCGCGACTCCATCGTCCCACTCGTCGTCTGGCTCAGTGCGATCGGCGCGTGTGCCGTGCTCGAATGGACGGCCCGCTGCTTCTCAAGAGGACCCCAACATGCCCATTCTCGATGACCGCGGACGTCTGCTCGGGAAGGTGAACCTCATCGACGCGGCAGCCGTCGTGTTTGTCGTCGCGCTCCTGCCGCTCGCGTACGGATCCTGGGCGCTGTTTCGCACGCCCCCCCCTGTCGTCACGGCGGTTTCGCCGTCCGTGATCCCGTCAGGCAAGACCGAGGGCACCGTGATCCGGGTGGATGGGAAGGACCTGCGTCCTTACCTGCGCGCGCTGGTCGGAACCACGGAGGCGCGCTATCTGTTCGTCTCGTCGACGCGCGTCGAACTGCGGCTCCCCAAGCTTCCGCCCGGCACCTACGACGTCGCGCTTTTCGACGTGGCGATGGAGGTCGCCCGGCGGCCCGGAGCCCTCGTGGTGGCGGAACCCAAGGCGCTGGCCGTGGCGCGGCTGACGCCGGTCCCCTTTTCCAAGAGACGGGAGCCGCAGCGGATTGAGCTGCAAGGCGCACACCTGCGGCCGGGCCTGGCGGCGTCGGTCGGTGAACAACCTGCGCCGTACCAGTACCTGTCGCCACTATCGGCGATGATCGAGCTCCCGGTCCTCGACCCCGGCGGCTACGACGTGATTCTGCTCGAGGGGGAGAAGGAAATCGCCCGGTACCCGAAGGCCGTGACCGTGTTCGAGCTCCAGGTGGTGGCCCGTTTCGTCACCCGCCCCGAAGTGGTCGAGACGATCAGGCAGGCGCAGCGGCAGCCCTTCGCGCCAACTCGGGGCCCGACCACGCTCTTACCCGTCCTGGCATCGTTTGAAGTCACCGACGAACTGAGCGGGACGACCAAGCCTGACGTGAAGGAAGGCCGCCTTAGCGTCATCAAGGCACGCATCCGCGTGGCAGCCGTCAGGACGCCGGAGGGATGGCAAGTCGACGGCCGTCCTCTGCGGGCCGGCGTCCCCTTCACGCTGGACGCCCCGACGTACTCACTGACCGGCGATGTCCTCGGCTTCGACGTGGCTCATGTCCGGAATCCCTGACACTGGTCTGCGGACGTCGGTGGCTTGCGCTGCCCGATCGAGCCGGGTCGTGCGGGCGATGACGCCGGTCTGCGACGGCAGCGTGCTGTGCCGGCTGACAATCCGGTTGGCCCGGTCACTTTCCGGCCGAGCATCCTGGATCGGCCGATGGCTGGCCGCTCATCCGCCGTACCGTGACTTCTCGAGAGCCACGAGCGTGGCCGTGGACAGCACGCTGCTCGCCGGGATCGAGCGGATCTTCGTCGCCGTGCCGCGGGCCTGGGAAGCGAGTGCTCTCAGGCGGGGGATAGTCACACGCGGCACTGCGGCGCTCGAGCCGTGGCAGCGTGTCCGACTGGCTGGCCTTGTCGTCATGACCGCCGCCGTGGCCCGAGCCATCATCGGGATCGGCGGAGCGGCTCCCGGCTGGCCAGGATGGGCCGCCTGGACCCTGGTCTTCGGCAGCGGAGTTGTTCTGTTCCGCGCCTGCCGGCCGCTGGCGGCCGCCTGGATCGACTGGCGCAACCGGCTCAGCCACCGCGCCTGAGCGGCTGCCGGTGTTTCTGCGACTCCCGCCTCCGCCCTGACGTGAGGGCCAGGAACGCCATCACGCCCATGGCCATGTGCCCGATGATGATGTGGCGCGGGTAATAGGACGTGACCTGGTAGACGAGATGCACGCCCAGATAGAGCAGCGGCACGCAGAGCAGGGCCAGTCTCCGTCCGCGCGCACCGCCAGGTGCGGCCCACGTCCACGCGATTGCCACGATCCACAGCAACTGCAGTCCGCGAAGCACCAGCGTCAGCCGGCCCCCGCCGAAATAGTCCCGGCCTCGCCCGTAGTAGAAGACGCCTTCCGATAGAGTCCAGATCGCGGGCAGGGCAGCGCCCGGGTGCAGCAGTTGGGCCGGCTGCACGATCAAGTTGTCGGGAATGGTCGCGCTGGTCGCGCCCAGCACCCACTGTCCCCCGTAGCGCGCGTTGTGGGCGAGCGGCCACAGGACAATGACGAGGAACAGCGCCGCCGCGGCGATCACGTGCCGCCATCCGGCAGGCCGCTGGTACCAGGCCAGGAACACGACGACCATCCAGAGGAGCGCCGGCGCCTGGTTGATGCGACACGTCAACGACAGCGCGGCGAGGGCGAGGCCGAGACGATGGAGGCGGCGTCGTGAGGGCCCGAAAAGAGTCGCCACCAGCACGGGGAAGGCCATCCAGGTGAAGCTCTCCGACGCACCGTTGGCGACGAGCTCCTCCACGTCGTTTCGTGAGTTGACCAGCAGCACCAGCAGCACGGCCGCCGCGTTCGCGACCAGCCCACGCCAGCGAGGCGACGCCCGCTTCACGCCGAACGACCAGAACATCCAGAGCAGTCCGACATTGAGCGCCGCCATCTCCCACGCGACGACCAGGCCCTCCCCGTCCCCGAACACCAGCCGCTCGAGAAACCGCACGTACCGGAACAGGGGCTGGAAGTAGAAGACGTCCTCGCCAGCCCGTAGCGACCACGACTCCAGGATGGACCTGGCGTACGACTCGTACGTCAGCCAGTCGCTCCCGCCCGCCCGCACGAGCACCCGGCCGATCTCCCCGCCGTACACGGCCTCGATCCAGAACCAACCCACGACCGCGCCGAACGCCAGCAACAGACGTTGCCGGCCGCGGCGTCCTTTGTGTATCAGCAGGCCGGCGAGCGCCAGCAACCCGGCGACGCGGGCCCAGTTGTGCTGGCCGCTGCCGGACGGCACCCATGCGATGACGAGCGAGACAGCGACGGCACCTGCGAGCAGCCATCGATCGCGGGCGAGGATGGTCAGGTAGAACAGCGCGAGGAGCGCGAGTCCCGCTCCGATGACCGCATCCGCGGCCATCCCGAGGGGCCGCCCGACCCCGGACGCCCCGGCCCCGGCCAGCGGGCGCTGCGTCCCGTCGACCGCGGCCGTCGTTCGCAGGCGGAGCGTCGCGTACGGGCCCCGTATCCGCTGGCCGACACGGAACCCGTCGTCAAAGCGATAGCTGACCGCCACGGGCGTGCGTCCGGCAGGCAGCACGAGAGCGTAGCGCGCCGCCCCGTCGTAGCTCGGCGGCAAGGTCAGCCTCTCACGCCCCACCAGGACAGATCCTTCTCCAACGTAGTCAACCACCAGCGTCGTCTGCTCGCGCACCGCGACGGTTCCAAACCAGGTGGCCGAGAAGGGGAGACGTTCGCGCGACGGGATGCCGCGGGTCCAGGGGTAGTAGTTGAAACGCAGGGAATTCACGAACGAGAGATGCCAGTCGTCCGGTCCGAAATCGATCGTCCGGTCGATCCGGGTCGTGGAGAACAGATTCCAGGGATTCTCGAAGGACCGCTCGCATCCAGCAGATGGCGACGACGCGGCTGGCGAGGCGTAGCAGGCGACAAACCCGGCATGGCCTTGCGACCAGAACAGTCCCGCCTTGATCGCAAGGGCTCCCGCAAGAACGGCGACCGCGACGATCGCCACGCCACGGGGGGCGTTCGAGATCCGCCGGCGAATGAGACGCCTGAGTGAGCGCACCACCAGCAGCGGCAGGATGAGGCAGGCGGCCAGGTACTCGACGCTCGTACTGAAGGGAAGGCCGTTGAAGACAAGGTCGTTCGCCCCTGGCGCCGCCAGGAGAGCCGCCAGCAGCCAGAGGCAGAGCGTGATCCACATGATGTCGTCTTGTCCGGGCCCGAAGGCGGCCGCATGATAGCACGGGGTGCGAGGGCTTCCTGGGATGCGCGGCGCGGCAGCTATAATGTGGCGTCCGTGCGAGGTGCGCGGGCATCAGGGTGACCATCCTGGACGAGACATCCGAGACCACGTCGACCCGGTGTTCGCACGCAGGGGGGATCGTCCCGACGTCCCGCCTCGTGGCGAGGCTCGTCGGCGAAGCGTTTCGCGTCATCGAAGCCAGGCCGACGCTGGCGCTGGGCCTGGTAGGGACGCTCTTTGCCACGGCGTACCTCGTCGGCGTGTTCGCGTTTCCGGCGCCTCGGGGACGAATCATCAACGGGGACGCCATCCAGTACTACGCCTACCTGCGCTCTGCCGTCATCGATCGCGATCTCGATTTCACGAACGACTATCAGCTCCTGTACGGGACCGCTGGCGAAGCCACGAACGCCTGGCTCACCACGCGAACACCAGTCGGCCGCCCGACGAACCTGATGTCGGTCGGCCCGGCGATCCTGTGGGCGCCCTTCTATGTCGTGAGCGTCCTGCTCCTCGGCGCAGTCCGTGCGTCGCCCCTCACCGGGATGGAGCCCGCGCTGCAGGCCAGCGTCGGAATTGCCGGCATCTGCTACGCCACGATGGGCGCCTGCCTCAGCTATCGGGCGTGCGCGCTGCTCTTTCCCCGCGCCGCGTCCTTCTGGGCGACGGTTGTGGCCTGGCTCGGCGGGTCCGCGGTCTACTACTCGCTGGTATCGCCGACGTACTCACACGCGACGTCGATGTTCGCCGTGGCGCTCTTCGTGTACGCCTGGCTCCGGACGCAGGACGGCGTAGGCCTCGGCCGCATGGCGCTCCTCGGCGTGCTGGGTGGCCTCGCGACTCTGGTGCGTTGGCAGGACGCCGTGGTGATGCTCCTGCCGATCGTCGAGATCGCTCGTGCGATGCGCACGCGACGGCTGACCACGGCGGCGTCCCTGGCGCGCGTCGCTGTGCTGGGCATGACGGCGGCCGTGACGGTGTCGCCCCAACTCTTCGCGTGGCAGGCCATCTACGGCACGCCGCTCCTGATCCCCCAGGGGGGCGGGTTCATGCGCTGGTCGCAACCCGCCGTCGGGAGCGTGCTGTTCTCGTTGAGGCACGGCCTGTTCACGTGGACGCCGGCGCTGCTGGCCGCGGCCATCGGCCTGCCGGTCCTGGTGAACCGCGACCGC
>Ga0315283_10002352_pt1 | contig 15735 bp, 9 predicted proteins | sample YL17G09_0_MG_FD_204541 | JGI IMG/M metagenome (GOLD analysis project Ga0315283, IMG submission 204541) | Sediment microbial communities from Yellowstone Lake, YNP, Wyoming, USA - YL17G09_0 | ecosystem: Environmental > Aquatic > Freshwater > Lake > Sediment | place: USA: Wyoming | collected... | reverse complement strand
TGGCACGATCATATCGGAGACCCTACCATCGCCGATGCTATCCTCGACCGGCTGGTTCACAACGCTCATCGTATCCTATTGAAAGGAGGTTCCATGAGAAGAAAACAAAAACTTGACGAAAGGTAATAAATCGGTAAAATATCTTAAAATCCCAGCGTCGCTTCGCTCCGACCGAGGTGGCCGCCATGGATCGGAATGAGTGGCCGCCATGGATCGGAATGAGTGGCCGGAATCAGCGGAATAGGCACCTGGGCGCTGAAACTCGCTTCGGAGCGTATGTGCCGAGACTTCAGGCAGGTTACCCGCGATTAGCGAAATCCGCCAGAGCACTCAATCTCTGGCTCATGATCGATTTTGCAACGATTTACACATTCATCCACTGACAAAGGCCATGGCCTTCTACGTATGCGGATAAAAAAATACCCATCCACATTTCTGTGATGGGCTCATTTTTGAGTTTTAAGTTTTTAATTTTAGGTTAATTCATAACTCAACACTCATAACTTTGAATTGAATAACTTATTAACTTTGGCTTCTAAAAACAGCACTGCAAAACGGCAGCACAGCAAATCCGATTGATAATTATGGAATGACTTTCAGGCCACTGGGTGCATTTGGAGGAATAGTGTCTCTTGGAGGAGTAGTGGGAGAAGTAGTGGCTCCATACTCATAACATCCTGCGTCAGGATTTCCCATCCTCGCTCTTCCTTTTAAATCCAGAGTTAATCCTGTTGATGGAGTTCCCAAATTAATGGCGGGACTGCCTGCCAGAAGATCAAAATTGTACTTTCCTGGATTGTTGTTATAACTGGTACTTACATCGGCGAACAACGGGGCTAAAAAAACGTTGCCGTAGCTGTTAGAGTATGTAGCGTGAAACTGTGACAGAGTATAATATCCAGTTGGGGTTTGATATGGGCCATAAGCTGCCATTATCGTGGAGCCAGGGTACAATCTATATATGATGTTGTAGCGGAAGTTATTCTGCTGAAAATAATTTTGTTGTTTAACCAAGATTGGTGGGCCTGTAGTATCACTGTAACTTATGAGGACATTGCTCCGTATGACATTACGCTTCATTATATAATCTGCTGAAGCATCATTTTGCATCCAGAAAGCACTACACTCTCTGGCGTTCTGGCCTGCTGGATGTGGATTGTTGTTGTATCCAACCCATATGGTGTTACCTTCCACAACGTTATCTTTCAGAAAAGACACCCATGGATCAGTCCCATAAATGAAAAACTGCAGCCCTCTTCCATTGTTGTTAAAAATCAAGTTATTTCTAAATATTGAACTCCATACACCATTCACCCAATTAACACCATTTTGCCCATGTGAGTGTATAATGTTCTTTTCCATCACAAGATTACTAAAATATCCATTTGCCTGGAATCCATCCCAAGTTGATGTTTGGGAATGGTGTATACTTTCCCTAATGGTGCTGTTGGCAAAGACGGCACTCCTGTCAGGATCGCCTGATGGATAGTGAGCTCCTCTGCAACCCCAATAGTATGTGTGGGTGCCACTGGTAGCACCAGAAGCGGCAGAAACTATTTTTTCTGCTAATATATTACTGGGACATAAGCAACTGGTTAAATTACGAGTTTCTGGAACTCCATCATCATTCAAGTCCTCAGTTACGGAAATGTTTTCTTTGCAGGTTCCATTAGTTCCTGTCATCATCCACCAATTGGTAATATTTCTGACAAGGAAGCAATTCTTGACTGTTAGAAAATGAGCACCGTTCATATTAATACCAAAACCATTGGTCTGATCTGCATCTGTCCTACCTATCTGGAGAGAATCAAATGTCCAGTACCAGTTATCCATTCCATTGATTTTATGGTTTGCATTTTCGCCAAGGATAACTCTTTCCCCAGGAAATCCAGCTACGATGTTCGGCTTGACAGAAGATGCCCCATGTTTACTGCCATTTGCTCCATCATAGACAATATAGAGGGTGTTCGACCCGCCACTTGTATAGGTTCCCCCACGGAGGAGCATCATATTTCCAGGAGCAAATTTGTTATCATAAACATATTGCATCGTTTGGAACGGTTTAGTAATGTCATTCTTTACTCCTGTAGCGTTATTACCCGTTGTTGAAATGAAATAGATGTCTCCTATCTGACAATAACCAGCACCCCTGGTTGTACAATAGAAATTCTTTAGGTTAGCAATGTAATTACCAGTCCTAAATGACCCATATTTCGCTTCGGCACTTGCCAGATCGTAAACTGTTGGGTCATTGTCATCTGGGTCTATAGTAAGATCAGAGAAGCCATCTCCTATACCATAACCATCACAATCCTCATCAATATGATAGGCTGTGGTACATCCTTTACCGATACGTACATCGCTAAGGGTAGGAGGAGCAATCAAATAATTCCCAGACCCTGATGCAATATCAGTCAAAAAACAAATTAGAAGACCTGTTAAAAATATTACCATATTCTTATTCATATATACCCTCCAATATTTCCCAAACTTATGGAATCATCGGTTTTAAAAACATAAAATAAGGAAGCGATAACCTAAAAAGAAAAAAGAAAATAGATATGTTAATCAAATTAAGCAGCTATAATAGGTAATAGCTTTCCTTGAATATATTTAAAGGGTTATTAATTTTTTCATAGTTTTGACATTTTGACAAAATAGAAAAGGCACTTAATTTAAAAAACTATATAAGAAAATTTTATTTTATCAGATACTTAGGTAAAACCTTTATTGATTATAATGATAAATATTATGCAAGACTAATGCCAGATTAGGAAGGAACAAGGAAAAGTATTTCACTCAAGAGACTTGAATATTTTTTCAGCCACCTTGGACACAACGTATCGATATTTCCCAGACGCTTCTTTTGGAATTTCATCCATCCTCTCAATTTTGATATTAACCTCCTCCCCCATTCTCTTTTTAAACCCTTTGATAATTAAATAATGACCATTCTTAGGAAATAAACTTTCGTGAACTTTGAGCAATACCCTTATATTATAAACATCATCCTGAATTATCTTGAATTCCAGGATGCCAGGTATATCACGGATGACATAAATTAGTGAAAGAGCATGTTGCCATCTTCCATCAGGTGTAACCACAAAATCGGTAATCCTGCCTTGTATCTTTTTCATGATACTAAGATGTCGCCCACATTCACACATTTTGCTATCAAATTGGGCCACATCGCCTGTTCGATACCTTATAAAGGGCGTGCCCCAATTGTCGAGATGGGTCACAACGATTTCTCCATCCTCACCGGGCCCAACGGGTTTTTCATCACGAAGATATTCCACAATGATGTTTTGTTCGATAACATGCATCGATCCTGCAGGGCATTCATGAGAAACAAAGCCTCCTTCACGACTCCCGTAGCCGTCAACTACTGGGATTGTTCCAAAGGTCTTGGAGATAATCTCTTTCTGGTGGTCATAGAGTACCTCAGCCGTTGAAAAAACCACTTGCACACCGATGTTTGTCAAATCGAATCCTTGCCTGGAAGCAATCTCACAAAAAAGAGCTATGGTTGATGGGTACCCGAACAGACATTTTGGTTTGAATTGACGCATTTTTTTCATAAACTTGTGGACCATTTCCTGAGAAAGTTCGAAGGCGCTTAAAAGTAACTGGTTGGTTATTCTATCACGCAAATCCTTAATACGGTCCTGCTTTGTAATCTCAAGAGGAGAACCCCAAAGGTAAATCTCTTTGTCTCCGATATCTATTCCCCACCAACGATGGGTCAATGCCCTGGCTGCCGCATCATAGGCCTGTCTCCGACGGTCAAAATAGAAGATCAATGGATCGCCTGAAGAACCTCCGGTATTATAACGATGCAATCCACCCGGACAATCCTTCCAAACCATGTCATTCAAGTTTTCCCTGATTTCGGTTTTAGTGAGTGTAGGAATAAGACGAAGATCGTCCAATGATTTAAGAAAAGAAGGATCGAATCCTGCATCAAGAAGTCTTTTACGATAAAATGGGCAGTTCTTCTTGGCGTGAATAAGGAGATTCTTCAATTTGCTGAGCTGCAAACTTTTGATCTCCTCAGAGTTAAGCCACTGCGTCTTTTCTAATTCAGCGAGATATTGAAAGGTCTTTCTGCCTATGAACTTCTCATGTAAAGGGAATATAACGTGCTTTACGAGATTCTTGTTCATGATTTATTCAGTTATTAGCTTTTTCTAATCTTCTCAAACTCTCTTTCGCTGAATCAATAACCCATAGAAAAGTTTCATTCTCTATCATCTTTTTTAATCTTGGAATCGCATTGAAATCACCTATCTTCCCCAAGGCCACTGCGGCAGCGACTCTAAAATCTTCGTCCCAATGAGATAAAATAGGATAAAGGTCTGGACCAACCTCTTTTGTTCCTATCTTTCCAAGGGTCTCTATAGCATGCAAACCATTGGGTGAATATTGAAAGCTTTTCAAAACGGCAAGTACATCTCGGGTCACCGATGAATCTCCAATATCTCCAAGTGCCTGGAGGGCCATAGTTCTGGCGTCGGAGTCTTCTTTTAAGAAGGTCCTTATGAGACCTATATGTTTTTTGTCACCCAGTTTCCCCAGCGATTTGATCAAACCCCAACATACTTCCTCGCCATACCATATTTTCTTCGGGTCGGTGCTAATCGTTTCTCTTCTCAGGATCTCAGCTATCAGATCGGCAGCCTGTTCCTTCCCTTTAAACTCTCGGATATTAGCTAATATGGCTGATGCTATTCCAACTGTGTGTAACCACATGGCATCCTGGGACCAATGGTTCTCTGGGTCATGCCAGGTAATGGTCCTGTCTCTATCCAGGATGCGCAACATCATGGGCGCTGCCAGATGCCCCACAGATTGAAAAAGGGCCTGGCAAGCCCAGACCTTGTTTTGGAAGGCATGAGTTCTATCCTTGGCAATAATAAGCTCTAAAACTTCTTTAGACCTTGGGTCTTTTAAGGCTCCGAGGGCAAGCACATTTTGCCTAATTTCTCCGTAATGACGTTTTAATACGTCGTTGCTTATTGATGGGTGGTTTAACATTTTTAATTCTGCTTCAATCCTTTTTATATAATAAGATGAATTCTTTAGGCGCTCCGGACGGTAACTGCCTATTAGATTTTCAACCTGGGGAATAGAGGTTATTGAAGGATGAGGAGCAGCGTTAGGATCTCCTTTTAAAATAGAACTAATTTCAATATTTCTGTCTCGCGGTAGAACTTCAATTTTTATTGATCTACAAATGATATCCTCCCATTTATTTCCTCTCGTAACAATTTCAAATTGGAAAGGTGTCGTTGTAATTTTTTCAATATGCGTCTTTCCCCGACCTTTAGGATCTTCCCATACATAAGTCAACTTCAACATTGATTTCGGATTCAGATCTCCCCTCACTGTGATCTTATTTCTGCCGGGCCAGAGCATCGGAAGTGAAAACAGGTTATGTTGAAATACCGTAACCAAAGAGAAACTTTCTAAGCCGCAGCTAGTGATCTTTTCAGTAGCCTTCATCTCAATCTTGAAAAGATAATCATATCGCCCGAATGGAGTTATAATCTTGGGAGGCCCTTGTTGATCCGGATTAAAGGGTATACAAAAATTTACCTTTTCCAAATTAATAATTCCTAACTCGTTCCCTGGTTCCCAAAAGGTCCGCCAGGTATGCCCTCCATCAATTGAAATAGAAAACCTGATCTCGTCGCCTAAATTATCGCGAATGACTCGGGCGTCCAACCATGCATCCGAAATAACATAAGGTAAAGATATTCCAAATATCACAATCCCGTTTTCTTTTGTTTTTGATGGATGAAGAGCTGGTCCCAACCCATCTTCCTCAGTGCAGCTTAGATTGGTTGCTTCTTGGAAAAGTCCTTGTTTGAATGCTTGCTTAGATAGATCGGGTTGGTAAACAAGTCGCCCATTTCCATAAGTGACAGGGTAAGGTCCGTGTTTAAAATCCTTCCTCTTCTCTTTTCCAAAAAGATTGTAATAAGGCTTCCTCTCATTACCCCAATACCTTTCCATGGCTTCGCCAATCCGCAAATTGATCCCCATACTATGCGGTTCAATGTTTAAATGCCCAGCATGGACATAACTTGGTTGCATCAAGGAGGGGTTTGAAGGGATGGGAGTATGGGAAGGAAAGTAAATCAGAGAGGGATCCAAAGAGAGCTCGTCTTTAGTAGCGATATGACCACCGCTCCGATCATAAACATACCAGTGTTGTGATACATCAAAGACGTGCCATCTTTCGATACCGTCACTGTCTTTCCAATGACAATCGGCCAGTGTATGGCCAAAATTATAGAGCTTTTGAGCCCGATAACCCAGGGCTCGCCATGTCATTTCCATAATCCTGGATAGTCCATCACACCAATGGCCCCCATACACATTGAGTAATTTGAGAGGATCGATGACATAATTGTTCCCAAGAGATGGTTCCTTGGGTACCGTACTTGTTGCAGCAGTGAGATGCTGAATATAACGCCATACCGCAATAGCCTTTTCCTCATGTGTTCGAGCGCCTGTAATCCGGATGCTGTCATTCCCAAATCTTTCCAGAGATGTGCTGTCAGGCCACCGATCGCAAGAAATAGTAATTCCCTCAGCTTCATAAATTGAGCAAATTCCAAATGAGGGAAACTGGTAGAAGGACAGAAAGGCAAGAAAAAAAATAGCCCAGTGTCTAACCATATAGTATTTTAGCTAACAATATTTTTGACACCACAATTCAAACATCATCAGACCCCAAAGAGGATAGGCATAATCCTGGTGGCCACTTTGATGTCTTCTCCATAGGTTTTCAATATATCCCGTGTTAAAATAGATATTTAACCACGCTCGAGATGAAAAAAGTGTTTCCCTGGCAAAACCCATCATTTCACCTCGTAGCCAGCTCGCCAGAGGTACAGAAAACCCTTGTTTCTTTCGGTAAAGAATATTTTTGGGCAAACGGTTTTCCATCATTTTCTTAAAAATGTATTTTGACTCTTTTCCTTTAAGCTTTAAAGAGGAAGGCAAAGACCCCACATATTCTATAAGCTTGTGGTCAAGAATAGGGGTCCTCACCTCTAAAGAATGGGCCATGCTCATCCGATCCACTTTAACCAGGATGTCTTCGGGAAGGTAGGTCTTGATATCAACATACTGAGCACGGGTGGTTACATCTGGATTTTGATTCACTTTGAAGTGAGATCCAAGGATATCAAAGGTATTAAAATCTTTAATCGCTGATTTAAACTCTGACCGATAAAGTTTCTCCTTCATTTCAGGAAGAAAATAAAAAGACATATCCCGAAAGTAGGCCTGTTCAAAATTATTCGAAAGGTTGGTCAAAAATCGCTTTAACCGAAAGGGTCTTGGAAGAAAATCTGCCTGAGGGTAAATCTCCCCTATTGGGCCTAAGATGTTTTGTCTAATGAAACGTGGAAGTGTTTTTCGGAGGCTGTCTTCTATTTGGATCATATGGTAGCGGTTGATATACCCAGCAAAGGTTTCATCTCCTCCATCACCAGATAAAACAACTGTGACTTTCTGGCGGGCCATTTTGGATACATAATAAGTAGGTATGGCTGAGGCATCGGCAAAGGGTTCGTCCAGGTGCCAAACGATATCCTCCAATACTTCAAGGGCATCGGGGTTTACCATGAACTCTGTTTGATCGGTCTGGTATTGCTTGGCTACAATCCGGGCGTATTCAATTTCATCGAATCTTTTATCTGAAAAACCAATAGTAGCTGTCTTGACGGCCTCATGTCCCATCAACCTTGCCATGGTTGCCACTACTGCACTGGAATCCACCCCTCCACTTAAAAAAGCACCTATAGGAACGTCGCTTATAAGTCGTAGGCGAACTGCTTCATCAAACAGACCTCTCAGTTCTTCAAGGACCTCTTCTTCGGACTTAGGAGAAGCTATATTTTCCATATCTAAATGCCAATATTGACGAATCGAAAAACCCTCTGGCCTACAAACTGCAATATGAGCGGGAGGCAGCTTTCTGATTGCCTTAAAAATGCTTAATGGGGATGGCACGTAACCAAAGCTAAGATACGAGTCAAGAGCATTGAGGTCAATTTCCTTGGAAATAGTTTCGTCTACAAGCAGGGCTTTTATCTCAGAAGCAAACAATAGGCGATCTTTTCCCAAAAAATAGTAAAGTGGTTTTTTGCCAAGCCGATCGCGTATGAGCGAGAGTTTTTGGGTGCGGGCATCCCAAAGAGCAATTGCAAACATACCCCTTAGCCTTTGAACAAAATCTTCTCCCCATTCCTCGTAGCTGTAGATAATGGTCTCAGTATCACTTTTTGTCCTGAATTGATATCCTTTGGCCTCCAAATCTTTCTTAAGTTCAAGGAAATTATATATTTCTCCGTTGAAAACAACCTGTATAGTGCCATCCTCATTTCCCATGGGTTGTTTCCCACCTTCAAGGTCAATGATGCTTAAACGCCTATGCCCCAGGCCGATATTAGATACTACGAAAAAACCTTCACCATCAGGGCCCCGGTGGGTGAGGGTATTGCTCATTCCTTGCAAAAGGCCCTTATTAACTTCTCGACCATTAAAATTATATATCCCACAGATACCGCACATAGCTTAAATGGAAATTACTCTATTTCATCTTCCGCTGTATTTTAAAGAATTTCTTATAATTTGAAAATTTAAAGATTGAATTAGGATTATTAACCTTTAGTGTAAGGTCAAACGCATTCAAATCGATCCACTTCGGATAATGGCAAACTTTTCCCCTTCCGGTAAGTAATTTTATAGCCTCTGTTCCTATGAAACATCCTGTTATGTTTGTAATAAACCCTATTGTAGCCGCAGGGGCATGCATCAACTGTTTATCCCACCGATCCAGCTCTTCTGGAGACATCTCCGAAAGCTTCTTCTCCTTCCACTTGAATCGCTCATACAATTTCTCGACAAAGCTGTAACAATTGCTTCTCCGGAAATCATAAACCTGAGCATATGCCCCAACAGGATAACAGTACCCGGCGACCAGAGGAACCTTCTGTTTGCGTGCCTCTTCGTAGATAATCTTACATGAGGGGCTATCGCCGGTTTGAATAATAATATCCGACCCTTTAACAAAATCCTTAACATTCTCATTATTGAGTTTAACATTCATCGTCTCTATGCTCTCTACAAAGGGGTTGATCTCTCTTATCCTTTCCGCGGCGGCCTCCACCTTCCAACGGCCCATGGTGTCGCTTTTCGCAAATAATTGCCTGTTCAGATTGGAAGGCTCATATTTGTCTTTGTCCAGTAATTTAAATCTTTTAATACCCCATCTTGCAAATAATTCCACTGTTATTGACCCTACCCCTCCCATCCCGCAGATCGCGAAGGTTGATTCTCTGACACGATTGATCTCCTCAGGGGAAAAATACTTCGAGGTCCTTTCTAACATGCCTTCAACATATTGTCTTTCGTCATATTCCATTTTTTCATACTCCCTTCTCCCCCCTAAATTTAAGGATCAGGATCTAAAACTACCTACACGCTCGCTATTCCTATCTAGAACTTTTCAGATTACCGAAATACAATGCCATTGAGCCTTTCAAATCCCGTAATGTAAACACATCATCTTTATATCTTAATATACCATAAATTGTTTTTAAAATTCTTTTCCATTTGGGCTCGGAAGGATAATCAAGGGGAGTCAATCTTCCTTTAATGGTGTAGTAAAGATATTTGAGGAGGAACTGTTTGCTGGAGACGGTTTTGTTTTTTATTTGCTGGTTGCTGGATGCTGGTTTCTGGTTGCCGGTTTCTGGTGAGGTGGGAAGAATACCGTAGGACTGCAATACTAAAAGCGGTTCGTCATAGCCACAGGCATAAACCTTGGCCGTAGTCCCTCCCAGGCGGTTATTGAGTTCTAAGAAATAGGTAGAGCCATTCTTCTTATCAACCAAGAATTCAAAATGATAATTCCCTGTAACATTGAAATGACTCGTAAAATCAATGCACTTATCCAGAAAATCCTTTTCCAATTGAGTGGGACGGATGGTTAACGTAAGCCCTTCGAATTTCCTTTCTACCAGAAATCCTTGAAGTCCGATTGAATCCCCGTTAACCGTGCGAGCCCCATGAACGACCAGATTAGGCAAATGCATGAAAGGTTGAGCGACGATCGGACTACCTATTTTTTGCATTGATTTGACATATTCAATTAACTCCTCCTGTGAATGAACCAGGTGGGCTTTAAAGACAGGAGTGACGGTTGCTGGATCATCTGGCCTCAAACAGAGTGGGAAGTGGTCTTTTGCAATATGGTCGATGGTTTCCAAATTCTTATCGATGAAATAAGTGAAGAGGACGTTGAGTCCCACTTTTCGGGCAATCTCGATCTGTTTTTGTTTGGAAATTAAGTCCTTAATGGTTTTGTTTGTTGGAAGCCAGATCGCCACTTCATCTGGAAACATCTGGCGATGGTCGTTCAGCCAACAGGCTACGCTCTCTGCGATACAAGTGATGCCCGTTGCACGGAATCTTATCAAAAATTCTTTAATAATCTGGATTCCATCTGGTGTGTATAACTTTCCAGCAGGCAAAGCGACAAAGTCTGTTAAAAAACTTGAACCAGGTGGTGGTTCCTTTTTGGATACGATACATACCATCCCAACAGGCAGGCCCTGGGTCCCCCATGAGCGGACACAGGCGAGCGTCGGGGGGCCGAAGCCACCCACAATCACCGGCCGGACTTTATTTATATCCAAACTTTTGACTTTGTGGGACATGAGATCTGCGGCATCCTACTTAAAATAATAACAATGACTATACTTTTTAGACTCTGCGAGGGTTACTATTTAGGAGACTTCGATAAATAGATTTATATTGTTCCACCATCACTTTGAGTGAAAACCTGTCGTTTGCATCTTTCTTGGCTGCTTGCCCCATTTTTTCGGAAAGAATTTTGTCTTTCAAAACTTTCACCATCGCTTCCGCAAAGCTTTGGGCTGAACTTTCGGTGATAAGAAAGCCTGTCTTCTGATCCGTAATCAATTCAGGGTTTCCTCCAACGCTCTTCGCAATCACCGGAATGCCGCACATCATCGCTTCTAAGATTGAAAGAGAAGCAGCTTCACTAAGGGAGGGCATCACCAGCGCCCGAAGTTTTGGAAGAACCGGCATAGGATTTTTAAGAAGTCCTGAAAACATGACATTTTGGGAAATTCCATAACTCTGACACCTTTGCAGCAATTCTTCATGCAGGGGGCCCTTTCCCATTACAATTAGTTTTGCCTCAGGAACCTTTGCCAGGGCGATTCGGAAAGAATCTATCAGTAAGATTGGATCTTTAATTGGATCTAATCTTGCCAAAAATCCAACGGCAGTATCTGTTGGGTCAAGCCAGTCCAACACCCTTCGGGTATTTTCATCCACAAATGCAATCTTCTGTTCCACTGGTTCTATGCCATTATAGATCACCGAGATCTTAGAAAAAGGTAGCCAGTCCTTTCCGTGGAGTGCCTTCTTTGAATCCTCGCAGACTGAAGTGATTCTGTCTGTAACTAAGTTCAGGACAAGGTTGACAAACTTTCTGTCAAGGTTGACTATGTCCGGGAGATTACGTCCATGCTCGGTAAACAAAAGACGCGGATGCCTATAGATTAACCGGGATAGAGCGCTATAAAAGTAAGGCGTATAGTGGTGGGCATGGATGATATCGATATTCAAATCCTTGGTCAATTTTGCAATTTTTGAAGGGAGCGTCCAATCTCTTCCCGGGTGTCGATCAAGAGCCTTAACAAAGAAACCTTCTTTTTGTAGTTCTTCACCAAGGAGCCCAACCCGATCGAGGCAGCAGAAGAATACATTATATTCTTCAGAAACTTCTTTTGCCAAAGCAACAACTACCTTCTCACCAACAAACTGGAGGTCCAAAACGACCTGCAGCAAATTGTGCTTCATTGTTCGCCTCCTCCAGCCATTATGGGATCAGAGTCGTCTCTACGATCTCTGAAGCGAGGTTCCGTTGTTTCAAAAGCCCAAATAATCGCGTTTTCTATAAATTCTTCCCGTGCTTCACACGGCCGCCATCCCAATATATTTTTGGCTTTAGAGCAATCGAAATCCGCCATGATAGATCGATTACTAAGATCTCTATAACTCAAAAGAGCATTTTTATGTTCACCAATGACCATTTTTATGAGATACTTGAAGGAGTCCTCTATAAACATAAGTTGAACAGGGTAAGGGAATGACTTTATATGCCTGCCAGATGCACTTCTGAGATAATTCAGGTACTCCCTGGCACTCAGGCGAACATCTCCTATCAAATTGAAAATCTCACCATGAAGACCATCTTTCGACAGGACACTTAGAAGCGCATCTGCGACATCTTCTACGAGGACGAAGGGAAGTTTATTCTTCCCCGTACCCCAATAGGCACAGACGTTATCCCTTGTCCAAAGCCCAACACCGTCATGGTAAGGACGTCCCCCCCTCCCCACCACCAATGCTGGCCGAAACATTACTAATGGTAAATGGTCTTTCTCTGCCATACTTTTAAGCATATTTTCAGCAAATATTTTTGACCGAGCATAATAATTTCGCTTCTCGGGTATGCAATCAATTGGCATTGCCTCATTAATTTTTATCCCTTTTGGGAACGCTTTGTAATAATAAACCGCTATGGTGCTTGTATAGATGAAATACTTCGCCCCCTCCTTGATGGCGGCCTCAGCCAAATAACGCGTTGCTTCAATATTAGCTCTTTCAAAGGCTTTCCAGTTTTGCCCACCGCCATGAGCCAGATGGTATATGTATTGAATCCCCTTAACCGATTCTCCCACCTGGTCCGGGTCGGTGATATCTCCTTTAAACACCTCCACCAGTGGCGAATGAAAGACTTCAGACAATCCTTGAGTGGTCCTAACAAATACACGAACAGATTTCCCCTGAGTTATTAATTTTTCTACAAGGTTTTTCCCTATGAATCCCGTCGCACCCGTAACTAAGATTTCGGGTTGAAGTTTTTTTGATAGTTTAGTCATTACTGTTGGCTTGGGATTCTCTCGAAGGTTAGCCGATTCCACCCACATTTCACAGGCTCTCACTACTGCTGCACCATCGTTGCCAGTAGCAGGAGGTTCTTTTTTATCCGCAATCGCTTCATAGAAAGCTTTGATGCTATTTTTGATGCTGACATAGAACGAGTCGGCGCGGTTAATCATTTTGACCTTTGAAAGGCAGTAATTGGAAAAATTCTGGATTCCATGGATTATCCCGTTACCATACTTCATACCATTTGCTAAAGGAACCAGGTAATCCGGGAAAAGGGACTTTTCCTGCAGAAGATAGAGATTTTGAAGAAGGTCTGCGCGGATTGCCCCATCCTGACCACTGGCGTAAATCCAACTTTGAGGATAGTATTGTGCCCCGAAGGAAAGGTGTATCATCGCATCGCCGTTTTGACATCGTGCGACTGCGTGCCAGCGGTTATAAAAAAACTGGTCTTTCCCTAATTCTCGTAGACCCGAAGTCGTACTATGAATTTCCAGAATGTCTCCAAGGAGATCGCGAATTTGAGACAGAGGGTGGGCCGCCTGCTCAAAGATGATGTTCTTAGGCTCTGCAAACATCCAGTGTGAAAACATACCCTTATCCAACTGCCCCAAGGGCCCCCCTTGAAAATAGAGGATATGGTCAAGCTTTCCTATCCGACCCTCGGTTAAATCCTTTTTAAGTTTAAGATATAATGGATGAAATAGGGCGTTATGGTTGACCCCGACGATCAATCCATTCCTCTTAGCAAGTTGGACAAGATCCCAGGCCTCCGAATGATTCGTGGCCATTGGCTTTTCAAGGAAGATGTTCTTCTTAGCTTCGAGGACTTCCCGGGCAACCTGATAATGGAAGTTTGGCGGAACCAATACGTGGACGACATCCAGCCTCTGTTCTGATAGCATGGAACCCAAATTGTCGTAAACAACAGCTATATTCCATTTGGCTTGGAAATCAACCGCTTTTATATGGTTCGTATCACAGCAAGCCACGACCTGAACATTTCTCAACTGTTTCAATACTTCCATATGCATATCGGCGATGTAACCAGTACCGACAATTCCAATACAATAAATGTAAGTATCAGGGCTGTATTTCATATCGTTTCCTTTAAGAAATAATTTTCCCCTCCAAACGGGTTCCGTTTCACCCGACTTTAAACTTCCTCAATGTATGCTGAAATGGTTCGATTTTAAAATAAATTGTCTTTAAGTTGTTGCAACCCCCTCATAAGGGAAAACTTAGCGGGAACACGGGGAAAGATATGAAGAGAATTCAGTGACATTTGTGTTAGTTCCTTTTCATTAATTGATCCAAAAGTCCTTACCTCAAATGAATCCGAATTATCTTTTAAATATTTGCAAAGCTTTTCAAACCGTTTAATCACATGCCAACGGGGTTTGACTTTATTATATTGAACATCGTAAGGTTTTATAAAGCTGAAGGAATGTAAAAGGATGGTAATGTGTTTGGGCCCTTTTATTTTTCCCTGATTTAAAACATATTTCATTTCTTGGAAGCTCACACCATTAATATCTAATGGTTTGAATCGTTTAGATCTTACTTTTGTGGACTCAACAAAGTTGGTGATCGGAAATTCCCATATCTCATTCAGATAAGTCAGGTCGTTTATTCCTTTATTATCCAATAAACACGTATCCCCGAGGTAGGTTTTATTGTACGAGCTATCGATTAGAACCCCAACCGCCTTTAGGGCTCGGAGTGTTTCTTCATTCGCCCCAAAACATCCTGCCCTGAAAGCAATGGGTCTGGGTACTCCATTTTGCATTAAAATCTCGACCCCTTCTTTGATTAACTCAATTTGCTTCTCTAAGCTATATGTTCCAATCTGGTCAGAATAGGTTTTCTCCAAAGGATTATTTAATGTAAAATTTAAGTAATTCGGATGCAAATGGAGTTGAACATCGTGTCCACGATTCAGGATATACTCACATACCTTTTTGGTTTCGTCTTCTCCAAAATAGTACTTGTTTAAGACTTCAACGAAAAAGGTGAGGCGGATCCCGTAACGGTCGGCGATATCCATCATCAGAGGAATCCCGAAAGATTTATCCCCAACTTTCCCCCAGATCCTCTTTTCATTCCCGACTGGCTTGAGATTTCTATCTTTAAAGGCCCCCCCGATGCTGTGTTCGGTATCTACGGTAATAAAAACATTAATTCTTGGCATCAGAAATATATCTCTCTAACAGAGGAATCAGTACAGTTTTCACATTCTCCCATGAGTATTTCTGGCACTCAGCTCTGGCATTTTTAGCCAGTCTCTGAGCCAGCCCTGGCTCCCTTAACAACTGAATCACTTTTTCTGCCAGGGCCTCACAGTCACCCTTATCCACTAAGAGACCCGTTACCCTGTCCTCTACCATGTATGGAATCCCTCCCGCCTTTGTTGAAACAACAGGCAAACCGCTCGCAAATGCTTCGAGAATGACTCCAGGTTGGTTATCGACATCGGAGGCATTTAAAAATATATCATATTGGTTATAATAATTTTGAATATCTGCGTGTTCAATTCTTCCATAAAAAGTAACACGGCCATTTAAACCAAGTTCTTTGACCAAATGTTCTAATTTCGTCCGTTGGCTTCCATCACCAACAATACCAAGTGAACTTTCTGGAAAGTGACCGTGAACTTTCTTGAACGCCTTAATGACACAAGCTACATTATAAATCTTTTCAAGGCTACGTGTCGTTAGAAGTTTCGGG
>Ga0315283_10002351_pt1 | contig 15737 bp, 14 predicted proteins | sample YL17G09_0_MG_FD_204541 | JGI IMG/M metagenome (GOLD analysis project Ga0315283, IMG submission 204541) | Sediment microbial communities from Yellowstone Lake, YNP, Wyoming, USA - YL17G09_0 | ecosystem: Environmental > Aquatic > Freshwater > Lake > Sediment | place: USA: Wyoming | collected... | reverse complement strand
GGACCCTTACGCTCCTCAACCCCAGTACCAACAGCCACCCCAGTACCAGGCCCAGCCGCCGCCGCAGTACGGTGCTCCGCCGCCGGGTCCGATGATGATGATGCAGCCAGGCATGATGCCCCCGCCCGGAATGCCGATGATGATGGCGCCACCGCCGCCCCCCACTGTCGGGTGGGTTCCAGGCCCCGCTCTTGGTCTGGTGGGCGGTATCCTCGCCCTCGTCGGCGCAATAATGCCCTGGGTGACGGCAACGTACAGTACCTTCTTCGGAATATCCCTCTCTGCCAGTATCAGCGGCCTGAGCACCTGGCAGGGTGACATTGCTATGATTATGGGCATTCTATGCCTAGTCTTCTGCGCTCTCAGGAAGAAGATGATGTTGCTGGTAGGCGGACTAATGGGCATGCTCGCGATGCTCATGGCAGTAATCGCCCTTGCCCAAGCAAGTTCGTACACCTCGTCATTCAGTATCGCCGGCAATTCGTTCAGCGTCGGTCCCGGCTTCGGGATATACATAACGATTGTGGGCGGGATACTCGGGCTCGTCGGCGGCTTGCTCGGCTTTATGAAGGCCAAGTCGATGAACTTGCCGTAGTCCCAGTGGCTTTCCATTTTTACTTTTCTTTTTATTTTTCAATTCCCCCAGCGCAAGCTACGTGCATGTCACATTGATGAATCCCCAGCTGGATAACTATTTCAACTTCGGAAGTCTATGTGCATTCAGGTTATAGACATGAATAATCCATTTGCTTTCCTGGCCACGTCCGGCTATGCATCACCGCCCCCACCGATGTATCCACCGCAGAATCCGTACGCCGCCCCGACCGGCTACGCACCTCAACAGGGATATGACCAGCAGGCGGGGTACAATCCTCAGGGAGGTTATGCACCTGCGCAGGGATATGCTCCGCAGGGTGGTTACGACCCTCAGGCCGGTTACAATCCTCAAATGGGATATGTGCCGCAGATGCAATTCGCGCCGCAGGCACCCCCGCCCTATATGATGGCGCCGCCCCCGATACCCGCCGGCGGAGGGGGGTCGATGGTCCCGGCCGTCCTGATGCTCGTCGCAGGCATCATGGCCGTGATTGCGCTCGTGGCCCCGATGGCATCCATCAGTGTTATGGGTTTGAGTTTCAACTTTAACCTGTGGGGTGCTTCAATATTGGGACAGACAATGTATTGGTGGAGTTTGCCCACCGGCAGCACGATGGCCGCCCAGGTCGGCCTTCTCATCAGCGGATTCGTGATGGGGTTGCTCGGCCTGATATTCTGTTTCTGCGCTTCGGGGCTCATGTTTGCGCGGAAGAACGCCTCCAGAATTCTGGCGATCCTTGCAGGGATATTTTGCATACTCGGAGTGGCTCTATTCTGGGTGGGCCTGACGTCCCTTGAAGGCTTTTCGTCCTTGGGCGTGAGCCCGAGCGTGGGAACCTTCACGCTAGTCATCGGAGCCATCATGGCCTTCATTGGCGGGGTGATGTTCAAGCCTGCGCCCGCGGTCCCGATAATGATGGGGGCTGTTCCGGGGATGGGCGCCCCTCAACAGGGATACATGCCTCCGTCCTCGCCACCTCCATATCCGCCCTACTAGCCAGGAGTTCGTTTTTTCAGCGCTCCGGGGCCGGATGGCCCATCCCGGTCGGTGGATTTCCATAAGTATTAGTATCCGCTGGGCCAATAGCTTGCAAGGTCACCGGTATGGGGAATTTCATCGCGCACTTGGTTTCGTCGGATTATTACCCGCCCCAGCCTCCGCCCCAGCAGTATCCCCCGTCATCCGGCTACAGCCAGCCATATCCTCCGCCGGCGGGTTCCACGCAGTATCCGACGACCCCGTACGCGCCTGTCGGATACGCACCCCCTCCAGGTTACGTGCCCTACGGCTACGTGCCCTACGGCTACATGCAGCCGCCCGACGAGAAGGCAGGACTGCTCACCGCAGGCGGGGTCATGTACATCATCGGAGCGGTTTTCCTGTTCATCTGCGCCGGATACGCGGGGTCCATGCTATCGATTATTGCCTCCATGACGAGCTCGCTGAGTTCGATTACCGGCTCACCCCTCCCCTCCTCGGCCGCGAACTACATGGCATACCTGTGGGGCGTGTGCGTCATTCTCCCGCTCATCGGAGCTATATTCGCCATACTGGGCGCTGTGTTCATGTTCAAGAAGACCAAGTGGGCCGTGGCCATGGTGGGAGGTCTGCTGGGGGTCGTCGCGGGCCTCGCCGCCGGAATCATCGTCGTCGGGCCGTCTGTCATCCCGAACCCCATCGGGATAATAGCGTTCATATTCTGCCTGATAGGGCTGGTGTGCGCCCTGGCTGGGAAGAGCAGCTTCCATTGAGGATGCGGTCCGAGGCCCATTCCCAACGCAGGAACGCTGCCCGCGGCACTTGCAGCATCGGAAGCCGAATTGAAATCTTTATATAACGAAAACGTAATGCATGCTAAAGGTGGAGAAAATGATGGACATAATGTCAACGCTGATCCCGAACGGGGCGCTCACGAACCAGGCCGAATTCGCATTCCTCGGCGGACTCTGGTTGATGTGCCTTGCGATGTGGTTCATAATTGCGATATTGATAATGGTCTGGGTCTACAAGGATGCGGAGAGCCGCGGAATGAGTGGAGTGCTCTGGCTCATCATCGTGTTCTTCCTGAGCTGGATAGGCCTGATAATCTATCTCGTGGTGCGCAAGCCCAAGATGGTGCACCCCGGCATGGTCCAATATGGTGCGATGCCGGTGCCTCCGCCGGGATACGGCCAGGCGCCTCCTCCGGGATATGCTCAGGCTCCCCCGCCGGGATACGGCCAGGCGCCCTCGCCGGCATACGGCCAGCCCGCTCAGGGCTACCAGCCCCCGCCGGCCCCGCCGGCGATGCCCACGAACTGCCGCTACTGCGGCGCGCAGGTCCCGCCGGGCTCGGCGGTCTGCCCCAGGTGCGGCGGAAGGCTGTAATCGTATAACCTGTCAGGCCCCGCCGCTTTCAGGCGGGGCCGTGGTATCTTTTGAACATGGCCCATTCTTCGTTCCAAGCTTTTGAATGCGGCTCATTCCTCGTTCCAAACGGACCATTCCCCGTCATCATTGTGCGTTCCGGTCCCAATCGTGAAGATTTTTAACCCCCAGTTGCATGCAGTAGATGCATGGCAGGCAGGATGATCGGTCTGAGAGTTCTCACGGCGCTCACGTGCTTCGCCAGCGGCATCCTGTTCCTGCTGTTCTGGGGCATAAACATCACTTTCTGGACGCTCATCGGTTTCATCCTCGTCATCGCGGCGTTCGCCGCCGGTTTCCTCATCGCCCGCGGGGACTACATCGAAGGCGCCACGCCGGCCGGAGTGGCGGCCGTGTTCACGTTGTTTTTGCTCATGGGCTCCACGGCCCAGAAGCTCGAGGGGTTCATACTTCTCGCGGTAGTGTTGCTCTTCGCCTCGAGCGGGCTGGGCTTCTTCCTCTACGAGGTCGACTGACGTGGCCGGTGCCAACCGCAAGGCCCTTCTCATTTCGTGCGGAAAGATCCTGGTCCCGAGAGGGATACGTCTGCCCGTGCTCATGTCCCGCTCCACCGCAGGCCCCGGCGCCGGGGGACATTCCCTTTTCTTCCGCATTGGCGGGAGCCTCATACGCCTCGAGGTGGTGCGCGATGGCGAGGCCCCGCTTTCCCTCGAAGAGCGGGATGAGGGATACATGATCCTGTCAGGCCGGAAGGTCGTTGCAGACGATGTGCAATTCGTTCAGGCAGGGATGCATGCCCCCTCCCAGGCGTTCATCAATGTCCACGACGAATGCAGGTACCATTGCGCCTTCTGCACCCTCCACGGCTCGAAAGGCGTGAAGGGGCCTTCGATATCGAGATGGGGCGAGCTCATTTCGGATGCCCTGCGGAACGGGCGTGCGGACGCCGTTGCGGTGACCACCGGCATCAAGGGCTCCGCAGGGGCGTCGACAAGGGCCATAGCGAAGTTGGTCCGAGGCATCCGTAAAAATTTCCCGAGCGTCCCCATAGGCGTCGAGCCTTATACCACGAGCCCGAAGGACCTTGCGCTCCTGAAGAGGGTCGGTGCGGACGAGCTCAAGCTCAACATTCAATGCGCCACACAGGCGCTCCTGAAAAAGGTCTGTCCCGGATTTGACTGGGGCGGCATCTGGAAGGCGCTCGAAAGCGGCGTCGAGCTGTTCGGCAGGGGCCGCGTGTGCTCCAATCTCATCCTCGGGCTAGGGGAAACGGACGCCGAGGTGAAAAAGGCCGTCGAGATGCTCGCCCTCCTGGGCGTGGCGGTCAACTTGAGGCCTCTCAGGCTCAATGCCATCAATAAACCGGCGCTCAAGAAGGCGCTGGGCAGGGAGCCCCGCACGGTGCCGCCCGCAAGGCTGCTCCGCCTGGCGCTGGCCCAGAAACAAAGCTTCCAAAAGTATGGCATCGACCCCTCCGTTTTCAGGACGATGTGCCACCGGTGCACAGCGTGCGACCTGGAGCCGATGCGCGATATCTGAGAGCGACTACTGCGCGGGCGGTTGCGGATTCTCCGGCGGGACATTCAAATCCAGTAGGCTCTGCTTCTGCTCCGGCACGGCCTCCTTGGGAGCTTCTTCTTTCGATGCTTCTCCTGGTGGAATATCCTTCTTTGGTCCATCAGCACCGGTGCTCTTGCCCTCTGGCATGGATGCATCTTTCGTCAGGGGCGTGTAGGCCTGGGGCCTGTCCTGCGCATCCGTTGCCGGGGCAGACGGCCCCTTCCGCTTCATCATGAAGAGCGCGGCGAACGCCACGAGCGCGATGACAAGGATGGCCACGCCGGCGAGCACGAGGCCCGATGAGCCACCCGAGATGGGGTTGTCGGGCTTCGGCGGCACGGGCTTGAGGGGCACGTTGATGGCGAGCAGGGAGCTGTCGTCGGCCGGGGTCACGTTCCCGTAACCGCATTTGACGGTAACGAGGAACTGGTGGCTCCCTTCCGTTGCGGTCCAGTTGAACATCGCGATCGATGCCGCTCCGGCCTCGAGCTCGGATATCGTTGCGGTCGAGATGACACGGCCGTTCTCGGACAGCTCCACGCTCACGGGGCCCGAGGGAGCGCTCCCCTTGTTGTGCACATTGACCGTTATCGACGCGGTCTCGCCGGCCTTCGGCACCGCGGGAATGGCCTTGACATCGTCGGTAGAAATGGAAATGTCCGGCCTGACGACGTTCACCCTCAGCGTCAGGTAGACCCTGTCCGCCTTTGATGAATCGACCCTGATGCTCACATCTTCCTTTTGCCCGGTGTATCCGGCGGGCACTGTGACCTGGAGCGTTCCGCTGTCGTTGGTGAACGCTCCAAGCTGGAATGTCGAGGGGAATACATCCACGACAAGCTCTCCCTTCTGCGCGGAAAGCGTGAACGTGTCTGCGCCGTTGCCCAGGTTGCACACGAGCACCGAGACCTCGGCCATCTCCGTCGGCCTGAGCGTCACCCCTGTGACATTGATGGATGCCGCGGCGGCAAAGAACTGCTCAACATCCACATCCGCTGTGGCCGAAAAGTTCGCTCCCCCGAGCGATACCGCCATTATCTCCACATTGCCCGACCTCCCTGCGATGGCCAGCGGGCCGGGGCTCACCTTGAGCATCACGGATGAAGCGCCCTGGTAGGCGATGTCGAGCCTGTTGCTCTCGAGCTCAGAGATCCAGCCCTCGGGTACCGTGCACGAGATATTCACGGAATCCGGCCCGTTCCCAAGGTTCTTGACATTGACCTTGAACGTGGCGTTCTCGCCCGGTATGGCGCTCGCGCCCGTTGGCTCGCACGACAGCTCGAGCGAGTAAACCGGCTGCACGCTCACGGACAGGTTCAGCTCGCGCGATATCCCGCTGACGGCACCGCTGCACTTCACATTCACAGTGCATTTGTCTGTTACGATGGCGAAGGCCGGTGAATACACGAGGACCCTGTGCGTCGACGTGGAGTTCGGGAACAGCACTGCGCTCGGCGGCTCCACAGCGGATGTCCAGTAGGCTGCCGCACCGGAGACGGTGATGCTGATGCCCTCCGCCACATTGGACATGCTCCGGACGCTGATGTTGAACTGGGCCGCGAGCCCGGGCAGGCAGGACGAATTGACGGTCTCGGCCGTCATCACGAGACCGAAGCACCTGACCATCCCGGAGGCGTTGAGGGCGTTGTTGCTGAGCACGGTCTCGTACTGCACGGGCGCCGCCTCGACCCTTATGGCGTGCTCCCCCGGATATCCTGTGGTGTTCCAGGCGAAGCTCTCGTTGAACTCGGCGAAGCTGGGCAGGCTCACGTTGCGCGAATTGAGCTTGATGCCGTCGCAGAAGACATCGAGGCTCGTGAAAACGAGATACCCGCCGACATTGCGGGCCGTGAAGTTGATGTAGACGATATCACCCTCGCGCGGGCTGGTGTCGGACAGGGAGAACTTCTGCGGGTCCAGCAAGACATCGGGTTTCCCGTAGACCGTATACTCCCTGTACACCTTGTCGTTCCCTTTGTCTAGCTGCGGGGTGTTGTTGGAGGCGGTAATGCAGGCATATATCCTGTGGACGCCGGCCGATGATGTGGTGTTCCAGCTGACCGTGATGGGGGTCTCGGCCCCGGCGTCAAGCAGCGGGAAGAAGAGGGCCGGACCGAGGCGCTTCCCGCCCGTTGCGGGGTCGCCGTCGTAGAACGCGGCCGTGGTGTTCTCCGCCGGGCCTCCGCCGAGGTTCCTCACCTTCATGTTGAGCGTGATGTTCATTCCCTCGACGATGGTCCCCGCGGAGGCATTGAGGTCCCCGACGAGCACTGCCGGGTCCGGCTGGTTGCTGTATGGCTCTATCTTCGGGTCGCCGATTATGCAGTTCTGCCAGCCGCCCGTGGCCATCGAGGCCGAGAATGATTCCGCCAGGTTCCAGCCGCGGGTGTAGCGGTCGCACAGGATATGGGGCCTGGAGCACGCGCCAAGGTACGGCTCCATGACGTTGCCATGGACGCCGGTGATGCCCTCGCGCACGAGGTCGGCAATCAGGGACTGGCCGTAGCTCGGCGGGTAATTGAACGAGCGTGCACTCGTCGAGACATAGGTCGTTCCAACGGCACCTGCGACCCATGTGAAGCTGGGCTTGGCGTTGTTGCCCGCGTTCCCGTCGTTGGAGCCCCATGAGCCATAGCCGGAGACGTTCTGTTGGTTCGCCACATATGTCGGCGTGTCGTCCATGTATACCGTGTAACCCTTGGCGGTGAGCGTCGTGTTGGCGGCGCGGCACCAGTCGTTCCCCTCCTGGTATCCGCCGCCGTCCTTCCAGGGCTGGCTGTCCATCACGAACGTGCCCCTCACGCCCGTGCTGTTGAGAGCAATGTCAACGAGGCGGGCGCAGTCTGTGAAATCGTAGCCGGCGAGCCTCGTGACTATGAAGAACCCGAACTTCTGGCGCGAGAACCTCTCGTCGCTGTCGTAGAACGGGTTGTTGATCCAACCGTTGTTGCCGATGCTGCCCTCGTACTTGCCGAGGATGAGCGCCAGCTCGTCGTCGAAGGCGGCGTACTTGCTTCCGCTGTCGCTGATGCCGAGCGGAACTCCCTTGGTCGTGACTATGTAATTGAGGCTGCCGTTGAGCCCCGAGGCGTTTATGAAATTCTTGATGCTCGCCCTCTCTGTAGCGGCCTGCGTCGGGTTCAGATATTCAGATACTGACATGGATATGTTGCACACATTCGCATCGGGGAGGCTCCGCTTGAGCTTGAAATAATTCCCTATCTGCATTGAAATGGCGGACTGGTTGTTTATGACCAGCAGGACGTCCGTGTAATTGATGGGGGCGCGCCCGGTCCTTGAAGCGCCCTGCTCCAAGACCACGATGTCAGGCGCCTCCGGATTCATCGGGTCTGCCGGAGACACGGACCCGGAAGGTGCGGAAAATGCACGTGGGATTAGCGGAGCGGGAGCAACGCTGGGGGGCAGTGCAGCGGCAACGGACGGGACCAACAGCAAAACGACCAGAAATAGGGCTGCCTGCTTCATGCCCCGATTATCCAGTTGTGCCGATATATCTGTTTTGGTACGGTCAGTCCTGCTTCCATTTGGTGACCAGCACGCCCATGGCGAAGACAATGGCGGCGAAAACTGATATTACAGCGAGATGTCCGGCGGCAACTCCGAAGTTCTGGAACACCATCGCCTCCCTCAGGCTCTCGTTTACATAGTACAGGGGCAGGCCATGCGCAACCGTCTTCAGGAAATCCGGCATCATCTCCATGGGGAAGAACGAGCCGGACAGGAACATCATGGGGAAGGTTATCAGGTTGCCAAGGGCGCTCGCCGACTGCGCATCCTTGACGGCGCGGCCCACAAGCATTCCAAGACCCGAGAAGGCCAGTGCCGCTGCCACGATGACGAGCGGCAGGAATATGTTGAGGTCGAGCCAGGCGCCAAAAGCAACCCACCCTACTATCAGGATGAGGGCCGTGTATATTATCGCCACGAGGAGCTGGTAGAGCATGTTCGAGAGCACCCATTCCCCCCGGGTGATTGGAGTCGTGTAGAGCTTGCGGGCGATGCCCTTCTGCTTGAACTCGTTGTTGTCGTAGATGGTCCCGAAGACGGCGGACGTCATCACCGTCATCCCCAGAATTCCGGGGATGAAGTATTCGATGAACTTGTAGCTCCTCGCGGTTATGCTTTCGGGCTTGGCGAGGATGGTATCGTTGACTCCCGCAAGGGCCTTGTTCATCTCCTGCAGGATGGACCTGGTGATCTGGAGCTTCGTCGCCGCTGATGATTGGGACGGGTCGTACTTGAGGACCAGTTCGGCGCTGGCATTGGGGTCGCCCATCATGCGCGCCATGATGGCGCTGCCGTAGCCTTCCGGAATGACTATCATGAAGTTGCCGTTGTGCTCCCTCATGTACAGGTCCGCATCCGCGCCCCGGGGGACATATTCGACATCGATGTAGCTGAGGTTGTTCAGCATCGTTGTGAAATTGTGCGAGATTTCCGAGCCGTCCCGGTTCTGGACCATCAGCTTGTAGGCGGTATCCTCCTGGTTGGAGAATATCAGGCCGAAGAGGACCATGAGCATGACGGGGAAGAAGAAGGTGAAGAAGACCGCCTCCTTGGAGCGGTAGAACGTCCTGATGCGCATCTTCACGGTCGCCGCAATGCGCCGGCCGTTCATTTTCCTGCCCCCCCTTCGAGCCGTTCGCCGGTCAGAGCCAGGAAGACCTCCTCGAGGCTTGGCCGGCGCACGTTGAACTCCTTGAATTCCAGCTTTCGGGCCTGGATCTCGCCGAGCACCCTGAGGAGACCATCCTTGTCCTTCAGGCCGATGCACCTCGCACCCTCATGCGCATCCGAGCTCAGGCCAAGGTCATGTAGCGCCTCGTCGAAGCCCTTCCCCACTCCGCGGAAGGTCAGCGTGAAGCCGGAGCCATGTTCCGCTATGAGCCCGTCCACCGTTCCCTCTGCGATTATCTTCCCATGGTTGATGACCGCAACGTGGTCCGCGAGCTCCTCAGCCTCCTCCATGTAATGCGTCGTGAGGAATATGGTACGGCCCTTCTTCTTGAGGTCCGAGAGGACCTTCCAGACGTCCCGTCTCGCCTGGGGGTCAAGCCCCGTGGTGGGCTCGTCCAAGAACACGACCTCGGGCTCGTTCACGAGCGCCACGGCAATCCCCACTCGCCTTTTCAATCCACCGGAGAGCTGGTCGTAAAGGCGGTCCCGGTGCTCTTCCAGGTTCATGAGCCTGATGAGCCCGTCGATGTCGGCCCGTGTCTCGTACAGGGAGGCGTAGAACTCCAGCGTCTCCCTGACCGTGAGCTTGTCGAAAGAGCTGAACTCCTGGGGCAGGACGCCGACCACCTTCTTCACTGCATCCGTTTCGACGGCCGGATCAAGCCCCATTATCCGTATGCTGCCGGAATCCGGGGTGCGTATGCTCTCCACTATTTCGACGGTCGTTGTCTTGCCGGCCCCGTTGGGGCCGAGGAATGCGAACAATTCGCCCGTGCGGATGCGGAAGCTGATGCCGTCCACGGCCCGGACCTTGCCGTAGAGCTTGACGAGGTCCTCGACCTCGATGCAATACTCGCCAGCGCTCCTTGTTCCCGGGTCCGCTTTGGCTTTCACTCCCAGCGTCATCTCTCCATTGCCTCGGATGCGACGGCCATATTTCGCCTTTTCGGTGGGAGATGGATTGCCATAAATACCCCGTCGCCCATTCTATTGGCGGAGTTGAGCGGATGCCGGTCGCTGATATCTCGGAGCTGCGCCCCATCGTGGAGAAATACGTGAAGGAGATGTACGGCGGGAAGCTGGAGGACGTCCACATCTCCAGCGCGAAGAAGCTTGATTTCGCCAAGGAATGGCACATCGAGGTCGAGGCGGAGGACGAGGACAATAAGCTCCTCTTCGAGGTAAAGGTCGACGACGAGACCGGCAAGGTCAAGACTTTCGAGAAGCGCTGGGAGAAGCCGCTCGCCAAAGGCCGCTACACGCCTTGATTCTTCTTCGGGAGGAGACCACCGGATGGACCGGTGTTCTTTCATCTGAACCCGGAGCCCTCGTTGTCGTTGCCCCTTCCCTGGGGGGGGTACTGGCCCTGGGCATACTGTCCCTGCGGATACTGCTGTCCGGCCTGCTGGTAACCGTACTGTTGGGCCGGAGGCTGTGGGGATTGTGTTGATATCGCTTCTTCTCCGCGGAACCCGCTGGCCGAGAGCTCGTCATGCTCGAGCTCCGCCTTCATCTTGAGCCTGTCCAGCTTGGTCGGGGTGAAGAACTTCTCCCAGTGGCTCTTGGCGTAGCTCCGCATCGTCGCCGCTCCGATGCCGGCGCCGATGCCGATTCCGATGAGCAGAAGTATTATCATCGGAAGCAGGGACATGAGCGAGCTCTCGCTGACGGGCGCACTTTTTACCGTCACCAGGACCCTGGTCGAAGCCGAGCCACCCATGTCGTCCGTTGCGGTCACGTTGACCGTGTAAACACCAGATGAATTGAAAGTCCAGTTGATGTTTCCGTCGGACGTGCACATGTCCTCGAGACCGTTCCCGTCGAAATCCCATGCCACCTTCCTGATCTTCCCGGCTCCATCCGGGTCCAGGACCGTCACGCCCAGGGCCACGTTCTTGCCCGCCGTAACGGTCATCGAGGAAGGGCCTGCGAGCACGGGCGGGTGGTTGAGGGGTATGATGGTGAGGGTGGCCGTTGCGGTCTCGCTCTGAGGGATGGGGGCATTGTCCGTCACTCGGAATTTGGCCGTGTACGTCCCCGGTTCGTAATATTTCGTGGTCACTGTACCCGTCGAGGTGGAGCTCCAGTCCCACCTGCCGTCGCCGTTGAAGTCCCACTCGTAGTGGGCTATCTCGCCGTCCGCATCGTTGCCCTTGCCGACGAGGACCACGGCGCTTCCCGCTTCAGGCGTGAGCGGATTGAGCGCCCCTATGCTGGCGGTAGGCTTCTGGTTCACCGGGTTTATGGTCACCTTGCATATGTCCGAGTCAGTAGCCGGCGGGCTCCCGTTGTCCGTGACCCGCAAGGTGACATAGTAATCGCCCTGTGCGTAGTAGATGTGCGTCGTGTTGGGCGCCGCACCTATGTAATCCCACTCGCCGTCCGACTCGAAGTCCCATTCGTACTTGACAATGAATCCGTCGGGGTCGTTGCCGGAGGCGGCCATGTTGACCGGCAGCCCCATCTCGCCGAGCTTGTCGGGCCCGGCGTCCGCCGCCGGGGCCTTGTTTTTCGTCTTCACGATTATCGTGACCGTATCGACGTCCATCTGGCTTGCATTGTCTGTGACACGGAGCTTGGCGACCAACGTTCCGGGGTCCTTGAAGACATGGGTGGTCACCCCTGTGGATGTGGAGCTCCAGTCGTAGGTGCCGTCGCCTTCGAAGTCCCATTCGTACTTGACTATGTAGCCGTCATCCGTGGCGGAGCCGTTGATGGTGCTGACGTCGCCGACATAGACCGTCCGGTTGGGACCTGCCTCAGCGATTGGCATCATGTCAATGGCGAGGGCGCCCGGGATGAGCAGGAACACAAGCATGCCCAATGCCAGGACAGAGCGCAGAGCGCTTTCGGCGTGGCGGCCCATATGATTTCTCGGTAGTCCGAGCGCGTTAATAAATCTTATGTGTCTAGATGCCGACGACCTTGCGTCCCTTTGGGCCCACGAAGGCCCTCGCCATCCGCGGGGTGTTGTAGGCGAACCCGATTTTGCCACGCCTGTCGATGCCTATTAGCCCGCCGAGGCCGTCCACCTTTCTTTTGAGAACGGCTATGGCGCGCCTGCATGCGGTGGAAGGCGCCAGTCCCGATGCCATCGCGTCCGTTGCGACCTTGGACAGCACGACGCGCATGATGCACTCGCCCCATCCAGTGGCCGAGACCCCTCCCGAACAGTTGTCGGCGTAGACGCCCGCTCCCACGATTGGGCTGTCCCCGACACGGCCCGGCAATTTGTTCGGCGTGCCGCCGGTGGAGGTCGCCGCGGCGATATCGCCTTTCACGTCGATGGCCACAGCTCCCACGGTGCCCCGCTTCCTGTCCCTGTCGAAGACCGTCCTCACGAGGAACTTCCTCTTCTTCTTTATCTGGCGCCAGCGCTCCAGCTCCCTCCCGACAAGGAGGTCCTGGGTGCGGCACCGCTGGATTCCCATGGCCTTTGCGAACAGGTTGGCCCCTTCGCCGACGATGAGCACATGCTCGCTCTTCTCCATAACGGCCCTTGCGAGCCTCACGGGGTTCCGGATGTTCTTCACAGCGGCAATGGCGCCCGCCTTCAGGTCCCTACCGTCCATTATGACCGCATCAAGCTCGACATCGCCTATCCTGTTGAGGAACGCGCCGCGGCCCGCGTCGTACGTCGGGTCGTTTTCGAGAACGACCACGGCTGCCTCAACAGCGTCCAGCGCGCTCCCGCCCTTTTTCAGGACCGCATATCCGGCATCGACGGCCTCCGAGCATCCTCTCCGATGCGCCTCGACCGCTTCGTCCGGAATTCTCCAGGCGCCTCCATGGACAATTATCGCAGGCTCCACGAAAGCACCTCACTTGGGGCAGTGGGCGCCGCCGGAAACGATAACGCGGGCGTCCACGGCCACGGGCCCCTTTTCCGTCACGATGAGCGGGTTCACGTCAAGTTCGGATATCTCGGGGAATTTTCCAAGGCCTTTGGAGATGGACACGAGTATCCCGACGAGGGCCTCCTTGTCCGCCTTGGGATGGCCCCTTGCCCCTTCCAGTATCGCCTTGCCCTTTATCTCCTCGATCATCTCGCGGGCGTCGAACTCCCCTATCGGAACGAGGCGGAAGCTGACGTCCTTGTAGATCTCGACGAAGATGCCTCCCATGCCGAACATGAGCATCCTCCCGAACTGCGGGTCGCACGAGCTCCCGATTATGAGCTCCGTGCCGCGGAGCATCTCCTCCATCACGACCCCCCTGATGCGCGCCCCTGGAACACGCGCCTTCACGCGTGCAACCATCGCATCGAACTCCTCCTCCACCTGCTTCTCGCCGACGAGGTTGACCTTGACCCCGCCGACCTCCGTCTTGTGGATGACCTCCGGAGACACTATCTTCATAACAACAGGGCCGCCGAGCTTGGCGGCGGCGCGCGCCGCCTCCTGCCTCGTGGTCGCGAGCGCGGAGCGGTTCATCGGGACGCCGAGGCCCTCGAGCACCTGTCTGGATTCGTGGACGTCCAGTATTGTCCTGTTCTCCGAGACGGCATTCCGGATTATTTCCTTCACGGATTCCATTTCAATCCCCTCCTTCTGAGATAGAGCCCCCTGTGATGGAGCGCCTTCATCGCCCTCACGGGCCGCTCGGGAACCTCCATTTCTGGTATCCCGTGCTTGTCCATGTAATCCTCGGAATCCTGGTGGACAATTCCCACGAAGGAGGCCGTGAACGGCTTTTTGCTCTTCTTGGAGATGTCCACGATGACCTGGGCGACCTCCATCAGGCTCATCACGGCCTGGGGCCCGATTATCGTGATGATGCCGTGCACCTCGGGCGCTCTCGCCAGAATCTCGAGGGTCTTCTTGTACCTGTCCAGGTCCGCATCCCCTATTACATCCACAGGGTTGGAGCGGCTCCAGGTCGGCGGGCACACCTTGTCTATCGCCGCGATTGTGCCCTTCGAGAGCTGGGCCAGGGGGAGCCCGATGTCGTATGCCACGTCGGCCGCGATGACCGCCGGTCCGCCGGCGTTGGATATTATGGCGACCCCGTCGCCCATCATCGGGGGCTGATATGCAAGGGCCCTCGAGAAATCGAAGAGCTCGAGCATGGTCTTGGCGCGGAGTGCGCCGGCCTCGTGTATCGCTGCCGCATATGCCGTGTCCGAGCCTGCGAGGGCACCGGTGTGGGACGATGCCGCCTTGGCACCGAATGCCGTACGGCCCGCCTTGAGGATGACCACGGGCTTCTTCGGGACCACCTTGTTCTTCAGGACCTCGTAGAACTTGCGGCCGTCCTTGGCGGATTCCATGTATATCGATATCGCCCTGGTCGCGGGGTCGTCCGCAAGGTAATCGATGACGTCAGCGTCCTCGACATCGCTCTTGTTGCCGATGGAGATGAAGTTGGCGAATCCCATGAATTCCTCCCTTGAATATTCGATGACTGAGGTGCATATCGCCCCGCTCTGCGAAATGAACGATATCGGGCCTTTTGGAGGAATTCCCTTGGTGAATGTGGTGTTGAGGCCGTTGTGGGTGTTGATTATCCCCAGGCAGTTGGGCCCGATTATCCTCATGCCCGCCCCGCGGGCCCTCTCGACGATGAGCTTCTCGCGGGCCTTGCCTTCGGCGCCGCTCTCCGAGAATCCCGCTGAAATGATGATTATCGATTTGACGCCCTTACGGCCGCACTCATCTATCACGCCCTCTATGAGGGCGGCCGGGACCGCAAGCACCGCCATGTCCACCCTGCCCGGCACTGCACCTATGCTTGGATACGCCTTCTTGCCAAGGACCTCGTCGACCTGCGGATTGACCGGGAAGACCTTTCCTCTGAACCCACGTCCGCCGCCGGATTCGGCACCGAGAACAAGGTTGCTCATTATGGCGTATCCGACCTTGCCCTGCTTGTTGGAGGCCCCAACGACGGCCACGCTCTCGGGCCAGAAGAACGTGTGGAGCTCGTGGTCCCTTTTGGGGGCCGCAGCCCCGGACCGCCGCTTCGAACCGCCCTTTTTCCCACCCATCCGATTCACCCGGCTACCTGAGGTCGCGCCGATATTAAATGGTTTACGGCCGCACCACGAAAGCACACGTGCGCCAGCCACTTGCCCTATCGGTCCGAGTCAACATCGTGAATGATGCGGGGCGGCTGTTGCGCGCCCCTTTGCGGGGGCTCGTGGGCTTTTACTGGAACTTCTCGTAGCTCACAATTTCGGAGAGGTTCTTGCGGCCGTCCGGTTCGCTCTCCTCCTCGGAATATCCGAGCGCAAGTATGAACAGGACGTTCACATCGCCGATGGGGATGCCTAGGAGCTCCTGCACCTTCTCGTTGTGGAACTGGAACACGAACTGCGCCCCCACGCCCTCATGGCAGGCGGCGAGCAGTCCGTGCGCGAGTGCGCTCCCGAGGTCCAGCGAGTAGGCGCTCATGTACATGCCAAGGTATGGATAGGCTTCCGCGATTGTCGCGCAGCCCGCCACGAGCACGGGCGCATCCGCCAGGTATTTCTGGTTCTGGCAGGCCGAGGCCAGTTTCTGCTTCATAGAATCGT
>Ga0315283_10002348_pt1 | contig 15741 bp, 17 predicted proteins | sample YL17G09_0_MG_FD_204541 | JGI IMG/M metagenome (GOLD analysis project Ga0315283, IMG submission 204541) | Sediment microbial communities from Yellowstone Lake, YNP, Wyoming, USA - YL17G09_0 | ecosystem: Environmental > Aquatic > Freshwater > Lake > Sediment | place: USA: Wyoming | collected... | reverse complement strand
TGACATTACCGGTGAACGCAGTTTCGTCGCCGCGATACTGGGCATCCAGTGATACCACTGAAGGCAGGTGGTCGCCCTCGTAACGCAGCTGGCCATACGGATCGTCTTCGATGATCGGCACGCCATACCTGTCCGCCAGTTCCACCAGTCGCATGCGGCGTTCCAGGCTGAGGGTGGTGCCGCTTGGATTCTGGAAATTGGGCAGGACATAGATAAATTTCGGTCCGATGCGCAGGGCCTTTTCAAGCTCATCCACGATCATCCCGTTTTCATCAGACCGAACGGAAATGTACTGCGCACCGTAGGCGTTCCAGGCTTGAAGGGCTCCCAGGTATGTGGGCGATTCGACCACGATATGGTCACCCTGATTGATGAACAGCCGTCCGAGCAAATCGAGCGCCTGCTGAGAGCCGGATGTGATAAGAATATTTTCAGCGGTGATATTGACACTGTAGCGCGCCGTGTGGCGGGCGATCATCTCCCGCAATGGATAATAACCATCGGTGGTGCCATATTGCAGCGCCTGTGCGCCGTTGTTTTCCAATACTTCGATACAGGCTTCTTTAAATTGCTTGACCGGAAAGACCTCCGGCGCGGGCAACCCTCCTGCAAAGGAGATGATGTCCGGCTGCTCGGTCAATTTGAGCAGTTCTCGGATCACCGAACTCCCCATCCGCGATGTGCGGTTTGCATAGCGGTATTCCCAGGGTGTCTGAAGCATTCGTACTCCTTGTGGATATTTAATGTCTCCCAAATGGGAGGGTGTTATCCAGGGATAATATCGGTTCGTAGTATTTCAAAGAAAATGGAGGATGGTTGAGTATTTTCTCCTTTCAAAGAGACTAAAAAAGCCTGACAGGTGTGATTCCACCCGTCAGGCTTGCCTGAGATCACGGAATAAGCAGGACGCAAAGGTCTAACATCCGTCGCATTTCAATTTAATCTTACTCACTTTTGTCTTTCAGCGCAACCGACAAAAGGCATATGGCGCGTCACCTTTTAGTCACGGCTGCCTGTATAATGAATTCGACATATCCCAACTACCGGAGGCTGTCATGCCCGAACCGACATCGCCCCACCCCCAGGTTGCGACCTGGCTTGCCCACATCCGCGCGCTGGCAGTGGATATAGGTCCACGCGGCTCGACGCGCGAAGGCGAGCGCAAAGGTGCGGAATACGCCAAGACGCAGTTCGAGAAATTGGGATTAAAACCGACCTGGGAACCCTTCAAAAGCGCGCGATCCATCTTCCAGCCTCACCTGGTGGGCAGCCTGTTGATGCTGCTCGCCTTTGCCATATTTCCCCTTGGAGGAAGGATGACTGCGATCATTGCTACACTCCTGTCCATCCTGGTATTGGTGTCTGAGCTTCAGGAACTCGGTTTTCAGGATAATTTTTACCGGCGAATCCTGCCCAAAGGTGACAGCCAGAACGTGCATGCCATTGTTCAACCCGCATCGGAACATCGGCAGGACCTGATTCTCGTGGGGCACCTCGATTCGCAGCGCACACCGCTCATCTTCCGCACACCAGGGTGGGTCAAAACCTACGACCGGTTCACTACCATTCTATTCGTCACGTTTATCCTGCAAGTTGTCCTGTACGCGCTGGCCATTTTCTTCCCTTGGAATTGGATCTGGTATGCCACCATTCCCACCGCCATCTGCGCCGTGCTGCTGGCCGCCCTGTGCATCCAGGCGGATTCCACGCCCTTTACTGCCGGGGCGAACGACAACGCCACTGCTGCCGGTCTGGTGTTGACGCTCGCGGAGAAGTTCACCAAGGATCCCCTCCAGCATACCCGCGTGTTTGCGGTCTGCACCGGCTGCGAAGAGGTCCAGCATTACGGCATGATCGACTGGTATAAACGCCACCGGACTGAACTAAAGAGTCCCCGCGCGCTGGTATTCGAGATGCTGGGCTGCGCCGGTCCTGCCTGGCTGACACGCGAAGGCATCATCGTCCCATTCAAGGCGGACGCAGAGATGGTGGCTTTAATCGAGCGCCTCGCCCGCGACCACCCGGAGTGGGGGGCGTATGAGACGAAAATCAGCGGTGGGAATACGGAGATGGCGGATGCGGTCCGCGCCAAGGTACCGGCTATCACCCTTTTCGGCATGACCCGCGAGGGGGTCGCACCCTACTGGCACCAGACAGGGGATACCTACGACAAGATGGACCCGGTCGTGATGGAAAAAACATGGGCTGTGGTTAATGCTTTTATCCAGGAATTGGATAAATAAAGCAAATCCCCGCCGAAAAATGGCGGGGATTTGCTTTCCCGATGAAAACTATAATTGTTCCGGCTAGGTGAAGTACTTCCTGACCTTCGCTGCAATTTGACGGTCTGTCATTTTATCGACCGTCTCAATGCCAACGATGCGCCTATTGAGTTCTTCATGAATAAGTCGCTTTTCGAGTTCATGTTTTGCCTCACCCGGACCCATGATGAATATGGAGTCTGCTTTACGGATTTGAGTGATGATCCGGCTGTAATATTTGTTGAGATGCTCATTATATTTTCTATCCTGTACATCCTCCGCCGGGGAGTGTTGAGCGCCATACGCAGTCTTTGGCCGCGCCCCCTCCTTGTAACGAACATGTTTTTCCATGTTTGATTCAATTGTAACGACCTCGCCCCCACCTTTGATATCGCTTACGATTACGGCTTTCTTGTGGTCGATCCACAGACCAACTGCCTTTTTCATAGACGCTCCTTTGTCTGTCTGACCCTTCACCAGAGTAATTTACCTTCCAGCTCCTCCTTGAAAAATGAAGTTACATTTTATTCTGGTCCAATTCCAGTATACATAGTTTCGGTTTTGATTTCAATTTTTCGGAGATTTTATTTGAAGAAGACACTACGATTCCATGCTGATCTCAACAATGCGGTCGAGGCGGAAGGTGCGCTCGCTTTTCCGCAGGTGGCAGTAGGCACGCAGGTAAATGTAATCAGCCAGGCCCATCACCTGGATGGGTGTGACCAGGCGCGTGGTCCGCTTGCCGCCTTTATCGACATAGGTGAGGTTGAGCCGCCTGCCGCCGTAGATAGCCTCGCCGAGTTTGGTCGGCAGCTGGATGCCGTCATTCGGCCAGGCCGGGGAGTTGTACAGGCCGATGAAATCCTCCAGCGTTTTCCCGGTCCCCTTGAGCGCATCCATCATACCGAAGAACACCCCTTTGGCGGTCAGCGCATCGGCCAGCGCGCGGTGCGCCTCGGGATTCTGGACTTTGAAATACTCGGCGACCGAAGCAAGCGTGTAGGAAGTGAGATCGAAATGTTCGCGGGCGACCAGCAGCGTGTCGATCAAATTGGGGACCTGGATCTCCAGCCCCAGCCGGCGGAACTCGCTGTCGAGAAATTGCAGGTCGAAGCGGGCGTTGTGGCAGACAATGAACGCGCCGCGCAGACGGGCCTCCACATCGGGAGCAATCTCGGCAAAGATAGGCGCATCCTGCAGATCCACATCGGTCAAGCCGTTGGTGCTGGCCGCCGCCGGGGAGAGCGGATGCTCCGGGTTGACCAACTGCTGATAGGTGGCTTTGATGCGCTTACCAACCGTCAGGACGATGCCCACCTCGCACACCCGGTCGCCAAACCAGGGTGAGAGGCCGGTGGTTTCCAGATCAAGAAAAGCAAATCGGGCGTTCGAAAGGTCGATGGTCATATCTGTATTTATCAGGGAAGGCGATCAGGACCCGGGAGCCAGTTTCCGGCCGAGTTGGTACGCTTTCTCCATCAATTCAGGCTGTTTTTGAACATCGCCGACGTCGCTTGCAGAACCATAGACCATCCCCACAATTTCGGCTCGTAAATATCTGCACATCGACTCGTAGGTGTGGATGGCGTTGATACCGCCGGAAGTGTACACGTCGGTATCACCGTAGGTCAGCACGAAGCCGAACTTCTTGCCGCGAAGTTCGCTCCCCTGCGGCGACTCGAACGCATACCAGCGGTCGATGCACAGCTTGGCTTGCGCGCTGACGGTGAACCAATAGACCGGGCTGGCGACCAGGATGGCCGACGCACGCCGTAATTTGGGATAGAGCGCCTGCATGTCATCCTTGATGACACACACGCCGCCTGTTTCATGGCACGAGTCGCACGCATCACAGGGACGGATATCCAGCGTGTGGAGGGAGATGCTTTCCACCTCCGCCCCGGCGGCTTTCGCTCCCGCTGCGACCTGCTCCGCCAGTGTGCTGCTGTTTCCATTCTCGCGCGGACTTCCCTTGAGAACTAAGACAAAATCGCTCATCGGTCCCTCCAGCCTATAAAAAGTACCGCTCCAGCACCGCCTGCTTCTTCTCCTTCGGCAGGAACGACGCTTCCACGGCATAGCGGTTGCAGACGGCAATTTCCTTCAGGCTCATTCCCAAAATCTCATGGGCGATGCGGTATTCGTTGTTCAGATTCGTTTCCAGCACCTCGGGATCGTCCGAGTTAATGGTGACCTTAACGCCCAGGTCGAATAGTTCCTTAAGCGGGTGCTCCTCGATGCGCGGGACCGAATTGGTCAGGTAATTGCTCCAAGGGTTGACCTCGAGCGTGACATCGCGCGCCTTGACCAGTTCCACTGCGGCCATGTCCTCGATAATGTGGATGCCGTGCCCGATGCGGTCGGGGCTGACCGCGCGGATGGTTTCGACCACCGCCGAAGCGGGAGTGTTCTCTCCCGAATGGACCGTGACCTTGAGCCCCGCTTCTCTGGCCTTCATCACCGATTTGGCAAACTGGCGGATGGGATACATATCCTCACTGTCGGCCAGGTCGATGCCCAGGATGTGCTTCCGGTGGCGGACCGCCCAATCCACCGTGCGCGTGCAGGAGTCGGGCCCCATGCTGCGCGAGGTGATGGCGATATACCCAACCGCCATGCCCAGCTCTCGTTCCGCCCGTCCCCCTGCACGCATCAGCCCCTCGAGGCAGGCATCCCAGTCGAGGTTATGTCCGTGGAAAGCCCAATCCGGCGAGAAACGCACCTCGAGCAGTTTGATGTTCTGCCGGGCGGAATCCTCGAACAGCTCCCAGGCGATGCGCTCGACGACCTGCGGCGAGGTGATGCTGTTCTGAAAGATGGCAAACGCCGCCAGCACGGCATCCAGGTTGCGCATCTGGTCAAGGACCTTGACATGTTTATCCAACTCAGTGGGGTCATAGCTCGGCAGCGTGAGGTGGTATTCCCGCGCGACGTCGATGAGGGTCTGTGTGCGGATGGCGCCTTCGAGGTGGAGGTGAATCTCCGCCTTGGGCAGGATGTTGTATTTTGGGTCGAAGCATTTCATGGGAGGAATTCCTGTTTACTACTGCCTGCGTCCATCTTCAATGCTTTGTAAAATCTCTTTTCGGCTGAGGTTTATCTTAACACCACTCACAGCCAGCGGAGAACCTTCGCGTTTTTGCGGCTTGATGATAAAAACCTGTCCGTCGCGTCTTTTTATGCGGACTTCGCCATACTTGGCAGCTTGTTCTAATAGCGATGCAAGTTTCTGGCGAGCTTCGGTATAGGTATAAGTAATCATTCAGCCACCTCCAACACTTGTATCTTCTTGCTCCTGGCAGCCTGTATCAATCGGCTATCCAGCGTAATGAGCGGAAACCGATATTTTATCGCGCTGCAGAGAAGATACGCATCATAAGCATTGAGACCAAGTTCATCCGCCAGTTCCAGAGATTCAGCCAAATCTACTTCAACAAACCGTACAGGTATTTGTAAGTACGAATCAATTGCCCTCAGGGCTTCGTCAAGGGTCACACGTTTTCGCTTTAAAAGAGATGAAAAGGCATTGCCAATCTCCCAATGAACCGACAATGGGGCGATCAACTCAGCGTCCCTTGTCATCTCAACAAGTTTTGCCTTTTCCTGTTCATTGGTGATGACCGCAATCAGAACTGACGCATCAACAATTACTTCCATCACACTCTCCGCTAGTTGTACATATGTACAACTGTATTATAGTCGTTTGCTCACATAAATCAATCCCCCAGCCGACACAAAGACAGATGGACTACAGCCAATAATGATTGGGTGCAAAGGAAGCGGTCTCAATAGCTGCCGATGAATTAAAATTTCTCCTCACTCTATAAATACGACCCACCCCTCTGACATTTTTCCAAGAGACTATGGGTTCACATGGAAGATGAATGAGAATGAGGTGCGTAAAACCGCGCACCCCCTCATAAAAAACTTTTCATCTCTTCCGTAAGTGCTCAAGCCGCTGCCCTGCGCCTAGCGACGATGCTGTACACCGCCAGCCCAAGCGCAACGGCCGCAGCCGCCCAGGCGGCATACGCCACCAACGGGACTGCCGCCTGTTTGAGGGCGATGCCCGCAAAGGACCAGGCAAAGACGAACAGGTAGGCACTGTCACGGCGGGTGAGCGCCATCATAACACCCACCAGTGAAGCGACGAGCAGCATGATCACCGCCCAGACCTCGGGGGAGATGCCGAAGCCATTCCAGTTGACGAAGTACAGCCAGCTGGTCACGTTGGCGATGGTGGCGACGCTGGTCCAGCCAAGGTAAATGCTGAAGGGGACATCCACGCACCACTTCTCAGCGGTACCGACCGGCGTCCGTCCCACATCAAGGCGCAGATAGGATGCGATGAGCAGCCCAAGCAAGCCCAGCATGACCAGCACGCTCAGGGCGAACTGGTTATAGTGCCAGCAGAACAGCCAGGCGGCGTTGAACAGGCCGCTCAAGGCGAAGAGATATCCAAGCTTTCGCAGGCGCGGGCTTTCCTTCTGGGCAGGCAGCGCCTGGTAGACGGCGAAGGCGATCCAGCCGATGTAGATCACGCCCCAGATGGCGAAGACGTAGCCCGCCGGCACGAAGAAGACCTGGAAGCGGTCCGAGATCTCGCCGGTGTTCTGCCCGTTGAGCGGCAGGGTGCTGGCCAGGATGTTCACTGTCAGGGCCAGCGCCACGGACAGGATGTTCGCGATTTGACGCCAGGTATCCTTTTTCATACAGATCCTCCGGATAAGTTTTTATTCAGCCGCCTGCCGATCATCAAACCGGCATAGCTGACGATCACGCTGAGTGTCGTGCCCCAGGCCATGTCCACCACGGAGATCATTACCGGCCAGTCTTTGAGGGTGGCGAGGTTGGTCAGATCATAGGTGGCATAGGTGATCAACCCGAAGAGCGCGGCCCGCAGCAGCGTATCACGCAGCGAGCCCGATTTCAGCCCCGGCAGGACAACAAACACCAGAACCCCGACAATGAAAAGAAGATAGAAGAGTATGGCTGCCAGCCAGTTCACGCTGGGAGCCATCAGGTAGCCGAGGTATTTGCCATAGAACGTCCGTGCGACGAGGCCAAGCCAGACCATGTCCACGGCAAAAAAGACCAGCAGGGTGGAAAAATAAAGTTTGACATAGTAAGCCATATCCTGAGTCCTTTTCGAGTTGAGGTTGAGATGTGACCTGCAATGAAACAAAGGGAAACTGCAGAACTGGATTTTAATACATTTTTCACCAAGGATCGTCGGGGTTTTGGGGCATACCTGACACTAGCGGTTGCTATCCTGGGTCACAATTCAAGGGTGATTTAGGGTTGTGCAGGAGAAAATGAGAGATTCATTAGAAATCTAGACAATACATTGACAAACTCGATAAAGCAAGTAAAATAGAAACATAATCTGTACAAAATATGTGCAGAAATCAGACAAAATTTAGAAATAGGAGAAAAAATCATGAAACTCAGTACCTTCGTTTTTTCAGCACTGATGGTTGGAATACTCACCCTGGCGGCCTGCGCCCCCGCAGCCACCCCCATGCCTGAGCCGACTGCCAAGCCCGAGCCGACCGCTGTCCCGACCGAAGCCCCCATGGCCAAGGACATCGTCGACACCGCTGTCGCTGACGGCCGCTTCACCACCCTGGCTGCAGCCCTGCAGGCCGCCGGACTGGTCGACACGCTCAAAGGTGAAGGTCCCTTCACAGTATTCGCCCCCACCGATGATGCCTTCGCCAAGCTTCCCGCCGGAACCCTGGACGAGCTGCTCAAGCCGGAAAACAAGCAGAAATTAACCGACATTCTGCTCTACCATGTCATTGGCGGCAAGGCCATGGCCGCTGATGTCGTCAAGTTGTCCGCTGTCACCACCCTGCTCGGCAAGGACGTCGCCATCAAGCAGGATATGGGCAGCGTGTACGCCAACGACGCCAAGATCATCATCACCGACATCGAGACCTCCAACGGCGTGATCCATGTCATCGACTCCGTGCTCCTGCCGCCTGCCGAGGAAGCTGCGATGGATAAGAAGGACATCGTCGATACCGCTGTTGCTGACGGCCGCTTCACCACCCTGGCCGCTGCGCTCCAGGCTGCTGGGTTGGTCGAGACGCTCAAAGGCGAAGGCCCCTTCACCGTCTTTGCCCCCACCGATGACGCCTTCGCTGCCCTGCCCGCCGGAACCGTGGACAGCCTGCTCCTCCCCGAGAACAAGCAGAAACTGACCGATATCCTGCTCTACCATGTCGTTCCCGGAAAGGTCATGGCCGCTGACGTGGTCAACCTGACCAGCGCCCCGACCGTGCTTGGCAAGGACATCGCCATCAAGGTACAGGATGGCAAGGTCTACCTGAACGACACCGTGCAGGTCATCATCACCGATATCGAGACCGCCAATGGCGTGATCCACGTGATTGACGCCGTTCTCCTCCCCCCTCAATAACCATCCTCCTCTTGGTGGTTGTGGTGTAGAGAAAGGACGGGCATTTCGCCCGTCCTTTTGATTCGGAAGAATGAATTCTTTAGTGTGTACAGTCTACCCACTTTGGTCACACGCCTCCTACTTGGAATTCAAAAAATCAGGTATTTTAAAGTTGTGAACCTGAGCGTAATCCCTGCCCATGGCGACGCTGATTTCACCACGTGCCATTTGGTAGACCAGCGACCACTGGGTGATGTCCTGGGATACATCCCTCAGCAGGTCCATCGCGGAATCTGTATCAAGCATCCCCTGCTCCTCGATGAGGCGAGCGTTGATCGTCTCGTATCGCCAGCAATTCCCATCCTGAGGATCCTCCACGGAAGACACCAGGAAGTTCGTCGCCAGGTGCCAGGGCTGTTCATTCCCGATGATATTCATTTCGCCGTGGTTGAACTCCACGAGTACGGATTTCCTGTTCGCATCGGCAATCAGGTAATGAACTGGCGGCCCACCCTCAAAATCAATGTTATGGCTCTCGAGGATGGCGATGGCTTCGTCCACGTCCCGGGCATGATCCAGTATTTCGCGGATGATGCCGAGCGAACCATGGGTCTCCTTTGTCGGATCCATCTTCATATCCCCTGGCGGGACGGCAGCCATCCCGATGGCGAGACCGTGCTCATTCATCCCGTCAAAAGGGATGAGCGGAGCATCCAGAAGGCCTTCCCGGTCCTTGAGCGGGAGTTCTGCCAGGTTGGAAACAGCCTCCTCGCCCAGGTCAAGATACGCCATGTCCACCATCGAAACGGAGGCGTAGCCATCGGGAGGGTCGGTGAACAACAGCAGCGCCGGGCTGAAATCAAAGTCAAAGTTGCGGCCATAGAGTAAATGTTCGTCATCGAGCAGGACGGTAAAGAGGGCGCACGCCCAGCTTGAACTGGAGTAAGCCGTTTTTTCGACTGTCAAGAGTGAGGTTCGGCGGAAATCGTATTCCCCGTAATAGCGCATGGTGTAGAGCGGATAATCGTCCACCTTCTTCAGCGAGGAGAGCGTCGCAATCTCGTTTTCAGAGTTGGCAGCGGGATCAATAACAGGCACGGTGGGTATGACAGGGAAAGGGGTTGCCCGTGCAGTAGTGCAGGCACATAGAAAACCGATAAGCAGCAGACCAATGAGCTCAACCTTTTTTACACCCATAAAAACTCCTCATGCGTGGTACGATTTCATTCGCGATCTCAGCGTACTGCGTTTTACGATGAAAATCAATACTGCTTACACAAAACGGACTGTTTGCCACGAACTTATAGCTAGGACGATTAACCCACAGATTTTCTTTTTGTTATACTGCTGCGCATAGAACCGTTTGGAAAAAGGGAGGTTGCCATGAACAAACAGTTGAAAGACGACCTGTCAAAAAGCACAGCCTTGCTTAAAAAAACGCTTGAAATTGCAGCGGGTTACCTGGATTCCATCCAGACCCTCCCGCCCGCCAGCGGATTTACACACAAGGAATTGCAGAGGCTCCCCGAGGAAGGTCTTGCTGCAGAAAAGACGCTTGATCGCTTCATGCAGCGTTATGGCGGGGACATGCCCGCCAGCAACGGCCCCCGCTTTTGGGGACTCGTCACCGGAGGGACCACTCCCGCCGCGTTGATCGGCGATTGGCTGGCGAGCACCTATGATCTGAACCTGAGCCATGCGGCAAATTCCATTGCGCCCAATATCGAAATGGAAGCTATCTCCATGCTGCGCGAGCTGTTCGGTCTGCCGGCAGCATTCTCCGGGGCGTTTGTGACCGGCGCCACCCTGTCCAACTTTGCGGGGCTGGCGATGGCGCGCGAGTGGATGGGACGCCACTATAACAAAAACGTATCACAGGATGGACTGCAATCTATCCCGCCGATAAAGGTCTTCAGCACCGAAGCTCATGCCAGCAGTTTCAAATCCCTGGCCATGCTGGGGCTGGGACGGGGCAAGTTGAAGGAAATCCCCCGGCTTGAGGGGAACCGTGAAGCGATGGATGTCTCCGCTTTGCGTGCAACATTGCGCGGGTTGAAGGGTGAACCCTGCATCGTCATCGCCAATGCCGGGACGGTCAACACCGCAGATTTCGACGACCTGCAAGCCATCGCGTCGCTCAAGGATGAATTCAAGTTCTGGCTGCACGCGGACGCGGCTTTCGGCGGCTTCGCGGCCTGTTCTCCCAAATTCAGACACCTGCTGCGGGGCATCGAACTCGCAGACAGCATCACCATCGATGCGCACAAATGGCTCAACGTCCCGTATGATGCGGCGATGATCTTCACCCGCCACCGCGACCTGCAGATATCCGTCTTTCAGAACAGCGGCGCCTACCTGGGTGCGGTCACCGAGCCCGCGGACTTCATCCACCTCTGCCCTGAAAATTCACGGCGGATGCGCGCGCTGCCCGCATGGTTCAGCTTGATGGCCTATGGGCGCGAGGGCTACCAGGATATCGTCGAGCGCAATTGCGGGATGGCGCAAAAGCTGGGCGGGAAAATCGAAGCCAGCGCAGGGTTTCGCCTGCTGGCTCCTGTCCGCATGAATGTGACCTGTTTCACCCTGGCGGGCGAAACCGACGCTGAACGTATCCGAAATTACCTGACCCGCCTGCGCGATGACGGGCGCGTATTCATGACTCCGACGGTATATCGGGGAACGGCGGGCATCCGCGCCGCTTTCAGCAATTGGCGCACACAGGAAGAAGACGTGGAGATCGCCTGGCAGGCGATGCAAGACTGCTTGAAGGAAAAATGACCTCCCACCGCCCCCGCCTGACCACCCGGACGCTGCGAGCGATTTTAGTTCACTGCGTTCTTTTCATCTTCGTCTACCCGACGCAGAGATCAATCCAATCCCCAGAATACCGATCGCGGCAGCGACGCCCGATTCGATGACATTCAACAATAGAAAACCAGCAGCGATCAGTACAACGAGCAATCCCCCAAAGAATAGAAACTTATTCACATTCATGGAAAACCCCTCGCGATCAAGCGCTTGGCCATAAAAGCTGTTATTTGCTTCTCAATTTCATTCTCACCCAATCATAGCTTTTTGCCAGCGTGAGGATAACACACCAGTAAAGCAGGTATTCGAAGAAAGCAAAGACCACCGCCCCCAGCGGAGAGGCGCCCTGCAGCATGGGAGGTTTGGTGACGACGCCGCGATACACCGCCCAGACGTGCGTCAGGCTTCCAAGAACACCGCCCGACAGCAAGAAGATGAGCACGGGATTTCCCTTGATGCGCAGCGCCAGCGCCCACAGGCCGAGCGCGACCGCTCCCGCAGCGAAAAAGGCGATCCGCGGAACCCAGGTCTCTGCCCAGGGCGGGAAGACATAAATGTAGACCGTCTCCCAGAAATTGCCGATGGCCCAGGACCAGATTCCCCACCAGACCAGCGCCGCGGAGATGACCAGCGCCCACTTCAGCCTGCGGAACGAGTCTTCGCTCACACGCCAGACCAGCAGCGGGACGTATACCGCGTCCATCAGCGCAAACAAAAGAGCACCCGTGTAGAGCAGCTCAGTTGTTATTTGTATATCGGGTGGCATGTCCTCTCCCGGTTTAAGCGTACTACTTTTTTCCCGGGAAAACAATCTCCTCCCAAATTAAAATGACAGCGTGCCCGAATAATTATTCAAGCATGCTGTATTTTGACACTCCAATCCAGCTTACTGCGAGAGGCAGACCGCAAGGATGAGCGGCGGATGCGGTGCGACAATCGGGACAGCGATCGGCTGGTCGGGCGAGAGCGACAGCGAGGTCAGGATGCTCTGCAAATCAGCAGAGTCCAACCGGTCCTGCTGCTGTGAGACAAATCCCAACAGTTTATCGGGGGCGAGACGGAAAAGGATGACCGTGGTCAACGGATCATTGCCGTTGACAAGATTTTGTAACTGGATGACGGTGGCTTGATTCTGTCCGATGAGCTTATCTTCCGACGAGGCAATGGCATTCATCGAAGGGTCGATCGGGTAAGCCTCGGCATTGGGTTTGGCGGGGTCAACCCCCTCGAAAATCACGAAATCAGCCGTGAAAACGCCTTCCGGTGGGATGCCGTCCTTCCACTGGCCCTTCACGGAATTGGCGCGGAAGTAGTCTTCGTCAAAGCTGCGCAGGCTTAGCGTGGCGCCGTTGCCCTCGGCAGGCACGGGATACATGACCCACCAGCACGGATAGGCTATGCCAATCCCGTAACGCGGATCGCGGTATTCCGTCCAGGCGCTGTTCGCAGACGGCTGCTCGGGTGTAGGCTGGAACTCCCCCGTCGGTTGGACGGGCAGCCTGCTGACAATAGGCGGGGCTTCGGTGACAGGGATTTCGGTCGGGACAGGCGCAGGCTGGGGCGTACAAGCTGCCAGCAGAGTGGATAAGATGATGAGAAAGGTGAATCGGCGAGTAAACATGGGAGTCTCCTAATTCTAAAAGATTTACTCCTGACGCTTACAGACAGTAAAAAGTTCCAGCCGGGAAATTATAACGCCACCAGAAACGGGATGCAGACTGCCTCCATCAGCGCCTGTTGCTTCCGGCCCGCGGAAATTGTATACTACTTGAAGACAAGGTGGACTTTGAGCATGCGAGCTTGGCCGCTTTCCATCAGAAACGCGATCTCGGGACTGAAGGCAGAGATTTTCAAACGGCGGACAGCCGGTGCAAACTGGCTGTCCGTTTTTCCTGTTCCGCAGCTTTCTCCTGAGTCAGCCGCCACGCTTCAAAAGATATTTCAGACCAGCGGTTTCACCGCCTCATCGGAGGGAGACTCCCCCGACGAGAACCCCGCCCTGACCACATTAAAACGCTTATTCGTCCGCGCTGACGTAGTCACAGTTGACGAGGCCGCGCGCGTCCTTTCACCACTGAAGCTTGACGAGTTAATCCTTTCAGGCCTTCTGCACCAGGACGGCAACCTGGTGCAGAGCATGCTGCAGGCTAAGAGTTACCAGGGGCTGATATTCTTTTCAGATTTTCGTTATCACGAACATGCCGAAGATTGGGTCCTGCCGGTCGGCCCGTCCGGGATACACCTGGCGGAGATAACCATCCGCAGGCCGGTTCAATCTGCGCTCGACCTCGGCTGCGGCTGCGGCCTCCAGACCCTGCTCACAGCACAGCATTGCACCCAGGTCACGGCGACCGACATCAACCCTCGGGCGCTGGCCATGACACGCCTGAATGCGGACCTGAACGGGGTGTCCAATATTGAGCTGCTCGAAGGCAGTTACCTGGAGCCGGTCCAGGGGCGCAGTTTTGACCTGATCCTTGCCAACCTGCCTTACGTCATCTCACCGGAGAAGAAACTGATGTACCGCAATTCGCAGGGAGATGCGTACCTGCACCAGTTGATCCGTGAAATCCCGGCTTATCTGACCGATGGTGGATATGCCCAACTTATTTCCAACTGGGTTCATGGAAAAGATGGTCCCTGGTGGGGGCCTCTGGAAACGACCCTTGAAGAATTAGGCATGGACGCCTGGTTGATCCACAACGACTCCCTGGACTCGGATAAGTATGCGGACTGGTGGCTGAGCCACGACAGCCAGCTCAAAAAAGACAAGCGTAATTATGCAAAAACAAGAAAAGCCTGGCTTCACTGGCTTCTTGAACAAGGGATCGAACGAATCGCACTGGGAGACATCACCCTTAGGCGCCGACCCTCCGAGCAAAACTGGGTCTGTTCAGCCACCGTGACGAAGAGCCTCCTTGAATCTCCTGCCGGAGAACAGCTCGTGCGGCTTTTTGAGACACATGATTTTCTGGCCGGCCTGCCGGACAACGAGGCGATTCTGGAAACGGTGCTCATCCCGGTGGATATGGACATTCAATCGGGGAAAGACGAAAGGGGTCTGCAGGCTGTAACCACCAGGGGGTTGAATTTTCAAGCCGGCCTGTCACCATACACCGCGGAGGTCATCCGAGAGCTGGATGGCAGCACCCGCCTGCGCGAGGCTATTCAAAAAGCTGACCAGGGAGTGAATGACGATTCCACCTTCCTCCTTGATATTCATACCCTGCTGGGTCTGGGCATGCTTGTGAAGTCGCCTTCCCGTGGGAATTAAAAAACATCAGCTTTTTGACTGATGGTGATTGGACTTTCTAAAATAAAGAGATTTAGCTCGGGTATATGTTAATTATGGCAAAGCCTTTTCTGCTAATTTGCTCTCCGCAATCTTCGCATGAAACTCTAGAACCGAATCGTAATCCCAAAATTTAACAAAAGGTTTTATCGGAGCGAAAGCATTCACGGTAATTTTGCTTAAAAATTCTTCCTTTCGTTGAATATCTGCAACGATATAGAAATTCGTTCTGAAATCCTGTAACTCCACGAATTTAATCAAAGAGTTATTAAAGTCAGTTGAATGTTCCACTTCGAAAAACGAATTAGGGTAATTCCTTTCATTGAACCATACGACATCAATAGTCAATGCCTTCCGTAAAACTTCAGGGTAGGTGAACTCATATAACTTGGACAGGGTTGTAATATCACCCAATTTTTGTTTACCAAATAGTTTGTTCTTATCTTGAGCAGGGATAAAAGTCTGAAAATCTTTCAGATTACCTATTTCAACAACTAAACCCTGAAAGAAATAATGGGAATATTCTCTTTCTTTACCCTGCGCTTTCTCGTTTGAAAACAGACGAAGCACTTTATCCTTTTCAGAACTTAATGCCCACAGCCCAGGTCGAATTTTAAAAAACTCATCGTGAGTTTGAGCAATTCGTCTAATACTTGCAAAAGGAGTTTTAGTTTTCCATTCACAGTCAGGAATTTTAGGAACAGCTTGATATAACTGCCCAAATGTTGCATAGCCCCCATTTTGCTGCATAGCGAGAATTACAGCTTCATGTTGTTTCATATTTCAAACTCCAAGAGCTTTCATTGCCTATTAAAAACTGATGATAAAGAAAAACGATATCATACCAGCAATCATCTCGTAATTAGATTATCCCCTGAATTTTCTTCATCCGCTCCCCAACTCGCTGGGTTTGCCTCGATATACCGCAAGATGGCATCCATCTCATGGTCATTGCGGATGATATGTTCGTAATAATT
>Ga0315283_10002346_pt1 | contig 15754 bp, 16 predicted proteins | sample YL17G09_0_MG_FD_204541 | JGI IMG/M metagenome (GOLD analysis project Ga0315283, IMG submission 204541) | Sediment microbial communities from Yellowstone Lake, YNP, Wyoming, USA - YL17G09_0 | ecosystem: Environmental > Aquatic > Freshwater > Lake > Sediment | place: USA: Wyoming | collected... | reverse complement strand
ACGGTCTGTTCAACCATACTCCGACAGTCGGCATCCACAGACACATCGGCCTTGCAGAGCAGCGTTTCGATGCCAAGGGCTTCGCAGGCGGCCTGGGTCTCCCGGGCGCCTTTTTCGCTTTTTGAATAATTGACGACGACACTGTATCCCCTCTCCGCCAGCAATTGCGCCGTTGCCGCACCGAGGCCTCTGGACGACCCCGTGACGATGGCAACTCGACCGGATTCCTTCATGACAGTCCTCCTGACGTGCATTATTGGTTTTGCTTATAACACAATGGAGCGGATCGGGCAAACTTGAATGTCCCCGGCTGCTTCATTTGTCAGGCATCAGGGGATTTCCGGAGGGGTGAAACTTTTGTAATCGCCTTTTTAGATCAGGGATCGCGTCCCCGACAAAGGAGCGTCACTCTTCACCCAACTGAAAATATTTTCTCGTTCATACTGGATCCCAGTGATCGCTTACGCGTCACTGACATCGTCCTTGCCCCATCGCTGATGCTTGAGCCGGTCATCCGGCGATTGCCTCAACACGGCAGGGGACATAGCGGTGGAGCGGCGTCGCCGCCAGTTGATCCCGGTGGGTGTTCTTCGTCAGGCGATTCACGTTGGCCCCGAAGGCCTTTCCCTGGTACACAAGCCCGAAGCCGTGAGGGATGACGACGTGTCCCCTCTTGGCCGTACCGGTTATCTCCAGTTCCACCTCGACGGATCCCGCCTCCGTGGTCACGCGAACCGTCTGTCCGTCATTCAGCTTCAATGTTTCCGCGTCGGCCGGGTGCATCGTCATGGTGCCCGCGCGCCGTCCCGCATTCCAGGCGGGGTCGCGCATCAAGGTGTTGGCGTTCATGACGTAATGGCGGCCAGCCATAAGGATCAGGGGATAGTCCGGATTTCTCTCCAGCGCTTTTTGCTCGGTGTACACATCGATCCCCTTGAGCCAGTCTGCGAGTTCGGGGATGAAGACGTGGACTTTCTTGTCCTCCGTCATCAGGATGTCCATATTTTTTTCCGGATCGAGGCGGCCTACCCAGAGGCCTTCCGGATGATCGACGATCGCCTGAAAAACCTCCTCACCCATGTCCGGTCCCGGGTGAAATCCCACCCTGGCGGCATTGTCCTGGAAGGATTGGGGCGCTGTCTGCATCATCCCCCACAGCGCGGCAAGATTGGCGGAACCCATTGCCAGGCCAAGGGTCTTTCCTAAAATGAATGATGATCCGGTTATTATCCACCTCCACCTCGAGGCCGCAGTTTTGGCCACAGAGAACACATCCTGTTCGATGTATGGTACCCATAACCCCTCCTTGTTCGAAAAGGAAATCAGTTATTACTTGCTTTCAAGGCCTCTTTCAGAGCCTGCTGGTTGACGGGCGGAATAATGACGCCCTGCCTTTGCTCCAGACTGATGGCTTCCATGGGACAACCTGTAGCACAAACCCCGCACCCGATGCAGCGGTCCATATCGATCGTCGGTACATTTTCCACGCTTGTTGTCAAGGCATCCATGGGGCAACGCTCGACACAGATTTCACAGCCGGTGCATAGATCGCTATCCCAGACCGGTTGAAAGCCCGAGGCAAGAGACAAACCCGGCTTGGGATAGGCAAGCGTCGTTTTCAGGATCATGCTGTGGCAGGGGCAACAATTACAGAGGAAATCGATATCCTGTCGATTGATACTGGCATGGACGAGTCCGGCATCTTCCGCTTTTTTCAAAATGTTCAGGGCTTCCGCCTTGTCCAATTTTCGACCTATCTTTCTGCTGATCACGAACTCCGCCGACATGCCAAAAGTCATGCAGACCTCGTCGGGCATCCCGCAGTCGTCCTTTTCATCGATTATCTTTGCCTCATGGCGGCAAAAGCAGGTGCTGACAGCGATAGGGTCCCTGGTCTCGATATAATGGGCTACCTGGTCGTAGGTGTGAACGACATTATCTGCCTTGACCGCCCTGTCGATGGTAATGACCCGGGAGACCGGAAAGGATGCCGGCGTCGGAGGGTGCAGGGTATCATAAGCGGTTTTGTAGGCATGGATAAGCCTGGCCAGCTTCCTGTCCCTGTCCGTCTTCGTTCCCCGCATGAACTGGAACTCAAAGATACCGGGAACGAAAGGGACAGTGCCATAGAATAGTGTTCCACCCATGTCTCCGGCAGTGATGAGGACCTTGTCCGCCATGGTTTCGAGGATTTTCGCTACCTCTTCCTCGCTCCTGCCCAGTTCCGCGGCAATGACGCTTGCAGGGTTGAATCCCCGAGGCATGGCACTGCTGACTTGCGCTTCCTCCGGTGTGAAAAGTTCCTGGACGAGGTTGTAGAACTCCGGTATGTCCAAACCGGGATATCTGCCCCCCCGTTTTGCCATCGTTTCACATAATTTTCGGTAAACTTCTTTCGGCATGTTGACAATTCCTCCTTTTTTAGTTGCTCACGGCTGATGATGACCGTTGAATAACCTTATATTTCCATCGACCTGATGATTTGTCGCTTGGCGATATCGAAGCAGTAAGGTCCGTAGTTTCGCGCCATTTGCAATATCCCCTGAAGACTCGACAGGATGACAATGGCCTGATCTTTAGGGCCTCCGGGGAAGGTAAATACGCCCTCGCTCCGGCCTTCATCCAACAAATTCTCCAACCAGTTTAAAAAGTCAGAGCCCAGCCCCCGAGCTTCCTCCTGCATCTTCTCCGGCAAGGCCGTAAAATTGATTCCCAGGGCGCCGCCAAAGCAGATCTTTCCAGCGTCCAGGAAGTACCTGAACAACTCAAAAAATTCGTTAAGTTTTGCTGCCGGATCCAAGCCACGCTTGTCAATATCCTCATGCCATCGCTCAAAACGGCGTCTTGCACGCACAATGATGGCAGTGCCAAGATCGGGCTTTGTCGGATAGTGATAATGAACTGCCGCATTCTTGATGCCCAGCGCCGATGAGATGTGTTTATAGCTGAAGCTGCCGTATCCCCCTTCCAGAAAAAGGTTCTCGGCAATATCCAGGATCGTTCTTTTTGTTCCCGCCAATTGTGTCATGTTAATCCTATTTCCACCGGCATTGTGAGCACACGTTTACTTACTGATAGGTAAGTTGTCAAGGCATTTTTTGCGTTCAATAAAGGTCCAGAGAAGCCCTTTTGCGTCTTCCTCTTTTAACGACAGGTAAATCTTCAATAATATTTGTTGACGGCGCCGTTACAGGGCGTTAAGCTGTCAGTCAAAATACTGTCTGGGAGGTGAAAATGTGCAACATTCAGTCTTTGCTCTCACGAATAAGATAGCCATTGTTACAGGGGGAGGTACCGGCATAGGACGCGCCATAGCCGTTGAGTTTGCCAGGGCAGGTGCGGATGTGGTCGTGGCCAGCCGCAAGATCGACAATCTTGAAAAGGTGGCTGCCGAGATCAGGGGCCTTGGAAAGCGCGCCCTGGCTATCGCCACCGACGTGCGGAAAGCGGAGGACGTGGAAAACATGGTCGGCAAGACCATGGAAGCCTTCGGCAGAATCGACATCCTGGTCAACAATGCCGGAGCGAGTTTCGGTTGTGCCTTGGAGGACATGACGCCGGGCGGTTGGGATGTCGTCATCAACATCGACCTCAGGGGGGTGTTTCTCTGCAGCCGTGCCGTCGGCAAGGTGATGATCAAGCAGAAGGGCGGCAGAATCATCAATATTTCCTCCATCGCGGGCGTCTACGGCACGCCGATGATGGCCCATTACGGCGCCGCCAAGGCCGGTGTAATCAACTTCACGCGCTCTTTGGCCGGCGAATGGGCCAAGCACAATATCAACGTGAACTGCATTGCTCCCGGTCCCATTATAACAGAGGGGTACCAGGGTGTCCGGACCGATGCCGGTGAGGAGAAGGACCTCAAGGCGGGGTCCAATGCCCTGAGCCGCTGGGGAAGACCTGAGGAGATTGCCTACCCTGCCATATTTCTGGCTTCGGAGGCTTCGAGCTTCATGACGGGGGAAACCATCTGTATCGACGGCGGTATCGTGCCGCTGGGACAGGGATAAGATTAAAAAGGGAACCACCAACAGCGAGATCGATCTTGTGATCCTCGATCTGATCATGCCGTGAATTGTTTAGACAGGATCGGATGCCGCAGTGAAGCGAGATTGACGAGATAGCTTCCCATGGCTCCGTAGGAATAGCCTGCATGCTCGGCTGCGCAGGCCATGCTGGCCTTGGAGCTGATGTCAGGATTGGGATTGATGTCCAGAATATAAAAAACATCATTGCGCTTCCGAATATCCAGTCTTGCATAGTCCCGGCAGCCGGAAACACGATATGCCTCAACGGCCAGCCGTTGCAATCGGTCGTATTCGGAATCGTTGAGTGCTGCCGGAAGGCGCAATCGAATTTGCTCATAGTGAGGGGAGCCGGGTTTGAACTTCGAATCGTAAGTACAAAGCCGGTCGCGTAAATCTTCAAAGAGGGCGAAATCCATCTCAGCGGGAGGCAGCATCTGCACCTCGTCGTTTCCCCAGAGTGAGATATGAAATTCACGCCCGTCGATGAAATCCTCCACAAGGGCCGGTTGTCGGAAGGTTTTCAGGATGTAGGCCACCCGGTCGCTGAGTTCTCCCGGGTCCATCACCACCGCTTCGGATGTAATACCGAAACTGCAATGTTCATGGGCGGGCTTCACAATGGCTGGGTAACAACTCCACGAATCAGGATCGGGGGTGTCAAGGACACACCAGCGGGGAGTCGGCAGATCCCGCTCGATGAGAAGCCTTTTAACCTTTTCTTTCTCCCAGCACAGTTCCAGTACCTCACAGGATGAACCTGTATAAGTGTAACCCAGCCTTTCGAGCCACTGGACGACAAGACCATCGCTGTTGGGAATGCCAGGCAATTCCTCGCACCAATTCAAAACAATGAATTGCGAGGGGTCTGTCTGCCGGAGACTCTCAGCGAGTTCATTGTCGCTGACGACAACGGTGGTGACGGGGTGGCCAAGATCGGCCAGGGATGATTCGAGTTCGGCCACATCCTGGAGGGCCTCGTCGATATCTTCAGGAGGCCAGCTCCGGTCGATGTTGTGCAGTAACAATACCGGAATATTTCTGCACAGGGACCCTTTTGTAACCATTCTTCAGCCCTTCCCTCACGCGTTCAATCGAACCTGCTGCAGAAACAAAGCTGTTCAGAAACAAAGCTGTTGAGGCCTATCACAAAATCCACCTTGAAGTCAACATGAATGGGCCGTGAAATCCCAAGAACACCGCTGACGGATAAAGGCTTGAACAATTCATATAAAACCGATATGATCAACCCGCCAAAGTGTTGGTCCCATTTGAGCGCAAGGAGAAAAACTCTATGTCAAAGGTCCCGGTCGACAAACTGAAGCCCGGCATGAAGCTGAGCAGGCCCCTGGTAGCAAAAGGCGGAATGGTATTGCTGGGCGAGGGTACGGAGCTGACAGAGAAATGGATCGACAGAATTGCAGACATGGATGTTGAAGGCATTTTCATCGACGGGCCCTCCGAGCAGAGCGAACCGTTGGAGGAAAACCTTGCGAGGCTCGATGCACGGTTCCGCTCCGTCGCAAGGGAACCCCACATGGGCAGGCTGAAACAGATTGTCAAAAATTACATCGAGGACCTCTATGACAAGCATTGACATCAAGGCCCATCGAAACAGGATAGAAAATATCAACGCCTTACCCACTGTACCCAGCACCCTGAAGCGGATTTCTGCAATCATCGAAAAACCGAAGTTGACCATTGATGAACTAAGTCATTTCATAGCCAACGATCCCGCCTTGGCAAGCAGGGTGCTCAAGATGGTCAATTCTGCCATTTACGGTTTCCCCGGCAGGATATCCTCCATATCCCACGCCATCATGCTGCTTGGTCTGAACGTCGTTAAGGGGCTGCTTCTCGGCACCTCCATCTTCGAAATCATGCAGAAGGTCATGAAAGGACTCTGGGATCACTCCCTGGGTTGCGCCGTCGCCTGCCGCGTGATTGCGGAAAAGCTGGGACTCAAGTATCCCGAAGAAGTTTCCGTTGCCGGACTGCTCCACGACCTGGGGAAGGTGATCCTGATCCTGGAGTATCAGAAGGCTTACGAAGAAGCGATAGTCGATGCAAAGGAAAAGGGCATCGCCATCTCCGAAGCGGAAAGAGTCCATTTTCAGGAAACTCATGCCGCTGTCGGGATGTGGCTTTCACAGAAATGGCGCCTTCCGGTCAATCTTATCGATGTAATGGCCTATCACCACCGTCCTACCGCTGCCAAATTCGCCCCTTTGGAGACGGCCATCGTTCACTTTTCCGATATTCTTGTCCGGGCCAGGGGGTTAGGGTTTGCAGGCGATCCCTATGTCCCTGCCGTTCATCCTGTGGCCTTTGAAATGCTGCGCCTGAGCGACGACGATATCCGCGACGTCCTGGCCAAAATGGATGATTCCCTGGAACAAACCGCTGACTTGTCCGAACTTTGATGAAAACGGTCGTTATCGTTTCCCAGGATATTGTGGTCGTAAACCTTGCCGAAGGCATCCTTAAGCGGCTTTACAATGCGGTAATCTTCAAGGGTATGCAACCCGCCCTCGATTATATTTACAACACCATACCCAGCCTCGTCGTTGTCGATATCGAACTGGATGACCGCTCAACCGTCGGGCTTATCAACGACTTGAAGGACGACCCCATTTTCAATCAGCTTCCTTTTCTGGCAGTCCTGGCGGATCATTCCTCCTTGAAAGATCTGCCTGCGCTTTTCGTTGAAGATTACCTATGGGAAAAGGATCTGGAACAGGAGTTGCTGACGAGGGTCAATCTTGCCATTCTCAGGTCGGAAAGGATCGTCGAGATCAATCCTCTGACCCACTTGCCGGGCAACATATCCATTAACCGCCAGATTGAGGAACGGTTGGAGCGTGGTGTTTCCTTCGCCTTTGCCTATGCTGATCTCGATTTCTTCAAGCCCTTCAATGACAAATACGGATTCAGCCGGGGCGATGAGGTTATCAACATCACCGGTCGCATTATCCTGAACGTCGTGAAGAACAGGCAGCAACAGGGAAGTTTCATCGGTCATATCGGCGGCGATGATTTCATTTTCATAATGGATATTCCCCTCATCGAGGAAACATCCCGGGAAATCATCGATACATTCGACCGGCTCATTCCCTCCTTCTACGACCAGGAAGACAGGGATTGCGGTTTTATCATTGCAGTCGATCGGCAGGGGAACCGCAACCAGTTCCCGATCATGGGCATCTCCATAGGTATCACCGATAACCGTCACCGGCAATTTTTTCATTACGGTGAACTGACGGAGGTAGCATCGGAAATGAAAAAACACGCAAAAAAAAGCCCCGGAAGCAGTTACATCATCGATAAGCGCCTTGACGACGACAGCCTCAAGAATCCTTCCGCCTAGCCAGGATGCCTTGGAAAGCCATGAACGTTGCTTCGCACCCGCCGGATCTCAGGGCGATCGATATTCACCTCGCCCGTTTTCTAACCAAACTGTCGGGCCGGGATAGGCCGGAAATTTTTCTTGCCGTTTTTCTGGTCAGCGCCGCCGCCAGAGAAGGAAATGTCTGCCTCGATCTGACCTCGCTCGCAGGCAGACCCATTCTTGTGGACACGCCCGATTCCTGTCCGCAAATCGCCCCTGAACTGGAGGAATGGTGCCGTATCCTCCGGGACAGTCGAATCGTGGGAAAGCCCGGCGACTTTACACCCTTGATCCTTGATGATCACCTCAGGCTCTACCTTTATCGGTACTGGGATGCGGAAAAACAGACGGTAGATTTCTTCAAGCGGCGTCAGCAGTATGAAAAGAGCCAAAGGGAGGCGGGAAGGGAGTCTGGCGCAGTTTCCCGTACCCTCCTGGGCCTAAAAAACCGGCTCGACCGGCTTTTCCCCCGAGGTATCGCAGAAGGCGCCGATTGGCAGCAAATCGCGGCCGTCCTGGCGCTATTCAATGACTTTACCATCATTACCGGAAGTCCGGGAACGGGAAAGACAACAACGGTCTTGAAAATTCTTGCCCTTCTCGTCGAACAGGCTCAAGGCCGACCGCTTCGCATGGCTCTTGCGGCGCCCACCGGAAAGGCCGCCGCTCGGCTTCAGGAGGCGATCGGCCGCGCAAAGGAGACCTTGGACTGCAGCAATGCCGTTATAGCGGCTATTCCTCAAAACGCATCGACGCTCCACCGGCTTCTGGGCAGCCTTTCCGATGCGCCTTCCTTTCGTCATAACCGCAGGAACCCCCTGCCTATCGACGTCCTTATTGTTGATGAAGCCTCTATGGTGGATCTTCCCCTGATGGCAAAGCTCATCGCGGCCATACCCGAGGGGGCAAAACTGATCCTTATCGGTGACAGGGATCAACTGGCATCGGTTGATGCCGGGGCCGTCCTGGGAGACCTTTGCGGAAGGGGTCCCCTGAATCGGTTTTCCTGTAAACTGGGTCGGGAACTGGAAAAGACCCTTGAGTTCGCTCTTCCCGGCGATACTCGGCTCGCTTCAGTATCCGGGATGCAGGATCACATCGTCGAGTTGGTCAAGAACTATCGTTTCGGCGAAGGGAGCGAAATTGGACGGGTCTCTATGGCCATCGTCAGGAACGATGTCGAAGGGGTCATGGCAATCATGAAGGACAGCCACAGCTCGGATATGCAATGGTCGCCCCTTCCCTCGGCACATAGCCTTGAGACGGCCTTCACCGAAACCATTATAAAAGGCTTTGAAGAATATATGCAACACCTTAATAATGAAGGAGAATTATCAATATTGTTTCAAAGTTTCGATCGCTTTCGCATTCTTTGCGCCCTCCGTGAAGGTCCCTTCGGGGCGGCAAACATCAACAGGCTCGTCGAGAATATCCTCCGGAGGGATAAACTCATAAAAACGGATAATCGCTGGTACATCGGCCGGCCCGTCATGATAATGAAAAATGACTATCAGCTGAGACTCTTCAACGGAGACACCGGTATCATCCTTTCGGAAGGGGGCAACAGGGCAGAGCCCGTTGCCCTGTTTCGGGATCCCGCGGGAACATTTAGAAAATTTCCACCGCCAATGCTCCCCGAACATGAGACAGCCTTTGCCATGACCATTCATAAAAGCCAAGGTTCGGAGTTTGACAGGATTATGATCATCCTTCCGGATCGGGATTCCCCCTTGCTGACCAGGGAACTTCTCTATACCGCCATCAGCAGGGCAAAAAAAAGCGTTTCCATCTGGGGACAGGAGACGCTCCTTCGCAATGCCCTTGCCCGCCGCATCGTCAGGACTTCGGGATTGTGGGAGGCCCTCTGGGGATTCACCAGTGAGCCTGACCGGCGATAAAACCTTGACAACGGCAGGCCGATTCGATAGCCTGTCAACCAAAATGCGTAGCCGGGGGTCGGGAATGATAGGCGTGCTGATAACCACACATGGCAACCTGGGAAATGAATTAATCCGGGCAGCAGAGTTGATCAAGGGCAGTCTCAAGGGGGTCGTTCATGTCTCCGTTGATCAGACAAAAGGTGTGGAAGATTTAAAAAAAGAGATCAGCTCCGCCATTAAAAAACTGGATCAAGGGCAGGGCGTGCTGGTGCTGACGGATCTCTTTGGCGGGACCCCGTCGAATATCTCCCTGTCTTTTTTGAAAGAGGGAAAGGTCGAGGTTGTCACTGGCGTCAACCTCCCGATGTTGATGAAACTGTCAGAAGTCAGAGAAGGCTTGAATCTGAAGGATTTTGCCCACTACATCAAGGACTATGGAAAGAAAAACATCTCTCTCGCAAGCGAGATCCTCAATAAAAAAAGCAGTCCCTGATGTTTCCGATCCTTCCTTCATATTGTGGTCCCCTAACCATCCAGCGACAGGATGTTTGATTACCTTTTCGTTGTTCAATATCATTCAGCATGGTTTTTATGGATATAGCGCTCGTACGTGTGGACAACAGGCTGGTTCATGGCCAGATCCTTGAAGCCTGGATACCTTCCATCAGGGCGACCTGCATTGTTGTGGTTGATGATAACGTGGCCAGCGATTTTTTTCGGGAAACAGTTATCAGGATGGCTGTTCCCAGTGAAGTGGAGGTAAAAATCACTACGATCGAAAATTTTTCTCGTCATTACAAGGATCGTGACGATAACGGAAAAAAAACGATTGTTCTTTTCAGCAGCATCGGTGACGTGTTAAGGGCCGTAAACCTGGGATTCAAATTGGGAAGCTTGAATATCGGTAATGTTTACAATGAGACCTGTGGCTGTCAACACTATAAATCTCAGGGGCGCTGTCCCCCTTTTTTTTGCCGTCTATCTTGCAGTCATCATCGTGTTGGGGTTATTCCATGCCTGCTGAAAACGAAATTACCCCGGAGCGCATCGAGATCAGCGACATGACTCCTGAAGACCTGGAGCAGGTCATGGAAATCGAAGCCTGGTCTTTCCCCTCGATCTGGCCGAAGAGCGTTTTTTTGCATGAATTGCGTACACCCTTCTCGCAAAATATCGTGGCAAGGACTGGCAACGTTTACGGGGGTAGGATAGCGGGTTACCTGAATTTCTGGATTGTTGCCGATGAAATTCACCTCCATCACATTGCCGTCCGCCAGGATATGAGAAGAATAGGGATCGCCTCAGAGCTGATGCGGGAGATGATCAGAAGGGCCGTCCGGAACAATGGACGCTGGGGAACTCTGGAGGTTCGACCTTCGAACCTCGGTGCCATCCGCTTATACGAAAAGTTCGGCTTCAAGATCAAATGTGTCAGACCCCGATACTACTCAGATACCGGTGAGGACGCCCTGATCATGTGGGCGCACCTTGGTATGTCATCGGACCACCTAAGGGTTGCATGATGAAGCTGGAACCATCCATGCTGAGCGGCATCGTGCTCCGGAACCTGCAGGTCGCACCGGGGCACTTCCTGATGGACCTGCGTCTGCCGGCGTCGTTTCCTGCGCCGCTGCCGGGACAATTCTGTATGATCCGGATGACCGAACGCCTTGAGCCCTTTCTGGGCAGACCGCTCAGCATTCACTCTTTCCGCAGGCGCAAGGACTCCGCAACGCTTAGACTCCTTTATCGTGTTGCCGGGAAGGGGACTCTCCTTTTTTCCCGGCAGGGCAAAGGCGCTGCCTTCGACATCCTTGGTCCGCTGGGTAAACCCTTCCGGATTTTGCCTTCCTGCCCCACCGTTATCCTGGTGGCCGGTGGAATCGGTGTGGCGCCCCTGGCCTTTCTGGCCAGTCATTACCGGCGAAGCAACCACGGCAGCGGGAAGGCAGCGATCATCATTTATGCCGGGGCGGGAGATTCGACAAAGCTGGTAGGATTGAAAAGTTTCAAGGATATGGATCTGCGTGTCAGTACCGATGACGGCTCCCTGGGCTTCCATGGACCGGTGACGTCGCATTTCGAACAGGACCTTACAAGCTATGATCCCGTCAATTCTATAATTTATGCCTGCGGACCTTCTGCCATGATCAGAAGGTTATCGGAGATCCTAAAGGGAACCGGCTTCGCCTGCCAGGTGTCGATGGAAGAGAGGATGGCCTGCGGAGTAGGGGCCTGTCTCGGCTGTGCGACAGCCCTCAGGGATGGAGACGGCAAGGTCCGATACGAGCGGGTATGCCGGGAAGGGCCGGTATTTGATATCCGGGATCTGAGCTGGGAATAAGAAACGGATTATCCTTAAGAACACTCCGCATGAGGGGGGAAGCCATTCTTTCCATAAAACCTTCGATGGCAGTTGATCTCGGCGGTCTTGTCATCAAAAATCCGGTCATGACCGCTGCGGGTACCTTCGGATTCGGCGAAGAATATGCGCCTTTTGTCGATCTCAACAAGCTCGGTGCGCTTATCGTCAAGGGGCTGTCCTGGGAAGCGCGGATGGGCAACCCGCCGCCCAGAATCAGGGAAACGATTGGCGGCATGCTGAACGCCATCGGTCTTGAAAATCCGGGGGTTAAGGCCTTCATAGAGAAAAAGCTCCCCTTTCTCAAACAATTCGATGTGGCCGTAATTGCGAATATCTTTGGCGAGACCGTTGACGAGTATCCCCGAGTGGCCGAGGCGCTGAGCCGGGCAGGCGGTGTAGGAGCTCTGGAAGTGAATATCTCCTGCCCCAACGTCCGCAAGGGGGGAATCGCCTTCGGGGCCGACCCCGATAGCGCGGCGGAAGTCACCCGTCAGGTGAAACGTGTTACCGATCTTCCCGTCATCGTTAAGCTGACGCCCAACGTGACCGATATTACGGTCATTGCACAAAGTGTTGAGGCTGCCGGCGCCGATGCCGTCTCCCTGATAAACACCCTGACGGGAATGTCCATCGATACCGAATGCAGAAAACCTCATCTTTCCAATGTGACAGGCGGTTTATCGGGCCCGGCTATCCGACCTGTGGCGCTCAGGATGGTCTGGCAGACCGTGAAAAGGGTTTCCATTCCGGTCATCGGTGTCGGGGGCATCATGAACGCGGAAGACGCCCTGGAATTTCTGATCGCCGGCGCCCGTGCCGTTCAGATCGGTACGGCCAGCTTCATCAATCCGCAAGCAACCCTGGAGGTGATTAAAGGGATCGAAGAATATCTTATCAGGCATGGGATGGCTGATATCCGCGAACTCATCGGTTCCCTGATCGAACCGGGTAGTGTTTAATAATCTTTAATATAAATGACATGAAAGGATGAAAGGAAACAGGCATGAAGACATTGGGTTTTAACGGAAGTCCCAGGGCAAACAAGGGTGTCACCGAACGGATTCTCCAGCATTTTCTGGCGGGAGCCGCAGAGGCAGGTGCCGAGACGGAAACGGTCTATCTGGCCAAGAAGAAAATTAAATTCTGCACGGGATGCTTCAGTTGCTGGCTCGTTCATCCCGGCCGGTGCATCCATAAAAACGATGACATGGAAGAACTCAGGCTGCTGATGCGCAAATCTGACATTCTTGTCTATGCGTCGCCTGTTTACATCGACGGTATAACGGCTATCATGAAGAACTTCATGGAAAGATGCATGCCCAACGCGCAGCCCTTTGTCGAGATTCGGGACGGCCATACACGCCATCCCCTCCGCGGAAAGGGTGTACGGCAGCTGAAAATGGTCTTTCTGTCGACCTGTGGCTTCGGGGAGCGTGATAACTTCGATCCCATTCTCCAGCACATGGAGGCGGCGGCAAAAAACATGAAGGTCCAGTACCTGGGTGCGCTGATCCGTCCCATGGGACCCTTCCTCGATGTCGTGGCTCTCAAGGACCCCGATAAGGTCAGGCGGATCGACGATGCCTTTCGACAGGCCGGGTTCGACGCCGTGGCAAAGGGTGCGATCGGAGAAGATATCAAACAAGCCGCCGAAATACCGCTGATGTCAAGGGATGAGTTTATCGTGACCCTCAACAGCATCGCCCAGGCGCAAATCGATAAAAATGCGGCGAAACGGGAGCAATAACGGTGAATTGAAAGACCATAGCAGCGCCGTTTCGTGCGCGAAAAGGGACATAAACACACTGATGCCCTCAGTGAGAGGAGACTATGATATGAGCAGCATTACCATCGACAGGGATCGGTGCAACCTCTGCGGAATTTGTATCGATGCCTGCGTACGGAGGATTTTGAAAGAGGAAAATGAAGCCATCGTTGTGACCGATCCGACCCAATGCCTTCTTTGTGGCCACTGCAAAGCCGTCTGTCCCGTCGATGCGCCTCAGTTGGAGGCCTATAGAAATAGTGAATTCATTGAGGTTCCATCCGGAGAAGACATCCCCGATCCGGACAAACTGCTCGCCTTTTTCCGCTCCCGCAGGAGCATCCGGCGCTATCGGGCGCAACCGGTGGAACGGGAGAAGATCGAAATGATCATCGAGGCCGCGAGGTTTGCACCGACAGGCGGTAATCGACAGCACATCGAGCATGTCGTGGTGCAATCAAAAGATAAGCTTATCGAGATCAGGGATATCGCCATCGATGTCCTTGCCGATCAGGCCGAGCGTATCTTCAGGGCTATCGAGAAGAATCGCGCCCAGGAGGGAATGCTTCCTGAGAGCCTCCAGATGGCGTTGCTGTACATGGAGTCCTGGCGGCAGCTGGCTCGGCTCCGCAATGAAGGGACGGATTGGCTATTCTACGACGCCCCCGCCCTCATCGTCAGTCACATGCTGCCGCTCGGCAACACCTCCGAGGTCGTCGATGCGGGCCTATCATCGATGCAGATGGTGCTCATGGCCGAAACCCTGGGACTGGGAACCTGCTTCTGTGGGCTCCTCATCTTCGCTGCGGAAACTGAACCGAGAATCAAGGAGATCCTCCAGATCCCCCGGGAACATATCGCGCCCGTATCCTTCCTGCTCGGCTATCCCGATATCAAATACCTGCGCCTCGTTTCCCGCCGCAGGGCCCGTGTCCAGTGGCTCTGATAACGTTACCCGGACGTTCATAACCGCTTTACTGCCCTTTTCGGCAGGGGCCAAGCAGCTCGCGCCCCTGCCGGGGGATGGATGAATCCCCCGGGACTGCCCGCCTCCCATCAATCGGCCCGCTCGAGGATTTCAACCCCCATGGCCGCCTCCTCGACGCCGATGACACCGCCGCCGTTGATGTGCATGCCGATCTTCGCCCCCATGACCTGGCGCTCGCCGGCCATGACGGAAGCCCGAACCAGGATCGGATCTTGTACCGCAGGGTGCGCTTTGAGATAGGCCTCGGAGCAGACGACGGCGGCGGCGCAACCCTCTCCCGTAGGGGCGCACATGGGCTTCGTCAAGGGATAGGTGATAAGCTTATCGGCCAGGACCTCTTCGAAGGTATAGGCCATCCTGTACTGCGCCTTGGGGTTCATTGTGCTGTGGTTGTGGGTCTTGGCGCAGACCTTGGCCAGTTGTTCCTGGGTATAGCCATATTCGAAGCCGAGACGGCGAAGGATCACCTGACCCCGGATGCTGTGCTGACTCGTGAGCATCCCCTGGCCGCAGTTGCCGTACCAGATGCAGCCGATGGCCCCCTTATCGCCTTCATAACTCAGGGCGGCATCGGTCATGGCCTCTGCGATGGCCTCGGTGCAAAGCGCCTCGTAAGTTCCGCCGTTTTTCGATATTTTTGTCATTCACACACCGATAATGTAAACCCGCTCCTTCATGTCATAACCCCCTTCCATGGCCGATCAATTATACAAAGTCTTCTATTGTTTGGTTTCGGCATTGGAAACACAAAAAAATTCCGGTGCAATAGAAAAATGCTATTGACCAAACGTGGCGTTTGTATGAAAAGATAGCTCATCTTAAAATCGCTGGTCCTGAGAACGGGAGGCGCCCTTGTTACACACGAAGCTGCGTATCGCTTTTTTCGGATTGTTCGCCATTCTCATCGTCGGCACGGTGGGTTTTCACAACTTCGAGGGCTGGGGATATATCGCATCCCTCTATACGACGGTGGTCACCCTGTCCACCGTAGGATATGGCGACTATTACCCCCATACCGAGGCTGGTCAGCTTTTCACCGTTGTTTTAATCATCTTTGGCGTGGGGACCATGCTGTATACCGTCGGACTTTTCGCGGAAACCTTGGTGGAAGGCCGACTGCAAGTGATCCTGGGGAGGAGGAAATTGGACAAGATCATAGAAAAGATGAATAATCATTATATTATCTGTGGTTGCGGACGGATCGGATTTCTTATCTGCAAGGAATTGAAAGAAGAGAAAATCGATTTTGTCGTGATCGACAACAACCCCGAGGTGATCCTGAAGATCGAGGAAGAGGGTTTCATCTATTGCAAAGGCGATGCCACCCACGACCGGACTCT
>Ga0315283_10002343_pt1 | contig 15760 bp, 13 predicted proteins | sample YL17G09_0_MG_FD_204541 | JGI IMG/M metagenome (GOLD analysis project Ga0315283, IMG submission 204541) | Sediment microbial communities from Yellowstone Lake, YNP, Wyoming, USA - YL17G09_0 | ecosystem: Environmental > Aquatic > Freshwater > Lake > Sediment | place: USA: Wyoming | collected... | reverse complement strand
GGCCCTCCATCGCGTCTTCTTCAACCGCGACTTCCTGCGGTACCTGGGACCGGGGTTCATCGTCACCGTCGGCTTCATCGACCCGGGCAACTGGGCCACCAACGTGGCGGGCGGGAGCGAGTTCGGTTACTCCCTGCTGTGGGTCATCACGTTGGGGACTCTCATGTTGATCCTTTTCCAGAGCATGTCGGCCCGGCTGGGGATAGTGACGGGCCATAGCCTCGCCTACAACGTCCGGAGGCGTTTCTCCCGGCCGTGGACCGCCCTCTTCGGAGGCAGCATCGTCTTCGCCTGCATCGCGACGGACGTGGCCGAACTGCTGGGCGGGGCGCTCGGCTTTCAGATCCTCTTCGGGCTGCCGCTCCTTGTGGGAGGCGTGATCACCGCCATCCTTCAGATCCTGCTCATCGTCACCGGGCGGTACCGGCACATCGAACGGATAGTGGTGGCCTTCATCGGGATAATCGCGGTCTGCTACGTGATAGAGCTTGCTCTCGTGCATCCCGATTGGGCCGCGGCCGCTCGCGGGGCCGTCATCCCCCATCTCGACAGCGCCAGCCTGCTGGTGGCCATCGGCATGCTCGGGGCCGTCGTCATGCCCCACAACGTCTACCTGCATTCGAACGTAGTGCTCAACCGGCCGCAGCCACATAGCGACGAGGGCAGGCGAAGGCTGATCCGGTTCGAGTTCGGGGACACGTCACTCGCCATGGTTCTCGGATGGCTTATCAATTCGGCCATGGTCATAGTCGCGGCCGCCGTCTTTTTCGAGCACGGCATCACTATCGACAGCCTGACCCAGGCGTCGGCGACGCTGGAACCGCTCGCCGGTTCCTTGGCCAGGCTCCTGTTCGGCATCGGCCTGCTGTTTGCCGGGCTTGGCTCGAGTTTCACGTCGGCCATGGCGGAAGTGAACGTGCTCACGGCGTACCTTGGCCGGCCGGAGGACCCCCGGACGAAGCTCTACCGCATCGGCCTCTTCGTCCTTGCCATCCCGGCTTTGGCGGTGATCGCGGGAGGGGCGGATCCGTATTACGTGCTCATATACAGCCAGGTGGCGCTCACCATACAGCTGCCCCTGACCATCCTCCCCCTGCTGTGGCTCGTCTTCGACAAGAAGGTCATGGGCGAGTTCACCAGCCGGGGGGCCGAGCGGGTGCTCGCCATCGCGGCCACGCTGGCGCTCACCGTGCTCAACACCCTGTTCTTGTACACTCTCGCGGGAGGTTCTTTCTGATGTACGACCGAATACTGGTCCCTCTCAAGGGAGACCGCACCGACGAAGCAGTGGTGGCGCACACCGGCTCCCTGGCGAAGATGTCGGGGGGCGTCGTCTTCCTCCTGCGCGTGCTCCACACTCATTCGCGGGACGAAGCCGCCTTCTTCGAAGAGCAGGCCGTGGCCTACCTCGACGGGCAGGTGGCTCGGCTCGCTACCGAGGGTGTGACGGCGGAAGGCAGAGTGGCCGCCGGTGAGCCTGCGCCGGCGATAGTCACTGCCGCGCGGGAACTCGGCGCCGACCTGGTCGTCATGGCCACGCACGGCCACCGTGAGATGCGGCACGTCCTGATGGGCTCCGTGACCGAGGATGTGGTGCGGAGCGGCGTGGTGCCCGTACTGCTGGTACGTCCGTAGTGCGGTGCCGCCCAAAGCGGCGTGACAGGCTCCCCTATTCGACCGGCGGGATTCTCGCCAGCCGGGAGAGGTGAGCGCGGTAGATCTGCATCATCTCCTCGAAGGGTGAATCGAACTCGATGGTCGTGAAGTACCCGGGCGGCCGTCTGCCGACAAGATCGAGGGGCAGGAAGCCGTCCCAGGAATAGACCATATGGGGGAGAGCCCCTCTGCCCACGACGCGGATAGAGGTGACGCCCCGGCTGCCGCAGGCAGCGGCGAAATCGAGGAACCGCTTGGTCAGCCCTTCGCCCGGCCCGCCGACGGCGACGCCGAGGGATTGCAGGGAGCGGCGGGGCAGCATCTCCAGGTAACGCCAGGCGACCTCCATGATGTCCCCGACCGGCCGGACGATCACCACCCGGGTCCGACACTCGTCCATGAGCGAGGCGAAGACGCTCGGGTCGAGGCGGGACTCGTCCCCGGTCCTTTCGTCCAGCACCACGACGAAGGGGTCGTCGTAGTCGGACATCACCTGAAGCCCGGTGCCCCAGCGGTCCGACCCCTCGATGGTCTTGTAGCGGTCGAAGGGGTCGTGCAGCCGGCGGACCGGCCACGCGCCTCGTGGCATGACCTTGGCGATCTGCCGCAGCCGGATGGTCAGCCGCCGGGCGTATTCGGCCGGCAGGTCGTCGGCCGGTCCGCCCCGCTCGACGAAGTGCACCCGCGACGAGAGGCTGCCGTTCTGGTCCCAGAACGCCGAGTCCAGGCCGGCCAGGAGGGCGACGATGTCGATGATCTCGGTACCCCCGGGTGGCGACCAGCCCATGGCGTCCCCGCTGTTCTGGAGCTCGAGGACCTCCCTGCCTATCACCGAGAAACTCACCTTGTGCCCGTGAGCCTGGAGGTGGCGCTCGCCCGGGAGCGATGCGATCTGGCCGGAGAGCCGGCGAGTGACGTCGTCACCCGCGGTCGCCAGGATCAGGTCCGCCTCGCCCATAAGCCGCTTCTGCAACGCGCTGTCGTCGTGGTCCCAGACCGTGATTGCCACCATGGACACGAGCTCCGGGTCCACTTCCTCGATCGCCGAGAGGACGAGGGGGGCGAAGACGGGTTCCCTTCTCGAGTTGTGTACGAGCACCACCGGCGGGGGGACCGGCCGGGGAAGCGGCGCCTCCCCCCGAAGGGTCGTGCTCAGTGCGAGGATGACCATCGTAAGCGCGCTCCCCGGGATGCTGCCGTCTGCGTACCCGAGGACCGACCGGGGCCTAGTGTCGGCGCGGTAGAGCGGCATCTCCCAGGCGACCGGCACCCAACCGGCGACCTGGTCCAGGGGCTTGCGAGGGAAGAAGCGCATCCGGCCTTGCAGACCGGGTATCTTCTGCCACCGCGCGCCGCAGAGCTTGTTGGGCTGATAGCGGAGGGCGGGGACCATCTTCTCCAGGTCCCACAGGCCGGGGGCGCAGAGGGTCGCGGCGATCATGCCGCGGGAATAGCCGGTGTAGTCGGGAAGGGTTTCCAGGAGAGCCTTATGGTAGGGGTCGGCCGGGTCGGCCAGGCGACGGGCGACGATCGCCAGCGCTGCCTGCAGACGCGCCCAGTACTCCGCGCCGCGCGGGGCCTTTTCGCGGGCGACGCGCAGCCCGGACGCCAGTTCCGCCCACTCGGCCTCGCCGAAGAGCGGCCAGCAGGCCGCGACGGCGCCGGCCTCATCGGCTTCGCACTCCGTGCCGCATTCGCGGCCCTTGGCGAATCGCACCTCTTCCCACCGAGTGTCGGACGTGATGAGGCGCGCTCGCAGCGCGGCCGGCAGCCAGAAGCCGGCGCAGGCGGGTTCGGCGCCGCCGTTTTCTGCCGCGCCGGCCGGCCCGGCCCGGGCCGTGGCGCCTGCGCGTCCGGGCTGCGTGGCGGCCGTGGCGCCTGCGCGGGCAGGCCTCCGCGAGCCCGCCATGCGGGCCGGGCCGGCGTCCGCCGCGCCCCCGCCGCCCGCATCACCGTTCATGCCTGGCCCGCGCATCCGGCCCATACCGCCCCTCCGTGCAGGTCTATCAGCCCGATCGACGCTTCCTCCAGATAGCTTCCAGGCTCCCCGCACGGGCAGGCCGTTTCCCTGACCAGCGTCACCCGGTCCGGGGTGCGGAAGAAGCCTGGGAACAGGTCGCCGCCTCCGCAAGGATCGAAGAACGCGAACTGCCCGGTCGCTCGAGCCTGTTTCTGGATGGCCTCTTCATCGTCGAGCGTCACCGCGTGCACCCAGGGGGGGATGTGATAACTACCGTGAGAGCATTGCATCGCCGCCCAGTTGGCCTCCGCCACCCCGTAGACGTCCCGGATGGGCACCGGCCCTCCGTCCGGGAGCCTGAACGCGCTCTGCAGGTCCTGGCGTAATTCCGCCGGCCCCTTGCCGCGAGCTCCCTTCATTCCGCCCCCGGTGCCCAGGAGGCTGCCGGGGGCCAGAGTCACCGTGCGCCCGCCGTTGAGCAAGAACGACGCTATGCCGTGAAGCTGAGTGAGGTTGCCGAAGAGCAGTACCTTGTCGCCGTGGGCCACCGCCGGGATGAGACGGGATATGGCCGATTCCACCGCCTGCGCGTCCAGGAGGCGGTCCTGTACCAGGGTCATCGCCGGATGCCAGACCCGCTTCTCGAGCCCCCCTCGCCATCCTTTCCGGTAGGTACGGCCCGCTCTGACTCTCACCCGGTCGGGGGAGGCGAGGAAGTTGGTCGTGCAATGCACTCTGTCCGGGGTCAGACCCACCCTCTGCACGCCGTACCGGGCCAGGCGGGCCGGCGCGGCGCGGGTGCGCTCGGGCATCATGAGGATGGCGGTGTAGTCGGCACTCATCCCGAGATAGCGCTGGAAACAGAGGCGGAAGCTTTCGGCGGCCAGGTCCATGCTCGCTCGGTCGCGGGGGATGATCCTCGCCCTCCCGGACGCACCACTCGACGTGAGCAGTTCGAGACCAGAGCCGGAGTAGGCGCGCTCGACGACCCTGAGCAGGCGTTCGAGCGACCGGTAGCGTGAGCGGAAGTGGTGGCGGGGGTGCAGATCGACGGACACCTGTTCGGCCAGCCACTCCGCGAAGCCCGCCGGCTGGTCTTGCGGGAAGGGCGTGCCCAGGATGTCCACGTAGGACGCGAAAGCCTGGGAGGTGGCCCGGAGCAGCCGGGGCAGCTCGGCAGAGCGCGCCCGTGGCCCCACGCCTCGCGCCGCCACCGTGTTACGGTACGCGGTGTTCCGTTCGAAGTGGTAGGCGTGGGCGGCGGTGATGTTCCGCAGCAGCGACTCCTCCCGCTCGGCCTCTCCCATGGACCAGAAGTCGGCGAGCGCCGGACCCGCCTCGGGCGAACGGGCGGAGGCTCCCGTGGCTTGTGTCACCGTTGGCCCCCCATTCGCCCTGCCTTATGCACCGGCGAACTCGGGACGGAAACGCACCACCCCGTGGATGCCGGCGAGGGTGCCCGGAGAGAGTTCGGCGACCATGAAGACCTCGTCGGGGGCGTCGACCTCCCAGCGCAGCCCCCAGCGGCCGCCCGGCAGGAAACCGAAGCGCGGGTAGTAACCCGGGTCGCCGACGACCACGACGGCCGGGTGGCCTTCGGCGCGCAACTGCTCGAGGCTCGCCTCGATGAGCATCGTGCCGATCCCCCGGCCCTGATGGGTGGGCAGCACCGCCACCGGGGCGAGGCCGAGCAGCGAGACGTCCTGCCCGTCTTCGACGGCCACAATCACCCGGGTGTAGAGGACGTGCGCGACGGCCGGGCCGTCGCCGCCGGCGTCCACCGCTACCATCGACAGCACCGCCGCGTCGGCGGCGCGCACCGCGTCGACGATGACGGCCTCCGCGTCACGGCCGAACGCCAGCCGGTGGATCTCTCGTATCGCGGCCGCGTCCTCCGGTTCTTCCGGGCGCAGCTCGATCGTCGCCGGCCCGCTCATCCCGTCCCGTCTGCCGGCTCACAGTCTTGGTTCCTGATGCGGCCGGTCCCGCGAGGTACGCGAGGAAGCACCCGATTTTCCAGGGTGAGGATAGCCTCGCGGACCTCGTCGCGGATGCGGGTCGTGCGGCCGGCCCCGAAGTCGTAGGCGAAGACGAGAGCCTCTCCTTCGGCGGTGACCTTGTCCAGCTTCGTGCTGACCACCCGGTACTCCATCAGCATGCGGTCTTCGCTGAGCGCTCCCACCCGGGCGCCGACGGAGAGGGTGTCGGGAAAGGTGACCGGCGCCTTGTAGCGGCAGCAGTTGGCCCCGATGATCCAGCCGAAGTCGTGCCACGCCGGACCCGCGGGCGGCATCCCGATCCTCTGCAGATAGGCCCCACGCGCCAGCTGGAAGTACTCGAAGTAGACGATGTTGTTCACATGGACGAGCGCGTCCATGTCCCCCCACCGCACGTCGATGTCGACCACCACGGGATAGTCCTTCATGATCGCCTCTCCAAGGGTGAAAGGGACCAGCCTCCTGATTGTAGCTCCCGGGCGCCGCTCAGGCCCATCGCTCGTTCCGCAGGGGTCTGACCGCTTGATTCCAGAGTGATATCACAGTAATATTAGAATGTGACCGCTGCCATCAGCCTTGAGGGGGTCTCGAAGAGCCTGTCGGGCTCCTACTACCTGCCCCTGGTCGGGGTTTCCATCGACTACTACCCGCTGATCTTCGTGGGCCTGATCCTTCTCCTCTCTGGTGGCTGCTACCTGTGCTCGCGGGGGCTCACCAAGGAGAAGGTCGTGCTATCGAGCAAGGGATAACGGCCCCGGCGCGGGGCCCTGTTTGAGGAGGAACCATGGACGGGCAACAGACGGTATTGAGTCACGAGAAGGAGATCAAGGCGACGAGTGGCTGGCTGATGCTCGTTGCCGTCATAGCGATCTTTGTTATCAGCGTGGCGCTCTTCATCCTTGCCGCGGTATGGGGAGGCAGCGAAAGCAGGGGCGGCGGCGCGGTCGCGGCACTGGTCATCGTGGGAATAGTGCTCGTGACGGTAGGCACGGTCCTCAGTTTCGGTTTCTTCGCCCTGGAGCCGAACGAGACCCGAGTGCTCGTCTTGTTCGGCCGATACAAGGGGACGGTGCGCCGGGGAGGCTTCCACTGGGGCAACCCCTTCTACTCGAACGGCCCCACGGTCAAGGTGACCGACGTGCGGGGAGAGGCGGCCGCCGCCGCGGCTGGAGCCGCGGCCGCCACCAAGAAGGGCCAGGGAGGCAGCGCGCCCAAGAAGTACCCGCGCTACAAGGTGTCGGTGCGCGCCCGCACACTCAACATGCAGAAGCTCAAGGTCAACGACCGGCGGGGCAACCCGGTGGAGATAGCGGCGGTCGTGGTGTGGCGGGTGAGGGATACCGCGCAGGCCGTGTTCGATGTGGACGACTTCGAGCGCTACGTGGATACCCAGAGCGAGACGGCGCTGCGCCACCTCGCCAGCTCCTACTCCTACGACCACGGCGAAGAGAACGAGATCACCCTGCGCAGCAACGTCGACGAGGTTTCCCAGGCTCTCAAGACCGAACTGGACGAGCGCCTCACCCTGGCTGGCGTGGCTGTCGAAGGGGCCCGGCTGACCCATCTCGCCTACGCGCCGGAGATAGCCCAGGCCATGCTTCGTAGGCAGCAGGCCGAAGCGGTCATCGACGCGCGGCAGAAGATCGTACACGGCGCGGTCAGCATGGTCGACATGGCGCTGCGGGAGCTGGCGGAGAAAGGGGTGGTGGAACTCGACTCCGAACGCAAGGCGGCCATGGTCAGCAACCTTATGGTGGTGCTCTGCGGCGAGTCCGAAGTGCACCCGGTCGTCAACACCGGAACCCTGTACACGTAGACCCGTGCATAGAAACCTGCATATTCAGAGGCGAGTACTGGCATAATGGCCGAGCGGAAACAGTTCCTGCTCCGTATCGACCCCCAGTTGTGGGCGGAGCTGGAGGCGTGGGCCGCGGACGACCTCCGCAGCGTCAACGGACAGGTCGAATACCTGCTACGTGAGGCGACGCGCAGGCGGAAGGGCACCCGGGAGAAAGGACTGGCGGATGAGAGACCCCCGGCTGGAGAGGCTGGCGGCTAGCCTGCTCGATTACTCGCTTCAGTTGAAGGCGGGTGAGAAACTGCTTATCGAGAGCGACAGCACGGCGCGCGACCTGATCACCGCTTTGCTCGACGGCGCGTACGAGCGGGGAGCAGTGCCGTTCTATCAGGTCGGCGATGCCCGGATCCGCCGGGCCTGGTTCATGAACGCCCGGCGGGAGCAGATGGATATGGAGATCAGCTGGGCGCTGCGCCGGCTGGACGACATCGACGCCAGTCTCTACATCGCGGGCGGGGAGAACGCCTCGGAGTTGGCCGACGTTCCGCCGAGTATCCTGGGGGCTTCTCGCCTGGCGGGTGAGCCCCTCATGGAGAAGTACCTCTCCAAGAAATGGTGCATCCTCCGCTTCCCCACCCCGTCGGGAGCCCAGGCGGCCGGGATGTCGACGGAGGCTTTCGAGGACTTCTGCCTCGACGTGTCCACGCTCGATTATGCTCGCATGGACAAAGCCATGGATCCCCTGGTGGCGCTCATGTCCCGTACCGATCACGTGCGCATCGTGAGTCCCGGCACGGATCTCTCCTTCTCCATCAAAGGGATCCCGGTGCTGAAGGCGGCGGGCAGGAACAATATCCCCGACGGTGAGGTGTTCACCGCACCGGTGCGGGACTCGGTCAACGGCACCATCCTCTACAACACCCCTTCCCTCGAGGACGGGACCACGTACGAGCGAGTGCGTTTCACTTTCAAGGACGGCAGGATCGTCGACTCCGACGCGAACGAGCCCGAGAAGCTGCTGAAGATGCTCGACACCGACGAAGGCTCCCGCTACCTGGGTGAGTTCGCGCTGGGCATGAACCCGCGGATCGACCGGCCGATGAAGGACACGCTCTACGACGAGAAGATCGGCGGCAGTCTGCACCTCACTCCCGGCCGGGCCTACGACGACGCCGACAACGGCAACCGCTCGAGCGTCCACTGGGATCTGGTCCTTATCCAGACGCCGCAGTGGGGCGGCGGCGAACTCTACTTCGACGGCGTATTGGTGCGCAAGGACGGCCGCTTCGTACTGCCGGAGTTGGAGGGACTGAACCCCGAGAACCTGGGCTAAAAGGCTGCTGAACAACGAAGCCTTGGCCACCAGAACGCACTGGCCGGCACGATAGAGCCGCAGCCGGAGGGAGACGCATATGGAACGCTATGATGCCGTGATCGTCGGAGCCGGTCAAGCAGGAGTGCCCCTTGCCCGCGATCTGGCCGCCACCGGCTGGCGGGTCGCGCTGGTCGAACGGGAACACGTCGGAGGCACCTGCTACAACGAAGGCTGCACTCCCACCAAGACCATGGTGGCAAGCGCGCGGGTGGCTTATCTCGCGCGCCGGGCGGGCGACTACGGGGTGCGAACCGGGTCGGTGGATGTCGACCTGGCGGCGGTGCGGCAGCGGAAGCGGGACATCGTCGAGAGCTGGCGCTCGGGCATGGAGAAGCGGCTACGGGAGACTCCGAGACTCGATCTGGTCTGGGGAGAGGCCCGGTTCGTGTCCCCGACCGCCGTCACCGTGACGCCATTCGAGGTCGGCGGGCGCAGCTCTCATAGCGGCGCGGCGCCGCGCCGGCTGGAAACCGACCGGATCTTCGTGAACACCGGCGGCCGTCCGGCCGTTCCGGACATCCCGGGGCTGGCCGACGTGCCCTTCCTTGATTCCACCAGCGTGATGGAACTCGATGCGGTACCCCAGCATCTGGTGGTCCTCGGCGCCGGATACGTGGCGCTCGAGTTCGCTCAGATGTTCCGACGCTTCGGCAGCCAGGTGACCATCGTGCAGCGTGGAGGTCACGTCCTCTCCCGCGAAGACGACGACGTTGCCGATGCCATGGCCGAGATGCTCCGGGAGGACGGGATCACCATCCTCCTCGAGAGCCCCGCGGAGGGCGTAGGTCTCCGGCGGCCCGGCGACAGTGCTGGGGGCGGCCTGGAAGGCGTCGCCGTGAGCGTGGGGGGAGAGTCCCCCCGGGTCGTCGAAGGCAGCCATCTTCTCGTCGCCACCGGGCGGCGGCCCAATACCGACGCGCTGAACCTGGCGGCAGCCGGGCTCGAGGTCGATGGGCACGGCTACATCCCGGTGAACGACAGGTTGGAGACCGCTGTGTCGGGCATCTGGGCTCTGGGGGACGTGAAGGGCGGACCGGCGTTCACCCACATCTCCTATGATGACTATCGCGTTGTCCGTGGGAATCTCCTCCGGGGGGGCGGATTCACGATGGCCCGCCGCGTCGTGCCCTACGTGGTGTTCACCGACCCCCAGTTGGGCCGGGTGGGCCTGAGCGAGACCGAGGCGCGTCGGCAAGGCCTCGATGTGCGAGTGGCCAAGCTGCCGATGGACTGGGTGGCCCGGGCGCTCGAGACCGGCGAGAGCAGGGGGTTCATGAAGGCGGTGGTCGAGGCGACGACCGGCCGTATCCTCGGCGCCGCCGTTCTCGGCGTCGACGGCGGAGAGGTGATGGCCCAGATCGAGATAGCCATGCTGGGTGGCGTCACGGCCGGGCAGCTTCACGACGCCGTCTTCGCGCACCCCACGCTGGCTGAGGCGCTCAACAACCTTTTTGCCTGAGCGGGCAGCGCCTGGGGACCCAGGGCAAAACCGCGACCTCGCGGCCCGGTCTACTCCGCGCGGCTCTCGCCTGGAGCGGCGGCATCGTCTGACCCGCCCTCGTCCCGGGTTGCGTCCGTCCCCTCCGCGGCCAGCCGGTCCGACGCCCTCCCAGCTCTGTGGTAGAGCGGAGCTGCGACGAAGTAGATGACGCCCCCGATCGTGTACGCCGCGGCCTTCGACGCCACCTGGGCGACGTACCCCAGCCCCAATTGCCCAGCGACGGCCCCGATATCGGAGAAGAACGAATCGAACGAGAGCACGGTCGCCCGCTGGGCGGAGGGGATGTTCTCGTTGATGTAGGCCTGGCGGACCGGCCCCAGGACCCCGTTGAGTAGGCCGAAGGCGACCAGGAGAACGACGGCCAGGACGAAGCCGGCCATGCTCCGGCTTCCCACCACCAGACCGACGATGCCGAGAGCCGTCGCGGAGACCGCCATGCCCAGGGCGGTCCAGGTCAACACCCGCGCCGGCCGTTTTCCCCAGGTCGTTCGCGATACGCGACCCACCAATGAGTTACCGGCGACGCCCGAGAGCGCGAACAGGGCCGTGATCGCGCCGGCCACCCAGACCAGGTTCTCCCGCCCCAGCAACTCCAGGGCGTACGGCTGCGAAGCGTAGAACAGGTACCAGACGAGCAGACCGCTCACGAGGGACGTGAAGAGCAGCGGCCGGACCACGGGATGCCGCCAACCGTACTTGAGGCCTGCGTCGAAGATCTTCCGACTCTCCTCCCCGAACCGGCTCATCTGCAAGGCCCGCGGTTTGAACCCGATCTCGTGCATGAAGGCGAACGTCACCACGAAAACACCCACCAGCAGCACGGTCCGGACGTAGTAGGGGATGGTCAGACTCAGTTGGCCGAGCAGGCCGCCGCTGAGCGTCCCGACGAGCATCGCCACCCCCATGAAGATGCCGCTCCGCGCGAACACCCTGTCCTTGCTTCCCGAGTAGCCGGTCGCGTCGAGTGCGTCCACCATCCAGGCGTCCACCGCTCCGGTCTGGCAGGTGAACCCGAAGCCGAGCAAGATCGAAAAGAGGATGAACCCTGGGAGTCCCCACTGGAAGACCGAGGAGGCGACGTAGCCCAGAGTGGCGACGATCAAGGCCGATATGCCGATAAGGAACGATGCCCGGCGGCCTATGGTGTCGGCGATGACCCCCGTGGGTACTTCGAAGACGATCTGCCCGGCGCTGAAGGTGGCGTTGACGGCGAACACCCAGAAGATGTCGAGACCGGCGTCGAGCAAGAAGAGGGTGTTGACCCCCCAGATGATCGAGGCGGCCAGGGTGAACAGCCCGTTGAGCGTGTAGTAGGTGCGGGCGACGCCGACCGCTGTGACGGCTTTGGGGGCGGGGGTGGGACCGGACTGGGGCATCTCTCACCTGTACCGTATGCGAGGATTGAGCAGGGCGTAGACGATGTCGGCGACCAGATTGGCGAGCGCGAAGATGATCACGATGACCATGGTCGTGGCCTCAATGAGCGGGATGTCGCGGCGCTGGACCGCGAAGAGGACCAGCCTGCCCAGACCCGGGTAGCCGAAGACCGACTCGGTGACTATGAGTCCCCCTATGAGCCAGCCCACGCCGGCGGCGACCACGGTGATTGTCGGCAGCAGCGAGTTGCGCAGAACATGCCTGAAAGCCACAGCGAGCACGGGAAGCCCCTTCAGTCTGGCCGTCCGGACGTAGTCGGTCTGGAGCACTTCGATAGTACCCGCTCGGGTCATTCGCAAGACATAGGCCAGGCTGGCGAGAGAGACCGTCATCGCCGGGAGGATGAGGCTGGGCAGAGCGGCAAAGAAGCTTGTGCCCGGGGGGATGGCGGAGGAGGAGGGCAGCCAGCCGAGCCAGCGCGAGAACACCGCTATCAGGAGGATGGCGGTCACGAACTCAGGCAGGCCGATGAAGGCGAGCGACCCCGCGGAAAGCGCGTGGTCGGCCGCCGAGTTGCGCCGCCAGGCCGCGACGACGCCCAGGAAGATGCCGAGGGGCACGTACATGATGAAGGCGACGAACGCGAGCATGGCCGAGTTGCGCAGCCGCTCCAGGGTGACCGTCCGCACGTCCTGGCCGGTGCTGATGGACGTGCCCCAATCGCCGTGCACCATATCGCTGAGCCACGCGCCGTACTGTTGAGCGAGCGGCTTGTCCAGCCCCAGTTCTTTGCGCAGGTTGTTCTTCGCCTGTTCCGAAGCTTCCCGGCCGAGGACCATCGTGGCTACATCGCCGGGCAGGACGTGGGTGGCGGCAAAGACCAGCATGCTCGAGAGAAGCACCGTGAGGACCACGAACGCGAGACGCCGGAGGACGAAGACTGTCACGGCCCCTCCTCCCGCTGGGCGCGCGGCCATTCAGCTTCGGCGCCCGGCTGCGCCGCGGTGTCGGCGGCCCGCTGGAGAGCCTTGAGCTCCTCGTAGGGGATGTGGCACCGGATCGCGTGAGCGGCGGCCGCGAGGTCGGCGGCAGGGCCGAGGCCGGTGCCGGGCCCTGGCGCCGCCGCCCCATCCGCGACGCCGGGCGCCGGGCTGCACCCCGCCGCGGTTTCGGCCGCGGCGGGCAGCCGCCACGGGGGCTCCTCGGTCCGGCAGATATCGCCCAGATACCGCGGGCAGCGGGCATGGAAGGGGCAACCGGAGTCGTCGTCCCCGCCGGCGGCGCGCTGTCCGGTCAAACGCACCCGGCTCGCACGCGCCGTCGGGTCCGCGTCGGGAACGGCCGACAGCAGGACCTCGGTGTAGGGGTGGTAGGGCGGGGAGAGCACCCGAGACGCCTCGCCCTGTTCCACCAGCTTGCCCAGATACATCACCCCGATGAGATGCGACAGGTGCTGTACCGCCGCGAGGTCGTGGGAGATGAACAGGTACGAGGTACCGGCCTCGCCCTGGAGGTCGAGCAGCAGGTTCATGAGCGCACCCTGCACCGAGACGTCCAGGGACGACACCGGTTCGTCGCAGATCACCAGGTCCGGCCCCGCGGCAAAAGCGCGGGCGATCGCGACCCGCTGCTTCTCGCCGCCGCTCAACTCTCCCGGGTACCGGTCGAGGTAGGAAGGGGGGAGCCGGACGGCTTTCAGCAACTCCAGGGCGCGCTCCGACGCCGCCCGGCGGTCGAGACCGGCCAGCCGCATCAAGGGGCGGACCAGCTCCTGGCGGACCGTATGCCGGGGATTGAGCGAGTTCTCGGGGCTCTGGAAGACCATCTGCAGGCGGCGCAGAACCTCTAGGTCGCGCTTGCTGACCGTGGGCCGCAGGGCCTTGTCGTCGAGGAAGATCTTGCCGCTGGTCGGCGGGGTCAACCCCGCCACCATCCGGGCCAGCGTGGTCTTGCCGCTGCCGCTCTCGCCGACCAGGCCGAACGTCTGTCGCTTGGCGAACGACAGGCTCACTCCGTCCACAGCCCTGACTTTCGTATGCCCGCGAGGGCCGGCGAAGTCCTTGACGGCGTCCGTGATGGTCAGCAGCGGCGCCCCGCTCGGCGACGCTCCCGCGGCGCCTCCGGGCGCCCGCGCCTGTCCGGGCAGCAGGCCCGCTTCCGCGGCGGCGTCGGTGCGGATCGCCTGCCGCTGGCCTTCGTCGTTCATCAGGACCTGCCACCGCAGACAGGCCGTCAGCCTTCCTTCGCCGGCGTCCATCAGCGGCGGACGGGCGGCGGTGCAACTCTCGAGCGCCAGCGGACAGCGGGGCGCGAAGATGCAACCGCGCGGCAGGCCGTTCAGTGGAGGCAGGCCCCCGGGGAGGGTGGCCAGGCGGGCCTCTGCCGGCGAGCCGCCGAGCCGGGGCACGCAGTGCAGCAGGTTGGCCGTGTACGGGTGGAGCGGCCTGGAGAAGAGCTCCACGACCCCGCCCTCCTCGAAGACCTCTCCCGCGTACATGACCACCACCCGGTCGCAGAAACGGGAGACGACGCCGAGATTGTGGGTGATGTAGAGGATGGCGAGGTCGAACTCGTCGCGGAGGTCCTCGAGCAGATCCAGGATCAACGCCTGCGTGGTCACGTCGAGAGCGGTGGTCGGCTCGTCCAGGATGAGGAGATCGGGATGTGTCAGCAGCGCCATGGCGATCGCGCACCGCTGCAGCATGCCGCCGGATAGCTGGTGCGGGTAGCGCTCGATAACGGTCCGGGGGTCGGGCATGTCGACCCGTTCGAGCATGGCGAGCGATGCCCGGCGGGCGGCCGTCTTGCCCAGCCCGAGGTGCCGCGTCCCCATCTCGTCGAGTTGCCGGCCGATGGTGAGGGTGGGGTTGAGGGCGCCCTGGGGGTTCTGGCTCACGAGGCCGATCTTCGAGCCCCACAGGCCCCGCATCTCCTTCCGGGGAAGCGTGACGAGGTCCACGCCCTGGAGCCGCGACGCTCCCCGGTCCACCCGTCCGTTCTCGGGAAGGTAACCGATGGCGCCAAGCGCGAAGGTGGTCTTGCCCGAGCCCGACTCGCCTACCAGGCCGACCGCTTCGGCCGACCAGACACTCAGGCTGACGTCGCGGACGGCGGGGAGGTCGCCCTCCTCGGTCCGGTAGGAGACGGAAAGGCGATCGGTCGCCAGGGTCGGCGGCGTCTCGCCGGCCGCGCGGCCGGCGGCTGCGTCCGCGGCCGCCACGACAGCTGCCGATGCCGGCCTGGCGCCGAGCACGAGGGCCGGGTCGTCCCTCGTGCCGTCCGGCGGCTCGTTCCGGCCGTCCGGCGGCTGGTTGAGGTCCGCCGCCGCCATCAGCGCGGGCCTCTCGACCCCGGGGGGCTGAACACGTAGCGCAGGCCGTCGGCCATCAGGCTCGTACCGATAACCAGAAGGGCGATGGCCCCGGCCGGGAACAGCAGCATCCAGGGGGCGATATCGAAGAAGGTGCGGGCCTCGTTCACCTGCAGCCCCCAGTCCGGCGACGGCGGCGGGACTCCGAGGCCGAGGAAGCCCAACGACGCCACCAGGAAGATCGAATACGCGAACCGCACCGATCCCTCCACGATCAGGGGAGGCACGGCGTTGGGCAGCATCTCCCGGAAGAGGATGTACGTGCGGCTCTCGCCCCGCAGGCGGGCCGCCTCAACGAACTCCCGGGTGCGAAGATCGAGGACCATGCTGCGCGCGATGCGGGCGAACAGCGGGATGTACACGACGGTGATGACCAGGATCAGGTTGAGATCGGAGGGGCCGGTGGTGGCAAGAAGCACCATCGCCAGAAGGAGAGCCGGGAACGCGAGCAGCACGTCGAGCAGGCGCATGATCCCCTCGTCCCAGAGTCTGCCGGCGTAGCCGGCGATCAGCCCCAGCGACGTCCCGATGATGGCGGCCAGGATGGTGCCGATGCCGCCCAGGTAGAACACTTCCCGCGCCCCCACCAGCACCCGGCTGAAGACGTCGCGGCCGAAGTTGTCGGTGCCGAAGAAGTGCGCCAGGCTGGGAGGCTGGAGACGGTCGGCCACGTTCTGGTCGGCGTAGCCGTAGGGGGCCAGGAGCGGCCCGAAGATGGCAATGAGC
>Ga0315283_10002342_pt1 | contig 15764 bp, 11 predicted proteins | sample YL17G09_0_MG_FD_204541 | JGI IMG/M metagenome (GOLD analysis project Ga0315283, IMG submission 204541) | Sediment microbial communities from Yellowstone Lake, YNP, Wyoming, USA - YL17G09_0 | ecosystem: Environmental > Aquatic > Freshwater > Lake > Sediment | place: USA: Wyoming | collected... | reverse complement strand
AGCCTTTTCTGCACCGTCGTTTCTTGAACTCATTTTTTTCTTTCGCTCACGTCCTCTTTTCCCCCCTCCCTCTCTTTGAAAAAAAACACTAGGCGGCGCCGTCGTCTGCCTGGGCCCCGCCGGACGCAATATCGCCGCGGGCATGACGGGAGGCCTCGCCTACTTCTACGACGCCGACGGCTCGCTGCCGGACAAGGTCAACGGAGAGATCGTGACGGTGCAGCGCGTCTGCTCGAGCGCCGGCGCGGCCGCGCTGCGCAAGCTCGTCGGCGACCACGTCGAGCGGACGGGGTCGAAGCTCGGGTCGGAGATCCTCGCCAGCTGGGGCGAGAGCCTGGGCAAGTTCTGGCAGCTGGTGCCCCCCTCGGAGGCCAACACGCCCGAGGCGAGCCCGGACGCCGACGGGGCCAGCGTGGCCGCGACGGCCGGGGTGCCTGCCGCGGCGTGAAGATATTGTTTTTGGAAAGATTTGGAGAGAAAGAGAGGGAGAGAGAGAGAGAATCAAAGAGAGAAACAAGGAGAAAAGAGCTTTATACCACCACCAACCACCATCCATTCTTTCATTCATTACAATAACGATCTCGGTCTCGTTTCGGCCCCGTTCAGCGGGGGGGCGAACGAGAGAGAGAAAGAGAAGGCGCGAGAGAGAGAAAGAGAGAGCTTTTTCCTTTTTCGGCGGTTGCAGCAGCAGAGTCTATTGTTTGAACTCCATTTATTTTTCCATTATTGTTTTCAGAGGGAGGATGTGTTTTGCTGTCTGGGAGGAGACAGTTGCGAGAGAGAGAATGAGAGGGAGAGAGTGTCAACGGGAAAAGGGACAGAGAGAGAGAGAGTTTTCCAAAAAAGAGAGTGCAAACAAGAAAAAAGAAGGGAAAAAAACATTGTCTCTCTCTCTTCTCTCGACGACAACTCTCTGTCGTCGCTTGGAGAGAGTCTTCTTCTCTTTCCTCTCTTCATTTAGCTTTTTTTAGAAACCGGGCTCTTCAGCACGGAAGTAAATGATGATGACAAAATGACAAAAGAAAACGAAAGAAACGGAAAAGGACTCTTCGCGCGCCTCAAAAATGTCAGTGATCTCCTCTCCTCCCAAACCTCTCTCTCTTTAGCAGTTCTTCCCCACCACTTTCGCCTTGGTGATCTCCACCACGTTGCCGACCTTTCCCGGGATCGAACCCTTGAGCACCAGCGCGCCCAGCTCGGCCTCGATGGCCAGGACCTCGAGCCCGCGGATCTTGACGCGCTCGCCGCCCATCCGCCCCGCCATCCTCAGGCCCGGCAGCACGCGCGAGGGCGTCGCCGAGGACCCGATCGAGCCGTGCTGGCGCTTGGACTTGGACCCGTGCGACATCAGCCCGCGCTTGTGGTTCCAGCGCTTGATCGTGCCCTGGAACCCCTTGCCGATCGAGGTCCCCGCCACGTCGACCATCTCCCCGACGGCGAAGGCGGCGGAGCAGTCGATGGCCGTGCCGGGCTCGAACCCCTCGGGCGGGGCGTCCCCCTTGAGGCGGAACTCGACCAGCGTGCGCATGGGGGCCGCGCCGGACTTCTTCAGGTGCCCGAGCTCGGGCTTGTTCAGCGCCTTCTCCTTGCACTCGCCAAACCCGACCTGCACCGCGGCGTAGCCGTCCGTCTCCACGGTGCGCACGGCCGTGACGACGTTGCCGCCCTTGTAGGAGACGAGTGTGGCCGGGACGGCGAGGCCGTCGGCGGTGAAGATCTGTGTCATGCCGGCCTTGCGGGCCATGATGCCGACGGCGGGCACGGCGGAGCGCGCGACGACCGAGAGGCGCGCGGCGCGGCCGGGGGCGGCGGCAGGAGCGGCTGTTTGTTTTGTGTATGTTCGAGGTTTTGCGGTATTTGATGAGATTTTCGAGATCAGATTCAGAAGAAAGGCGTAGGGGGGGGGGAGGCGCGTAAAGTGGAGCGGCGGAGAGGGCGGAGTGGGAGGAGAGCGGAGAGAGGAAAGAAGAGAAACAAGGTGGAGGCCGTCGGAGGTCGACGACGGCGGCAACGGCGGCGGCTCGTCTTTTTCCTTCTCTCTCGCGCAATTGGACGCCATCTTTCTCCCTCTCTCTCGCCCCTTTCTCATGCTTTTCGTATCGAATCGCCCACGCAGACTATGTCGAAACGTCCGAGACAGTCCTACGCGGGTAGACTGGAGGATAGCAGGCAACGGAAAAGGAGAGGGCGAGAGGCGAAATGAAGAGATTGGAAAAAAACAACGCTGCGTCGCTCTCCAACCACGGCGGAGGCGGCGTCAGAGAGGAAGAGATGCGGCGGTGGGCGGAGCATCTGCAGCAGCTTCCAGTTGCACTGCGTTGAGCACATTGCTCCGCTCTATGCACTCTCATCGGCACGATTGTGATCCTTGTCGTCGTTCCGCAATAGACAGGGATCGAGAAGAACCGGGCTCGAAGCGGCTAGGGCGCTCCCGCCTCCCGAGATCGGGTCGAAAAACTCATACTAGAGAGTTCCAAAAAAGAAGGGGGGGGAGAAAGAAAAACTCTTGCTTCTTCAAATTCACTCACCCCGCGCCGACGGCGAGGGCGCGCAGGCCGCGTGTCGCGCCAGCGGGACGCCAGAGAGAGCACCCTGCATTGTCGCGTGGAGGGGACGAGGGGTCGCGCGACGACGAAGAGAGGCGCGTGAGGGGGGGAGCGGCGATTGAGTGGAGCCGCCAGAAAGAGGAGTTGATTGAGAGCAAGTGAGAGAGGGGCAGAGACGGAGAGCAAGACGAGAACGAAGGGGAAAAAAAAGTCGGCTCTCATTTCGCTCGAGAGAGAGCGGCGGAGCGCGAGAGAGAGAGAGAGGAGCTGGAAGAGAAAAGAAAAACAAACACGGAAAGACGGCTGTTTTTTTCTGTGCCGCTTCGTTAATTTCCTGTTTCCTTTCCCACTCCAGCATGTCTGTTGTTGAAGGATCTGCGCCCTCGAGCGAGGTGAGACTGAGATGGAGGAGGAGAAGGCGGAGAAAAAAGGAGGTGATGAGGCGAGCTCTTCTTCTTATTGTCATCGACCTTGTCTCTGCCATCGATCTCGCCTTTTGTTTCTAAGCGTGCCCTCGTTCGTCCTGTTCCAGCACGAGTCAAGCTGTGTCGCCTCGATCGGGCGGAGCGGCCTGTCTTTCCAGGCGTCTTTCTTCGTTGGAAAGAATCACAAACAAAGGGAGAGGTGCTCTGGGCGCTCGATAAAAAATAACAGACGCTCCTTTTTTCCCCGTCGTTTTGGCCGCCCTTGGAACGAGCGAGGATGGGTGGTCGAGTCGATGACAAAGAGGGGACAGCGTGCCCCCTTCCAGCTTTCTCCCTGTTGCGACTCCGGTCTTCCAGGTTTCCGCGGCGGGAGAATTTTGGAGCGCCAGAATACATTGTACCCTCCAAGACAGCGACGGAGGCGCGATCGAGCCCGATGAGACCGAGTTTGCTTTGGCTCGCTTTCCCTCGATCAGGACCTTTTTTCGCGCTTCCTCTCTCTCCCGCCTCTTTCCGGGCCGACCAAAAAATTCCTCCCACTTTCTCCACAAACCCCTCTCCCAAAATATACAGGCCGACGCCGAATGGGCCTCTCAGCCGCACTCAACCTCCACCTCCTATAAAACCGTAATCTGCAAGTTCTGGCACGAAGGCAAGTGCAAGCGAGGGGGGAGGTGCTCCTACCTCCACGAGGGAGGAGCAGAAGGAGAAAATGCTGCCGCTGCTGTTGCCTCTGCTCCCCGGCAACAGCAACAGCAGCAGCAGCAGCGCCCGCCGCGCCGCAGCAGGCAGCCGACCCCCTCCTCTTCCTCGTCGTCTTTCCCGTCTTTCAAGACAAGGATGTGCAAGTTCTTCGAGGAGGGAGTCGAGTGCGCCGCGGGGGACGGGTGCAAGTTCGCCCACGGGCGCTCGGAGCTGCGGGAGCCGCCTCGTGCGGAGAAGCCCAAAGGGGCGGCGAGCGGCGAGGAGGGGGGGGATAAGGAGGAAGAGAAGGGTCACTCGATTCTCTCTTACGCCACCGTCGTCGACCGCGGGGACGGGAGGCCTCGCCTCGCGAAGGTGCCCACGAGGGGGAGCGGCGGCGGCGACCGGAAGGGAGGCGGCGAGCTCGAGCCCGAGGCCTCACTCGAGCAGCAGCAGGAGAACGCCCCGCCGCCGCCGCCTCCTCCTCCCCCTCCCCCCCAGCAGCACAAGTCCTATGCCGCCGCCCTCGAGGCCGCCAAGGCCGCGCGCGAGGCCAAACTGGCCGCCAAGGCCGCGGCCAGGGCCGCCAAGGCCGCGCGCGAGGCCGCCGCGGCGTCGGCCGAGAGGCTCTCCGGGGAGGAGAAGCTGGCGGTCGCCGCCGCGGCGTCCGGGAGGGCGGCGGCCGCGGGCGCCTCCCGCGCCCCCGCTTTCGCCGCCGCCGCCGCCGCCGCCGCTGCCGCCCGACGCGCCGCCGAGGCCGCTGCTGCTTCTGCACCGTCTCCTACTTCTTCCTCTGCTGCCCGGCATCCCCTCAAAACGAAAAAGTGCCGCTTCTTCGGGAAAAAGGTAGGGTGCTCTCTCGGGGACGCCTGCGCCTTTGCGCACGGAACGGCAGAGCTGAGGAAGAGCCACGCTTCTGCTCTGTCTCCTTCTGCTGCTTCATTTCTGCCCCCTCCCCCTGGCCTCGGCCTCGAGGGGAAGTTGGGCGGGGCTGCTGCTGCTGCTGTTGCTGCTGCTGCTGCTGCCCCGGAGAAGAAGGCGAAACCATCCAAGCCGCGAAAGGCGCCAGAGGCAACCAACGCCTCCTCGACCTCGGCGCCTTCCGCCGCTCCCTTCTCCTCCTCCTCCGCCGCCGCCGCCCCCGAGCCGCCGTCGTCGGCGCACCAGGCGCTCCACCTGGAGAAGTTCGGGAAGACCAGGATCTGCCGCTACTGGGCCCTCGGCGGAAGCGGCGGCTGCGCCAGAGGCGCCGCGTGCTCGTTCGCGCATGGGGTCGCGGAGCTCCGCGAGAGGAACGCGACGACGCCCGCCGTCGAGGAAGGAGGAGAGGGAGGGGCGGAAGGGGAAGGGGGAGTGGCGCCCAGGCCAAGGCGCTGGCGGTGGCGGCCGTCGCCGCGGCGGTCGCGGCGGCAGAGGGGGGAGGAGCCGTCGCCGCCTATGGCAGCGTCCCTGCCGCCTCCTCCGGTGACGACGAGAGCGTCGGGGCTGCTGCTGTCTGCAGCTCGTCGTCGTCATCGGAGGAGGAGGAGGAGGAGGAGGAGGAGGAGGAGTTCTTCGACGACGCGTCCGAGGGAGGAGGAGAAAGCGAGGAGGGGGAGGAGGAGGAAGAGGAAAAAGTCGAAGCGCCCCCCGCCGCTGCCGCTGCCGCCGCCGCCGCGGAAGCGACGCCTCGGAAGACCGGCGGCGGCGGCGGCCAGCCCTCTGCCTCCCTCGGCGCCTCTCCCGGCGCCCCTCCTCCGTTCACCCCCCCCGCGGCCTCGAAGAAGAACGGCGCTGCGGCGGCCGAGGAGAGCTCCCCGGCCGCCGCTTTTTGAAGAAAAAAAAGGGGGGAAATCTTCTCCTCCCCACCTTTATGAATACCACAAAAAAATACAAAATAAAGAAACGCGCCCCTTTTTAGCGCAGCTCCGAGCTCAATGAGATAAAGAGATTCAAGAAGAAAAGAAAAGCGGCGAGCGAGCGAGCAGCGAATGAGATATTTATTTTTGAGAGAGAGAGAGTTGAGAGAGAAAGCAGAGAAAGAAAGAGAAAACAAAAATTGGTTTTGTCTTCTTCTTCTTCTTCTTCTTCTTCTTCTTCTTCTTCTTCTTCTTCTACTTCCTCATCTTTGTTTTCGTTTTCGCGCTCAGCTTTTCTCCGAATGTATGAACAGTAAAAAAAACGCAGAGAGACAGAACAGGCAAATTAGAAAAAAGCGCGGCGGGTCAAATTAAATGGAAGAAGAAAAAATTAAAGAAAAGTCGGCATTTTTCTTTCTCTTCTCTCTTTTCTTCTCTCTCTCTTCTCTCGTCTCTTCTCTCTCTCTATCTCTTCTCTCTTCCCTTCTCTCTCTCTCTCTCTTCTCCAAAAAGACGCCTTCACGGTGGCAGCAGGCATGACGACGGAACGTCCTTTGTCTCTCCCTCTCTCGCTCTCTTTTTAGTCCTCGTCCCAGTCCCCTCCCCCGCGGGGCGCCCTCGGTCCTCCGGCTGCTTTCGCCATGATGATCTGATCCACGCGCAGCACCGTCGTCGCGGCGTCGGCGGCGAGCTTGAGCGCCCACCACTTGGCGGAGAAGAGATCGGAGACGCCGTTCCTTCCCAGAGAGAGGTCGCGCGGGCTGCCGCCCTCGAGGTCGAGGCCGAGGCGCCACGAGCCGCAAGAGGGAGCAGCGGCGCCGTCCTCTCCTTCCCCGACTTTCGCGACGAGGTAGGGGACGGCCTCGGCGTGCGCGGCGTGCAGCCCGGCGAGCGCGGCCGCGGCGTCGAGGCCCGAGTTCTCCGCCAGCGCCCGCGGCACGACGGCCAGGGCGGCGGCGAACGCGCGGACCGCGTATCCCTCCAGCCCGGGGGCCGAGGCGGCGTCGTGGCCCAGCGCCGCGGCGAGCGAGGCCTCGACGGCGCCGCCCGACGGCACGGCGCGCGCGTCGCGGCAGAGCGCCTTGAACGCGTTGGCGCCCGCGTCGGCGGCGCGCTCGAGCTCGTCGAGGGCGGCGTCCGTCGCGCCGCGGAGGACGATCGTCGTGACCCCGGCCCCGCCGACGACGGCGACGGAAGAAGCAGAAGCCGAGGCGGAAGCAGAGGCGGGAGAGGGAGCGGGGGCGGTGTCGCCCACCAGGTCCGCCTCCTGCGAGAGCACCACCAGCTTGGTGCCGCCGACCTCCTCGACCCGCAGCGACTTGGCGAACCCCAGGTCGGCGCTCGCCGGCGCGCCCACCTTGGCGAGCGCCGTCGCCCCCGTCGAGCGGCAGACCCGGCGCAGGTCGAACTTCGAGGGGACGCGCAGGGCGAGGATGCCCGCCCGGTCGAGGTAATGCAGCGCGAGCTCGCCGAAGGCGCCCCCGGAGACGACGGCGCGGGCGCCCGAGGCGGCGACGCCGGCGACCAGCGCCTCGACGGCCCGCTCCTCCTGGCGGGAGTAGGCCTCGAGCTCGGCCCCGGACCGCAGCAGCACCGTCCCCTTCGTCTCGGGGCCCGAGGTGTCAAACCCCTGGGCGTAGACGGCGACCTTCGCGTCGGAGACGGCCTTCACGGCGCCCTCGACGCCGCGCTTGAGCGCGACGCCGCGCACGAGGGACGAGGCCGAGGGGGCCGCGCCCGGAACCTTCAGGATGCGGACGTTGTCGACGTTGAAGTTGGCGGCGTTGTCGAGCGGGCAGACGGAGATGCAGGCCCTGGCGACGAGCTGGCAGATCGAAGACAGCGCGTCGTTCTTGGTCTCTGGGCTGGAAGAGGAAGCCTCCGCCGGCGTCGCCGGGACGAACGTTTCGTTGCCGTCGATGACGCCGCCGGCCACCACGATCCCCTCGTCCGCGTGCTGCTTCGAGCCCATGGGGGCCCTGAGCCGGGTCGCCACGGCCCCGGCGTCGCGCACGTCGATCGTCCCCGACCCGGGCAGGATGAGCTTGTGCTCCAGGATGTCCAGGGCGCGCGCGGCGGTCCGGGCGTAGCCGTCGGCGACCTCGCCCGTCGTCAGCCCCTCCCTCAGCAGAGACTCCGCCTGCGACAGCAGTTCCCCGGCGAACGCCACGACGAACCCGGCGCCGTCTCCCACTTCCTGCTGCGCGGCCTTGGCGGCCGCCACGAGCAGGTTGGCGGCCGGGTGTTCGACCTCGAGCTCGCGGATGATGGTGGCGGCGTCCGAGGTCACGAAGAGCTTGTCGAGGTGGTTGATGACGATCTTTTTCATCCCTGTTTTTTTATTATTTTCGCGGTGAATTTCGTTTTGTTGTCAGGAAAGGCAGGGAGAGAAAAAGAGAGAGAGGGTGGACAGTGGGGAGAAGGAACAGAAGAAAGCGAAAAAGAGAGAGCGGGGTCGCGAGAGAGAGAGAGAGAGAGAGAGAGAGAAGCGGAGCGGAGGAAGACGGAGAGGCGCGCCAAACGAGCGAAAACAAACGGTGATCGCATCAAAGAGCGAATGCTTCTTTTCTTCCGCTTGCGTTCTCTCTCTTGTTCTCTTCTTGTTGTTTCGCGGCATCCAGATCAGTCACCTTAATATCCTTCGTGCCCAGAAGCAATAAAAAGACCAAAAACACTCGTGCTTAGCCCTCAAAGCGACCCCGAAACTATTCGACTTCTTCTTCCTCAGCTTACCATTCGGCCCCATCGACGTCTTGACGATCGCCGCCAGCTGCTTGCAGGCGTCGATGTTCTTGTACACCGCCTCCTCCAGGCCCGAGTAGTGGCGGTGGCCCTCTTTCAGCATGGCGCTGAGGCCATAGGGGAGGCCTGCGGTGGACATGGTGAGGGTGAGAGAAAGAGAAAGAGAGAAGGGGAGAGAGAGAGAGAGTTTCTTCTCCTTTCCTTTCCGATGATCGAGAAATAAAGGCAAGCCCTCTTTTCTTCCTCTCGAAATTTTGTGTTTTTTTGTTTTGCACTCGGGTCTCTCTCGCTTTCTTTCTTTTCTCTCTTCTGTCGCTCTACTGAAGGTACCTGATGTTGTTAGTGTTGACATGATGTTGATGAGTGCCTAGATGGAGGGCGTTGTTTGTGATGTGACAGTTCTGAAAAGGAAAAAAAAGGGGTCGCGCAAAAGAAAGAAAGAAAGAAAAACATTCTTAAAACGATTTTATTTCGCTTTCTTTGTAACTTCATCATCCGCCCCCGCCGACGCTGCAGACCGCTGCTGTCGAGGCCATGGCCGCCACCACTTCGCTGGGGGGCTCGAGAGGGCGGCTTGCGGTAGCAGCATCAGCAGCAGCAGAAGGGCCGGGGGCAGGTTCTCCCGCGGCTTCCGTTTCTGTTGCAGCTGTTGTTGTTGCTCGCCCCTCATTCTCTTCTTCTTTCTCCTCCCTGAACTCCGCTGCTTCATCTGCTGCCTTGGGCGTCGCGGCCGCGACGGGGAGCTTGGGCGCGGCCGAGGCTGTTGCCGAAGGAGCGGGAGGAGGAGCTTCCCTCTTCGGAGCGGGCTTGAACGGCGACGGCGCGGCGACCGGAAGCGCCGGCGGCGCCCTCGCTTGAAGCAGCGGTGCCGGAGCAGCAGCAGCAGCAGCAGCTGGCACCGCAACCGGGATCGGAACCGCCGGTGGCGCGACCAGCGGGGCCACTTGCGCGGCAGCAGCGGCCGCAGCAGCAGCGGCGGCGATATTGGCCCTCCCGCTGCTGCTCGTTGGCAGGAAATTGTCCGCGAGCTCGACGTTGAGCCGCACGGGCAGCGGCGGCATCGCGGCCATCACGCCCCCGGCCGCGCCCATCGCCTGCAGGATCGCCAGGATGTTGTCCCTGAAGGCCACCAGCAGCGCAGTGTTCTCCGTCACGCGCAGCTGCGCCATGTTGGCCTTGAAGCGGCCGAGGATGGCGTAGTTCGCCTCGAGCAGTGCCGGGATCGCCGCGGCCGCGGCCTCGGGCGAGGAGGCGCACTTTGCGGCCGAGACGGCCGCGGCGGCGGCGGCGGCGGCATCCTCCTCCACGGCGACGGCCGCTGAGGAGGCCGCGAGCTCTGCCGCTGCGGCAGCCACGGCGGCGGAGCGAGGGGACAGCGAGGAGTCGTGGAGGCGCGGGGGGAGGCCCAGCGCCGCGGCGTGCCGCGAGGCCGCCGCGGCCGCGGCCGCGACCGCGTCGCCTCCTCCTCCGTCGCCGCCGCCGCCGTTGCTTCCCGTCCCTGTCTGGAACAGCGACGCGTGCCTGCTCGACATCCCCTGGTATCCTGCGTGGCCGCCGCCAAAGTCGGACGAGGAGGACGGGACGAGACCTGCCGCTCCCAAACCGTGAGCAGAGTCGAAGCCGAGGCCGGCGATGATCCCGGCGCTGCTGCTTCCGCCGACGCCAACGCCGACGCCGGAAAGGGGCGCTCCAAAGAGGGACATCGCGGCTGCGTGCTGCTGCGCCTGCTGGTGCTGGGCTATCAGCGTGGCGTGGTGCTGCTGCTGCTGCTGCTGCTGTCGAGCCTGAGCAGCCGCTGCCGCTGCCGCTTTCGAGGAAACCTTTTTCTTCGCCGCCGCCGCGGCAGCAGCGGGGGGCTGCTTCTTCTTCGCCGCCGCGGCGGCCGTTGCCGCGTTGCCCGTCGCGCTCCCCCCTCCTCCGCCGCCGCCGCCGCTGATGCTCGCCGCCTTTTTTCTCGCCGCCGACGCCCCGGCGCCCACGTTGGCGAGGAAGCGCACCCGCAGGGCCACGTCGCGGATGGTCTTCTGGGGGAGGACGGCCGCGGCGCGGGCGTAGCTGGCGTTTTTTTGTGAGTGTGTGGAGGAAGGAAGAGGAGAAAAGAGATAAGGTTCGAGGCGTCAACACGATAAGGTTTGGCCGCTCGCGCTGTTTTTTTTTTCATCGGACAGGGGAAAAAAACTTCATACCGTTCCAGCGCCGAGTGCTTCGAGAACGGCAGCTTGGCCAGCACTGAGTCGAGCGTAGACTGCTCCTCTCCGTCCCACTGAACGAGCACGGCGTGCTCGTGCCTCACGCTGAGCCTCCGGAGGAGCGGAGGATGCGACGACGACGACGGCGGAAGAGGAGGAGCGCAAGCGGCGGCGGTCGAGTGCATGGCGCCGCCGCTACCGTCCTGGACCATCATTTGGCCTTGCCAAGAATCGTCCAAAATGACGCAAAGAGGCCTCGAATGCGAAAAGGGGGTCCGAGAAGCTCTTGGTCGCAGGAAAGGGAGAAAAAGAAAAAAAGAAAAAAGGAAGGCGACCGTTAATGTCGACGAAGTCCCTCAAATCTCTCTCCCCCTTTCCGCTCCGGCAACCCGGACGCGCCGAGCCGAGGCTTTCTCGGCCTCTCTCCCCTTGAGAGAATAAGTGCCAGGCAGTGTTGGACGCTTCGCTCCCGAAGGAAGCACGAAAGAAAAGCCCACGGTGCCTCGAAAGGAGCGCTAGCTCCGCGGCGAAACTTTTTTGTGAATTCTATCCTCCTTTCGCTCTTTTTTTTGCCTAGTTTACATTTTCAAGTGCGCTCCGCCCCCCACCGCCACCACCACCAACAACAATTCATCCCCCGTCCTCGACGATCCGCACGCTCCGCCTCTGTGCCCGGCGGTCCCACTCGAACGAGACGCGACCGGCGACCAGCGCGAAGAGGGTGTGGTCCCGGCCCTGTTTCGAGTTTTGAGGGTTTTTTTTTAGTTTTGGGTGTCAGGTCTCGTCCTCTCGGAGCGGCTCTCTTCTCTTTCTCTCTTCTCTTGCCCATCCCCTCTCCCTCTCTCGCGCGCTCTCGCCGGGAGACAGCAAAACACCAACGGTATATATCCTCACCATGCCTACTCCGGGGCCCGGGTGCACCCTCGTCCCGCGCTGCCTCACGACGATCGCGCCCGCCTTCGCTGGCGCGCCGCCGCCGAGCTTGACGCCAAGCATCTTCGGGAGCTGGTTGCCCCTGTTGCTGGTGGAGCCGCCCTGCTTCTTCGTGGCGCTGTTTTTTTGTTGATTGGTGTTGATTGGGTGCGTGCGTGCGCAGTTGAGAGGGGCAGGAGTGGGGAGTGAGAGAGCGCGGTGAGTGCGGCGGTGAAGAAGAAACAGAGTCGAGGTATCTTCGTTTTCTTTGATCGAGCGCATCGTTTGTTCGATCGCGAGAGAGAGCAAAGGGGGCAGCTGGCGCGCATCTCCTCGCCACAATTCGTCCTCGAGGGGAAGCAGGGCATCGCAACTTCACGTACCATCGCACTTGACCCAGCGCGGCGCACGCGGCGGGAGGAAGGAAGCTCGGTGCAATCATCGACGTCGGGAAAAGGCCGCCGACGACGACGATCATCTCTCCCCCGACGCCGGCGAGCCAGCTCCCTGTCTGCTGCTGCTGCGTCGAGGCTCCCAGGCGGCGAGCCAGGAGCAGGGGCGCGAGGAATCGCGAGGAGGACATCGCTCTCTCTCTCTCTCTCTCGTGCTCTTCCTCTCTTGCCCTCGAAGGAACGGGGGAGAAATGGAGAAAGAGAGGAAGAGAGAAAGATCACTGAGAGAAAAAAGGGGAAAAAAGAGTGATTCACTGAACGGTTCAGAACGGAATTTCTTGCGCACTTCGCCTTCGAAAAAAAAGAAGTCGCTCGGTGACGAGGACTGCTGCTTTTTTCCCTCTCAACCCCTTCGAGCCCGCTTCGCACGACGCCATCGCGAACCCACGGTACGTGCTGCCCCCACCCACAGGCCTCCGACGCCCGTCCCTTTGCTCCGGCGACTGTCGCGCGGCGAGACCCAACGCTGAGAGCACGGAGGGCGTGCATCAGAGTCGCAACGGCGGCGAAGAAAAAAGAGCAGACGGCGCGAGAAAAAAAAAACGGCGACGTCTCCCCAATCTCGTTCGCTCTCGGACCGAGCGCAGAAGGCACCGTCGCATGCAACCCCTGGCCTCACGTCTCACGCACAATGCAATCTTTCTTGCGCGTGAAAACATGTTTTCGCACGACAAAAAGAGCACGCACGAGCCCCATGGAGTTGGGGTCGAAGACGCGCGAGAGAGCCTCCTTCCAGCTCCCGTGATCGATTCCTTCGTGGGCCTCTCGCGCCTTTCTCTTTCGCGTTTTCGTCGTTCCGTGACGTGACGCGCGAGACCGAGATCTCTCCTAGGAGACCGGGAAAGCGCGGAATGCGTGCCACCGAGCGCTTGCGCGACAGATTCTTTTGACGTCGCTTGAATTTGGAAGAGACGACGGCGTCGCTTTTCTTTCTCTCTTTCTTTCCTTTCTCACTCAGCCCCGACCCCTCCCTACAAAACACCTCGCTCACGCACTGTGCCGCAGATACCTAGAGACCGAAAGAGGCACCGAGGCGCGCCACAACTGTGACACGCACCACCAACAACAACGACAACAACAACATCAATGACCGGAACGGCCACAGCAACCGGCACGGCTGCGACGACCGGGGGAGGAGGCGGCCCCCCGCCGCTCCAGCCGCGCGCCGGCGCGGCCGCCGCGGGCTCCCGCGGCTCGTTCGGGTCGCTGCTCGGCCTGGGCTCCTCGGGCACCCTGGCCCTCGACCGCGAGGACTCCGGGGCCGCTCCCTCGGCCACCAACGCAGGAGGCGGCCGCGGAATGAACTCTGTGCTCAGCGTCGAGGAGTTTGGGACCTGGAGGGCGCAGCAGCAGCAGCAGCAGCAGCAGGGAGGAGGCGGAGGGGGAGGGAACGCGCGCGGCGGCGGCCAGGGAGGAGGCTTCTCCCGCACCGACTCGGAGATGGCGTTCCAGGACTGGATCAAGAGGATCCCCTCGGCCGGCAACCTGGCGTCGCACGAGGGAGGGGGCGAGGAGGGAGCTGGAGCCGGAGTGGGCGGCAACGACTGCGGCGTGAACCGCGGCACGCGGCGCCAGCAGCAGCAGATGCAGCAGCAGCAAGCGCCGCCGCCTCCGATGCCCGCGACCGCTCCCGGAGGGGTCTCTGCCCCCGCTGCCCGCGGCCTCCAGGCCGCGGGAGGCCTCAAAGTCGGGGGCATCCCGCGGGTCCCCTCGCTCGACCTGCTGCGGCAGCTCGTCGCCGTCAACGGCGGCGGGAATGAGGGCAGCTCGCCGCAGGGCCCCGCGGGCGTCTCGAGCGCCTCCCCGGCGTCCGCCGGCGGCGGCGGCGGCGGTTTGGGCGCTTCCAAGCCCCCGCTCCGCGCCGCGGCGCTCCCGCAGGACTTTGGAGGCGGGCGCTCGGCCTCTGGCGCCGGGGCCGGCGGCTCGAGCAGGGGCGCGCCCGCCGCCGCCGTCGGCCGGGCACCGACGCCCGGGGGGGGCGGTGCGGGGGGCGCCCCCGCCGCCGCCGCTGCGGCCGCCTCGCGCCTTCCGCCCTACACCAGCGACCGCCGCCCCTCCGCGGACATCGGGGGCGGGGGAGGGAACACCTCTGACGGGTCGGAGCAGCCCGAGCTGCTGCTCAACACCGAGGGCATGACCAAGGCCGAGATCCGGCGCGCGCGCCGGATGCTGAGCAACCGCGAGTCGGCGCGCCGGTCTCGCAGGCGGAAGCAGGAGCACCTCGCGACGCTCGAGGACCGGCTCGCGAGACTGGCCGCCGAGAACGCGACGCTGCGGGCCGCCGCGGGCGCGGGGGAGGGCGCCGCCGGCGTCGCCGCCGCGATGGAGGCCGCGGCGGCCGAGGCGTCGGTGGCCGCCATGCTGCGCACCGAGAACAACGCGCTGCGGGCGCAGCTCGAGGGGCTGGGGGCGAGGCCCGACGCCGAGGGGCTGGGGGAGGACGCGGACGACTACCCTGACGAGCTACCCGCCGCGGCGGCCGGCGGTGGCGGCTCGGCGCCTCCGGCCAAGCGCGGGCGAGGGCCCGCCCGAGGCGGGAGCGGCGACTAAGGTGGAATTTTGACGGGAAACGCTTTGCCTGAGTTTTTTTCCCGATTTGCCTAATCCGTAGACTTTATATCAAACGATCGCCGTCAGCCAATTTTGCATATCGAAAAAAGTGGGCGCGAGCGAGAGAGAGTGAGAGAGAGAGGGACAGAGAGCTCGTTGCCGAGAGACGAGAAAGTGAGAGCAAGAGAGAGTGGAGAGACGAGAACAAGGAGAGAAATGAAAAAAGACAACACAGAGAGACAACACAGAGATACACACTGACACCACTATTTCCCTTGATTTTGCACATCGAAGAAAGCGCGCGCGCGGGAGAGAAAGAGAAAGAGAGAGGTGAGTGACAATCAAAAAAACGAGTGCAAACATACAGAAAGGACAAAAAAACCTTGAAATTACAAAGAGAGCTCTCTTTGGCTCTTCTCTCTCCACCTCCTCGTCCTCCTCATCATTCATCGTTTTCCTTTTCCTATCAAGTCCATCAGCGGCTCCAAATTGTGCAGCACCACGGCAGCGGCGGCGGAGCCGGCCGCGAGCTGCTCCGGGACACGGACCCGCGAGCAGCGGCAGGCGCGCTCCAGCGCGGCGTCGCCCCTGGCGGAGGCGGTCGAGCTCGCCGCCGCGGCGACCAAGGCGGTGCCCGACTCTCTTCGCGAGGCCGCGGCGACGGCGGCGCAGGCTCCGCGGGCCGCGTCCGCCGCTGCGTCGGAGACTGCGACGCGGAGCGCCGTGGCCTGGGACTGCGTGCGAGGAGGCTGTTGCTGAGACGGCGAAGGAGCAGGCATCGTTCGATTGGTCCCGACGTTGAAACTTTTTAGTGAATGAACGCGAGAGTTTTTCACTTTTTTTTCAAACAAGCGAGAGAATTGAGAATTCAAAAACTTCCACCTTCTTCTCCGACTCGGTTCTTCTTCTGTAGATCCTCTCAGCGATGATGCGTGCTCTGGCATCATCGCAACTCTCGGCTCCACGTGGCGGCGTGTCAATCAGGCGGAATACGGCGGCAAACGCGACGATCCCATCGCCGCCGACGAAAAGTCTAGCCGCTGCTGCTCGTCTCCCTCTTCCGCGACAAAAACACCACCACTACCACTCCCTCCGCTGCCCCCCCTGCGCCGCCGGCGCCCCCTCTCAGCCGGGACGCAAGCGTGGCCCCGGGGAAGAGGGCTCGGAGGCCGAGGCCCTGCAGGCCGCGGCCGAGTCCTCGGTCGATGCGCCGGCAAAAAAGGTGGACGAATCGCCGTCGTCCTCGTCAGAGGCGGCGAGCGGCAACGACAGCGACGACTCTGCTGTTGCTGCTGCGGCTGCACGGGAGCAACAGGTAGGAAAGAGTGATCTGCATTTTGCGTAGGGCGGAGAACGAGCAGAGAAGAGCGGAAAATTGTGCGGGGAATCAACAGCCCTTCGTCCTGGTCGGCGGCTCTTCTTTCCT
>Ga0315283_10002341_pt1 | contig 15767 bp, 12 predicted proteins | sample YL17G09_0_MG_FD_204541 | JGI IMG/M metagenome (GOLD analysis project Ga0315283, IMG submission 204541) | Sediment microbial communities from Yellowstone Lake, YNP, Wyoming, USA - YL17G09_0 | ecosystem: Environmental > Aquatic > Freshwater > Lake > Sediment | place: USA: Wyoming | collected... | reverse complement strand
TCCCGCGGGCGGCGTGCGCCACTAGACCTCCTTGAACTCGCCCTCGACCGTCTCGTCGCCGGCGCCCGCCGAACCGGACCCCGAACCGGAGCCCGAACCGCCCTCGCCGGCGCCCGCGGCCGAACCGGACCCCGAACCGCCCTCACCGGAGCTGGACCCGCCGCCGTCGGAGCCGGACCCGCCATCGGAGCCCTCGCCGCCCGCGCCCTCGTCGGCCGCTGCCGCGGCCTGGTACGCGGCCGCGGCTACGCGGTTGAGCGTCTCCATGACCGTCGTCATGCCGGCCTGGATCAGCGCCGTGTCGGAGCCCTTGAGCGCCTCGCGCAGCGCGAACACCTGCGTCTCGACCGTCGCCTTGTCCTCGGACGACACCTTGTCACCCAGGTCCTTGACCGTCCGCTCGGCCTGGTAGGTCAGCTGCTCCGCCTGGTTGCGAAGCTCGACCTCCTCGCGCCGCTTCTTGTCCTCGTCCGCATGGCTCTCGGCCTCGCGGACCATCTTGTCCACGTCGTCCTTGGACAGCATCGAGGATGCCGTGATCCGGACCTGCTGCTCCTTGGCCGTCGCCCGGTCCTTGGCCCGCACGTCCAGGATCCCGTTTGCATCGATGTCGAACGTGACCTCGACCTGCGGGATGCCCCGCGGCGCGGGCGGGATGCCGTCCAGGATGAACCGGCCGAGCGTCTTGTTGTCGTTGGCGAAGTCGCGCTCGCCCTGGAGGACGTGGATCTCCACCTGGCTCTGGTTGTCCGAGGCGGTCGAGAACACCTGCGACTTCGAGGTCGGGATGGTGGTGTTGCGGTCGATCAGCCGGGTCATGACCCCGCCCAGAGTCTCGATGCCCAGCGACAGCGGAGTGACGTCGAGGAGCAGGACGTCCTTCACCTCGCCGCCGAGCACGCCGGCCTGGATCGCGGCGCCGATGGCCACGACCTCGTCCGGGTTGACGCCCTTGTGGGGTTCCTTGCCGAACAGGCCCTTGACCATCTCCTGGACCGCGGGCATGCGGGTCATGCCGCCGACCAGGATCACCTCGTCAATCTCGCTCGCCTTGAGCCCGGAGTCCTTGATGGCCGCCAGGACCGGTCCCTTGGTCTTCTCGATGAGGTCGCGGACCAGGTCCTCGAGCTTCGCCCGGGACAGGTTCATCACCAGGTGCTTGGGCCCGGAGGCGTCCGCGGTGACGTAGGGCAGGTTGATCTCGGTGGACGAGGTCGAGGAGAGCTCGATCTTCGCCTTCTCGGCGGCCTCCTTGAGGCGCTGGACGGCCTGCTGGTCCTTGGACAGGTCGATGCCCTGGTCCTTCTTGAACTCGGCCAGCAGCCAGTCGATCACGCGCTGGTCGAAGTCGTCGCCGCCCAGGTGCGTGTCGCCGTTGGTGGCCTTGACCTCGAACACGCCCTCGCCCAGCTCCAGGATCGAGATGTCGAAGGTGCCGCCGCCCAGGTCGTAGACGGCGATCTTCTCGTCGTGCTTCTTGTCCAGGCCGTAGGCGAGCGCGGAGGCCGTGGGCTCGTTGATGATCCGCTTGACCTCGAGACCCGCGATCCGTCCGGCGTCCTTGGTCGCCTGGCGCTGGGTGTCGTCGAAGTAGGCGGGGACGGTGATGACCGCCTCGGTGACCTTCTCGCCCAGGTACGCCTCGGCGTCCGCCTTGAGCTTCTGGAGGACCATCGCGCTGATCTCGGGCGGCGTGTAGTGGCCGTCGCCCGCGACCACGCGGATTCCGTCGGACTTGGGGTCCTTCTCCACGTTGTACGGGACGAGACCCTTGGAGCGCTGGACCTCCGGGTCGTCCCAGCGGCGGCCCATGAAGCGCTTGATCGAGTAGACGGTGTTGGTCGGGTTGGTGACGGCCTGGCGCTTGGCCAGCTGGCCGACCACACGCTCGCCGGTCTTGGAGAAGCCGACGACCGACGGCACGGTGCGGTTGCCTTCGGATGACGGGATGACGGTGGGCTCGCCGCCCTCCATCACCGCGACGACGCTGTTCGTCGTCCCGAGATCGATGCCGATGATCTTGCCCATCTTGGGTGTGTCTCCTGGTGTGCTGGTCGAGGGGGCGGGGTAGCTGTGGGTGGTGGTCGGGTCAGTTCACGAGGCCGGGCCCGGGGCCGGTGTCGGGTTCCGGGGCCGCGGCCACGGCGACCAGGGCCGGACGGATGAGGCGGTCGCGGAGGCGGTAGCCACGTCGGACCTCCTCCACGATCTCGCCCTCGGCGCGCCCGGTGCCGGGGACGCTGACGACGGCCTCGTGCTCGCGGGGATCGAAGGGGGTGCCCGGGACCGCCTCGACCGCCCCCACGCCCTCGCTCTCGAGGAGCAGCCGGAGCTTGCGATCGATGGCGGCGATGCCCTCCACCCAGGCGTCCTCCTCGAGTTCGGCGGGGCGGGTCTCCAGGGCCCGATCGAAATCGTCGGCGAGGATCAGGACCTTCGTGATCAGGTCCACGCCCGCGAGCCCGCGCTCCTGCTGGCGCTCGTCCGCGGTGCGTCGGCGGAAGTTGACGAACTCGGCGCGCTCTCGCTGGAGGGCGGCAAGGTACTCGTCGCGCTCGGCCTCGACCATGGCGACGGCCTCGTCGCGCTCGGCCTGGGCCTTCGCGACGGCCGCGTCCCGCTCGGTGCGGACGGCCTCGACCTGGGCGGCGGCGAGCACGTCGGGCGACGTGTCGAGCGCCTCGATTCGCTCCTCGGCGCGGGTCTTGCGGTTCATGGGTCTCCGGTAGGTCGCGGTTGAGGCTCGGGGTCCGGGGCGTCCGCCCGGACGCGAGTCAGGCGTAGAGGTGGTCGATGAGCTCGTTCATGAGCCCCGAGATGAAGCGCACGGTGCCGATCGCCTGCGGGTAGGCCATGCGCGTCGGGCCGAGCACGCCCACCACGCCCACGGCGCGGCCCGGCTGCCCGTACGGGGCGAGGACCAGCGACACGTCCGACATGTCCTCGGCCGGGTTCTCGTGCCCGATGAAGACGCACACGCGGCCGGAGCCGGCCACGCCGGCGATGAGCTGCGCGAGGTAGGCGCGATTCTCCAGGGCGGCAAAGACACGGCGGAGCTTCTCGCTCTGGGCGAACTCGGGTGCGGCCATCACGTTGAGGAGGCCGTCGCTGAACAGCTCCTCGATGGCGGCACCGTCGAACTCCTGGAGCGCCCGGACCACGCGCTCGCCGACGCGGCGCGGCAGGTCCAGGGACTCGTCCGCCGGGTCGAGCGACGCCAGCGCGACCTCCGCCTCGTGGGCGATCAGGTTGTCGAGCAGGTCGTTGAGCCGGTTGGCGACAGCGGTCAGCTCCGCCTGGTCCGTGGCGTGGTCGAGCGTGACCAGGACCTGCTTGAGAGCCCCCTCGCGCAGGACGAGGATCAGGCTGGCCAGCCGGTCGCTGATCGACACCAGGTCAAGGCGGCGCAGGTGGGCGGAGCTCGGCTTGGCCGGGGTGGCGAGACCGGCGGCCCGCGTCACCGAGGCGAGCGTGGTGGCCGCGAGCCGGAACCAGTGCTCGCTGGCGTACTCCACCTGGCCGAACTGGTGGCGGATCATGAGCTGCTCGACCGGCGGTAGCGGCACGCTGTCCACGATGGCTTCCACGTAGTAGCGGTAGCCCTGCTCCGTGGGGATGCGCCCGGCCGAGGTGTGCGGGTGCGTCAGGAGGCCGGCCTCCTCCAACTCCGCCAGGATGGCCCGTACGGTGGCGCTGGACACGCCGAGGCGGTAGCGCTCGACGAGGGCATGACTGCCGACGGGCGCCGCGCTGGTGACGTATTCCTCGATGACGGCCCGGAGGATCGCCTGCGATCGGAGGTCCAGGGGGCCGCTGGAGCGACGAACCCGACGCGCCAAAGAGCCTCTCCTGCAATGGTTAGCACTCACACCATGAGAGTGCTAACTGCGTTGGCGAAAGTCTAGCGCTCGGGCCTCGGGAGTGTCAACGGCACCAGGTCGTCAAGTCAGGTGGTCGCCGTCAGCGGCACCAGGTCGCTGTGCCGCCCGAACCAGGTGGTCGTCGTGTCGTCGGCACCAGGTCGCCGCGCATGGACGACAAGCGGGCCGTCCCAGGCCGCGCCGCCGTCAGACGAGCCGCCTGAACAGCTCGTTCGAGAGGAGGCGGCCTCGGGTGCTGAGGCGCACGCGATCGCCGTCCCCGCCGTCCGCGCGGAAACGCTCCAGGAGCCCCTCCCCCAGCGCCCAGGCCAGGTGCTCCCCAAGGGGTCCCGCCTCCGCCTCCGTCAGCGAAAGTCCCGTGTCAAGGCGCAGGCCCAGGATCACCGCCTCGGCGGCGGCATCCTCGGCCGAGACCGGTTCAGAGCCACCCGGCGGCACGGAGGGTGCCCGGCCACCCGCCGGCGCCAGCGCGCCCAGGTATCCGTCCAGCCGCGCCACGTTCCAGCGCCGCGTGACGCCGTCAAAAGCGTGCGCCCCAACACCCACGGCCTCGTACGGGCGCCGCTGCCAGTAGACGAGGTTGTGCCGGCTCTCGTGCCCGGGCCGGCCCCAGTTGGAGATCTCGTAGCCGCGATACCCGGCCGCGCCCAGGCGGTCGACGGCCAGCGCGTACTGCTCGGCCGCGCGGTCCTCGGACTGCTCCAGCATCGCGGCCTCGCGCCACCGGCGCGACCCCGGCCGCGTCGGCAGGTGATCGCCCAGCGGCCCCGTCAGCCCCTCCCCGTCGGGATCGTCCAGCGTGAGCGCGTAGGCGGAGACGTGGTCGGGGGCCACGGCCAGCGCCGCGTCCAGGGCCGCGCCCCATAACTCGACGGACTGCCCCGGAGCGTCATACAGCAGGTCCAGCGAGACGGAGCGGAACCCCGCCGCCCGCGCCTCCCTGACGGCCGCGGCCATGTCACCCGGGCGATGCCGCCGCCCGAGCCGCCGCAGCGACGCATCGTCCAGAGCCTGGGCCCCCAGCGAGAGCCGGTTGAAACCCGCCGCGACCAGCGCGCCGGCGTCGCCGCGCTCGTCCGGACCCGGGTTGGACTCGATCGTCACCTCGGCGCCGTCCGCGATCCCGAACCGCGCACGGACGAGGTCCAGGAGCCCGGCCAGCGCCTCGGACGGCAGCAGGGTGGGCGTCCCGCCGCCCACGTACACGGTCTCGAGAGGTGCACGGCCCGGCGAGCCCGGCCTCCCGAACGCCGCGTCGGCGACGTCTGCCCGCAGCCCGATCTCCACCTGCAGTGCCGCCACGTATGCGTCCACCCGCGCCGCCGGCCCCCGCGCGGCCGTTCCCGCGTAGACGACGAAGTCGCAGTACGGGCAGAGCGAGACACAGAACGGGACGTGGACGTAGAGCGCGACGGGCGCGGCAAAGACGGGCTCAGCCAAGGCCACGGGTTCGGACGATCGGGCGACCCCGGGCGGACCCGTGATCAGCGGTCCCCGGACTGTTCGTGCGGACCGAGCACCCGCCAGCCGGCGGGGGTCGCCTGTCGCTTCTCGACCTCCTCGGCCTCGGTCCCCCTCGCCTTCGGCAGCCCCGCATGCCCGGTGGTCGTGAAGATCGCGACCCTCGTGATCGCGTGGCCCAGGAACGCGGCTCCGATGCCTCCCGTGACACCCGTCAGCCACCCGCCCACGAGGCCGATCGCGAGCGCCGTCACGAGCATGTACCACGGTCGGCCCGGCGCCCCGAGGCGGGTCGCCAGCGCATACAGCAGCGCCTGGGCAAGGTTCGCGAGGTTCGGGTCCATGCCGGTGAGCACCAGGAAGCCGAAAACGAGCCCGCGGAACAGCGCCTCGTCCACGAATGCCGTCGCGATGGCGTTGAGCACCGCCCCGGGATACGACCTCGCCGGCGGGAAGCGCACGCGGTGGTAGCGGAGGAGGGCGATGCCGATCGCGATCGCGGTGCCGATCGCGCCGTAGGCGAGGCCGAGGATCACGGCTCCGAGGCGTTCGCCGAGGCCGAGGTACAGGTCCGTCTGGGGAGCCGGGTGGACGACCAGGACAAGCAGGAGCAGGCCGATGCCGAGCGTGTACCACGCCAGCCGGCGGAACAGGGACGGCGGGTGGCCCCAGCGGTCCACGTCGTCGTACTCGGCGGCGTTGAAGCGCTCCGCATCGAACCGCAGGATCACCAGCAAGCCGGTCAGCCCGATGGCGATCAGGATGCGCAGCAGATCCGGGACGAACGAGATGTCCGGCAGCCCGGGGAGGACCAGGTCCGGCACGGGGCGCGCGTCAGCGGGCGCGGACGGGGCGCATCAGCCCTCGTCCATGCGCAGGATCGCGAGGAATGCCTCCTGCGGGATCTCCACGGACCCCACGCGCTTCATCCGCTGCTTCCCCTCTTTCTGCTTCTCGAGCAGCTTCTTCTTGCGGGTGATGTCGCCACCGTAGCACTTCGCGAGGACGTTCTTGCGCATCGCCCGGATGGTCTCCCGTGCGACGACGTGGCTGCCGATCGCCGCCTGGACCGGCACCTCGAACATCTGGCGCGGGATCAGCTGCTTGAGCTTCGCCGCCAGCCGGCGGCCCGTGGCCTGGGCGTTGTCCCGGTGGACGATGAGGCTCAGCGCATCGACCGGCTCGTTGTTGACGAGGACATCGAGCTTGACCAGGCTCGCCGGCCGGTAGCCCGACTCCTCGTAGTCCATGGAGGCATAGCCCTGGGTCCGGCTCTTGAGCTGGTCGTAGTAGTCCACGATCAGCTCCGCCAGCGGCAGCTCGAAGTGCATGTGCACACGCTGCGGGTCCAGGTACTCGAGGTTGACGAAGTTCCCGCGCCGGTTCGTGGTCAGCTCCATCATCGAGCCGATGTACCGGTCCGGCGTCACCACGCCGAGGTTCACCCACGGCTCCTCGATGGTCTCGATCTCGCCGACGTCCGGGAACCTGGCCGGGTTGTCAACCGTGACCCAGCCGCGGTCCATCGTGAGCTGGACGCGGTACTCCACGGACGGCGCGCTCGCGATCAGGTCGAGGTTGAACTCGCGCTCCAGGCGCTCCTGGACGATCTCCATGTGGAGCAGGCCCAGGAAGCCGCAGCGGAACCCGAACCCCAGCGCCACCGATGACTCCGGCTCGTACGTGACCGAGGCGTCGTTGAGGTGCAGCTTCTCGAGCGCGTCGCGCAGCATGGGATAGTCCGGCCCAGAGAGCGGGTACAGGCCCGCGAACACCAGGCTCTTCGCCTCGTGGTAGCCGGGGAGGGGTTCCGTTGCGGGCTTGGCGACCTTCGTCACGGTGTCGCCGACCTGCGCCTCGCGGACGTTCTTGAGGCCGGTGGCGACGTAACCCACGTCACCCGCCGTGAGGACGTCCACGGGGACCTGCTGCGGGCGGAAGAAGCCCAGCTCCAGCAGCTCCGCCTCGGCCCCACTGGCCATGAGGCGGATGACGTCGTGGTCATGGAGGGTGCCCGCGGCGAGTCTCACGTAGCAGACGACGCCCTTGTAGGGGTCGTAGTGACTGTCGAACACGAGCGCGCGCAGCGGCGCGGCGGGATCGCCCTTCGGCGGCGGGATCCGGGCGACGATCGCCTCCAGGATCTCGGGGACGCCGGTCCCCTCCTTGGCCGAGGCCAGGAGGACCTCCTCACGCGGGATCGCGAGGACGTTCTCGAGCTCCTCCATGACGACGTCGGGCTGCGCTGACGGCAGGTCGATCTTGTTGAGGACCGGGATGATCGTCAGGCCCTCGCGGAGGGCGAGGTGGACGTTGGCGAGCGTCTGGGCCTCGATGCCCTGGGCGGCGTCCACGACGAGGATCGCGCCCTCGCAGGCCTGGAGGCTGCGGCTGACCTCGTAGGAGAAATCAACGTGGCCGGGCGTGTCGATCAGGTTGAGCCCGTAGACGAGGCCGTCGTTCGCGAGGTACTCGAGGCGGACCGCACGAGCCTTGATCGTGATGCCCTTCTCGCGCTCCAGGTCCATCGAGTCGAGGACCTGGCTCATCATCTGCCGGCCCTCGATCGTGTGGGTCAGCTCCAGCAGGCGGTCTGCGAGCGTGGACTTGCCGTGATCGATGTGGGCGATGATCGAGAAGTTGCGCAGGCGCTCCTGGGGGATCACGGTTCCTCGGGCGTGGCGAAGCCGGGCGGTGCCTCGGGTCGGTGCGCGAGTCTAGCACGCAGGCGGGTGCCGATCGACCGGCCGATCGACCGGCTCAGCGACGCGTTACGATCCCCCCATGCCCAACTTCGATGATGTCCTTCCCGCCGACCTGCTGGCCGGCTACCACCGGTTCCGCGACACGCGCTATCCCGTCGAGCGCGAGCGGTATCGGCGGCTGGAGGAGGAGGGCCAGCGCCCCCGGACCATGGTCGTGGCCTGCTCGGACTCCCGGTCCGGGCCGGAGACGGTGTTCGACGCCAGCCCGGGCGAGCTGTTCGTCGTTCGCAACGTGGCCGCACTGGTGCCCGTGTACGCGCCCGACAGGGGGAGCCATGCCGCCAGCGCCGCGCTCGAGTTCGCGGTGCTCGCCCTCGGCGTCCGGTCGATCGCGGTCCTGGGGCACGGGCGCTGTGGAGGCGTGGCCGCCGCCTTCGACGACGCGGTGCCGCTCACGGCGACGGACTTCATCGGGACCTGGGTCGCCGGCCTGCGGGACCTCGCGGACGAGCTGGACCCGTCCGACTGGGCGGACCCGGTCGGGAACCACCGCGAGCTGGAGCTCCGCTCCATCGAGCAGTCGATCGTCAACCTGCGCACGTTCCCCTGGATCCGGTCGCGCGAGAAGGCCGGGTCGCTGGCGCTCCACGGAGCCTGGTTCGACATCGGCCTGGGCGAGCTTCACGGGCTGACGGACCACGGCTGGGTGCTCCTGACTCACGGTTGATCCGGCTCCCGCGGGGGCTGCAGACAGCCCGCCGACGACCGGCCCTGCGGCGGCCCGCCCAGCCGCGCGGTACGCTGCGGGATGATGAGCCTTGACGCAGCCGACCCTATCGACACGACCCCCGAGTGGCAGGCGCTCGTCGCCCACCATGACGCGCTGCGGGACCGCCACCTCCGGGACCTGTTCGCCGAGGACCCCGAACGCGCCGCGCGCCTGACCGCCGAGGGCGCCGGTCTCTATCTCGACTACTCCAAGCACCGGGTCACCGACGAGACGATGACCCTGCTGATCTCGCTCGCACGCGTCGCGCGCGTCGAGGCACGCCGTGACGCGATGTTCGCCGGCGAGCGGATCAACGTGACCGAAGACCGCGCCGTCCTGCACACCGCCCTCCGTGCCCCGGCCGGCCAGCGGATCGAGGTCGACGGCCGCGACGTCGTCCCGGACGTCCACGAGGTCCTGGACCGTATGGCCGCCTTCGCGCTCCGGGTGAGAGGCGGCGAATGGACGGGCTTCACCGGACGGCGGATCCGCAACGTGGTCAACATCGGCATCGGCGGGTCGGACCTGGGCCCTGCAATGGCCACCGAGGCGCTCCAGCACTACTCCGAGCGCTCGATGCGCTTCCGGTTCGTGTCGAACGTCGACGGCGCGGACGTCCGCGAGGCGACCATCGACCTCGACCCGGCCGAGACGCTGTTCATCGTCGCGAGCAAGACGTTCACGACCCTCGAGACACTGACCAACGCGCGGACGGCACGGGACTGGCTGCTGGCCGGTCTCGGCGGTGACGAGGCGGCGGTGGCGCGGCACTTCGTGGCGGTCAGCACGAACACCGGGAAGGTTCGCGACTTCGGCATCGACACCGCCAACATGTTCGGCTTCTGGGACTGGGTGGGTGGCCGGTACTCGATGGACTCCGCCATCGGCCTGGCGCTGATGGTCGCCATCGGCCCCGACGACTTCCGGGAGCTCCTGGCGGGCTTCCGAGCGATGGACCAGCACTTCCGCGGGGCGCCGCTGGGCGAGAACCTGCCGGTGCTGCTGGGCCTGCTCGGCAGCTGGTATGGCAACTTCTTCGGGTTCGAGACGCACGCCGTCCTGCCCTACAGCCAGGAGCTGAGCCGGTTCCCGGCATACCTCCAGCAGCTGGACATGGAGTCGAACGGGAAGTCCGTCCGCACGGACGGCACGCGCGTCACCTGTGACACGGGCGCCATCGAGTGGGGCACGGCCGGCACCAACGGCCAGCACGCCTACTACCAGCTGCTCCACCAGGGCACGCGGATCGTGCCGGCGGATCTCATCGGGTTCGTCAACCCCACCACGGAGATCGGCGACCACCACGACCTGCTGATGGCGAACCTGTTCGCACAGGCCGAGGCGATGGCGTTCGGCAAGACGCGCGACGAGGTCATCGCGGACGGCGTCCCGGCCCACCAGGTGGAGGCCCGCATGTTCGAGGGCAATCGCCCCACCTCCGTGATCCTCGCGGACCGGCTGACGCCCCGGACGCTGGGCGCCCTGGTCGCCCTCTACGAGCACAAGGTGTTCGTGCAGGGGGCGATCTGGGGGATCGACTCGTTCGACCAGTGGGGCGTGGAGCTGGGCAAGGTCCTGGCGACCCGGATCGCCGAGGAGCTGATGGCGGACGCGACGGATGTCGCCAACGACCACGACGCCTCGACGTCGGCGCTGATCGAGCGCTACCGCGCGCGCCGGATGCGGGGGGCCTGAACCGGGCCAGACCCGGAGACGCCGGGCGAGGAAGGGAAGCCTGCGCTGGCCGCTTGCTGCGTGCTCTGCTACCATTCGCCGTCGCGCCTCGGGCAGGCTACGCCCTTGCGCGCCTGTCGGAACACATACATTCACGGAACGGAGATCAGCCACCTTGGCTAGAACGCCCCGGAAATGGCAGGGCGCTCGCAACCCGTCCGGGCTGAAGCGCGTCCGCCAGGCTGAGCGCCGGCACGCGATCCTGCAGCCCCGCCGGTCTGCGGCAAAGACGCTCGTCGCAAAGGCCGTCTCGGTCGCCAGCACCCAGCCCGAGGGCGCCGATGTCGCCGCGACGCTGAGCGAGGCGATCTCGGCCCTGGACCGCGCCGCGAAGGCCGGCGCCATCCACCCGAACGCTGCCGCACGCCGCAAGTCCCGCCTCACGAAGAAGGTCAATGCCGCCATGGGTGGCGCGACCGTCGTGAGCGCGAGCCACGTCGCGAAGACCACCGGCAAGGCTGCCGCGGTCAAGGCTGCCAAGGCCCGCATCGCGGCCGGCAAGGCCGTCAAGGCCAAGGGCGCCCAGACCGCCGCCGGCAAGGCGCGCGCCGCGCTGTCCCGCAGCACGCGCTCCGAGGCCGCCCCGGCCCCGGTCGTCGCCGAGGCAGCCGCCCCCGCCGCGAAGGCCACCAAGGCCCGCGCGACCAAGGCTGCGCCGAAGGCCGCCGCCAAGACATCCACGGCCAAGGCCCCGGCCGCGAAGGCCGCAGCTCCCAAGGCCGCCGCCAAGACGACCACCACGAAGACGACCGCCGCCAAGGCCCCGGCCGCGAAGGCCGCAGCTCCCAAGGCCGCCGCCAAGACGACCACCACGAAGACGACCGCCGCCAAGGCCCCGGCCGCGAAGGCCCCGCCCGCGAAGGCTGCACCGAAGGCCAAGAAGCCCGAGTAGCCCTCGCTCCCCCCGCACCAGCACAACGCCCCGGTCACCGACCGGGGCGTTCTCGATTCGCGGGGCTGCTGGCGCCGCGTCAGATGTCCACCAGGCGGACCGTATCAGCCTCGAACCCTCCGAATTCCGGCAACTGTCCACGGGGCGGACCCTATCGCGCCCTCGGGCCGCCCTCTCCGGCAGCTGTCCACCAGGCGGACGGTAGTCAGGATGGTCCTGACTTGTACCCTCGGCATGGACATCTGGCAAGAGTCGTGAGACGGCACGACCCCGGATGGGGCCATCTCACGCGGCAAGAGCCCACATCCTCCCGCCCCGCTGATGTCAGGACCTCGGGTAGCGTCCGCCTGGCGAACATGTGACGAGAACGCACGGTCAGGAACGCACGGACCCGATTCGCGTCTGTCGGCGGGTCGTCAGGAGGCGGGCGCCACCCCGTCAGTGCCGACGTCCTCCGGCTTGCGCCGGTTCGTGAGGCCGAACATCACGCCGCCGCCCAGGGCACCGCCGACGGACAAGACGAGCGTCAGCCCGGCGTTGCCCAACTGCTGGCCCCAGTAGAACGTGGTGAACGTCGCCACGTCCGTGATCCCGGCCGCCTCGAACGCGTCGCCCTGGCCCGCGGCGACGTACCGCTGGTAGACGCAGTCGGCGCCCGTCGTGCAGGTGAGCGGACCGCCCGACGACGCGTCGCGGTAACCGCCGTCCGCGTTGAAGAACAGCGCCTTCACGGCAAGCAGCAGGATCGCGTAGGTGATCCCGGTCACCAGCCCGGCAAACAGGGCGTTGGCCAGGATCCGGCTCCACGGGCCGCCGGCCCGCATGGAGCGGGCGTTCGCGTAGTAACCGATCAGGAGCCCCGCCGGGAGGGCGAGGTACCAGTAGACGGGCTCGATGGGGATGACCAGCAGGAACGAGACCCCGATCGTGACGGCCATGCCGAGGCCGACCCAGGCGGCCGTGATCGCACCGCGGTCCACGAAACGGGTCACGGCGCGACCGGCACGGAGGCGCGCCGGGCCAGGACGCGCCGAGCCATGACGCGCCGCGTCGTGAGGCCCAGGGTCAGAGCTCCCCGCGTCCCGCCGCGCCCGAGAGCGCCGCGCGACCCAGGTACCGGGCGTCGTCGCCGAGCTCGTCGGCGATCCGGAGCAGCCGGTTGTACTTGGCGACCCGCTCCGAGCGAGACGGGGCGCCCGTCTTGATCTGACCCGTGCCCATCGCGACCACGAGGTCGCTGATGGTGGTGTCCTCGGTTTCGCCGGAGCGGTGGGACACGATGGACGCCCAGCCGGCGCGCCGCGCGAGCTCGATCGCGTCGATCGTCTCGGTCAACGTCCCGATCTGGTTGAGCTTGATGAGGACCGCGTTGGCAGCCTTCTCGTCGATGGCGCGGCGGATCCGCTCTGTGTTGGTGACCAGCAGGTCGTCGCCGACCAGCTGCACCTTCGACCCCAGTCGTTCGGTGATCAGCTTCCAACCGTCCCAGTCGTCTTCGGCCAGGCCGTCCTCGATCGAGACGATCGGGTAGCGGGCGACCCAGTCGGCCCACAGGTCAACGACCTCGCCTGACTCAAGGGTCCGTCCCTCGCGGGCGAGAACGTAGCGGGTGGGCTTGCCGGCCTCGCCGCTGCCGGGCTCCACGAGCTCGGTGATGGCGGGGTCGAGGGCGATGGCGATCTCCTCGCCCGGCTTGTAGCCGGCCTTCTCGATCGCGCGCAGGACGATCTCGACGGCGGCCTGGTTGGTCGGCAGGGACGGCGCGAAGCCGCCCTCGTCGCCCTGCCCGGTGGCGTGACCCTCGTCGTGGAGGATCGTGCGCAGCGCAGCGAAGACCTCCGCGCCGGCGCGCAGCGCCTCCGGGAACGAGGCGAGACCGACCGGCATCACCATGAACTCCTGGAAGTCCGTGGAGTCCTGGGCGTGCTTGCCGCCGTTGAGGATGTTGAACATCGGGACCGGCAGGATCCTGGCACCGACGCCGCCGAGCCAGCGGTAGAGCGGGACCTCGTGGGACGAGGCGGCCGCGTGCGCGCAGGCGAGGGAGACGCCGAGGATCGCGTTCGCCCCCAGCTCGGCCTTGTTGGCCGTGCCGTCAAGCTCGATCAGCGTGTCGTCGATGTCGGCCTGGTCCGCGGCATCGAAACCGAGGATCGATGGCCCGATCCGCTCGGTCACGTTCGTGACGGCGGTCAGGACACCCTTGCCGCCGTAGCGGGACCTGTCCCCATCGCGGAGCTCCACGGCCTCGTGGGCACCGGTCGAGGCGCCGGACGGGACCGCGGCCCGGCCCATCGAGCCATCCTCCGTGACCACGTCCACCTCGATGGTGGGGTTGCCCCGCGAATCGAGGATCTCCCGGGCGTCGACCCAGGCGATGGTTGTGTCGCTCACCCGGCGGCCTCCTCATCGGTGACGCGACCGGGCTCCCGGTCGAGCAGCACCGTCACGCCCGGCAGCTCGCGCCCCTCGAGAAACTCGAGGGAGGCCCCGCCACCGGTGCTGATGTGGGTCATCTTGTCGGCCAGGCCCTGCTGGGAGATCGCGGCAACGGAGTCCCCGCCGCCGATCACCACCGCGGCGCCGGCCTCGGCGCGGTCCGCGAGGAACCGGGCGATGGCCCTGGTGCCGTGCGCGAACGAGGGGATCTCGAACACGCCCAGCGGGCCGTTCCAGAGGACCGTGCGGACATCCGCCAGGGCCTCCTCGATGTTGACCAGGGTCTGCGGACCCAGGTCCACGATGTGCCAGCTGGCCGGCACCTTGTCCGCAGAAAGCGTCTTGTGCTCGGTGCCGCGGGTGACCTCCTTGGCCACGATCACGTCCACCGGCAGGACGATCCTGACGCCCTTCTCCTCGGCCGCGGCCAGGATCTCGCGGGCGTCCTCCACGCGGTCCGGCTCGGCCAGGCTCTTGCCGATCGCCTTGCCCTGCGCGAGCAGGAAGGTGTTGGCCATGCCGCCGCCGATCACCATGATGTCGACCTTGGCGAGCAGGTTCTTGAGGACCTTGATCTTGTCGGAGACCTTGGCCCCGCCGATGATCGCCGCGAACGGCCGCTCCGGGTTGTCGAGCAGCTTGCCGAGGTTCGCGAGCTCCTTCTCCATGAGGAACCCGGCATAGGCCGGGCGGAGCTTCGCGATCCCGACCGTCGAGGCGTGCGCGCGGTGCGCGGTCCCGAACGCGTCGTTCACGTAGACGTCGCAGTAGGCCGCGAGCTGCTCCGCGAACCTGGGGTCGTTCTTCTCCTCCTCCGCGTGGAAGCGGAGGTTCTCGAGGAGCAGCACCTCGCCACCGCGGAGGCGCTTCACGGCGTCCTCCGTCCCGACACCCAGCGCGTCACCGGTCACCGGGACAGTCTTGCCCATCAGCTGGCCCAGGCGTTCCGCCACCGGCCGGAGCCGCAGGCTGTCGCTGACCTTGCCGTCGGGCCGCCCGAGGTGGCTGGCCAGGATGACCCTGGCGCCCTGCGCCTGCAGGTACCTGATCGTCGGCAGCGCCGCGCGGATGCGCGAGTCGTCGGTGACCCTGCCGTCTTCGAGCGGGACGTTGAAGTCCACCCGGACGAAGACCCGTTTCCCCGCGGCATCGAGGTCTCGGACGGTGAGCTTGTCCATCTTCGATTCCTCCGGGAGCCCTCGGGGCTCCGGGTCAGTCCAGCCGGTCGGCGACGAACTTCACGAGGTCCGCGACGCGGCAGCTGTAGCCCCACTCGTTGTCGTACCAGGCGATGACCTTGATGAAGTTCCCGCCCAGGACCATGTTCGACGGGAGGTCGACGATCGAGGACCGGCTGTCGCCGCGGAAGTCGCTCGAGACCAGCGGGTCGTCGCAGGCGCCGAGGATGCCCTTGAGGGGACCGGCGGCGGCGTCGCGGAAGGCCTGGTTGAGCTCCTCGAGCGTGACGTCCTTCTCGAGCTCCGCCGTGAAGTCCACGACCGACACGGTGGGGGTCGGGACGCGGAGGCTGAAGCCGTCGAACTTGCCCTTGAGGTCCGGGATCACGAGGGCGAGCGCCTTCGCGGCGCCGGTGGTCGTCGGGATGATGTTCAGGCCGGCGGCGCGGGCCCGGCGCGGGTCCTTGTGCGCGACGTCCAGGATGCGCTGGTCGTTGGTGTAGCTGTGGATCGTGTTCATCAGGCCGCGCTTGATGATCCAGTTGTCGTGGACCACCTTGGCGGCGGGCGCCAGGCAGTTCGTGGTGCAGGACGCGTTGCTGATGATGTGGTGCTTCGCGGGATCGTAGGCGCCCTCGTTCACGCCGAGGACGATCGTGATGTCCTCCTTCTTGGCGGGCGCGCTGATGATGACCTTCTTCGCGCCGG
>Ga0315283_10002340_pt1 | contig 15770 bp, 13 predicted proteins | sample YL17G09_0_MG_FD_204541 | JGI IMG/M metagenome (GOLD analysis project Ga0315283, IMG submission 204541) | Sediment microbial communities from Yellowstone Lake, YNP, Wyoming, USA - YL17G09_0 | ecosystem: Environmental > Aquatic > Freshwater > Lake > Sediment | place: USA: Wyoming | collected... | reverse complement strand
GCCAGCATGGCCTCCCGCTGCGCCTTCCAGCGCGGGTCGATCAGGGAGACACGCATGTGTTCGCCCATCTCACTCAACCTGACCAGCTCGCCCGTCAGTGGGGACACGACGAAGTCGGACGCGTCCGCGGAGGGCTGGGCGGCCGCTGCCGCCGCGGCCGCGGCGGCAGCCGTCGCCCCGCCGGGTGGGCGCTTGTAGTCGCGCACGATGCGGACGGGGCCGCCGTCGTCGTCGTCGTCGTCCACCGCGCCGGGCGGGAGGAGACGGGTGGGTTGAGGCTGCGCAGCAGCTGCAGCAGTGGCAGCCGCGTCCTCTTCCGCCACTTCCGCCGCAGCCCCGGCCTCCACCATCGCCCGTTCCTCGGCGTCCATGGCGATAACCGGAGGAGCGGCGGGCGTTGGCGGCGCCTGGCCGGTGGGCGGAGGCGGCGCTGAAGGCACAGCAGGCGCAGCAGCAGCTTTCCCACCTCCACCCTTCCCATTCCCACCAGCCGCCGCCGCCCTTGCCGCCGCCGCCAGGGCCGCCTTGTTCATCGCCAGCACGTCCGCTTTGGTGGCAGGCGGGGGCAGGTCCCCATCCCCGCCCGGGGCGAATGCGATGGCCTGCACCACCACCGCAGCGTGCCAGTCAATGGAGAGCAGGGCCACACGCTCCGCTTCCGCGCGCGCGGCGCCCTCTTTCCGCCCTCTCTCAGATGCGCGCTCCCACTCCAGGCGGCGCAGGCACCGGGCCAGGACGGCCGTCCGGTCGGTCGCATCGACCTCCAGGCGGGCCAGCGTGGCCGGGCGGGGCTTCAGGCACCGCTCGTACGCGGCGACGAGCGCCCGAAAGGGGGCGTGCAAGGAATGGGTGGGGTTGAGGAAGGCGAGCGCCGGGTCGCCGGCGGCCTTTTTGGCGAGCGCTTCCGGGAAGGCGTCCTCTCCGCACCGGGCCGCGGCGGCGGCAGTCAGCTTGAGCGTGTCCACCTCCAGGGGCGTCAGGCCGGGCGGCAGGCGGACCGCGTACGCGGCGGGCGCGGGCGGGGCGAGGGGCGGCGCGCCAGGAACACCCACGGCCGAGGTCACCACCATGCCCGCCGCCGCGTCGGCGGCCGCCCGGGCGACGGCGGCCGTGTCGCCCAGAGGAGGAGGAGCGGCATCAGCAGCGCCACCACCACCTTTCCCGACAGCGGCCGCCGCGGCGGAGACGGCGTCGCCCCCAGTCTCGGAGGCTTTGGCGGCCGCGACGCGGGCGACGTAATACTTGTGGTAGGGGTCCTCCTTCTTCAGGAAATTGAATTTGGCGTTGGCCGCCTCCGTCGCCAGGATCTTGGCTTCGAAGGTCTCGCCTGTGGTTGGAAGGAGAGAGATGGAGAGAGGGGCGTGAGATGGGAGGTGGACGGCAGGTGGATGGAAGAGTGGGTTGAAGGCGGGAGTGGCGAGAGTTGCGGCCTCCCCTTTTTTTTCGCCCTCTCCCCTCCTCCTCACCATTCCTCGCCACAAACTGGGCAGTCTTGTCCACGATGGCCCGGATGTCGGGTGGGGGCTGGATGACGCCCAGCGCGCGCGTGTGCGAGTCCACAAGGTCGACGGGCGGCGGCGGCGCGCGGGCACGGCCGCCGCCGCCGACCGCCTTGGCACCCTGCCCGGGCACCAGGGCGACCGCGCCGCCACCCGTGTCCATGGGCTCGGCGGCGCCAGGCATTGTGTTCGTGCAGGAGCGAGAGATCGGGCGGGCACGCGCGCACTGCGTCTCCGGCCGCGTCTCCGATTGCCCGCGCCGTCGGAAGAAAAGCGTGACTGGCCGAGCGGTGCTTGCTCACTTGCTCACTTTTATTTGTTTTTTGCTATCGCTATGGGCCTCCTCGACAAGGCGCTCGCCCTGCTGCGCCGCGGCCGAGAGACTGTGGGCGGCGATGTGTTTGGAAATGTTTACTTCACACACCGGCAGTCGGACGGGGCGGGCGGTGAGGTAAGGAAGGAGAGAGGTGAGAGAATCTCTCTCAACCTCGCGCTCTCTCGCAGTCGTCTCATGCCCCCGTCACCCTTCTCTTATAAGATCGTCCGCCGCATGGTGCGCACCCCGACCGGCACCAATCCCTACGCCTACGACAGCACGGCCATAGCGCCGGAATGGGTGTCCTGGTTGCGCGGGACGAGGGCGGACCCGCCGTCCCCTGAGGAAGCGGCCGCGGCCGCGGCCGCCCGGGAGCGCGCGCGCGCGTTGGGGACGGCGGCGGCGGAGGCGCGGGCCGCCAAGGCGGCGGCTCAGGCGGCGCCGGTGCGGCTGACGCGCCAGTTGGGTGAGGGCAAGCGTGGAGCGGCGGAGAAATAGAGAGAAATAAAGAGAGAGAGTTAGAGACAAGCGAGGTGGTAAAACCTCATGCGAATGGAAAACATTACCACATGCCCCGCGCCTCCGCCTCCGCCACCACGAGCACGCATGTCTGGGTGACCACCAACCCGATCGCCATCAGAGCCACCATCTTCCGGTACGCTAGCTCCACCTGCGCCTCCGCGGCCCGCCCCGCCCGCTCCACGGCCAGCTCCGCGCGCGCAGCTGTAGCGTCCGCCTGCGCGGCCACCAACCTTATGGCCAGCTCCGCCTGCGCGGCGGTCGCTGCCGCAACCGCGGCCGCGCCGCTGCCCGGCGGCCCGCCCGGCACGGACGACCCGATGTCAGTCATCACGCTGGCGGCCACGCCCCGGGCGCGGGCGCCGAAGCGGAGGGCGGACAGGGTCTCATCCGCGTCGGCCCCCGCCGGCGAGGCACAGACGAGGAAGGAGGTGGAGGCGCGGCCGCCCAGGACGCCCTGCATCAGCCGCGTCAGCTTGGAGGCGCGGTACGGGATGTGCGACGCCGGCACAGCCCCACCACCGCCCGCCGGCAGGGCGGTCGCCAGGACGGAGATGACGTTGCCGAGGGCGGACAGGGACTGGTTGATGGAGCAGCCCTCTCTCAGTTCGAGGCTCCCCGCCGCGGTCTGGGCCTTTTGAGTCCGCTCACTGCCCGCAAGGTCGGCTAGGGCGAGGACGGCGGGGGGCGCGCCGCCAGCGCCGGGTGACGACACGCGCACAAGCACCACGCAGTGCGAGCGGGAGGACCGGGCGTTGGCGGCTGTGGCGCCGACGGACCGGGAGGCGATGCCGGCCTGGATGAGAGACACGACGCCGGCCGCCGAGTGGGCGGGCAGGGATGCCGCCCCGCTCAGGCCCATGCACCCGCCGCCGCCCGGGCCGCCCTCGGTGAGGGTGACCATGGGATACCCAGGGCTCAGCAGGCAGTAGATCCGCTCGCAGTAGACCTCGACGACGGAAACGGAGACGGGCGGGAAGGAGACGGGTGGAGGAGGACGAGGCGTCGCGGTGCCTGGGGTGAGCGGGGCGGGCGTGCGCGGGGGCGCGTCTGACGCCGCACCCAGGCGGGCGACCGCCCGGCCGATAATTCCGTCGGACCCGGGCCCCCCACCAAAGAGGGTGTGGGTCTTGCCGGACCCGGTCGGGCCTGAAAATAACAGGGGGGGAGATGAGGAGGGAGACTGGAAAAAGAGCGGGCGCGCGACCCCGCGCTCTCCAGTGTTTGTTTTTTCACGCACCGTACGCGATGATGGACCCGCTCCGCCCGGCCCGCACCCCGTCCACGACGTCAACAACTGACGCGAACGCGTCTGCCTGGGAGGCGCCCTCGCCCAGGACGGCGTCAAAGTGGAAGATGGCGGAGGTGGTGGGCGCGCCTTTGCCACCACCGGCAAAAGAGACGGCGGACGGTGCCGGGCCCTCGGCAGGGCGGGCACAGCGGGGGCCGGCCTCGGCCTCGGCCTGGTCGAGAGGGCGGAAGCGGGCGATGACGCGGATGTGGGATGGAGGAGAGGCCATGGTTGTTGAGGGTGCGTGTGTGTAGTTGAGGAGGGCGGGAAGGAAAAAAATGAAGAAGAGGCAACAGTTTCTCTCAAAATACCTCCCCATCTCATTTTTTTCAGTGCGCCGCCGCCTTCATCCCTCTCCTCACGGGCGGTGGCCGAGTCGCCGCCACCACGGCCGCGCACACGAGGCCCACGATGGCAAGGAGGAGGAGGGGTCGGGACCCCTCGGACGAGGCGCCGTGCGCGTCGCCCAGGGCGCGGCGAGGGAGGGCGGGAGCACCCCCCCCGAAACCGCCTCCACCTGTCGCTTCACCACCCGCCCCGTCCTCCGCCCGGTACCACCGCACCAGGAAGTCGGCCACCGCCGCCTCATTCCACTGGGGCACCCCGCTCGGCCCGGGCGCGGGCGCGGAGCAGCCCGGGCACAGGGCCCGGGGCGGCCAGGGCGCTTTGGGGTGGGCCGGGTCGCCATCGCCCGGGGTCGCCGCCTCGGTCGCTGCCAGCCGGGCGTTCACCCGGTTGTGCGCCCGCCACGCCCAGAGCACCGCGTCGGAGCGGGTCGCGACGGCCGCCGCGTCCGCCCCGCTCGCCATGTCCGTAAAGTGCGCCGCGCACTCCGAGCACTGGAAGAAATGCTTGACGTACGCCGCCACCCCGGCCAGCCATGCCTCCCCACCCGCCGCCCCGTCCGGGTGCCCGGCCGCCAGGGCGTGAAGGACCTGCCAGAGCCCGCACGTGTAGCCGCGCCGGCCAGTGGCGCGGCTGCCGCCTGCGGGGTCCCGGGACGGGGCGCACCCGTCCCAGGCGGGCGGGATGGGCGTGGCCGCCCCGCAAATGGGGACGGCCGCGAGCGAGGGGTCGGGCGAGGGCGGGGGGCCGAGGGCGGACGCGGCCGGCGCCGGCCAGGCCCTGGGCAGGGAGGCCACCAGCGACGCCGCGCCGTCCCTGCACGCCCTGAGCGGGTGCGCGACGGCCACCAGGCCCGCCCACGCCGCGAACGCGTCCCGGGCACCCGGCTCGGCGTGCGTCGCCTCCGCCTGGAGCGCGTACTGGAACGACAGGGAGGTCGCTTTCAGGATGTCTCCCACGTCCGACCGGCCACCGGCCTTGGCGCTTTCGGGCAGCATGGCGGGGATGGGAGGGGGCGGCGGGGCGGCCGCCACGTCCGCAGCGTGCTGACGCTGGAGGTCCGCGGCGGTGGTGGTGGTGGTGGCGGTGGTGGCCGAACCGCCCGCGCCCTTCACCAGCCCCGCGGCCGTCGCCCGCGCCCATTCCTCCACCGCGCCGCCCGCCAGCGGCCCGCTGTACGTGACCCACGCCGACTTGGCCAGGCCTGCCACGTCGGCGGCCGTCCCCAGGATCATGGTGGGGAAGCGCTGGATGCCGTACGCCGCGCAGAGCTTGGCCTAAAGGGGGGGAGGGGAGAGAGGTGGTGAGGGGGAAGGGAATGAGGTTGAGGTGAGGATTGAATGAAGGGTTGTAGAAAAAAAAAAAAAAAAAAAACTCTCAACCTGCTCCTCCTCTTTTCTCACCTCGTCCGCGCAGTCCAAGCGGGCCACAAAGACTGGCGCACCACCACCACTGCTGCCACTCTTCCCAGCCAACCCCGCCGACGCCTTCTCATACTCCGGCTGGAAGCGGCGGCAGGTCGGGCACCAGTGCGCGTAAAATTCCAGCAGGACGGGCGAGGCGGGCGGCAGCGCGCCGAGCGCGGGCGCTAGCGTTGCGGCCGTCAGCTCGGCGGGCGGGGCAGGGCCACCGACACCGCCACCACCTACGCCCCCCGCTGATCCGGCCCCTGCTCCAGCTGCTGAGCCGACGGCGGGCGGCAAGTCGCTGGACGCGCCGGCCGCGGCAGCGACGGCAGATGCCCGCGCCGCGTCGGTCGATGCCCGCGCGGGGAGCGCCGCGAAACACAGGCCCGCCAGGCAGAGCAGGGCCAACGCCATGGCCAGGCCCGCCCCGTTATAGGCTGGCCGTTGCCGCTGCCGCGTGCGGTGCATGGTCTGGGTGTGCGTATGGAGGGGAGGGCGCGCGGGGCGGGCGCCCAGGAAAAAAAACAAAAGTGTTTTTTGAAGCGACCAGGCGCGCTTTTTTTTAACCTTCCCCTGTGCGTGTCCCCTCTCTTTTCTCTCCAGCGCGACGGCCGGCGTGCTCTCTTCCCCTCCGCAACATAGCATTCGTAACCTACAGGAGTTCCTTTCCTAACACAAACACACACACAAACACACACACGACCTCATTCACCAAGCACCGTCCCCCGGTCCGCCTCACTCAACCCTCTTCCGCCGCCACCGCCGCTGCCGCCTCCGCCTCCTCCAGCCCCAAGACCCGCTGCCAAGGCCGCCCGAAGGCCCGCCACGTCCAGGTGACCGGTCGGTAGGGTGGGGACGCCCTGCACGGGCGGGCCCAGCCCCGCCCGGGCGGCGGCCAGCGGCGCGATGGCCGTGTGCGGGCCGGACGAGGAAGCAAGAGAAGAAGAAGGCTGCCCAGGCGCCGCCGCCTGGTGCAGCCCGCCCGGCCCCGCGAACAGGCGGGCATCGCCCGGCACGTTTGCCGTGTAGTCTGCCTTGGGCGCGGCCAGCGCGTACCCGTGCAGGCGGCGCACGTTGTAGAAGGCCAGCAGGTCGGAGGTGGGCGGAGGGTCGTCGGGCGGGCCTGTGTGTGTGAAAAGAGGGGAGGGTTGATGACAAGCGCATGCCAGTGAGACGCGCGCACGCACACGCCCCTCCCACCGCCCCAACGCACGTGGCCCAGGCTGCAGCAGCTGGAAGGGCATGCTTGCGTGAGCGTGCGTGCGTGCGTGCGTGCGTGCGTGCGTGCGTGCGTGTGTGTGTGAGCACAGGCACACGGGCGAGAGTGTGAATGAAAGGAATGAAGCATTCCAACTCTCTACATTTTTTTCCCCTGCCCAACGACGCGCCACACCCGCACCACCCCATCATCCCCCGCCGCCGCCAGCACGTCCCTGTCCGCGGGGCACCAAGCCACCGCGTTCACCTCGCTGGGCGGGTCTGCTTTAGCGACCGCGACCTCAACAAAGGCAGACGGCGAGGCCTCCTCCCACACCCGGACCGCGTCGTCCCCGCCCCCGCTCGCCAGGCGGGCAGGCAGGGCTGGAGTGGTGGAAGGGGCGGCAGGCACGCTGCCGCCCAGTGGTGGCGCCCACGCCACGCCATACACGGGGCGCCCGCCGTGGACGTTGTTTAAAGACGTTTCCACCTTCCAGGACGTGTCGTCGTCGGGCGCGGACCCGGGCGGGCGGGGTGTGCAGGTCCAGACGCGGAGGGTGGAGTCTCCGCCCCCCGACACCAGGCGCGGTGGCTGGTGGTGATGAGGGCCGCCGCTGCCTCCCGGCTTCTCAAAGTCCAGGCACCACACCGTGCCGGCGTGCCCAGCATCGCCCACGCCCAGGACCTGGGCGCATACCCACTCGTCGCCCGCGTCCGCCCAGACACGGAGGGTTTCATCATACGCCGCGGAGACCAAGAAACCGCCGCCCGGGTTGGAGCAACCGGCCACGCCCTCGGGCGCGGGGTGCCAGGCGACGGCCTTCACATCCCCGCTGTGCCCCTGCTTCACGTCCGCGCACTCGTACTCGACGGCGGAAGAGGAGCCGGCCGCGTCGCCCACCACCTCCCACACCCACACACTCTTGTCGCGGGAGCAGGAGGCGAGGTGGGTGCCGCCAGGCGACCAGGCCACGCCCTTGACCTCCGACTCGTGGCCCTGCAGCACGGCCGCCTGGCGCCAGGTGGCAGAGGCGCCACTGCCTTCCTTCTCCCAGACCGCGGTCGTCGCGTCGAAGCAGGCGGCGGCGAGGCGGGCCCCACAGGGCGACCAGGCGAGCGTGCGGATGGTGCGGGTAGCTGATTCTTCCAGGATGGCGGTGCACGTGAAGAGATGAGGTTCTGTGCCTGCCTCGCCGCCTGTGCTGCAGGTATCTGGGCTGCGCGTCCACAGGCGAATGGTGCGGTCCGCGCCGCAGGAGGCGAGGGTGGCGCCTTGTGAATGAGATATGTGAATGAGAGATGAGCGAGGCGACCGGGTTGGGACGCAAGCGCAATTTGCTGCTCTCTCTACTTCATTCTCCCTCTCACCGTCGGGGGACCAGGCTACGCCCCAGGCCCGGCCATCGTGGCCCTCTAGGGCGGCGAGAGGGGTGAGGGTGTGAGAGTGGGCCATATGTGATTGGAACGCGCGCGGACCGCGCGCGAATGAAAGTTATGAGAAAGGAAGAAGAAGAAGAGAAAGAGAAAAGCGCGCTGGCCCACCTCATTTTTCAATAAAACGCGCTGACAGCCCCTTACGGACGGGCGGCTTTTCTCCCCCACACAAGCCCTACCGATAAGACCACGCACCCGCCTACCCCCAGCGGAAGCGTCCCGTCTCACGCCCTCCTGATCGACACGCGTTTGTTTTTCTCAAGGCGCAGGCGACACGACACGCACACACGCTCAACTCTCTCTCCAACTCCAATGCACGACGACGACTCCCCCCTCCGCGCCTACCGGGCCCGCCTGGCCGACGCCGCCGCCGCGGCCCGCCTGGACGACGCCTTTGGCAAGGTGAGTGTGAGACGCAGTGTGTAAAACCTAGGGTGCGCACACGCACAGCCGTGTCTGGTGGTGCTCTCCCCCTCTCCTTTTTTCTCTCCACCACAACCAACCCTCTTCTCTTCTCTCTCTTTCATGTTTCACAGCTCCACGCCGACCTCACCCGCCGCCTGGGCCCGCCCTGCCTCCTGTCGCGGCCGACCCGGGTCCTTGTCTCCGCCTGGGCCGCCCACCTCGCCCTCCCCGCCCCCGTCCTGGCCTGGAAAAAGGCCCGCAACGAGGCGGCGAGGGCGCTGGCAGGCGCACTGGCGGCCGGGACCCTGGCGCCGCCCTTCAACCGGCGCCCACCTGACGGGGGGCCGGGGGCGCGGGTGGTGGGCCCGCTGAGTGGGGGGCCCGCTTCCGACCCTCCTCGGCGCCCGGTGGGTAGCGGTGGCAGCGGTGAGACTGATGAGACTGCGGCCGCCGTGGCTGGCCCCTCTGGGCGTGGCCGCACCACCCACCCCTCCCCCTCCTCCCTCACCCACCCGCCCCTCCCGCCTGCCTGCACGCTGCCGACGTCCCTGGAACTCCAGGCCGCCCTGGGCGCGGCCCGGGAGCGGGCAGCCGAGCTAGAGTGGCGCCTGGGTGAGGCGGAGGCCCGGGCGGAAGGGGCGGCCCGGGCGGGGGGGGCCGCGGCCGCAATCGCAGCCGCGGCCGCCCCCTCCGCCGCCCGGGCGGTCCTGGACGCGGCCCGGCGGCGGGCGGCGATCGCGGCGGCGAGGGAACGGGAGGCGGCGTCGGAGAACTGGTGGGTGGCGGCGGGGTCGTCCCCGCCGAGCCTGCAACCCGCTCCTGAAGGGAAGGCGGGGGAGGGCGAGGCTGCGGCCACCCACCAGGCAGCGCGCAAGCGGCGGGTTGCGCCGCTGGCGGGAGACGCGGGCACCAACGAGGCGGCTGGTGCTGCGGTTGAGGTGAGGCAGACCGCCTCCCCGCCCAGCCTGGCGACGCTGCGGGGGCGGATTAGTGCGTTGGGTGGCGGTGGTGTTGTGTGAGAAAAAAACAACGAACGAGAGGGTTGAGAATTTTTAGCATTGCCGCAAAAAAGTCGTCACAACACACACGCCGTGCGCACACACACGCGGTCCATGGACGCCTCCAACCCCTTTGGCGACCAGATCGTCGCCCCACGCGACCTGGACGCGGAGGCACTGTATGAGCGCTGGTTCCAGGAGGCGGACAATGGTGAGAGACGAAAGAGAGTTTTGGAAGACGAGACGCGACGGGGCGACGGCGCGCGCTCCGTTGCCTCTCAACCTCCACCCCCAACTCTCTTTTCTTTCTCATAGACCGCGACGGCCGCCTCACCGGCGCCGACGCCGTCGCCTTCTTTGCCCGCTCCGGCCTGCCCCGCCCCACCCTGGCCCGGGTGTGGGCCCTTGCCGACGCGCGCCGGGAAGGTTTTTTGGATGCCACCTCCTTCCAGCGGGCCATGCACCTGATCGCCCTGGCCCAGGCGGGCCAGGAGGTGAGCGCGGACGCCCTGGCGGCGGCGATCGGGCGTGGGGAACCGTTACCCCGGCCCAGCATGGGTGGTGGCGGTGATGGCGGCGCGGACGCGACCACCACCAGCGGCGCGTCGCCCGCCCGGCCACAAGCCCGCCCGCTAAAACCACCCCCTCCGCTCCCGCCCTCCTCCATCTCCTCTGTCGTCGACGGCCTCGCCTCCATTTACTTCTCCCGCATCAAGCCTTTGGAAGACGCCTACAAGTTTGGGTCCTTCTTCTCCGCCTCCTACGTGCGCGGCGACTTCAATGCCAAGCCGTCCGTGCTGTTGCTGGGGCAATACAGCACGGGCAAGACCTCCTTTGTCGAGTTCTGCCTGGGCCGGCCGTACCCGGGCTCCCACGTCGCGCCCGAACCGTCCACCGACCGCTTCGTCGTCGTGACTTCCGGCCCCGAAGACCGGCGCACGCCCGGCCACACGCTCGTCGTCCAGCCGGACTTGCCCTACACATCCCTCGCCTCCTTTGGCAATGGATTCCTGTCCAAGCTGGAGGGCGTCGCCGTCAGTGGCGCCCCCATTCTAGACAGCCTGACCTTTGTGGACTCGCCGGGCGTCCTGTCGGGTGAAAAACAGCGCGTGGAGCGGTCCTTCAATTTCGTGGAGGTTGTCTCCCACCTGGCCTCGCGCGCGGACGCTGTGTACCTGTTTTTCGATCCCGCGAAGCTTGATGTGAGTTGTCCTCTTTTTGCGCGCAGCGAGCGGTCGGTCGGCGCGGGGACGCACCTCTCATGATTCTATGCAGCGGGGCGTGCGCGCGCGCGCGCCCGCGCGTGAGAGCCCCACTCTCAACCAACCCTGCTTCCTCACACTCCCGTCTCTCCGTCCCTCTCTTTTTCTTTCTTTCTCCAAACCAATAGATCTCCGACGAATTCAAGGCCGTCATCAGCGGGCTTGAGGGACAGACCGAGAAGATCCGTGTGGTGCTGAACAAGTGCGACACCGTGACCGCCCAGGAGTTGATGCGCGTCTACGGCTCGCTCATGTACTCCCTGGCCCGCGTCACCCGCGCCCCCGAAGTCCCGCGCGTCTACGTCGGCTCCTTCAAGCAGCAGGCCAGCCCCTCATGTAAGGCGCCCGCGCCGAGCGCCGGCATCCCGGGCGGCGCGGGCGAGCTGTTCCAGGCCGAGGCGGCCGACCTCATGCGAGACCTGGCCGCGATCCCCTCCCGGGCGATGGACCGAAAGGTCGCCGACCTGGTCAAACGGGTGCGGGCCGCCCGCATCCACGCCCTGGTCATCGGCCACCTGCGCCGCCAGCTGCCGGCCGTGGTGGGGCGGACAAAAGCCCAGGCCAAGCTGCTGGCCGACCTGCCGGCCGCCTTTGAGGCCGTGGCCCGCGAGCACCGGCTGCCGCTGGGCGACTTCCCGGAGCCGTCCCGCTACCGCCAAATCCTCCAGTCCTTTGAGCTGGCGGACTTTCCGAAACTGCGCGACCGGGACGTCCGGGTCTTTGAGGAGGTGCTGGGCGGGGACATTCCGGCGCTGGTGCGCCGTTTCGAGAACCCTTATGGCCCAGCGGGCGGCGTGGGGCGGTAGGGATGTCTTGGGTGTGTTAGGCGGCATGTTTTGTTTGTCCCTCTGCTGCTCTACACACACATGCACGGTTGCACAGCGCGCGCTCTTGAGATATTTTCTACTACTCTAGGTTACAAAAGTAACGGGTCGGGACACGGGAAGACCGCGCGAGACCCCTTCCGCCGGCAGCTCTCTCCCTCAACTCTTGGACGGCCGCACCCCGGCCACAAAACCGTTCGCCCGGCGGGCCGTGTTTGGGGTCTCCGGGAGGGGCTTGTCGGGCTGGGGAGGGGGATTGAGCTCACCGCTGTCGACAGCCCCGTCCGCGCCAATGCCCAGGTCGGCCAGGTCCTGGCGGGCCATGAGGTTGCTGGGGGAGCGAGAAGAGATGAGAGTAGAGGAAATGGGGAGATAAGTGAGAGGGTGGAGGAGCATGGGGGAGAGGAGCACGCGCGGCCTCTCCCCCCCCCTCCACAAGCTCTCACCGGTCCATGCGACACGTCAGGTAGGCTTTTGCCAGGGCGGAGCAGGGGGCGGCATCCGCGGCGTGGGAGGACAGGCAGGCCATGTAGGCGTCCTTGACCTGGGCAGAGAGATGGTGGGATGGGGCGGAGAGGGTTGGTGAGGGGGGGGGGGGGGGGGAGGGGCGCCGCGCTTTTTTCTAGCCAGCCCCAAATTGCTCTCTCCCTTTCTCTTTTGCCACACACACACACCTGCTTGCACTCGTTGAAATGGTCCAGCGGGAAGACGCCCTTTTCAGGGGGGCGAGGGGCCAAGCTGCGCCCTGCGGGCGTGGACATTGGTTGCGGTCGGCGGCGCGCGGGGCGGAAAATATGAGAAATGAAGAAGAATGGAAAACGCCTCAACCTGCCTTCTTCACGTCCATCATCTACACACAGCTAGCAGCTCCCCCGCTATCACCTCCTCCACGCTCCGCGGCTCAAACCCCAACCCCTCTCGCAATACGGTCACGTCCATGCCTATGTCTGCGGGCGACGGGACGCGGGCGGCCGCCGAGTGCGCCGCGCCCGGCGCCTCACGCACGACGGAGGGGGGTAGACCCAAGCCACGCGCGACCGCCCGGGCCAGGCCCGCCCGGGACAAGCGCGCCGGCCCGCCCATGTTGACGGTGGAGGGTAAAGAACTGACGTCAGTGCCTGGTGGGCGGGCCTTGATGGCGGCCACGCACACGCGCGCGACGTCCCGGACCCCGACAAACGACCTCCACTCATCGCTGTAAAAAGTTGCGCTCGTGCCTCCAGCAGCAGCGCCAGCGTCCTTGACCGCCGCCGCCGCAAACTGCAGGAACGGCACCCGGCCCGGCGCCAGCGGCCACGCGGGCGGCAGGGCACCCACCATCACCGAACACCGCAGGATGAGGTGGTTGGCCGGCCAGGCCGAGCGGATGGCTGCCTCCGCGGCCGCCTTTGTCCGCGCGTACGCGTTCAGTGGGGCGACCGTCCCTGCCGCCTCACTCCACCCACCGCCTGGCGTCCCTTCCCCCGAATACACCTGGTCCGTGGACAGCTGGACGAAGGGCGGGGGCGGGGCGCCGCCACGGCAGGCCCTCCCCAAAGCGCCCAGCAGGCGGGTCGGCACATTGAGCGCGGCCGCGGCGCCCGGGTCCGCCTCGCACGCCGCGGGCGAGGAAAGCGCGGCCGCGTTGATGATGCCGGCGGGCGGGCCGCCGATGGCCGCGAAGGCGGCGTCCAGGCCTGCGCCCGTCGCGAGGTCGACGGGGTGGGTGGTCAGGCGGCCGCGCGCGGTGGCGCGCGCGCCCAAGCAGGCGGCGGCCTGGTCAGGCCAGGCGGGGGGCGGGGCCCCGTCGGCGGCGTGGTAGAGGAGAGCAACCTATGCGACAGGGAGGGGGGGATGGGGGTGACTTCTGATGTGAGTCGCCCCTGGCCGCGCTGGGAGTGCCGTGCGTGCGTGCCCTGTCGGGACCTCCCGGGCGCGGGCGGGGAGGGTCGGGGTGGAGGGGGTGCCCTGTTGGGGCCCCCCGGGCGCGGGCGGGGAGGGTCGAGGTGGGGGGGGCAATGGGAGCGCTCCCCTTCCTCCATCACGCACCGACCACCCGCCCGCCAGCAGTTCAGCGATGATCCACTGGCCCAAGTACCCCGTCCCACCAGTCAAGGCGACGACCTTGGAAGGTTGGGATGTCATTTTGAAGGAGGGAGGCGCGCGAGTTTGTTTTACACTCTGAAAAAGCAAAAGTGCATTTTCAAAACCTTCTCTCGCGCGCGCCTGCGATCTCCAGTCAGGACGTTTTTTAAAGGGCTGGCTGCGTACTCTCTCTCTCTCTCTCTCTCTCTTTCCCTTTCCCTCCCTCTCTCGTGCGCACCCCCCATGGAGTGAAGGCGACTCAAGGCATCGTGCAGGCACACCACACAAACCTCTTTTTCTGTTTGATCCCTTTTTTTTCCCTCTTCTCTCCCATCCATTACTATCTCAGCTGTTGCGCAGCAGCTCCGAAAAGTCGGCAAAGTCGACCTTGCCGTCCCGGTTCTTGTCGGCCGCCTGGATCATCTGGTCCACGTCCACTCCCGGGCCGAGGGCCGCCTTGAGGTCGCCCGCGGAAATGTACCCGTCCTGGTCTTTGTCCAGGGAAGCAAAACTCTTCACGCGCTCAGCCTTGATCACCTCCTCCCAGACCGACCGGGAGTCGTCGCCCGGCTCGTGCGTGTGGTCGTACTGGTCATTGCCGGGGGAAGCCGCGGCCGGGTTGTTGTTGCGGCCGGGGTTGAAGACCGAGGACCAGGTCGTGCGGGCGTCCTGCTTTTGATGCGTGGCGGGCACGGCGGCGGGAGTGACTGGCGCCTGTGCGCCGTCCTCGCCCGCCTTTGCCTTGGGCGACAGCGTGTCTTCGGCATCCTGGGCTGTGCCTAGGGAGAAGTCCTCAAAGGAGATGGACTTGTGGACGCCTGTGTTTTTTGAGTGGATGGATTGGAGGAGAGAGGGGGTGTGAGGGGGGTGAGGGGATTGGGATGGATGGGATGGATGGTTTTTTTTTTTTTCGCATGCGCTCTTTGAAGCTTCCGCGACGCCCGCCCGGCCCACGTCCGGCCCAAACCCGCCAATTCCTGGCATGGGAGAGTAAGCTGAACTCCTGCAGATGCCGTCACGGTACTGCATTGGGATGTGAGAGCCGCGGACGCAGTCCGGGTCGGAGGCGCGGGGCGCTCCGTTTCCTTTTCCACCTCAGCGCGCGCGTGCGCGGTGCCACTTCCTGGCCAAATAAAAATATCATCGCCGCGCCCCAAATCGTTAATTCGCAAAAACGGACCGCCTTTGCCGAGCAGGGTGCCGAAGAGGGTGGGCATGGTTGTTTCAAGGGAGGTAAGGTTTCAAGGGTCGGAAGGGTTTGGGGGATGGCCGGCGGTGGGGGACCAAAAAAGAAAAAAGAAAAAAAAAAGCAAGTGAGTCACAGATCACCAAATCGGGGTGGGTAAAAAGAAGAGAAGGAAGGGGAGCTTGGTTGTTGGGGTTGCCACGCCCCCTCGCCACAGTGGGAGGAGGGGCCTGACTTGGTTGTTGGGGCTGCCACGCCCCCTCGCCACAGCGGCGGCCGATATGCCTGCGCGCCCTGGCAGCAGCCACGCCCCTGGCGGCGGCGGCACGGAGGCGGCGACCCCGACCTCCACTACCTCCTGCCCAATCTGTCTCGATGAGGACGTCCCGCTGCCGCTGAGGGCCGTGCTCACCCCCTGCTTCCACGCCCTGTGCTCGCCCTGCGCGTCCGCCTGGCTCGCCCTCAAGGCGGTGTGCCCCCTGTGCAAGGCTGACGTGGCATCTTTCCTGTGCGACATCGCAGGCGACGGGGCAGCTGGTGTCGCGGGGCGGGAGGTCTTTGTGGAGCCGACGCAGCCGACGCAGCCTGGCGCCGCGCCGTCATACGCCCCGCCCGCCTGGCTGCGTGACCAGCGCCGCCGGTCGGGGCGGTGGGGTGCCGGCCACGGGGGCGGCGGGCTGCAGCAGCAGCAGCAGCAGCAGGGCGCCCCCCGGCCGTATCACTTCCGCGTACAGCGGGGAGCGGCCGCGGCAAACGCGCCAGCAGCAGCGACAGCCCCGCCCCCGCCCTCCCCGCCCCTCCCGCCGGAGGCCGCGGCGGCGCTGGCGCGGCGCCGGGCCGTGTACGTGGGCGGCCTGTGGGCGGCCCGGCTCGGGCCCGGCGGCCCCTCCCCGGCATCCAACCACCCCCGCCCGCCACCCGCCGCGGCGGCCGCGGCCGCCCGGGCCTGGGCGGGCCGGGACTTGGCCGCCCTGTGCGGGTCGGCCGAATCCGCGACGGGCGTCACCCTGTCCATCGCCCTGGG
>Ga0315283_10002339_pt1 | contig 15771 bp, 10 predicted proteins | sample YL17G09_0_MG_FD_204541 | JGI IMG/M metagenome (GOLD analysis project Ga0315283, IMG submission 204541) | Sediment microbial communities from Yellowstone Lake, YNP, Wyoming, USA - YL17G09_0 | ecosystem: Environmental > Aquatic > Freshwater > Lake > Sediment | place: USA: Wyoming | collected... | reverse complement strand
CTCCTTTTTTCCGCCGCTTCGCCCACCCTCCCTCCCTCTCTCCACTCTCCCGCTCACCCCGTCGTCTTCAAGGCCACGATGGCGGTCGACGCCGTAAACTCTTTGCCGAGCGCGGGGCACGCGTGCGCGCCCGGCGCGGCGCCGGGGTGGAGCCGCAGCGGCGTGAGGTCCGCCACGGACAGCGGCTGCCCTGTCACTGGATGCGTCCCGTGCGCCCGCACGTAGGGGACGATGGCGGTCGCGTCGAACACGGAACCGTCGGGGGCGCAGACAGGGTCGGCCGCGCGGACAAAGGTGAGCGCGCAGTGCCCAAACGGGAGGATGGTCGGCGGCGCGCGGGCCGCGCCGCCGGCGCGGGCGCCGCCGTACGACTCTTTCCACTCGGTGGTGGTGATGTAGGCGCTGGAGGAAGGAGGGGAGGAAGGGAGGGGGGGGGCTCAGGGTCGGCGGTGTGGAAGAAAAAAAGTGCCAGCCGCGGGCCCGCCGCGCCCCAGCGCCATCGCTCGCGCGCCACAGCCACCACACAGCCACCACCGGGCGCGCGCACCGGTCCTTGGACGCCGACTTGCGCCCCATCGCGGCGCCGGCGCGCCAGCGACGGCCACCGGCGGGCAAAGGCGGGCGCCCGGCTGTGGCGCGGGACTGGCCTCGACGGCGCGGCGGCGCCGGCGGGCGCGGCGCGGCGAGAGAGACGCGAGAGTGGCGGGCCGCTGCCTCGCCGCCCTCCCCAAAACGCGTCGCCGGCCGACTCTCGCCCGAGCGGCGCGCGTCCCCCGCTCATGGGGGACGCCGCGTTGGGGCCGCCGCCCCCGTTGGGCGACCCACCATTCGCCGCGGCGACGTGGGCCACGCCCCCCCCGCCCCCCCGCCCCCCCCGCGCCGGCGTCGAGCTGCGCGTGCGCGCCGTGTCCGGGCTGCCACCCGCGTCGCGGGCGGCGGTGGTCGTCACCGTGCGCACGCCCGCGGGCGACGCGCACGCGACGGCCGACTTTCCCGTCGTCGCTGGCCGCGCCCGCCTCGAAGCGTGGACGCGCCTCGCGCTGCCGCGGGAGGCGGGGGGGCAGCGGGCGCTGAGCTTCGAGGTGGGGGATGCGGGGTGGCGGGTGTAGAGGGGTGCGGGCGTGGGCGGCGCATGCGGGCGGCGCCGGCGACCGCGCCCTGTCCAGGCGGGCGCCTAACGTCACGACTGCCGCGTCGAGGGCGGGAGGCGGGCGGGAGGCGGCCGCGCGGCGCCGGCGGGCCCCGAGCCATGCCGCGGGCGCGCGTCCGGGCACCCTGACACGCCTTGGACCCCTCTCCCTCCCCTCCCCAGGTCCACCGCGTCAAGCTGGGCGTGCTCGGATCGTACGTGCGCGTCCAGCCCACCCTGCTCGGGCGCGCGGTGCTCCCCGTCCCGCCCGCGCGCGGCGGCCCGCCGGCGCGCGCGCGCGCGTTCCAGGCCGCGTCCCTGCCCCTCACCCTGCCCGACGCGGCGCCGCGCGACCTTGAAGCCGGGTCCGAGGCGCATGCAGGGCCGTTCCTGGAGCTGGCGTGGCGCCTGGCGTCCGACGACGACGCGGCGTCGTTCGACGCGGAGGTCCCCGTCCACCCCCTCCCCCGCCCCGCCCTCGCCTACGGCCACGGCGGGTTCATGGGGCTGGCGGCGTCCATGATGGCGGACGAGCGGTGGCGCACGATCCTGGCGCTGGAAGACCCGGGCGCGCACGCGCGCGCGGCGGCGCTCTGGGCGGCCGCCGTCGCCGCGCGCGCCGCGGGCGGCGACGGCGGCGTGGCCGCGCGGCGGCTGATCACGCTGCTGGAGAATTCGCCCGTGCTGTGCGCGTACGGCATGGTGCGGTGGGGGGCGACGACGGCGCGGGTCGTGAAGGGGGTGGCGGCACCGCGCGCGCGCGGCGTCGCGGCGTCCAAGCCCGCGCCCGTCGCTTCCGTGCTGGACGTGACCGCGGTCGCGTCGGTGCACGACCCGCCGTCGCCGCCGCCCCCTGCCTCGCCGGCCGCCACGCGCCCGCCCACCACTGTTCCTTCCTTCCCGCGCCTCGCCCGCCCGCCCTTGGCCACCGTGGACGAAGACTCGGTCGAGCTCTCGTCCTTGGGGCAGGCCGCGGAGGAGGCGGGCGCGGCGGCGGCCGCGCGTGACCTCCCGCGGTCGGGCCGCGGCGCGCCCGTCCTCCGCCCGCCCGCCGGCGCCCCCGACGACGGCGAGCCCTGGGCCCCCGTGCGCGCGGCGGCCGCGTTGCTGCGCACGGCGTCCGACGCGTGGACGCTGCACGCGCGGCGGTCGGCGGCGGGCGACCGCGAGGGGAGCGGGCGCGCGTCGCCGCTCGCGCGCTTGAGGAGGGACGCGCGCGTGTCGACCGTGCCGGCCCGGTTGCTGGAAGCGGCGGCCGAGGAGGCGGCGGCCGCGGTGACGGCCGAGGCCGAGGCGCGGAGAGGGGCCGCCGAGGCGGCGGCGGCGAGCGCGGCCGACGCGCCCGCTCGCCGCCCCTCGCGCCCGCACCTGCCGCCGCCCGCCGCTCGGTCGGCCGGCGTCGTCACCGATGCCCCCTTGCAGGCGCCGCGCCTGGTGCGCACCGCGACGCCAGCCAACGTGGGCGCGCTCTCGGCGGCCGCCGCCGCCGAAGCGGCGGCCGCGCCGCCGCCGCCGCCGCCGCCGCCGACCCTGAGGCTGCCCACGACGGGCCCGTCGCCGACCCCGTCCGCCGCCACCACGCCCTGGGGCCGCGCCGACACGCCGGCCTTTGCCTGGCGCCGCTCGCGCGACGGGGGCGGCCCGCCGCCGCCGCGCGGCGCGTGCGACCCGCTGTCCGAGGACGAAGAGGAGGATGAAGAAGCAAAGGAAGGGGTGGAGGAGGTCGCCGGCGCCGGCGCGCCGACGACCGCCGCCCCTCCGCCCCCCTACTCCTCCCCGTACGCCCCCGTCGCCACCGAGTGGGACGTCTGGCTCTGCCCCCGCGCGCCCTGGCTCCTGCAGCGGGCGACGGTGGACCATGGATCGTTGAGGCGGCTCATCGCGCAGTCCATCTACCTCCGCCTCCCCGGCTGCGGCGGCGCCGCGCGGCGGGAGGGCGAAGCCCACATAGCGCGGGAGGGCATCTCCCCGATCGAGTGGATCAACCGGTTTGGCCGCGCGACCAACCGCGCGGCGGCGGGCGACCCGGACACCCCGCTCCCGCTGCCGGGCGCGCCCGACTTCCGGCACCGGGTCACGGTGGAGGTGGACGCGGCCGCGGGGCCTGCGTTGGGGGGGAGGGCGGGGGCGGGCGCCGACTCGTCCGCCTCGCGCTTTTACGTGCGCGCGTCGATCCTGGGCGCGTCCGCCCGCCTCGTCCCCGTGCGCACCGCGGCGTCGACCCCGGCCACCGATGCTGGCTCGTCCCGGGTCGAGTGGCGGGAGCGGCTCTCGTTCTGGCCGGTCGACGCCGCGCTCCCCGCGCGCGGCGGCGGCCCCGTGCTCCGCCTCGACGTCCGGCGCGTCGCCGCGACCGGCGCGGTGTCCACCGACGCGTTTGTGGCGCGCGTGGACGTGCCCCTGGGGCGGTTGCTGGCGGGTGGAGGGGGCGGGCGGGCGCTCTGGTGGGCGGCGAGCGACGCGCGGCCGGCGCGGGCGCGGCGCAGGTCGCGCGCCGCGGGCGCCACCCACCCCACGCTCTCGCCCCGGCTCACGGGCGTGTCCCTGGACCTGGGCGCGGTGGCGCGCGCGCCGCTGGCCATCCTGCGGGCGACGCCGTCTGGGGCGCGCAGGGCGGCGGCCGCCGCCGCCGCCGCCGCCGCCGGCCTCCCGCCGCCCCCCACCGACCCGTCCGACGCGGCCGACGCCTACAACGGCAACAGCCCCCCCCCGGTCACCACCCCCGGCGCCCCCCCCCACGCCCTCGCGCTGCGCCTGCGCGTGCGCGCCGACCGCGTGGGCGTCCTCGCCGCCGCCGCCGCCGTCGGCGTCGCGCCGGCGGCGGCCCAGACGGCAGCCGCGTTGCTGGGCGCGCCTGGGGGCGTCGTGCTCGACGTCAAGAGTGCTTACTCGACCCCCAGGGATTTAGAACTCTTCTGCGGCGCCCTGGCCGGCATCGGCGTGCGCGTCAAGGCGGTGGCCTCGTTCCATGCCGCCCAACTGGACGGCGTGTGCCGGGCGCGGACGCCCGCGGTGGCGCTGTTCCACGGGCTCGCGTCGCTCGAGGCGGCGTGCGACGCGGGGGCGGTGCCGCCAGGGACGTCGGTCTTTTTCAATGGCGCCTCGTTGTTGAGGGAGCGGGGCGACCCCGGCTGCGGTGGCGAGGGCGGGGTCTGCGGCGCCGACGGCGACCCGTCTGCTGCCGCCGCCGACCCCGCGCTCCACCACCCGCTCGTCGACCCGACCGCCTGGGGCCGCTACACCGCCGCCGCCCAAACGCACGGCTTCCTGGGGGGGATGTACGTGCAGGAGGCGTGGGCGCCGCCGGCAGCGATCGATGCGCTGTGCGCGCTGGCCTCTGCCCACGCGGCCGCGCTCCCGCTCGGCTTTGCCCACGGCGCCGCCCCCGGCCGCGCCGCCGCCGCATTTGGCTGCCCCGGCCGCGGTTTTGGCCCTCAAGCCTTTCTGGACGACGTGGCGAGCAACTACGAGGCGCGGGCGGTCGTGCGCGCGCGCGTGCGCGCGCGCGAGCACGCGGCCGCGCCGCCCGCCACCGCCGCCTCCTGGGGCGCCCGCCTCCTGCACGGCGGCCGTGACCCGTCCGCCGCCGACCAGGCCGCCCTCATCGCCCTGCTGCGCGACGCGGGCGCCGGCGGCGGCGCGCTCGCGTCGCGGCTCGGCGGCGTGCGCCCGCTGCTGGCCCGCTTCCACGCCGCGTACGAGGTGGCGACGCCGCTGGACCTGTTTGAGTCGGGGGTCGGCGGCGGGCGGGGCGCGGCGACCCTGATGCGCACGCTGCGCGACGCGGGCGCGCTCGCCGCGCTCGGACCGCGTGGCCAGGCCTCGCTCGCCGCCTGGCTCGCGTCGCCCGCCCTCTACGGTTGGGGCGTCACCTACATGTTTCAAGAGCGTGGGTGGCGCGCGGGGCTGCACAAGCACGCGAAAGAGGGGATCGCGTGCCTGCTCGAGAGTTGCGACGCGGCCGGCGCGGCGGCCGTCGTCGCCGCGCTCGGCGGGCCGGAGGCGCTCGACCTCGCGTTGCGGGGGCGGGCGCGCCTGTCGTCGTCGTACGCCCGGCGCGTGGGCGCGGTGGCGGCGCTGCACAGGGGGGCGCCGGGGGCGCGCCCGTTTCGCGACGTCGCCGTGCCGCCCGCCGCCAACCCGCCGCTCCCCGCCCTCCCCGCCCTCGCCCGGGCCGCCCGCAAAGCGGGCGCGACCGTGGTCACCGCCGCCGCGCACGGCGCGGCGGCGGCGGCCACCTGCTGCGCGTGGCCGGCCCTGATCCTCGCGCCGCGCGCGCTCGCGCCCGCCGCGCGCGGCGCGTGCGGCCTGGGCGTCATCGCTTTCGGGGCCACCCTCTTCCTGACCGCCCTGGCGGCGTATGTCGCGGTGGCGGCCACGGTGGGGGCGGACGTGCGCGGCCGGCTCGGGTGAGGGGGGGGGCGGGGCGGGGCGGGTCGAGAGAGAGAGGGAGTCGATGGCGCCACACGCTCCCGCGAGAGACGGGGCGGGCGCCTGGTTTCGGTCTTCTGTGCGACACATTCTCGCGGTTGCGCGCTGGGGGGGAGGGGAGCCGCGGACGCCCTCTCACTTGCAGCCGCCCCCGACCTCGTCCCCCTCCTCCTCCGTCGCCGCCGCCGCCGCCGCCTTGGCAAACGCGCTCAAAGGTGGCGCCGGCCCCGGCGCGTGGGCGGGGCCGCCGACGGCGGCGATGCGGCGGCCCGAGTCGGCGGCGGTCGGCGCGGCGGCCGGCGCCCTCCGCGCAGCCGCCCCCAGCCCGCCCGGCCGCAGCAGGGGCGGGCTGCCCGACATGCGCACGATGCCCGGTGTGCCGTCGGCCGGCAGCGGCAGCGAGGCCGCGCGCGGCGCACCGCCGCGCGCGCGGCCGGCGGCAAGGGACGACGCGCGGCGAAAGGCGAGGGCGCCGGAAGGGCGTGATTCGAGGCCCTCACCCCTTCCGGCCAGCCAAGGATGCTCCAGAGCGCCAGCGGCGGTCAACCGGGACGCGGGGTCGACCGTGAGCAGCGCGCGCACGAAATTCTTGCCGCCCTCGGACACCTCCCCCCAAATCGGGTCTCCCCAGTCCGCCCGCCCCGCCGCGATGGCTCCATACAGCGCTGCATCCGTGTCGGCGTAGAACGGGGGGTGACCAGCGAGCAGGGTGAACGCGACGACGCCGAGGGACCAGCAGTCGGCCTCGGGGCCGTACTGCGGGCCGCCGCTGTCGACCCCCCCTCCACTCCCTCGCCGGGCGGCGGCCACGATTTCGGGGGCGGCGTACGCGGGCGTGCCGCACACGGTGACGGCGGCGCTGTGTGGCGAGGGGGGCGGTGTGGGAGGGTGGCGCAGGGGGCGCGCGTTTCCCGCCCGCCCCGCGGCCCCTCCCTCGCGCGCCTGGCCAGGTTGCTGAGTCCAAAATCGGCCAGCTTGAGGTGGTTGAGGCCTGACGGAGGGAGGGAGGGAGGTGGGCAAGGGTGGGGCGCGGCGCCGTCGTCGGGCACGCGGTTTGCTCCGTCGGCCGTTGGCGCGGGCGCACAAGCACACCGCGTTTGGGACCGCGCTGCCACCCCCATCCCTCCATTCCCCCTCCCCCCCTCACCGTCGGGCCCTTGCACCGCGAGCAGAATATTGTCGAGTTTCACGTCACGGTGGATGACGCCCGCCGCGTGCACGTGGGCGAGGCCGGCGGCTACTTGGGCGACGGCGTGCGCGGCTGTCGCTTCCGAGTAGGCACCGCCGTCGGCCGCCAAGAGCGCGTCCAGCAGTTCCCCTCCTTGCAAGAGCTCCTGCACGAGGACCACGGCGCCGTCGGCTTCGTAGTAGTCGACGAGCTTGACCACGTTGCTGGATAGAGGGGGCGGGGGAGGGAGGGGTGGTGGCAGGGGCGAGGAGGCGGGGCCGCGCGCGCGGTCGCCGCCCCGGGCGCCCACCCGCCCAAACCCCCTCGCCCTCTCTCACCGATGATGCAGCTTCGCGTGAATGGACGCCTCCCTCAGAATCTCGGCCCGCGTCGACCTCGGCGGCCCGTCCCCGTCCCCCGCGCGCGACGCGCGCCGCCCCGGCTCGGGCGCGCCGCCGTCGCCGGGCGGCAGGGGGATCACCTTGGCCGCGAATTTGGCGCCGTCCGCCGTGCGCGTCGCCAGGCGGACGACGGAGAAGCCGCCGGAGCCGAGCGTGCGGCCGAGGCGGTAGCGAGGGGGAGGGAGGGTGGGGGAGGGCGCGCAGGCCGAGTCGGCCCCAACTGCCACGAACGCCGGCGCGGGCTTGAGCGCATCGACAGGCGACGCGACCGCGTCGCCCACGCGGGACACGCTGCAGCCCATGGCACTGCGGAGAGGGGGAATGGCGGGCGTGATGCGCGCCGCGGCAATGGCGCGGCGCCGGGCCGCGCCTCGCGCGCCGGGGGCGCACCTGAGCAGGCGCCAGGTGCCGTGGGGCGGGCGGCGGGGGGTCGAGGGGCCGCGGAAGTGAGAGCTGTCGGCCGCACGTTCGCACCCGCGCCACACGGCACGCCCGCGCGAACCCCGACACCTCCCACTGTATCACCCCGTGCGCGCGTCCACCGCCGCCGCCGCCCGCGGGCGCCGCCAGGCCGGCGAGCCGCCCGCGCCGCGCTCGCGGCCGCGCAGCCACCCCCACTTGGCGGGCGGCGTCGCCACGCCCCCGCCCGGCGTCGCCGGCTTGACGGGCGACGGCGGCGCGACGACAACGCCGGGCGCGAGGCCGGCGGCGACGGAATCAAACGCGCCGGCCAGCGCGGAAAATTTAGCAGCCGCCCCGTCCTGGGCCGCCGCCGCGGCCGCGGTCGCGGCTTCCCGGTCGCCGCGCGCGCGCGCCAGCTCGCGCGCCAGCTGGCGCACGGCGGCCGCGCGCTCGCCGCGCGCGGCGGCTGTGTCGCCGCGCGCGCGGTCGGCGTCGGCTCGAGCGTCAGCCGCGTCGGCTTCTGAGGACGAGGCTCGCGCGGTGGCGGCGGCCGCGGTCTCGATGGCGGCGGCCAGGCGGCGGTCTAGGGCGGCCGTCGTGGCGCGCGCCGCGGCTGCGTCGCGCGCCGACGCCTCGCCTTCGGCCCGGGCGCGGGCCAAAGCGTCCCCCAGGTCGTCGGCACGCCGCGCGGCCGCTTCAGCGCGCGCGGCGTCGGCCGCCGCGCCGGCGGCGCCCGCGCGCGCGGCCGCCGCGCGCGCGGCTGCCGCGTCGGCGCGCGAGCGAGCGGCCGCCGCGTCGTCCGTGGCCGCCGCGAGCGCAGCTTCCAGAGCGACGTTGCGCGTCCGCAACGCCGCCGCTTCCGCAACCGCCGCCACGCGCTGGGCGGCCGCCGTGCGCGCCGCGCCGCGCGCCGCGTCTGCGGCCGCGCCGGCGTCGGCCAGGCGCCGCTGCAGCGACTCGACCTGGGCGCGCAGCGAGGCGGCCACGGCGCGCTCCAGGCGCAGGGCTTCGGCCGAGGCCGGGCGCGCGGGCTGAGGGAAGGGGGATCGGATCGCGGTCGGCCCTTCGGACCGCCAAAGACCCCTCCGACACTGTCCGCTGCGCAAAGCGCGCCCGCGGCTTCACCTGGGGGGTGTCGGACGAAGCGGCGGGCGCGGGCGCGGCGTCGGCGGCGCACGCGGTTGCCATCTTGGGCGCCGTGCGGTCGGCAGGGCGCGCGGCGCGGGGCGGGGCCATCGTCGTCGCGGCCATGGCCGTCGCGTGCGCTGTTGGGCAGCGGCGGCGGGGCCCGAGGCGGTAACTGACGGCGACTGCGGCGCGCGCTGCTCAAACACCGCGCCGAAAGCCCGCCCACTCCGCGCGCCGGCCAGCCAGCCACACGGCACGCACACATCCCGCCACACCCCACACCCCTACCCCGCCCTCAAATGAATGCCCCTCCAGTGACCTCGAGGCACTGCCCCGAGACAAACCCGCAGTAGGGCGACGCGAGCGCCAGCATCGCCCCCGCCGCCTCCTCCGGCGTGCCCACGCGGCGCATGGGAATCATCATCTCCGCGGCCGCGTCCGCCGCGGCCGAGCCGCCCGGGATGCCCAGAGCAACCTTCTTCCCCCCGACCTCGATCGTCGCGTCCCCCTTCTCCCCCGTGAGCCGCGTCGCGATGAAGCCGTACGCGAGCGCGTTGGCCCGCACGTTGAGCCCGCCCCACTCGCGCGCGATGGTCTTGGTGAGCCCCACGACGCCCGCTTTGGCCGTCGCGTAGTTGGCCTGCCCCGCGTTGCCGTGCGTGCCGGATGTGGACGAGACGTTGATGATGGACCGAGGGCGCGGGACCTTCCCGGCGGCTTCCTCGCGCTGCGCCGCGCCGCGCATGTGCGGCGCGGCAGCTTGGACGAGCCGAAACGGCGCCGTGCAGTGCACGGCGAGCATCGCGTCCCACTGCGGCTGCGCCATCTTGTGGATGACGCCGTCCCAGGTGTAGCCTGGGGGGGGGGGGGGGAGGGGCGGGGTGGTTTTTGGGGGGGGCGGGCGTGGACCCCGCGCCCGTCTTTCCCGCGCCTCGGGCGCCCGCCCGCCCCCCCGGCGCACCCGCGTTGTTGACCAAGATGTCGATGGAGTCGCCGCCAAACGCGGCGAGCGCGGCGGCGATGCACGCGCGCGCGAATTCGGGCGCCGTGACGTCCCCGGCGAACGAGGCCGCCCGCCCGCCCGCGGCGGTGATGTCGGCGACCACGCCGTCCGCTTTGGGGCCGTCGAGGTCGGCCACGAGGACGGCGGCGCCGTGGGACGCGAAGAGGCGGGCCGCCGCCGCGCCCAGGCCTTGGCCGGCGCCGGTGATGATGGCGACCTGACGGGACGCGGGGTGGGGGGTGGGCGGGCGGTGGGAAGCGGGAGGCGGCCGCGATGGGATGGCGCGCTTGGCCGAGACGCGCCGCCCGCGACCCGACCCCCCAAACACGCACCTGGCCGTCCAGCAAGCGGTCGGCCCTGAACGCGGGCGCGGCCGCGGGCGCGGGAGTGGCAGAGGGGAGGTGCGCCGCGGGCGCGACGTGCCGCGCGACCGCAGCGACGCGGCGGGCCGCGCACGCGGCGAGCGACGTGTCCTGCATCGTGCGCCGGGGCGGGAGGCGCGCGCGAGTGTGTGTGGGCAGCTCCGCGACCCCGCTCCCTCCACTCTCTCTGCCACCATGCGGCCCCTCCTCTTGCTGGCCCTCGCCGCTTCGGCCGCGGCGGCCGCCGCCGGCCCTCCCGTGTCGGCCTCCCTGCTCGGGCCGGGGTGGAGCCTCGTCAATGCGAATGGCAGCGTCTTCGTCGACGCTGTCACCATGCCCACCTACGCCCTGGCCGCGCTGCAGGATGCGGGCGCGGTGGGCAACCCACTGTACCGGTAGGAGAGAGGGGAGGGGAAGAGGAGTTGGGGCGGCGCGGCGCGCGCGCGCGCGCGCCGCGCGCATGCCGTGGGCGGCGCGTGGCGCCGCCCACGGGCACGCTTTCCCTCGTCCGCGCCCTCGCCGGGTCAGTCGACCAACATCCTTGTCGTGGCGTGCGGGAGCAGGCCGCGATGCCCGCGCTTCGCGCCGCGGGGCGGGGCCGCACCCTGAAGCCGCGCATGGCCGGTCCGCGGCGCCCGCGCCCGCGGTCGCCGCGCTGCCGGCCGCCGCCGCGGGGGCGGGCCGAGCAAAATCTACTACCACGCGGCGGTGGCGCATCGATTCGGGGCCATTCGGACGCGCGCGGCGACGCCCGGGCGCGCGCGCCGCGCCCGCCCCCGCCGACAAACGCTCCCCCCGCCGCCCCCCCCCCCCAGCTTCAACGAGCTCGAGTACCGCTGGGTCGCCCTGGACACCTGGAACTTCACCCGCAAGTTCGACGTGCCGGCCGACCTGCTGACGCACACGAACGTGAGACAGAGAGGGGGTGGCGTGCGAGGAAAATATTAGGGTTGGAGTTAGGGTTGGAGAGGCCCAAGGTGTCGACGCGTTTCCCTCCCCCCTCGTCCACAGGTCGACCTCGTCGCGTCCGGCGTGGACACCGTGGCCGACATTTACGTCAACGGCGTGCTGGTGGCGCACGCGGAGAACGCGCACCGGTGAGGGGGGGGAGGGGGGAGGGGGGCGCCGTTTGCGGCGCGAAACCAGGGCCCCACGCGCCGCCACTCCCTCCCCCGCACAGCAAGCACCGGGTGCACGTCAAGAAAGTGTTGAAACCGGGTGAGAACGAGTTGACCATTGTCATCAAGTCGGCGATCAAAGAGGCCGACGCGCGCAACGCGTCGTCGCCCTACCCGATCCCCGCCGTCATGGAGGCCCAGGCCGCCCAATTCAATTGGTTGCGCAAACCCGCGTCCGACTTTGGGTGGGACTGGGGGCCCGCCTTCGCGCCGGCGGGGGTGTACGGGGACATCGACCTCGTCGGCTACTCGGACGCGCACCTCGTCGGCGCCAACGTGCGCCAGGCCTGGGCCGCCGACGGCAAGTCGGTCACCCTCACGTTCGACGCCGTGCTTCAGGCGGCGGCCAAGGGGGAGGAGGGCGTGCTGACCGTGGTGCCGGCGTCGGGCGGCGGCGCGTCGCCCGCCGCGTCGCCCAAGTGGGCCGCGACCGGCGCGGTCGTCGCGGAGCGGGCGGGCACCAACGTCGTCTCCCTGGAGGTGCGGGTGGCCAAGCCGTTTGCGCTGTGGTGGCCGGTGGGGTACGGGGCCCAGGTAGGAGGCGGGGAGAAGGAGACAGGGGTGGGCGGCCGCGCGCACGGGGTCGCGCGGCGGGCGGGCCCCCAACTTTGCCACACACACACACTGCAGCCTTTGTACAAGTTTGACGTCGTGTACGAACCCGCGGGCGCGCCCGAGTCGACGACCGCGCTCACGCGCCGCGTCGGGTTCCGCCGCGCGGAGCTCGTGCGGCGCCCGATCCCCGCGGCCGTCGTCGGCGGCGACGGCGGCGAGACGTTCTACTTTAAGATCAACGGCGTCCCCATCTACGCCAAGGGCACCAACATGATCCCGGACGACATCTTCGCGTCGCGCACCGGCGCGACCCAACTCCGCCGCCTCGTCGCCGACACCGCCGCCGCCAACATGAACATGATCCGCGTCTGGGGCGGCGGCCTGTACCCCTTGGACGCCTTTTATGACGCGTGCGATGAAGCGGGCATCCTGGTCTGGCAAGAGTTCATGGCGGCGTGCGCAATGTACCCGCGCGACGAAGCGTTTCTCGAAGAGGTGCGCAAAGAGCTCACCCACCAGGCGCGCCGCATCAACTGGCACCCGTCGCTCATCATCTGGGGGGGGAACAACGAGATCGAGGCCGCGTTCAACTGGTTTGCGCCGACGCGCGGCGACGGCGCGGGCGGCGCCAAGAGCGCGCGCCTCTACGTCGCCGACTACGTCGCCCTCTTTGTCGACACCGTCCGCGCCGCGCTCCGGTCCGTCGACCCCGCCATGATCTTCGTCGACACCTCGCCGTCCAAGGGCGTGATCGTGGACCGGGGCGCCGACTTTGTCAAGCGCTGGGGCGACGTCGACGACGCGCGCCGCGGCGACGTCCACTTCTACACGACCAAGGACAACGCGCTCAACTACACTACGTTCCCGCGCGCCAAGTTTGTGTCGGAGTTCGGGTTCCAGTCGCTGCCGTCGTGGTCGGCGATCGAACCGGTGACCGAAGCGGGCGACTGGTCGTACAACGCGTCCGCGATCGAGTTCCGCCAGCGCCACCCCGGCAACACAGGCGACATGCTCGTGCGGATGGGGGCGCACTACCAGCTGCCGCCCGCGTGGGCGCCGCCCAAGGTAGGGGTGGAGGGGCGCGTCCGGGCCGCGCGCGCGCCCTCGGCGCCGCACACACGCCGACGCGCGCCCCCTCGCCCTTCTCCCCAGTCGCCGCGGGGCACGCAGGAATCGCTGTTCAGGCAATTCATCTACCTCACCCAAGTCTACCAAGCGACCGCGTACCAAACCGCGGCCTCCTACTGGCGCCGCATCAAGTCCGAGCCCGACGCCCAGACCATGGGCGTGCTCTATTGGCAGTTGAACGACATCTGGCCGGGGTACTCGTGGTCGTCGCTGGACCAGGGGGGCGGCTGGAAGCTGCTGCACTACGCGGTGCGCCGCTTCTTCGCCCCGTTTCTCGCGTCCGGCGCCGTGACCCCCAACAACGAGATCCACGCGTACGCGACGTCCGATGTGGCGGCCCCGCTGTCGGGGCGGCTCGTGCTGGAAGTGGTGGCGTGGAGCGCCGGCAAGAACGACCGCCCGCTGGCCACCAAGTCCCTGCCCTTCACCCTCGCGCCCCTGGAATCGAAACGCCTTATCATGCAGTCGGTCCCCGCGTTGCTCAAAGAAGCCGGCGGCGTGGCGGCGGAGCGGGTCATCGTGCGGCTGACCGGCGCGGCGACCGCGGCGCCGCCGCCGGCGGGCGCCAAGCCCAAGGCGACCGTGGACGCCGCCGTGCCCGCGGGCGATGACGCCTCGTTGGCCTCCATGGAGGGCGGCGCGGCGGCGGCGCTCGAGGCCGCAGCGACGTCTGCCCGCGTCGAGCGGCGCCCCGCCGCCGCGTCGGGCGCGGCCGCGCCCAACGCGACGGTGCCCGTGTTTTCATCGTCCTGGGAGATTTGGCTGACCGAGCCCAAGGACGCGACCATCAACCCGGCGCCGGGCATCGAGGCGGTCCAATTCGCGCAGGCGGGCCCGAACGCCGTCTCCTTTGTCCTCCGCTCCGCCGGCGTCGCCCCCTACGTCGCCCTGGACGCGGCCGGCATCGACGGCGTGTTTTCTGACAACTCCCTGCTGCTGCTGCCGTGGGAGCCGCGCGCGCTGACCTTCACCGCGCGCGCGCCGGTCAAGGCGTCCGACCTGCAGGCCGTGCTGGAGATCATGTCCCTGGCCGACACGCTGCAGCGGGTGGACGCGACCTACTACAAGGCGGCGGCCAAGGCCTGAAAAACGGGGGGTTGGCGGGGTTTCGGGGTGTGGCGGGCGCTCGGCGGACTGCGCGCCGGCCGGCGCCCGGCGCGGCGCGGGGGCGCCGGCTTTTGGGGCCTGCAAACATTCCCCTTTACTAACGAAACCGGCGGGAGGATGGGGAGGGGGAAGAGGATTCGCGTCGGCGGCGCGCGCGCGCGCGCTGGGTTTGCAGGCGCCCGCCCCTCACCCCCCGCGCCACCACCACAACTGAAACCGAGGCCGGTCGCCACAATCGGGGCCGAGAGAGGCGCGGGCGCGCACAGGGAGAGGGCGCGCCGGCGGGGAGGGCGGGAGGGCCGTCCTTCCCGCACGCACGCGCCCGCGCGTCAGACACCGCAGAGCGTCGCCAGTTTGTCCCGCACCACCGGCGACACCGTGCTCAACGCGGCCGCCCACCCGGCGTCGCCCAGGGCGGCCCTGTACCCGGCAAAAAGGCGGGGCAGGGCGGTGGCGACGTCCCCCCTCAAACTGCGCCACGACGCCGCGGCGGCCGCCAGGTGCGCGAAGTTGGCGCCCGCGCCCGCGCCCGGGTTGAGGGTGAGGAGCGCGGCCAGCCCCAGGAAGGCGTGCTCCTTCTCCACGTCGTCCCGCACCGACCGCAGCGCCTGGCACCACGCGCCGACGACCCGCCCCGCTCCCGGCGCCAGCGGCGCAGGCGCAACCCAGGCCAAGCGCCCGAGCGTGATGGCCGCGTTTTCGACGAGGGAGCGCGGGGCGGCGCCGGCGGGCGCGAGGAGGAGGGCGGCGAGGGGGTCGGCAGCGGCGGCCGCGGCGGCCGCCGCGTCGGCGGGGGTCGCTTGAAGCGCCAACTCCCCCAGCGCCCAGCACGCGTTGTTCGCCGCGGGCGCGCCGTCGGCAGCGTCGTCCCCAGGGTCGAGCCGGGCGGCGGCGGCGGCGAGGAGGGCGGGGAGCGCGGCCGCGAGCGCGCGCGGCGCGCCGCGCGCCAAGTCGCCCGCGAGCGCAAACGCCGACTGCCGCACGTCCGGGTCGGCGTCGGAGCAGCACGCCACCAACGCCGGCAGCAGCGGCGCGGCGGCGGGGCCGGCGAGGAGCGGGGCGACGGCGGGGCCCAGGCCCTCGGCAACGCCCGAGACGAGGTCGAGCGCGGCGACGACGAAATCCCGTTCCGGCCCCGCCGCGGCGGCCCGGTCGGCGGCGCCGCCGGTCGAGGGTGCGACATTCTGGCCCGCGGCTGCGCGGGCGGCGACGCCCGCCGCCAAAATCGCGACGGCGCGCGCCGCGACGGGCGCCGCGCGCGGTCCGAGCCCCGGGCCGACCGCGGCCGCGACGCTTGTCAGACACTCAAGCAGCGGCAACACCTCCCGGTCGCCGTCGGGCAGCGCGTCCCAGCGGGCGAGGAGCGGGGGGAGGAGGAGGTCGGGGAGGGGGGGGGCGCCCAACGCCGCCCCCGCCGCGTCGGCGAGCGTCGCGGCGGCGTCGTACAGCATGCGGGCGGCGCCGCGACCGTAGACAGTGGCCGCAGCCGCCAGGGCGTCGACGAGGGGGCGGAGGCGGGGGGCGACGCCGGCGGGCGAGAGCGACTCGACGAGCGTCGCGAGCGCCGAGCACGCGGCCTCCTGCACCCGCGGGTTGGGGTCGCCCCCGACCCGGCGCGCGACGGCGGCCAGGACGGCGTCCAGGGCGGCGGCGCCGTCCGGGGAGGGGGGGGGGGGGGAGGGAGCGGGCGCCGACGCGGCGTCGGCCGCCCCGGCGGCGCCGCCCGCGGCGGCGCCCGCCGCCGCCGCGATCCAGGGGCCGTTCCGCGCCAGCGCCCAG
>Ga0315283_10002337_pt1 | contig 15788 bp, 12 predicted proteins | sample YL17G09_0_MG_FD_204541 | JGI IMG/M metagenome (GOLD analysis project Ga0315283, IMG submission 204541) | Sediment microbial communities from Yellowstone Lake, YNP, Wyoming, USA - YL17G09_0 | ecosystem: Environmental > Aquatic > Freshwater > Lake > Sediment | place: USA: Wyoming | collected... | reverse complement strand
TTTCCCCCTTGGGGGAAACGGGAAAGGGGGTCATTTAGAATAAAATGGAAGTAATTGATTATTAGTATTATAAGACTAACAATATTTTAATATTTATTTTTTATTATTGATTGCCGATACTCATTATTTATTATATTGCACTCAGTCTCGTTGCTAATATTTTTTTCTTATGAAGTTTGACATTGAACCAATCCGAAACTGGTTTGGTTATACCCGCAGAGAAAGGAGAGCTTCTTTCATTCTTCTTATTATAATTGTATTCATAATATTTGTAAGATTTCTCTTTCCTGAAAAAAATCTCTCAATTGAAAATATCCCTTTAGACTTTAAGGATGGTTTGACTGGTTTAGGGGCATATGAAACACTTCGTTTTCATAGAGTTGAAGAGATGCCAAAGGACAGAATTCCCGTTAGCCGGTCAAGCCAGAAGAAAAAAGTACAGGTTGTTGATTTAAACAGGTGTGACACTTCGGAGTTGATAAAACTTCCCGGCATAGGGCCAGTTCTCTCTGTCAGAATAATAAAATACCGGAAGTTGCTGGGCGGATTTGCCAGGTCAGATCAGCTCAGAGAGGTTTATGGCCTGCCTGAAGAAACATACGAGCGCATAAAAGATCATATTTATGTAGATACCCTGATGATTTCAACAATAAATGTCAATTCTGCTGATTATAAGACTCTAATTCGCTTCCCTTATTTTGAAAAGTTTGAAGTGACATCCATCCTTAAGTACCGTGAGCTCGAAGGCAGGATAAGGGATTTCTCCTGGATGGTTGATAATAAACTTATTTCAGAGGAAAAGGCAAAGAAGATGAGGGCCTACCTGAGGTTTGAATAAAGTATCAGGTTGGTAAATGTGCCTTAGTCACTTCAGATTGGTATAGATAAAGAGGCCATTCACTGACAGTTTTTGTATGTCAACAGGTCGATTCTTTGTTTTTTTCTTGGAATTAGTCAGGAATTTTCGTACTTTTATTAACAACATTTACATCTGTGAGAAATTAAGAATCCCATTCAATTATATTAAAAACCAGCTATTATGAAAAAATTAAGTCCATAAATGTTTTGAAATAACTTTTTCTATTTCTAACTTTGCGCCTCGATTAAAAATCAATTTCTAATTATGATCATTGTACCATTAAAAGAAGGCGAAAACATTGAAAGAGCTTTAAAGAAGTTCAAAAGAAAATTTGAAAAGACGGGAGTGATCCGCGAATTACGTTCACGTCAGGCTTTTATTAAGCCTTCAGTACGCCGAAGAGAAGAAATCAAGAAGGCTATGTATGTTCAAAAGTTACAGGAGAGCGAGGAGTAGTTCGCCTGTTGTATCTTTATTTTAACATAACAGATATGGAGGTTCCTTTATGAATAGTAAGGAATCGTTCTTACAATATCTGCAGATCGAAAAGCGGTATTCACCGCATACTGTCAGATCTTATTTAAATGATCTGGATCAGTTTGGCGCATTTCTGAAAGAAAAGGGCCATACGGATGATCCTGTTGAAGTTACCTCGCATGATATAAGAGCATGGATCGTAAGCATGCTTGATGCTGAATATTCAACGGTATCGGTACACAGGAAAATCTCCTGTCTAAGGGTTTATTACCGGTTTTTACGAAAAGAAGGAATTGTTAAAAATGATCCCCTGCAGAAGATTGTTCTCCCGAAACGCAAAAAAAGGCTCCCTGTGTTTATTGAGGAAAAGGCAATGAAGATACTTCTGGATGAGTACAGTTTTGGTGACGATTTTGAAGGAGTCAGAAACAGGACAATAATAGAGATGTTATATCTTACCGGGATGAGGAGATCAGAATTGATAGGCCTGAGAACTATTGACATCGACCTGGCTGATGCTACTGTGAAGGTAACAGGAAAGCGGAACAAGCAGCGGATCATACCCCTTGTAAAACCATTCCTTAAAAGGCTTGAGGAGTATAATAAACTGAGGGATGAAAAAACAGAGGATGTAACGAATGACTGGTTTTTTATTACCGGCAAGGGCAATAAGTTATATGATAAATATGTGTATAACATCGTTAAAAGCTACCTCTCAATTGTAACTACTGCCGACAGAAAAAGTCCTCATATACTCAGGCACACTTTTGCAACCCATATGCTTAATAACGGAGCTGATCTTAATTCAATCAAGGAGTTGCTGGGGCATGCGAATCTCTCGGCAACGCAGGTATATACTCACAATACATTTGAGAAGCTTAAAAAAATATATAAACAGGCTCATCCAAGAGCTTAAACACTAATTAAAAATCAGGAGGTACTATTATGAACATTCAGATTCATTCAGTGCGGTTTGATGCCGACAAAAAGCTAATCGACTTTGTTCAACAGAGGCTTGAGAAACTTAACCAGTTTGGAGAAGATATTGTTAATGCCGAAGTATATCTAAGGCTTGACAAGGATCAGGAACGTGAGAATAAAATTAGTGAAATTAAGCTTGAGGTAGCAGGTAAACCTTTATTTGCAAAGAAGCAAAGTAAAACATTTGAGGAGGCTACAGATGAAGCTATTGATGCTCTTAAAACGCAGATTGCCAAACACAAACAGAAGAAGAGAGGTATATGATCTCACTATTTTCAAAAATATATTGAATTATTTTGAATAATAAAATTTAAATTCATACATTTGCAAACCGTTTTTTGAGGGTGAATTATGCTCTTACGGCGCGTTCTTTAAATTGCCGATGTAGCTCAGTTGGTCAGAGCAGCTGATTTGTAATCTGCAGGTCGGGGGTTCGAATCCCTTCATCGGCTCTTGAAAGACCTGTAAATGCGTGTCTTAGGAGTAAGACTCTGTTTATTAGGGGGAGATACCAAAGCGGCCAACTGGGGCAGACTGTAAATCTGCTGGCAAATGCCTTCGTAGGTTCGAATCCTGCTCTCCCCACATAAAACAGATATGACCGTAAACTCTGGCAAAAATGGCTGGATACGCGGTACTCTTTGGACGATATAAGCGGGAGTAGCTCAGTTGGTAGAGCATTAGCCTTCCAAGCTAAGGGTCGCGGTTTCGAGTACCGTCTCCCGCTCACTTTTTAAGGCCAGAGTAGCTCAGGGGTAGAGCACTTCCTTGGTAAGGAAGGGGTCGGGGGTTCAATTCCCCCCTCCGGCTCAACAGGGAAACAATGATTTAATTGATTATAGATAAACTTAATTTAATACGCTTGGAGTTATGGCAAAAGAAAAATTTGACAGGTCGAAACCGCACGTAAATATTGGTACAATCGGTCACGTTGATCATGGCAAAACAACTTTGACTGCAGCGATCACTATGGTCCTTGCAAAAAAAGGTCTCTCTGAAATAAGGGATTTTGATTCAATTGATAATGCTCCCGAAGAAAAGGAAAGGGGTATTACCATTAACACTGCTCATGTTGAATATCAGACGGCCAAACGCCACTACGCTCACGTTGACTGTCCTGGTCATGCCGACTATATTAAGAATATGGTTACAGGTGCTGCCCAGATGGATGGTGCAATACTTGTAGTTGCTGCTGATGATGGTCCGATGCCTCAGACACGTGAACATATTTTGCTTGCACATCAGGTTAACGTACCAACAGTACTTGTGTTTATGAATAAAGTGGACATGGTAGACGACCAGGAACTTCTTGACCTTGTTGAGATGGAGGTTCGTGATCTTCTTAATTTCTATAAATTTGATGGAGACAATGCTCCTGTTATCCGTGGTTCAGCGCTTGGCGCAATGCACGGCGAAGCAAAATGGGAAGAAAAAGTGATGGAACTGATGGATGCAGTTGATTCATTTATTCCTATTCCTCCCCGTGAAAATGAGAAACCATTTCTGATGCCGGTTGAAGACGTCTTTTCAATCACAGGTCGCGGTACCGTTGCAACAGGTCGTATTGAGACAGGAGTTGTACTTACCGGTGATGAACTTGAACTTATCGGTCTTGGCGCAACAAAGCGTAAATCAATATGTACAGGTGTTGAGATGTTCCGTAAAATCCTTGACAGAGGTGAAGCAGGTGACAATGTAGGTCTGCTCCTCCGCGGTGTTGATAAGAAAGAGATCAAAAGAGGTATGGTTCTTGCCAAGCCTGGTTCAATCACTCCGCATACAAAGATTAAAGCTGAGGTTTACGTACTTAAGAAAGAGGAAGGTGGACGTCATACTCCATTCCATAATAAATACCGTCCCCAGTTCTATGTAAGAACTCTTGATATTACCGGTGAGATAACTCTTCCTGAAGGAACAGAAATGGTTATGCCGGGTGATAATGTAACAATCACGGTTGACCTTATATACCCTGTTGCTATCAATGTAGGTCTGCGCTTTGCAATCCGCGAAGGTGGCAGAACAGTAGGTGCCGGACAGGTAACTGAGATAGTTGAATAGAAGGTTTTGGATTTTTCGATGGGACTGATAGAATCACAATGAATCGTGATTGTATCTGAATTCATCAATACACGGGTGTAGCTCAGTTGGTAGAGCACTGGTCTCCAAAACCAGGTGTCGGGAGTTCGAGTCTCTCCTCCCGTGCAAAATTTATAAGGAATATGAATATAAAAGGATATTTTCAGGACACATTCACAGAACTTGTACACAAGGTGACCTGGCCTACATGGAGCGAACTTCAGAACAGTGCTGTTCTGGTAATGGTTACATCACTGATTTTTGCTCTGATTGTTGCAGGGATGGATCTTGCTTTCAGCAGGGCTATGGAATTTGTATACAGTTTATTATACTAATCAGGGGTAGATTCCAATGAGTGAGAATATTAAAAAGTGGTATGTGCTTCGGGCTATCGGGGGAAAGGAAAAGAAGGTAAAGGAATATATCGAGAGCGAAGTGGCACGTCTTAAACTTTTGGATTATGTCTCACAGGTTCTTATCCCGACCGAAAAGGTTTACCAGATAAGGGCAGGTAAAAAGATAAGCAAGGAGAGAACATTCTTTCCCGGATATGTTCTGGTTGAAGCAATACTTACCGGAGAGGTCCCGCATCTTTTAAGAAACATACCAAATGTCATTGGATTTCTCGGTTCCAAGGATGGCGAACCTGTCCCATTGAGGAAAGCTGAGATTAACCGTATTCTTGGTAAGGTCGACGAACTTAATGCAAGCGACGAGGAGTTGAATGTTCCATTCTTTGTCGGAGAATCAGTAAAAGTTATTGACGGACCATTCAATAGTTTCACAGGAATAATAGAAGAGGTTAACGATGAGAAGAAGAAGCTGAAAGTGATGGTTAAGATATTCGGAAGAAAAACACCTCTCGAATTGAGTTTCATGCAGGTAGAAAAAGATAATTAACAAAGATATTGAGGTCGTGATATTTATAATGCTTCCTGAACGACTTTCAAGTGCTCGCAATAAATACGCAAATTTAAAATTATGGCAAAAGAAGTTGCTGGATTAATCAAGTTACAGATTCGTGGCGGAGGAGCTAATCCATCACCACCTGTTGGCCCCGCACTGGGTTCAAAAGGTGTGAATATTATGGATTTCTGTAAGCAGTTTAATGCGAGGACTCAGGACAAGGCTGGAAAAGTAATCCCGGTAGTAATTACAGTTTATGCTGACAAATCTTTTGATTTTGTTACAAAAACCCCACCGGTTGCTGTTCAGATTCTTGAGGTTACCAAATTAAAGAAAGGTTCGAAAGAACCTAACCGCGACAAGGTAGCTTCTATTTCCTGGGACCAGGTAAAAACAATTGCTACAGATAAAATGGAAGACTTAAACTGTTTTAAAGTTGAGTCTGCAATGCGAATGGTAGCTGGTACCGCCAGAAGTATGGGAATCACCGTTAAAGGAGACCTCCCTAAAAAATAATTAATTAGGAGAAAAAATGACTAAACTTACCAAAAATCAGAAGTTTGCTCTTGAAAAACTAGATAAGAACAAACTTTATACATTGAAAGAGGCTTCTTCTTTGGTTAAGGATATGACCAAGACTAAATTCGATGCTTCTGTCGATTTGGATGTAAGGTTAGGTATAGATCCAAGAAAATCCAATCAGATGGTTCGCGGTGTCGTTTCCCTTCCTCACGGAACTGGAAAAGAGACACGTGTACTCGTGCTTTGTACACCAGATAAGGAGAATGAAGCAAGAGAATCCGGAGCTGATTATGTTGGTCTTGACGATTTTGTTGAAAAGATCAAAGGTGGTTGGACAGATGTGGATGTTATAATAACCATGCCATCCGTTATGGGAAAGGTCGGTCAGTTAGGTCGAATACTCGGTCCTCGCGGACTGATGCCGAACCCGAAAAGTGGAACCGTCACTATGGAAATAGGTAAGGCTGTTAAAGAAGTGAAGCAGGGTAAAATTGATTTCAAAGTAGACAAGAGTGGAATCATTCATACCTCTATCGGAAAAGTCTCATTTGAGCCTCAGATGATCGCTGATAACGCTAAAGAGTTTATCGCAATGGTAAACAAACTTAAACCGGCTGCTGCCAAAGGAACATACTTACGAAGTATTTTCATTTCGAGCACTATGAGCCCGGGAGTTAAAATCGATCCAAAAGGCCTGGATGAATAATTTGTAAAGTAATATTCGAAAGAAACAATGAGACGGGAAGAAAAAAACGCTATCATAGACAGCCTTGCTGAGAGATTGAAAGAGTACGGTCACTTTTATCTGACTGATACTGCTCAGCTTAATGCAGCTGATACAAGTGATCTTAGAAGGAAGTGCTTCGAAAACGATATTAAACTTATCGTTGTAAAGAACACTCTCCTCAAAAGGGCACTCGAGCAGTCTACTGGAAACTTTGAAGAACTATATCCGGTTCTGAAAGGTACTACATCCATCATGTTTACTCAATCGGGAAATATTCCTGCAAAACTTATAAAGGAATTCCGTAAGAGACATGATAAACCTGTGCTTAAAGGAGCATACGTTCAGGAGTCAATTTATGTCGGAGATAACCAGCTTGATGCTCTTATCTCGATCAAGACAAAAGAAGAACTTGTTGGTGATATTATTATGCTGTTACAGTCACCTGCATGGAACGTTATTTCAGCCCTGCTGTCAGGTGGAACTAAAATTCATGGTGTTCTTGAAACACTATCAAAAAGAGAAGAATAGTAAAATATAATCAAATTAAAAAATCAATAAAAATGGCAGATCTTAAGAAATTTGCAGAAGAACTGGTTAACCTTTCTGTAAAAGAAGTTAGCGAACTGGCTAAAATACTTAAAGAAGAGTATGGTATTGAACCCGCAGCCGCGGCTGTAGCAGTTGCCGCTCCGGCAGCAGGTGGCGATGCCCCTGCAGCAGTTGAAAAATCAACTTTTGATGTTATCCTCAAATCAGCTGGCGGACAGAAATTGCAGATAGTTAAACTCGTTAAGGATATCACCGGTCTTGGACTGAAAGAGGCAAAAGCAGTAGTTGATGCTGCACCCTCTCCAGTTAAAGAAGGTGTTTCCAAAGATGAAGCTGAAGCTATTAAAGGTCAATTAGTAGAAGCAGGAGCTGAAGTTGAACTTAAATAAATTATACCTGAATACCGGGTTATAGGTTTAGTCCCTCATGCGCGGGACTGAGCCTTTTTGTTCTTTAAATTATAAGTTCACTTAATCTTTTAATAAATGTCCTCAAAAAATACCGAAAGAATAAGTTTCGCATCCAGGAAGAATCAGCTCGATTACCCTGATTTTCTGGAAATTCAGTTGAAATCATTCGGAGAGTTTTTTCAACTTGGAACTACTCCCGAGAACAGGAAAAGAGAAGGACTTTTTAAAGTCTTTACCGAAAACTTCCCTATAACTGATACAAGGAACAATTTCGTCCTGGAATTCCTAGATTACTATATTGACCCTCCTCGTTATACTATTGAGGAATGTATCGAACGCGGACTTACATTCAGCGTTCCTCTCAAAGCAAAACTAAAACTTTACTGCACCGATCCTGAACACGAGGATTTTGATACAGTAATACAGGATGTATACCTTGGAACTGTCCCATACATGACCGACCGTGCAACATTTGTTATCAATGGCGCTGAGAGAGTGGTTGTTTCACAGCTGCACAGATCACCCGGTGTGTTTTTCGGGCAAAGTATACATGCCAACGGTACAAAACTCTATTCTGCAAGGATAATACCTTTCAAAGGTTCATGGATAGAATTTGCAACCGACATCAATAATGTGATGTACGCATACATCGACAGGAAGAAAAAACTTCCGGTGACAACTCTTCTGCGCGCTATCGGTTTCGAAAGCGATAAAGAGATACTCGAAATATTCAATCTTGCCGAAGAACATAAGGTTTCGAAAACAAGCATTAAAAAACTCGTTGGTCGCAAACTTGCTGCAAGGGTGCTCAAAACATGGGTTGAAGATTTTGTGGACGAAGATACAGGCGAGGTTGTTTCAATTGAAAGAAATGAAGTGATCCTCGACAGGGAAACAGTTATCGAGTCAGAACATGTTGACCTGATAGTTGACTCTGGTGCAAAAACAATACTTCTGCACAGGGACGATACCTCCCTCTCGGATTATGCTATTATATATAATACACTTCAGAAAGATCCGTGTAACTCTGAAAAAGAGGCAGTAATATATATATACAGGCAGCTTCGCAACGCAGAACCACCAGATGAGGCAACTGCACGCGATGTTATCGATAAGCTTTTCTTCTCCGATAAAAGGTATGACCTTGGCGAAGTGGGACGTTACAGGATAAACAAAAAACTTGGACTTGAAACCGATATGAATGTCAAGATCCTCACACGCGAGGATATGATTAAGATCATTGGTTACCTGATCGAACTTATTAATTCAAAGACAGATATAGATGATATCGACCATCTGAGCAACAGAAGAGTACGTACAGTTGGAGAACAGCTTTATGCTCAGTTTGGTGTTGGTCTTGCACGTATGGCAAGGACAATTCGCGAAAGAATGAATGTCAGGGATAATGAAGTCTTTACACCAGTTGATCTCATTAACTCCAAGACACTCTCATCAGTTATCAATTCATTTTTCGGCACAAACCAGCTGTCGCAGTTCATGGACCAGACAAACCCTCTTGCTGAAATGACCCACAAACGCCGTATGTCTGCTCTCGGACCCGGTGGTCTCTCACGTGAAAGAGCTGGTTTTGAAGTAAGGGACGTACACTATACACACTATGGCCGTCTCTGCCCGATCGAAACACCTGAAGGTCCTAATATCGGTCTTATTTCATCATTATGCGTTTTCGCAAAGATAAATGATCTGGGATTCATCGAAACACCTTATCTTCAGGTTAACCACGATCCCAAAGGTTCAAAGGTTGATCTGACAGGAGGTAGTGTCGTATGGCTCAGTGCTGAAGAGGAAGAGGAAAAAATGATAGCCCAGGCCAATGCTCCGCTCACAAAAGACGGACATTTTGAAAATGCAAGGGCTAAATGCAGGTATGAGGCGGATTATCCTTTCGAAGAGGTTACCAAGGTAGACCTTATGGATGTTGCTCCGAATCAGATTGCTTCAATTGCTGCATCGCTTATACCGTTCCTCGAGCATGATGATGCCAACAGGGCCCTCATGGGATCAAACATGATGCGCCAGGCAGTGCCTCTTATTAATCCTGATGCTCCGATAGTTGGCACCGGCCTTGAAGGTCAGGTGATCAGAGACAGCCGGATTTTGTATATGGCTGAAGGTGACGGTGTGGTTGAATTTGTAGATTCAAATGAGATAGTAGTCAGATACACCCGCACGGATGAAGAGAAATTCGTAAGCTTTGATGACGATATAAGGCGTTATGTGCTTCCAAAATACCGTAAGACAAACCAGAATACCTGTATCAACCTTATCCCGGTTGTTAAAAAGGGAGAAAAAGTTGTGAAAGGACAGGTACTTACTGAGGGTTACGGAACCAAACATGGTGAGCTGGCTCTGGGAAGAAACCTGAAAGTGGCTTTCATGCCATGGAAAGGTTACAACTTCGAGGATGCAATTGTGATTTCTGAAAAAGTTGTACAGGAAGATTATTTCACTTCTGTTCATATAGATGAGTATCAGCTTGAAGTACGTGATACAAAGCGTGGTCTTGAAGAACTTACTTCAGATATTCCGAATGTCAGCGAGGAAGCTACTAAAAACCTTGACGAAAACGGGCTTATCAGAATTGGTGCACATATCAGGCCGGGTGATATTCTTATCGGTAAGATAACACCCAAAGGTGAATCTGATCCATCTCCCGAGGAAAAACTTCTGAGGGCCATCTTTGGTGACAAAGCAGGCGACGTCAAAGACGCATCGCTTAAAGCAGGTCCTTCTCTTGAAGGTGTTGTAATTGACAAGAAACTCTTTACTAGAGCTATAAAAGACAGGAAGGCCAAGGCAGTTGAAAAACCTCTTCTTGACAAGATCGAAACAGAATTCAACAGAAACGTTGAAGATCTTAAGGCCAGACTCGTTGATAAACTCTTTATCCTTGTCAATGGAAAAACATCACAGGGAGTTAAGGATTATCTGAGTGTAGACGTAATACCAAAAGGAAGTAAATTCACCCTTAAACAAATGCAGGATGTCGATTTTATGAATGTCAATCCAAATAAATGGACTACCGACAAGAAGAAAAACGACAGTATAAAGCTGCTCCTTCACAATTTTATTATAAAATATAAGGAGATTGACGGTGTTTACAAGCGTAAGAAATACAACATAACTATCGGAGATGAGCTGCCAGCAGGCATTGTTCGTCTTGCGAAAGTTTATATTGCCAAGAAGCGCAAAGTAAAGGTAGGCGATAAAATGGCAGGACGTCATGGTAACAAAGGGATAGTGGCAAGGATAGTACGTGCTGAAGATATGCCATTCCTTGAGGACGGTACTCCTGTTGACATAGTTCTTAATCCTCTTGGCGTGCCTTCAAGGATGAACCTGGGACAGATATATGAAACAGTCCTCGGATGGGCCGGAAAAAAACTTGGATTGAAATTCTCGACTCCTATTTTCGATGGAGCCACTCTTGATCAGATAACTGAATACACTGAAAAAGCCGATCTCCCGAAATATGGCAAAACATATCTCTACGACGGAGGTACCGGTGAGAAATTCGACCAACCGGCAACAGTTGGAGTTATCTATATGCTTAAACTGGGTCATATGGTTGATGATAAGATGCATGCCCGTTCAATTGGACCTTATTCACTTATTACCCAGCAGCCTTTGGGCGGAAAAGCACAGTTCGGAGGACAACGTTTCGGTGAAATGGAAGTATGGGCGCTTGAAGCATTCGGAGCTGCTCACATTCTCCAGGAGATCCTTACAATAAAATCAGACGACGTTGTCGGGCGTGCCAAAGCATATGAAGCTATTGTGAAAGGTGAACCAATGCCTCAGCCAGGAATACCTGAATCATTGAATGTTCTCCTTCATGAACTCAGAGGACTCGGACTTAGCGTAATACTTGACTAAGTAATCTGCAAAGGGTTGAATTTTAGTTATTGAATTAAATAATTATTCAGAATATGTCATTCAGAAGAGATAACAAGACAAAGACCAGTTACTCAAAAATCTCGATAGGTCTTGCATCACCTGAAGAAATACTTGATCGTTCAAGTGGTGAGGTACTCAAGCCGGAAACAATTAACTACCGTACATATAAACCGGAGCGTGACGGGCTATTCTGCGAAAGAATATTTGGTCCGGTTAAAGATTACGAATGCCACTGCGGCAAATACAAGAGGATCCGTTACAAAGGGATCGTATGCGACCGTTGCGGTGTAGAGGTTACTGAAAAGAAGGTACGTCGCGAAAGGATGGGACATATTTCGCTGGTTGTACCTGTTGCTCATATATGGTATTTCCGTTCTTTACCAAACAAGATCGGATATCTTCTTGGCCTTCCTACCAAGAAACTTGATTCAATCATCTACTATGAGAGATATGTTGTGATCAATCCTGGTATTAAAGCCGCCGATGGTGTCAAGTACCTTGATTTTCTTACAGAAGAGGAGTACCTCGAGATAACTGAATCCCTTCCAAAGGAGAACCAGCATCTTGAAGACAATCATCCTGATAAATTTGTTGCCGATATGGGCGCTGATGCTCTCTATAAGCTTCTGGGCCGTATCGATCTTGATGAAATGTCATACTCGCTTCGTCACAAGGCCAATACCGAAACTTCACAACAGCGTAAGAATGAAGCTCTCAAAAGGCTACAGGTTGTTGAAGCATTCAGGGATTCAAAACATGTCAACAAGCCTGAATGGATGATCATTAAGGTTGTACCGGTTATTCCGCCTGAACTCAGGCCTCTGGTACCACTCGATGGCGGAAGGTTTGCAACAAGCGACCTGAATGACCTCTACAGAAGGGTTATCATCAGGAATAACCGTCTCAAGCGACTTATAGAGATCAAAGCTCCTGAAGTTATCCTTCGTAATGAGAAACGAATGCTGCAGGAAGCTGTTGATTCACTGTTCGATAATTCAAGAAAAGCTAATGCTGTCAAAACTGATGCCAACAGACCACTGAAATCCCTTAGCGACAGTCTGAAAGGAAAGCAGGGAAGGTTCCGTCAGAACCTCCTTGGTAAAAGAGTTGACTATTCTGCGCGTTCCGTTATTGTTGTCGGACCTGAACTCGCTTTGCATGAATGCGGATTGCCAAAAGATATGGCTGCAGAACTATATAAGCCATTTATTATAAGGAAACTGATTGAAAGAGGTATTGTCAAGACAGTTAAATCGGCCAAGAAAATAGTTGACAGGAAAGATCCGGTTGTATGGGATATTCTTGAAAATGTACTTAAAGGGCACCCTGTTCTGCTTAATCGTGCTCCGACTCTTCACAGGCTTGGTATACAGGCATTCCAGCCAAAACTTATTGAAGGAAAAGCTATTCAGCTTCACCCTCTTGTTTGTACAGCGTTCAACGCTGACTTCGATGGTGACCAGATGGCTGTTCACCTTCCGCTTGGCAACGGAGCTATACTTGAGGCACAGATGCTCATGCTGGCCTCGCATAACATCCTTAACCCGGCAAATGGTGCGCCAATTACTGTTCCCTCACAGGACATGGTCCTTGGTCTTTACTACATCACAAAGGGAAGAAAGAGTACCGATACTGAAAAGGTAAGAGGTGAAGGTCTTATTTTTTATTCACCGGAAGAGGTAAATATAGCTTATAACGAAGGGATGATTGACCTTCATGCATATATTAAAGTAAAAGCCAACGACAGGAAAGACGGTGAACTAGTTAATCATATTATTGAGACAACAGTTGGCCGTGTAATTTTCAACCAGTACGTTCCTTCAGAAGTTGGTTATATCAATGATCTTCTTACAAAAAAATCATTAAGAGATATCATCGGACGCGTTCTGAAGCTTGCCGGTACTGCAAAAACAGCAGATTTCCTCGATGCAATCAAGAATCTTGGATTCTACTCTGCATTCAAGGGTGGCCTATCCTTCAATCTCGATGATGTTATCATACCTGAAGAAAAGACAAAATTTGTTGCTGAGGGATATGAGCAGGTTGAAGAAGTTCTGAATAACTACAGCATGGGATTCATTACCAACAACGAGCGATATAACCAGATTATTGATATCTGGACACATGTTAATGCAAGGCTCACCCAATCACTTATGAAGCAGCTGTCGAACGATAAGCAGGGATTCAACTCTGTATATATGATGCTCGATTCAGGTGCAAGGGGCTCCAAAGAGCAAATCCGTCAGCTTTCAGGCATGAGGGGTCTTATGGCCAAGCCTCAGAAGTCAGGTTCCTCCGGGTCAGAGATCATTGAAAACCCAATCCTCTCGAACTTCAAAGAGGGATTATCGGTTCTCGAGTACTTTATATCAACCCACGGTGCACGTAAAGGTCTTGCAGATACTGCCCTTAAGACTGCTGACGCAGGGTATCTTACACGACGTCTTGTGGATGTATCGCAGGATGTTATCATCAATGAGGAAGACTGCGGAACACTCAGGGGCCTTATTGCAACCGCAATCAAGAAGAATGAGGAAGTTGTTGAGTCACTCTATGAAAGAGCTCTTGGTCGAACAGCTGTACATAATGTTTATCATCCGCTTACAGGTGAACTCATTGTTGAAGCAGGACAGGAATTAACTGAAGACCTTTCCAGGAAAATTGAAGATTCTCCAATTGAACAGGTTGAGATACGTTCGGTTCTCACATGCGAATCCAAGAAAGGAGTTTGTGCCAAATGTTACGGACGTAACCTTTCCACCGGCCGGATGGTACAGAAAGGTGAAGCAGTGGGAGTTATTGCTGCACAGAGTATCGGTGAGCCAGGTACCCAGCTTACACTCCGTACATTCCACGTGGGAGGTACTGCATCGAACATTACTACAGAGTCCCGTCTTGTTGCACGCTACGGCGGTATCGCTGAAATTGAAGAGATCAGGACTGTTCCGAAAGCCGATGCCGATAAAGGTGAAATTGATATTGTGATAGGGCGGCTTGCCGAATTAAGAATTGTCGACAAGAAAACCGGCATTGCGCTTACTACACATACAATTCCTTATGGTTCAAAGCTTTATGTAAAGCCTGGACAAGAAATTGAGAAAGGGAAACTGATCTGTGAATGGGATCCGTTCAATGCAGTAATTATTTCCGAAATGTCAGGAAAGATTGGTTATGATTTCCTCATCGAAGGTATTACATTCCGCGAAGAGTCTGATGAGCAGACAGGATTTAAGGAAAAAGTTATTATAGAGAGCAGGGACAAAACCAAAAACCCGGCAATAAAGATACTTAATCCCAAGGGAGAAGAGCTAAGGACTTATAACCTTCCTGTTGGTGCTCACCTTGTAATTGATACAGATAAAATGGTTGAGGCTGGCGAGGTACTTGCGAAGATACCACGTGCTGTTGGAAAATCAGGTGATATAACCGGTGGTCTTCCACGTGTTACCGAGCTTTTCGAAGCACGTAACCCCTCAAATCCTGCAATAGTATCAGAGATAGATGGTGAGGTGACATTTGGTAAGATAAAGAGAGGTAACAGGGAGATCTCGATCAAATCCAAAACCGATGAGGTCAAGAAATATCTGGTTCCGTTGTCAAAACAGATACTTGTTCAGGAAAATGATTACGTAAAAGCAGGTATACCACTCTCTGATGGTGCAATAACGCCTTCGGATATCCTTGCAATAAAGGGCCCGACAAAAGTTCAGGAATATATTGTTAACGAAATACAAGAGGTGTATCGCTTGCAGGGTGTGAAGATCAATGATAAGCATTTCGAGATCATTGTCCGTCAGATGATGCGCAAGGTTGAAATAGTTGACCCGGGTGACACAAAATTCCTCGAGCGTCAGATTGTTGACAAGCTTGAGTTCATGGATGAAAATGACTGGATCTATGGCAAAAAGGTTATTGCCGATGCCGGTGATTCACAGACACTTCGTCCTGGTATGATCGTAACTGCCCGCAAACTAAGGGACGACAATTCCGTTCTTAAGCGTCGCGACCTCAAGACAGTTGAGGCGAGGGATGCTATTCCAGCAACATCAAGCCAGGTACTGCAGGGTATAACAAGAGCATCTCTGCAAACCAAGAGTTTCTTCTCAGCTGCATCCTTCCAGGAGACAACCAAGGTTCTTAATGAAGCTGCAATACTTGGAAAAGTTGACAAGCTGGAAGGCTTGAAGGAAAACGTTATTGTCGGGCATCTCATTCCGGCAGGAACAGGACAGCGTCAGTATAATGATATAATTGTAGGTTCGCTGGAGGAGTATGAAAACCTTGTTGGAGTATCTCAGGAGACTGATGCCGAACCAGTCGTCAAAACTAAATAGAAATGGCTGCACCAGATCCAAAGAATCCG
>Ga0315283_10002335_pt1 | contig 15793 bp, 14 predicted proteins | sample YL17G09_0_MG_FD_204541 | JGI IMG/M metagenome (GOLD analysis project Ga0315283, IMG submission 204541) | Sediment microbial communities from Yellowstone Lake, YNP, Wyoming, USA - YL17G09_0 | ecosystem: Environmental > Aquatic > Freshwater > Lake > Sediment | place: USA: Wyoming | collected... | reverse complement strand
TATTTAAGATATACTTTATGTTTATCGAAAAGAAAATAATTAATCCACATTTGATTCCAAACTGTTGCATCTTGAATATTTATGGAAGTCACATTATCAAGATTATCAACTATCTTGAGATCAATTATATCTTTACTAATGAATGATGTAAGATCATTATTTATCGATATCATTGTAAATGCAGAAAAAATATTCCCAACCAATAATAGTCCAAGTAATCCAAGAACTACAATTTTTTTTCTTGTGTCCTTTTTGGAAAAATTTAATTCGAAATTTTTAAAATAATACAAACAGGATATCAGAATAATAGGCAGAAAATACGTAATCAACTTATATGCTTTATATCCCTCTCCTGTAAAAGACGGAGACATTTCCTCTTTTGATATTAAAAAAATATAGAAAATGAGTACAAATAGTAAATTAGATACTGAAAAAAAGAATAATTTTTTATTATCATTATAAAGAGATTTCATCGAAGATAAACACATGATCACAATAATAACAGACAAAATGAATGTTGGAATTAATGAAGTCTTTGCCATCCAGATATTATTTCCCACAATTCCAAAAACCCAGTGTGGCGATAAAATGGGAAAATCCCAACCTGCTGCCGCTGAATTTACCCATAGAAATTTCTCAAAAAACTTTATGATTGAATTTGGATAAAAAATGACGCTAAAAAAAAGAACTAATAAAAGATAGAACAATTCTTTTTTTAAATGGACAATAGTTTTTTCTGTAAGTATGCAGATTCCTAAAAATATTAATAATGGTATAATAAACAACGGAACTAACGTATAATAAATAAACATCAGTCCAAGAGACAGAATTATCGCAAACGGTAAATATTGTAAATAAGATCTAGCTGTGTGATTATCAAATAAAATGGGATAATAGATTACCAAGTAAAGTGCTAAAAATAATCCCATTCCCAGTACCTGGGCATAAAACCCTTGATAAACGATGTAAATCAGATGGAAACTAAATCCTGTCAGAAAAGCAAGGATGAGAGAGAACGTTTTACTATAGTTAAACAGTTCGTAACTGATAATAAATATTAGTGCAACATCGAATATAAAAAAAAGATTCATTATTATATTTATTATCTGATACGGTTCGATGCCGAATACCGAACTTGGATATGCAACCGTTAAACTGGATGCGAACAATGCATCAATATTACCTGCATAAAGCTGAATAGTAGGGTCTAAAGATGGATTAAGATGAGATATTGATGAATGCATTAAGAGTTTTGCCACAGTCGCGTATAATGCAATATCATTATTTCCCAAAGAGATTGTTGTCAGATAATCAAATCTTATTAGAAAGGGGCATGAAATACAAAGATAAATAATTAAGCATATGACGGGTAAAAGTAAATTTTCCCTACGGAATGGCCAAAAAATTTCGAAAATCCGTTGTTTTTTCCAGCATATTGATAGTAATAAAAAAATGATTGGCGGAATGAGTAAATAAGGCCAGTAATTTTCTACACCGCCAATATCATAGTTAGCTAATAGCCATCCGGAAAAAGAAAGGTAAGATATTCCAATAAATGGTGCAAAAAACAGAGAGTATTTTTCAAATCTGACCGGACAACATAAGAAAGAGAAACCCAATCCTATGAAAATGAATAAGAAAACAATTACTATAGAGAATAGCAGGAATTCCAGCATTTTGTAGATTTATTGTGTTTCAATTCAAAATTTAAATATTTAACGCCAAAACCACGGGAGAAAACCAGATTTGAATCGTTTTCACTCGCTAGATATTAAAAATGATCACCCCCAAGAAAATTAACACAATTGCAATAATCATATTTCTGTTTATCTTTTCTTTCAATATTCCCCACGACAATCCCACTACCACCACAAGATTCAGCGATGCAATCGCATAAAGAACTTTCAGTGGAATTTCCTTCAATGCAATCACACAAATCACCGTAACACATAAAAGCAATCCATACCCTATAAGAGCGGGCAGATTCAGGTACGCATCCAGAACCGAATTTTTTCTTTTTCCATGATGTGCCGATCCAATCTTGAGGAGTACCTGGCTGATCCCGGTAAGTAATACAGCAAGGAATACAAGGAAAAGTGAGAACATCATGCTGCATCTCCCATTTCATGTGAAAGCACAACGATTCCCGCAGAGATAATTAACAATCCGATAATATTCGCCGAAGTAACTCCTTCATGAAACAGGATTGCCGAAGAAAAGAGTACGACAAAATTGACCAGCCCCATAAATGGATATGCCACCGATAATGGATAATGACGAAGCGCCTGTTGCCAGACAATTGCCTGGAGAAAGAGGCACACAAGCGAAAGGATATAGAAGGAATTGGTCACTATCCCAATAAAGGAGGAGACATGCAGCGAGAGCGCTGCATATTTCCCAAAAATACCCCCCAACGACTGGAATGCAATAGATAAAATAATGAAAGAAAAATATCGAAGATTGTTCATGTCAGAGTTCCATTTCTCCGATCACGTATTGCTGTCCGTAAGAAGTTTCGGCAAGGATTCTTCGTAAATATTCCCCGATAATTCCCATTGACATTAATATTGCGCCTCCAAGAAAGCAAATTGCTACCATCAGGGAGTTCCAACCCATTATACCATAGGTGGGGTCAATCAGCTTTTGAATTATAATCCAAAAACCAAAACAAATACTGATTAAACTGGTAACAAAACCAATGATACCAATGATCTTTAATGGAGCAGATGAGTAATTGATTAATAAATTAAATGAGATCTTTACATATTTTGTGAAATTATAATTTGACTTACCAAACTTTCTTGGTTCATGCTCAACTTCAACATTAGTGATTTTATTCATTGGGGCACTTTTGATGATTAGCGCAGTAATGAACGGATAAGCACTTTTAATTCGTGAAATATTTTTTGCAACCTCACTTCTACAGATAACAAAATTTGAGATATAAATTTGCTCGGGAATCTCCAATACTGAATGTATGAATGTATGGAAAATTTTACTCAAAAAATTTTCAGAGGTATCATGCATTTTTCGACTATATTTGCCATATACAACCCAATAACCATCGTTAATTTTTTGAATTAATTTGGGAATTTCTTCTGGGGGATTCTGAAGATCATCATCCATCATAACCACATAATTCCCGGAGCAATAATTTAAGCCGCAAACCAGGGCATTGTGCTGACCAAAATTTCGCAATAAATGAATTAGTTTTATCTTTTTGTTATGAGATCGGAGATCTTTTAATTTTTCCCAGCTTTTATCAGCGCTGCAATCATCAACAAAAAGTATCTCGAAATTTTCAGTAATTGTCTTCATAACCGCCAAAATTCTATTGACGAGTTCATCCAGTGTTTTTTCACTGTTATAGACGGGTATTATAATAGAATATTGAATTGACATCATCTCATCCTTCATTTCTCCACCCCCAGATATAATACGGTGATTTTTCACCGCAGTTAAAAATTACATCTATAATTGATACCATAGATTCAAAATTTCCCCATAATTGTGGGTAATCTGGATATCCTGAGTAATCTTTATAGCATAATTCAATTTTCGCTGTAGAAAATTTATCATTTTCAATATAATTTCTTGCTGCAGGACCGGATAAATATGAATCTGCCCCGATAGTTTGACAAATGTTGATTAATTTATCATCCTTCGTGCCATCGTTGTGCAGATCTTTTGAATTGAAAAACTTGGTTTCTATTCCCAGAATTTTTGAAATTTTCTTTATTGAAAAAATATTTAGTTCTGAGAGAGAATTAAATTTTTTTGAAAAAATTTCAAATATTTCTGATTGATAGGTGCTATAGAAGGAGGCTGAAGCGTAACTGTGATGAAGAGTCTGTTTATGTTTTTCCCTCCAGTCTTGTGAATAGTCAATTTTAGCTTCATAAATCAGCTGATTAATTCCACCAAGAACAGGAACCGAGATCCACTTTACACCGCCAGGAGTTTTTATTTTATTGCGATTTCTCCAGTCCCGGTGAGTGTACTGGACATCCTCAAGAAAAACAAATACATCAACATCATGAATAATATCAAAATATCCTTTCCAGGGAAGGTAATTTGATTGAATGATTGCAGCTCTCATTTTTAATCCTTGAAATATTTTGGAAAGTCCGGGAATGTTTCTTTGATAAAATTTTCTTTGTAAATATAAACAAAAAATTCGTATAATGGAATATCATGATTAATAGCAACAAATCTCGAACAATTGGTTACACACCAGTTAAAGATTTGTCGAGGATCTGCATAATAGAGATTAGTATCATAGAAATCTGAATAGGTAGTAAGAAAATTGATGCAGATCCCTTTCTTTGCCATACTAAACATATTTTTCGCACTTTTGAATACAAATTCTTTCCAGTCTTCAACGGAATTTTGCTCCTTTGTATGAAAGGTACCATTAAGGCAATAGTAATCATATCCTTTTACTGAGGCATTTATTGACTTCAGATCATGAGAAATGTTTTCTACAAAAAACGAACATTCTGGAAATTTCTTTTTATTCATTTGAATAAAATCCTCTACAATGTCACTACCTGAATAGGATATTGATGTCGGATATTCATTAAGAAATTCCTTGAAATGAGCCAATCCGCATCCTATTTCATGGACACTGAATTGATTCGAATCTTCATATTTAAATAATTCGGCAATCTTCTGGAAACGCAGGTACTGAGTTTTTTTGTCGTTCCAGGATACTGATTGCGGTGAATCCCCAAATTGCTGAAATTTATTTAAATAAAATTTTTTTTGACTCTTGGCAATTTCGTCCATAAAAACCCTGAATTACTAATTTTTTAGGATTGCATATCCAAATCCGGATCTACCGTACCCATTCCCATTATAAAGCATATATGTTATGTCTTTATGAGTGAAAACAAAGGGATACTCTATCATTTCAGAATCCCATCCACCAGAAGATATATCAATTCCTATTTCATCATCTTTTCTTGTCCAGTGAATCCCATCGTTTGATTCTGCAAAACCAATCCGGTACGTCGCTTTCCCGCCACGGTACGAATACCACATTATAAAATTATTAAAAGTTTTAATTACACTCGGTCGGGATATTGCATACTCTTCGTTGGATTTAAAAGAGATACAAGTAATTCCTTTCCTGTCCCAATGAATTCCATCATTAGACTCTGCATATTTAATATTGTAATAATGTTTAGGAAATATGTTCATAATGTCCCACTTTATACCAGAAAGATACCACATCCTCCAAATTCCACCATCAATTAATACGTATCCTGTCCCTGTGAAATAAGGATCTGAAATGTTACGATCGAACAATGGATAATCACCGATTTTTTTAAATCCAATTTTTGGATCGTCGCTTAATGCTAATCCAATATTGACATAAAATGGAACCGTAACACCTAAAGTCCACCCTTGATAAAATAAATATTTCTTATTTTGCAAATTCACCATACAGGTAGGCATTGTTCCGCTGTCATCGAAAGAACCTAATGGTCCAGGTTTAATTATCGGTTCCGGAGAAATATTCAGGATTCTTTGGGGATTTTTGATATCAACTTCAATAAATGCTCCATGAGATCTGTTTTTTCTATCCCGGGTCGTGAAATAAATCCTGAAAATATCATCTTTCACGTTTTCTGCGAAAGGCACTGCTGCATGGGAGTACATCCAGTCAGAATTTTTCTCAACGTTGAATATCAGTCCTTTTTTTTCCCATTCCATATTATTCATCCTTGATGCCAAATGCCTCAAAACTGGATTTGTTTCCGGGCTTTGCTGGATTCCCCACATACACTTTACCAGGTTCAGTATTCTTGACAACAACAGAACCTGAACCGATGACGCAATCCTGACCGATCGTGATATGATCATTCAAACATGAATTGACACCGAGAAATGAATTTTTACCTATCGTACAATACCCTGAGATTACAACATGCGATGATATGAAACAATTATCCTCAATATGGGTTCTGTGACCAACATGGTTACCGCTCCAAAGAATCACATTGTTTCCTAACTTTACATAATACTGGAGAACATTATTCTCAAAAACAAAACAGTTTTCACCGATCTCAACATTTCTCCAGACAAATGCTTTTGAGCTAACATAGGAAGCAATTCTGTACCCTTTTTCTTTGACAAGATTATAGAACCGGGCTCTTAGTCGATTCAATTGAGTGTAGGTTGTGGCTACAAAAACTGAATATTCTGAGGGATCATATCGTTTCTCTAACTCTTCAATCGGGACAACTGGTAAATTCAACAATTCAGGATTTTTAATATATTCCCGTTCAATGCTGAACGCAATTACCGTGTAGGGTGAATCGTGTGTGAAATATTCATAGGCAATTTCGGCAAATTCTCCTGCACCAATAATTATTAATTTTTTCCCGGTTTTCTCCATACTCCTATTCTCCTGTATTATCTTTTACATGGTTACTTCCGTAATACAATCTTAAAAAAATTAAATTTTAAATTGGTTGAAAATTATTAATCACTATAGCATCATTTTTTTGTGTTGGGGTTATATTGCCCGGCATTCCAATTTTCAAATCATTTTTCCATCTGGTATCTATCTGAACCATCTTTCGTTCAAAATCACTATTTTCCACAATGCCAATAATATAGGACCCCTCCAATGGCTCAAGAGGAACCATTATCTCTGAAAAACTTATTAACGTCCAGGTCATCGGATTCACCTCGAAAAAATACTTATGACTGCACTACCCCCAGAACCCCCAACATTACAACATAGTCCAATATCCGCTGTTGCGATTTGCCGTTCTTTGGCTTCGGATTGTAATTGTTTAACAATCTCTACCGCTTGACTTACACCGGTGGCTCCGAGGGGATGCCCTTTTGCTTTCAATCCCCCACAGGGATTAATTGGTATCGTGCCGTCAATCTCTGTTGCACCATTTTCAATCATTTGCTTTCCGTTTCCTTTCTTACAAAAACCAATATCTTCCATTTCAATTAATTCGGCAATGGTAAAGCAGTCGTGAAGCTCTGCAACATCAATATCCTTCGCGGTAACTTTTGCCATATTAAATGCTTTTTTCGCAGCGTTAACAACAGAGGGCATTTTTGTAATTTCTTTTCGTTTGTATAATTCGATGCCCCCCACATCATGACCTATCCCGATGAGTTTTATCGGTGAATCTGAGTATTTTTTTGCGGTTTTTGAGGAACACATAACAAGCGCTGCAGCGCCATCACTTATCGGAGAACAATCGTATTTTTTCAATGGCGATGCAACATTAGCCGAAGTCAATACGTCATCAATACTGATTTTTTTATGGAATTGGGCGTTTGGATTTTTTAAGGCATTTTTATGGTTTTTTACCGCAATTTTCGCAAGATGCTCTTCATTTGTTCCATATTCAAAAAAATGACGTTTTGCCATTAATGCATACAATCCGGGAAAGGTTGTTCCGTGATTAATCTCTTCTTGATCTGCCGCTCTGGCTATTATCCCGTTTGTATGACCCGATAACATACTTGTCATTTTTTCAGCACCTACAACTAAAATTTTGTCATAAATGCCAGATCTGATAGCAATGCTTGCTTCCTTAATCGCAAGACCCCCGCTTGCACATGCGGATTCAACACGGGTAATTTCTGTATGGATATTCAGTTTTGAAGCTAATACTGCAGGCAGATGACATTGATTACTAAAACTGCTTGAAAAGTTTGCAATATAAATAGCATCAATTTCCTTGATCGAAATTATTGTCAATGCCTGATTGCAGGCATCCACCATAATATCTCCTATATCCCGGGGATCCTTTCCGAATTTCGTATGACCTGTTGCTATGACATTTACATTCATTTCAGCACCATGTCAAGAATTCTTTTCAACCTTGAATTCAGGTAGTCCTTTTCCGCATTGCTCATTCCCGCATACATCGGCAACCTCATTAACCTCCCACTCATCATTTCTGTCACGGGGAGATCCTCTTTTCGGTAGCCCAGCCCCAGCCCTACCGGTGACGAATGCAATGGAATATAATGAAACACCGCATGAATACCCTCACTCTTTAACTGATTCATTATACGATCTCGTGTCTGCTCATCGTCGAAGAGGATATAGAACAGGTGAGCATTGTGCTCCGCATAATCCGGGACAATCGGTAAACGAATGATTCCCGCATCTTCAAACGATTTCAGTGCAGAATAATATGCATTCCAGACATTCATCCGCAAACTCTGGATTTCATCTGACCTGGCCAGCTGGGCATAAAGAAATGCAGCTAACAGATCGCTGGGAAGATAACTCGATCCCACATCCACCCAGGTATATTTGTCCACTTCACCGCGATGGAACTTGCTTCGGTTGGTCCCTTTTTCCCGGATAATTTCTGCACGCTCAATAATCTTTGGATCATCAGAATTGATGAGAAGAGCTCCACCCTCTCCACACACATAGTTTTTCGTCTCGTGGAAACTATAACAACCGAAATCTCCTATCGTTCCAAGATATTTTCCCCTATATTTTGCATTCACTCCCTGGGCGGCATCTTCTACCACGTTGAGATTATATTCCTGTGCGATTTCCATAATCTCATCCATCGCGCAGGAAACACCGCCATAATGAACAGGATAGATGGCACGGGTTTTTTTAGTAATTTTCTTACAGATATCTGCAGGATCAATGTTCAGGGTATTTTCCTGAATATCCGCAAACACCGGTTTTGCGCCCGCAAGTAAAATAGGATTGACCGTTGAAGAAAATGTGTACGAAGGAACAATTACCTCGTCACCCGGTTTGAGATCCAAAAGATGGGTAGCCAGTTCAAGTGCACTCGTGCATGATGTTGTCATGAGCACTTTTCGTGCACCAAATTTTGACTGAAAAAGATCCTGAACGAGTTTAGTATATTTCCCATCGCCACTGATATGCCCACCTTCACTAAGAGAATGAAGTACATCTTTTATGTACCGGATTTCGTTTCCGGTAAGATAGGGCCGGTTAAACGGAATATGCATTATTCATCGCCTTTCTGGATGGTGTTATTGATGGAAAAGAGCATCTGGTTTGCGTACATCAGTGACTCAAAAGTTCCGGCATCCGTCCATTCTCCTTCAATGATATCGTAGGTCATTGAAGCATGTTCCACGAACCAGTTGTTTACTGAAGTGATCTCAAGTTCACCACGTTCAGAGGGCTTGATATTCTGGATTACCTCAAACACCTGATGATCATACATATACACACCGATTACCGCATAATCGCTTTTTGGGTTCTCCGGTTTTTCTTCGATCTGCATGATCATTTTGTTTCGCTCATCCAGAGCCGCCACACCGAACCGTTCTGGATCACCAACTCGCTTCAGCAGAACTTTTGCACCGACAGGTTGTTTTTTGAATACGTCAACATATTTCCGGATGCTATGGGTCAGGATATTATCTCCAAGAATGACAACAATTCTATCGTCATTTGCAAATACTTTCGCAAGCGCAAGGGCATCGGCAATTCCCCCTGCTTTCTCCTGCACCCTGAAGGTAAAATTACAGTCAAAATCAGAACCACTCCCAAGCAGTCTGACAATTTCCCCCATGTGATCTTTTCCGGTTACAACAAGGATCTCGCGAATCCCTGCAGAGAGTAATTGCCGGATGGGATTAAAGATCATTGGCTCTTTTCCAACTGGTAGCAGGTGCTTGTTTGTTACTTTGGTGAGTGGGTATAACCGGGTGCCGGTACCTCCTGCGAGTATAACTCCTTTCATTTTTTCACCGATTTCTAGAAAGCAACTTGCTTCTGTACTATATTGCGTTAAATTATTTATTCATACACTGCTTCTAAGGATTATGCCATCATATAGTGTTAATGACACCTTAAGTGGTCACGATCCTTTTTTTAATTACTTTTGCAGGATTCCCTACTGCTATTGACCAAGCCGGTATATCTTTTGTTACAATTGAACCTGCGCCAATAATTGCACCTTCACCTATCGATACACCGGGTAGAATAACTGCACCACCACCAATCCATACAAAATCACCAATATGAACACTTTTTCCATAATCTGGTAAACCAAGATCATGATAATTATGTGATGCAGCAAAAATTTTTACTTCGGGGGCAAGGGAAACATTATTTCCAATAACAATCTGAATGTCTTTGTTATAATAAGAGCCATATATTGAACATTTTCTATTTATTGAAACATTATCTCCTATACATATTTGAGACGCATAACGAAAGTAACACCAGTGATCAATAAAGACATGTTTTCCCATTTTTTTAAACATAAACGTAAAAAATAAAATTCGAATGGGATGTGGTAACAAATTAGTAATAATATAGAAAAGATTTTCGAGATATGAATATACATTAAATAACAATATTGCTTTGTTCCTTCCCATCAATTTTATTTTTGTTTCGGTTTCTGAATTATTCGGCATAATAATATTTCCTGATTATTTTTTTCCACACCCTGAACCAGAAATTTTTTTCTTCTGACTGATACAAAATTTTAAAAGCGTTATCAGGAAAGTATTGCCCTTCGTACAGCGTATCTCTGGAAAATTGAAAAATCCCCTCATTTTCCGAATAGATTTTACCGCATTTCCGGCAGGAATACTGCATAGCCCCTTCAACAATGGATTTTTATAGGTAGGACAAAGAAGCAAAGAAATCACACCGGAAATTTGTTTTCATAAACCTTCTGGTAATATTCGAGATAATCTTTTGTAATTATTGAATCCAGCCAATCAGAGTGATCGAGATACCAGCGGATAGTATTTTGCAATCCGTGTTCAAAGGGAATTGATGGTTTCCAATGTAGTTTTTTTTGGATTTTTGTCGAATCGATCGCATAGCGCTTGTCATGGCCTTTACGGTCTTCAACATAGGTAATAAGTTCTTCTGAAACCTTCAAATGTGGGCGCAAATCTGCAAGAATCTGAATGATCAATTTCACAATCTCAATATTTGATCGTTCGTTATGTGCACCGACATTATAGACCTCTCCCGGCACTCCTTTGTGAAGTACCAGATCAATTGCAGAACAATGATCCTCAACATGGATCCAATCACGGACATTGAGTCCATCCCCATACACCGGAATTTCTTTTCCGTGAAGGCAATTAAGAATTGTGAGGGGAATTAATTTCTCCGGGAACTGATACGGGCCATAGTTATTTGAACTTCGGGTTATATTGATCGGCAGGTTGAAGGTAGAGAAATACGCTTGTGTAAGCAGATCGGCACTTGCTTTACTTGCCGAATAGGGGCTGCGAGGAGCCAGAGGGGTGGTTTCATGAAATTTTCCTGTCTTCCCTAATGATCCATAGACTTCATCAGTGGAGATCTGGAGAAATCGTGTCACTCCATGTTTTGATGAGGCCTGTAATAAGTTCTGGACACCTAAAACATTTGATCTCACGAAAATATCGGGATTGAGAATGCTTCTGTCAACATGTGACTCCGCAGCGAAATTAATTATATAGTCAGGTTCGAATTGATCAAATACTTTCTTAACTTTTTTAAACTCACAAATATCTCCTTTGACAAAAGTGTATCGGAGGCCCTTTTCAATACTGGATAAGTTGTTAAGATTTCCTGCATAAGTCAGATTATCAAAATTTATGATATTGATATCATCAAATCTTTTTAATAAAAAATGAATAAAATTACTACCGATGAATCCTGCTCCACCGGTCACCAGATATTTCGAAGTTGACATGTTGCTTATAAGTATGAATTTATCACTTTAAATCTGTGGTTATAAGAAGGGATTTGCATCCATTCTCAAAATCGAATTCCTATTAAAAATTCATAATATAAAATACAAAAGACCAAAAAAATTTGGGGATTATATTAGCTTAACTCCATTTCCCAACGACGGGAGCATACCCGGCTCCGCCCCAGTGGTAATTCTTGTCTCCGCTGGTCCACGTGCCGCTCCCATCGTAATCGAGCCACCAGTCGCCTAGAGCTGCACTCATCGTTCCGATCTCGGTCTTTGTATCTCCGTTCCAGTCTCCGATTACCGGGGCATACCCGGCTCCGCCCCAGTGATAATTCTTGTCTCCGCTGGTCCATGTGCCGCTCCCATCGTAATCAAGCCACCAGTCGCCTAGAGCTGCATTCATTGTCCCGATCTCGGTCTTCCCATCTCCGTTCCAGTCTCCGACTACCGGGGCATACCCGGCTCCACCCCAGTGGTAATTCTTGTCTCCGCTGGTCCATGTGCCGCTCCCATCGTAATCAAGCCACCAGTCGCCTAGAGCTGCATTCGTCGTCCCGATCTTACTCGCTGTTACAGCTGCCGTTGTGACGGTTATTTGCTGTCCAGGTGAAGTTGAGCTCCCACCGTCATTAGAAACCGTGAGTGTCACAGAAGGCGTTCCATCTATCGTGTATGTATGAGTTGTGTTCTTTAGGGATGGTGTGGTTGTGTTGAACCAGGTTCCATCGCCAAAGCTCCAGTTCCATTTAGTGGGTGTGCCTCCGGTTGACGTGTCATTGAACTGTACTGTAAGAGGAGCAGCACCGGACGTGGTGTTTTTTGTAAATGCTGCTACCGGTGCCGGGGGTAGAGATGACGTCCAGTTCCCGATTGCATATACGTTTCCGTCGATACCCCCGATGTAAACAACACCGTTTGCTACAGCCGGGCTTGAGTAAAGCGAGTTGTGGGTTTCATATTTCCAGAGTTTCACGCCCGTCAACGCATTGAAAGCATACACATTGTTATCGTAGCTCCCCACATAGACCGTACCGTTCGCTACCACCGGACCTGAGTAAATCTGATTATTTGTGGTGGTATTTGTCCATATTGGCAAGTGCGTCGAAACATCAATGGCATACACATTACCGTCGTTGTCCCCTACGAAGACGACCCCATTCGCAACCGCTGGAGTTGAGCGTATAGTGCCCCCTCCTGTAGGGTATTTCCAGTTTTCAATGCCCGTCAATGCATTGAGTGCATACACAGTGGCATCTTCGCCCCCACCTACATAGACGACATTGTTCACTACTGCCGGACTTGACCAACCTTTGCCTGCCATTCTGATGGACCAGTTAAGAACACCCGTCGATGTGTTGAGGGCATACATCTTTCCGTCACCCGTGCCGTCCCCCTTCGTGTTATTGAAACTCGTTATATAAACCAAACCGTTCGCTACCGCCGGACTTGAGTGAATAGCTCCTCCGGTCTGGTAGGGGGCCCATTTTAGCGTGGGGGGGTTCGTTGAAACATCGAGGGCATACACCTTGCCGTCATACATCGAGGCTGACCCATTATCCCCATTGAGGGTGTAGGTTCCGATATAGAGATCATTACCCACTACTGTAGGACTTGAAAGAATCTTTCCTGTTGTGGGATAGTTCCATAGTTTATTACCCGAAAGATCGAGAGCGTACACGCTGTAGTCATAGTTCCCAAAGTAGATGACATCGCCCACCACTGCCGCGCTTGAGTCAATATCCCCGGCAGTCTCTTTGAAGGTCCAGCGTTCTGTACCATCTGTCGCATTGATGGCATAAAAAAATCCATTGTTACTCCCCACATACACGACATTGTTCACTACCGCGGGACTTGCGTAAATAGCGGAGTCCGTCTGCAGGGGATCTGTGGCATTGAAGACCCATTTCAAGACATTATTCGGAGGTCTTGCTACATCGTTAAATATCCCCGTATGCAGGGGATCTGCATGGAACATGTATGCATTGACCCCAAGAGGGAGAATCATGATGAGCAACACCGGAATTATCAGGAGGCGCCATGTGCCACCCGAAATACCGAGCGGTCCGGACCGCCCTTTTGAATTATCAGATCGTACTGTCATACATTCAACATCCTTCATAGAATTTCCGAGCACCGAAATCGTAGAATTAGACTCCACGATAGCATTAGTTTAGCTATAATCAAGATTAGTGATGGATGTTTAATTAATTAATGGTCATTGTGTCACACCTGCCAAAAACACGATCGAATCCAACATCAATTCCACAATACCCCCAATAAATCTTTCTCTCTATTGATGTACCGCCACTCCATCTCTTTGAGGGAGGAGAGAAAAGTTCTCTTTGGATATTCCATAGTGTTTCATCAACCGTTCTTTAGCAAAGGACCAGAATCCTTCAATACCATTGATGTAAACTTTCCTTTGTCTATATTTGTACCGATGATCGATATTGAGATAGCGGGATTCACAGAACTGAGAAAATCGTAACCACTCCATGTAACGGTGTAGACGATCGATCTACGTCTTACTTTCTTCATGTTTCATTCATGAGCGATTCAGGTTTTACATCAGTCACGATACTAACTCATTCATTACCACGCTTGAGATTCCCCACAAAAATAGGATATCATACGAAGAAGAAATACTTCACCCTTCTCTAAACAAAGGTGTGGTTTGACGGCACTGTCCCTCTCTTTATCAACGGGATAATTTTTCCAGAATCGGATAAAAATTCCAAAGAACTAAAAAAGATATCGCTAGGATAATTCCGATACCGTGTAAAACTTCATATTATTTTCTGAAACATTTTTCAAAATTTTTTCTAGCCTGTCATAGGAGATCATGTAATCTCCGGTAACTGTTTGTACAGGCACATGGGCATAGAAGATGAGGATTGTATCCTCCTGCTTTGCTCTCGAAATACCGTCGTAAATTTCATTTATAGTATTCCCATAGGTTTGATCATCAATTCCAACACCTTCTATGAGGAGCTGGTTTGAGCCATATTCATAAAATATTGGATTATTAATCTGTGAATGAGTACCACGGACATGCACGAAATATACCTGCAATGCTGTTGTCAGGGAATCATTTTCTGACCCGTAGGGATAGGCAAAATCAACCGGCGTTAATCCGGCATTTTTCATAAGATTGACACCGGGGATTATTTCATAATCGAGATACTGCTGGATTGTATGAGTCTTCACATATGCTGCAGCATCTTCATGATACATACCGTGATATGCAATCTCATGTCCGTCTGCCTGTAAGGCCCTAAGTTTAGCAATCCGTTCTTCGTCGAGATTTTGGAATCCCGTAACAAAGAACGTGACATGTGCGTTATATTGCTTTAACAGATTGCGGATTTCATACCATTGATCAATACTGTTGTCATCAAAAGTAAGGGCGATTCCGGCATGTGATCCACCGGGTTGACCTTCAGTAACGGTAATATACCCTGTTTTGCTCTCAACATCAGTCCCTAGGTAATTTGTAACAGTGAGTTTTACCGTATACGTGCCTGCAGCAGAGTACGTGAAAGATGGACTCTGGAGTATGCTTAAATTCCCGTCACCGAACGACCAGAGCCAGGATGTCGGTGAACCGGTTGAAGTGTCCGTGAACTTAACGGTCAGCGGCGCTGTCCCGGTCTGTTTATTGGAAGTGAATGCTGCTGTCGGTGCCACAGGAACCGCGGTGACAGTAATATAACCGGTCTTTATTGTCTCATCACTGCCTGCAGCATTCGTGACAGTAAGTCTAACCGTATAAGTACCTCCTGCATTGTAGGTGAAAGACGGACTCTGTGTTGTACTGTCATTTACTCCGTCATTAGTGAAGTCCCATGCATACGCCAGCGGAGCTGTCCCGGTTGACTGGTCTGTGAACTTTACAGTCAGCGGCGCCGTACCGGTCTGTTTATTGGAGGTGAATGCTGCTGTCGGTGCTACTGGTGCCGGGCTGACGGTAATATACCCTGTTTTTATTTCCGCATCGCTACCAGCCGCATTCGTAGCGGTAAGTCTGACCGTATATGTACCTGCTGTAGAGTACGTGAAAGACGGACTCTGTGTTGCACTGTCATTTACTCCGT